>Ga0233425_10000179_pt1 | contig 163166 bp, 144 predicted proteins | sample Watercolumn_Towu_2_FD_181712 | JGI IMG/M metagenome (GOLD analysis project Ga0233425, IMG submission 181712) | Freshwater microbial communities from Lake Towuti, South Sulawesi, Indonesia - Watercolumn_Towuti2014_140_MG | ecosystem: Environmental > Aquatic > Freshwater > Lake | place...
ATGCTCGACCACTACCAGCAGACCAAGAACCTCCTGGTCTCCTACTCCCCCGACGCGCTCGGCTTCTTCTAGGCCGATGACAGCCGAGGTCACCCGGGTCGACCTCACCGGTGAGGCGGCGGACCCGCTCCGCCGCCTCACCGGCCGGTACGGCCCGCTGATGTTCCACCAGTCCGGCGGGTGCTGCGACGGCAGTGCGCCGATGTGCTACCCCGTCGGCGACTTCCTCACCGGTGACTCGGATGTGCACCTGGGGTCGCTCGTGGTCGAGGGGGTCGAGTTGCCGGTCGAGTTCTGGATGTCGGCGCCGCAGTACGAGTACTGGAAGCACACGCACCTCTCCGTCGACGTCGTGCCCGGCCGCGGGAGCGGCTTCTCGGTGGAGGCGCCGGAGGGCGTGCGCTTCCTCATCCGCTCGCGCCTCATGAGCGAGGAGGAGCTGCGGGCCTTCGCACTCCTGTGAGCCGGCGGCATCCCCCGTACGCTCGAACCATGATCAGCGTCGAGCTCGCCCGCCAGCTGGCGCAGGCCGGCGTGCTCTGGGAGCCCAGTCCCGGTGACCGGTTCACGATCGACCAGCCGAACGTCGTCGGCGAGGTCTTCTGGATCAGCCACCTGACGATCGACGTGCACACCTTCCAGGGCCAGCCGCTGATCGGCTTCAACGGCACGACCGAGTGGGCGCTCGACTCGGTCACCCTCGACACGGCCCTGTGGCTGCCGCGGGAGGACCAGCTGCGTGACCTGCTCGGCGAACGCTTCGTCGCGCTGCGCGGTGGCGCTGACGGCTGGGTCGTGGACGTGGTCGACCCCAACCTCGGTCCGGCCAGCTTCACCGACCGGGACGTCGAGAGCGCCTACGCCTTGGCACTGCTCAGCTTCACCTGAACGCCCGTTTCTCAGGCGACGTCTTCCTAGGCGACGTCGCGACGCCGCACGACCGCCACCATCGCGACCGCCGCCACGAGGACGTATGCCGCGACCGTCACCAGTCCCCGGCCGCCACCGACGGCGTCCTGGACACCGGGCGGCAGTGGACCCGCCTGGGCCGGTATCACCGACACGATCAGCGACCCGGCGTTGACGCCGGGCAACACGTCCCGCAGCGGCTTCAGCGCATCGAGCGAGGTGCCGGCCACGGCGGAGATGAGGTTCTCGATGCCGAGGATCCACACGACACCCAGTCCGATGGGCAGGGCCACCGACCGCAGCAGGACGCCGAGCGCAGCCCCGATCGTCGCCCACATCGCCATGACGAGCCACCCGCTGCCGAGGCCGGAGGCCAGCGCCGCGAGCGTGGGCCAGTCCATCGGCTGTTCCTCGGCGAGGGCGATGCCGGCACCGGAAGCCGCACACGTCGCGAAGAGCACCAGCACACCAACCCCGGCGGCGACGACCAGCGCCACCACCTGCGCGCCGAACACCGCAGCGCGTCGTGGTCCTTGCGTGAACAGCGTCTTGACCGTGTCTCCGGTGAACTCGGTGCCACTGACCAGGGCGCCCAGGACGAGGGCCAGCGCCCCGGCGAAGACCGGGAAGGCGCTCGTGGTGTTGGTGACCACCTCGGCGGGAAGTGTTCCGGAGAGCAGCTGCTCGGGGGTCTGGCCGTCGGTCATGGGAGCGTCGGACCCGCTGCGGTAGGACAGGTAGGGGATGACGTATCCGAAGACCTGGCTGAGCGTGACGGCAGAGGCGAGCAGCACCCAGGAGGCCGGTCGGCGGACCAGCTTGGTGAGCTCGGCACGAGTCATCGCGACCATCGAGGTGGCGGAGTTGTCAGACATGGGAAGGCTCCTGACTGGCGTCGGCAGCCCTGCCGGTCTGGCTGGTGAGGTCGAAGAAGACGTCCTCGAGCTGGCGTTCGGTGCGGCGCAACCCGGTGACGGCGACGCCGGCTCGCACCAGCTCTCGGGTGATGTCGGCGGTGTGGCTGGTCGGCACCTTCAGGAGCAGGTGACCGTCACCTCGGCGCACGTCCTCGACGTACGGGAGGGCGCGCAGGGTCGAGGCAGCGATGTCCGACGGCGTCGCCGTGACCTCGAGCTCGGACTCGCCACGCAGCTCCTCCACGGTGCCCACGGTGACGATGCGACCGCGGTCGATGACCGCGACGCGTTCGCACACGGCTTGCACCTCGCCCATGAGGTGGCTCGACAGGATCACCGTCCGACCCTGGCGACCGAGGTCGACGATCAGCTGTCGCATGTCGCGCATCCCTTGCGGGTCAAGGCCGTTCGTCGGCTCGTCGAGGATCACCAGCTCCGGGTCCTTGAGCAGGGCGGCCGCGACTCCCAGACGCTGCTTCATGCCGAGGGAGTAGGAGCCGAACTTGTCGCCCGCCCGACCAGCGAGGTCGACGGCCTTGAGGGCGGGCATGACCCGGGACGTCGGCACCGCGGCATACCGCGCCATGAGCTCGAGGTTGGTGCGCCCCGAGAGGTAGGGGTAGAAACCCGGCCCCTCGATCAGGGATCCGGTGCGCCGCAACGCATCCGGGTTCCCCGGCGGACGACCGAGGATGCTGGCCCGGCCACTGCTCGGGCGCACCAGCCCGAGCAGCATGCGCAGCGTGGTGGTCTTCCCGGCGCCGTTGGGGCCGAGGAAGCCGAACACCTCGCCACGGTGGACCGTGAGGTCGACACCGTCCACCGCGACGACCGAGCCGTAGCGCTTGGTCAGCGCCTCAGCCGACATGACGGCGTCGGTGCTCACGCCGGACCCATTCGCTTCAGCGTCGTCAGGCGACGCTCGTACTCCTGCTCGTCGATCTCGCCGGCCGCGTAGCGCTCGGCCAGCCGCGCCTCACCGGCCCGCTGGGCGCTCTGCGCGTGGTAGCGACCCCAACGACGACGCCCGAAGAAGCCGAACGTGGCAAAGACCGCGACGATGAACAGCAGCCACAGGAGGGGAAAGATCGGCCACCACGGGCCGGGACCGTCCCAGTGGTCGTGGGATGCGAGGGCTGTGGTGATGGTGGTCAACATGGTGACTCCTTGGTCGGACCGGCTGCTTGTCACCGGTCGGTTGGTGTCACCCATGCTTCGCCGCGCGGCCCTCCCGCGAATCCCACCGCAGGCGTCAGTTCCGTTGCGCCCCAGGGAGTATGCCGCGTGGCCGAGCCTGCGGCGCGAGGCTCAGTCGCCCGACCAGCCGGGCCGGACGAGGCCGCTCTCGTAGGCCAGCACGACCAGCTGCGCCCGGTCACGCACGTGCAGCTTGACCATGGCCCGGCTCACGTGGGTCTTCGCGGTCGCCGGGCTGACGACCAGCCGTTCGGCGATCTCGTCGTTGGACAGCCCCTCACCGATGAGCGCCACGATCTCGCGCTCCCGCTCGGTGAGGCGTGAGAGCTCTTGTGCCGCAGGGGCATTCGTGCCGCGGCTGCGGTTGGCGAACTCTCCGATGAGCCGTCGGGTGACACCGGGGCTCAGCAGGGCGTCCCCACCAGCAACCGCCCGGACGGCCCGCACCAGCTCGGCCGGTTCGGTGTCCTTGACGAGGAAGCCGCTGGCGCCGATGCGCACGGCCTCGAAGACGTACTCGTCCAGGTCGAACGTCGTCAGCACCACCACCCTCGTGCCGGTCAGCTCAGGGGCCGTCACGATGCGGCGCGTGGCCTCCAGTCCGTCCGTGCCCGGCATACGGATGTCCATGAGGACCACGTCGGGACCTGTCTCACGCACCAGCTCGACGGCCTCGGCGCCGTCCGACGCCTCGCCGACCACCTCGATGTCGTCCTCGGCGTCGAGCAGGGCTCGCAGGCCCGCGCGCAGGAGCGCCTGGTCGTCGGCCAGCACCACCCGGATCACGCGGCACCACCGGTGGGGATGCGAGCCGCCACGCGCAGCCCACCGCGCGCCGAACGCGTGAGTTCGAGGTCGCCTCCCAGAGCCCGGGCCCGCTCGGTCATGCCGTGGATCCCGTTGCCCCGCTTGAGGTTTTCGACCGCAGCACCGCCGGTGCCGTCGTCGTCCACGCTGATCGTGAGCACGTCGTCACCGTAGCCGAGACGCACCTCGGCAGACCTGGCGTGGGCGTGCCGCACGACGTTGGTGATCGCCTCCTGCACGATGCGGTAGGCCGCGAGCTCGACCGCGGCGGGCAGCGGCCGGGGCTGTCCCGTGACGGTCTTGGTGACCTCGAGCCCGGCCAGCCGGCTGCGGTCGACGATGTCGTCGAGGGCCGCGATGGTCGCGCCTGGCGATCGCGGGGCCGGTCCGTCCTCCGTGCGCAGCACGTCGATGAGCGAACGCAGCTCCCCGAGCGCCTCCTTGCTCGAGTCCTTGATGGCCTGCAGCGCAGGTTCGACCTGCTCGGTCTGGTTGCGCTGGGCCAGGTGCAGGGCAACCCCCGCCTGGACGTTGATGAGGGACATGTGGTGGGCGACCACGTCGTGCAGCTCCTGGGCGATCCGCAGCCGCTCCTCCCCCGCTCGGCGCCGCCTCGACTCCCATGCAGCCGCCCGGGCTGCGGCCACCCGTTCACGCCAGCCGCGCACCACCTCTGCCAGCGACAGCACCACCACGGTCCACGCGACCGTGCCACCGATCGAGTTCCACGACACCGCGTCGAACCACGTCAGCCGGCCCACGAGGTTGCCCACCAGGACCAGAGCAGCACCGGCCCACGCCACCAGCCGGTGCCCGCGCACCACCGTGGCCACCAGCATCACCGCCAGCCCGACGAAGACCGGGCCGTACGGGAACGCGAGCGCCAGGTAGGTCGCCACCGCGGCGGCCGTGGCCACCATGGCGGCCCTCGGCGCCCTCCGGGCCACGACGATGGCGACCGGCGCGACGAGCAGCAACAGGACCCCGACGAGGTTCAGTGGCCGGCTGCCCGGCTGCCAATGCGCGGCACCCCGCGTGCCGCCGAGCTGCACCACGAGCACGACTGCCGCGACGACCCACCGCAGCGCAGGCGGAGGGCCCGACCGCCCGGCACCGGGACCGCGCTCGCCCCAAGCCCACGGCGGACCCCACGGGCGCGGGTCGTCGGACGCGTGCATCCCCTCAGCGTAGGGACGCCACCGCCGGTGCGGCGTCACCCGACGGCGGCAACGCGGCATACTCCCTGCGGCGTATGCCGCGTGCCCACCGCACGCGCGCACGCCCGGGTCGCCCGCTGAGAACGTGGGTGACGTGCGAGGCCACGGCGCTGATACTGATGCATATGGATCCCTCGATCATCATCGTCTCGCCGGACCACGCCGACGAGCTGCTCGACGAGTTCGGCCGCTACCAGCGCGACTACGACCTGCACGCGGTCCGCACGGCGCAGGAGGCGGTCGACCTCAGCGCGCGGATCAAGGCCGACGGCGGCGACGTCGCGCTCTACGTCGCCGAGTCGGTGCTGGGCGACGTCGACACGTTCAAGGCGATCCACGACCTGCGCAGCATCGTGCCCACGGCCCGGCGCATCATCGTCGCCCCGTGGGAGCGGTTCGCCGTCGACGCCGAGCGGCTGCGGCCGGGGCTCGCCAAGGGCAAGTACGACGCGTTCCTGCTCATGCCACGCGGTGTGCGGGACGAGGAGTTCCACACCGCCGTCTGCGAGCTGCTGTCCGACTGGGGGTCGACGGTGGCCGCGCCGGTCATCGAGACGATGCGGATCATCTCGCCCGGGCGCGACCGGCTCACCGCCGAGATCCAGGACTGGGCCAACCGCATGGGCATGCCCAACCGGGTGCACCGGCCCGAGTCCGAGATCGGGCAGGAGGTGCTCGCCAAGGTCGAGGGCGAGGTGCACTACCCCGTCCTCGACGCCGCCAACAAGGGCGTCTACATGCCGCAGTCGGTGCGGGAGGTCGCCGCCGCGATGTACGGGCGACCCGACACCATCGACGTCGACACCGTCGTGGACCTGTGCATCGTCGGAGCCGGACCGGCCGGTCTGGCCGCTGCGGTCTACGGGGCGTCAGAAGGGTTGTCGACGGTCGTCCTGGAGTCCGACGCCATCGGCGGCCAGGCCGGCACCAGCTCGATGATCCGCAACTACCTCGGCTTCCCGCGCGGCATCTCCGGCATGCGGCTCGCGCAGCGCGCCCGCAACCAGGCGATCCGGTTCGGCACCCGCTTCTTCACCGGTTGGGAGGTCGACGGGGTGACACCCGGCGGGCCCGGCGTGCCCCACGTCGTGCGCACCGACGGCGGCGACCTGCACGCCCGAGCCGTCGTCGTCGCAACCGGCGTCGCCTACCGGCGGCTCGGCGTCCAGAGCGTCGACGACTTCACCGGCAACGGCGTCTTCTACGGCTCGGCCATGAGCGCCGCCCGCGAGACCGAGGGGCAGGACGTCATCGTCGTCGGCGGCGGCAACTCCGCCGGGCAGTGCGCGATCTACCTGTCCAAGTTCGCCAAGTCCGTGACGATCATGGTCCGCCGCGACGGGCTCGAGGCCACCATGTCGCAGTACCTCGTCGACGAGATCCGGTTCAACCCGCGCATCGAGGTCCACGCCAACGCCGAGATCTGCGAAGCCGGCGGCGACGGACAGCTCGAATGGGTCGACGTGCGCGACACCACCACCGGCGGCATCACCCGCCGCGGCGTCGGCGCCCTCTTCCTCCTGCTCGGCGCCGAACCCCACTGCGACTGGCTCCCCGGCGACGTCGCCCGCGACTCCCACGGGTTCGTCCTCACCGGACGCGACGTCGCCCCCGACGCCTGGGTCGACGGCATACCGCCCGCCAACCTCGCCACCACCGTCCCCGGCATCTTCGCGGCCGGCGACATCCGCTCCGGCTCGATGAAGCGGGTCGCGTCAGCCTCCGGTGAAGGCGCATCGGTCGTGCCGCTCGTGCACGCCTACCTCGACCCCGGCCCCGCCTGACCCGCCCCGCACTCATTGCCGGCCGCTCGGCACCCGGAGCCGAAACCGGGCCCACACGCCGTGTGCCCGGCAACGAGTCGGTATGCCGCGTGGCTGGGTTGGGTGCCCACTGTGGTGGCGGAGGGAGCCGTCGCCGGTGGACGGGTTCGTCCCTCACCCGGCCCCCGGCTCCTCCCAAATCCCGCCTGCCGTCGACCCGCCAGAAATGACAAGGGCCGCCCCTCGCTTCGCGTCGGGGCGACCCTTGTCATTTGGCGGTGGCGGAGGGATTTGAACCCTCGGTGGACTTCCGCCCACAAACGCTTTCGAGGCGTTCTCCTTAGGCCGCTCGGACACGCCACCGCGGAGCAGGCTACCCGAGCACCCGCCCCCGGCCGAAATCGCCCCGGACGGCACCCGAGCCAGCCACGCGCGCTACGCGCGGAGGCGACTACCCGGCATACGGGATGCGCTCCCAGCTGAGCACGCGGTCGGCGCCCGGCCGGTTCACCGTGACCTTGAGCCAGTCCTTGTTGTTGTCCGACCCGTCGACGGTGATCCGCTCCAGCCCGGCCGCCGAACCCGTCACCCCATAACGCGACAGCCACACCGACCCGGGCGCCAGCGGACGGTCCGAGTTGTAGATGTGCGAGTCGCCGTTGACGAGGTAGACCTCACCGTCAAACGCGTTCGTCTCGTCCACCAGCGCCTGCACCAGCGGCCGGAACGCCGAGATGTCGTCCGGCTCCGGCACATACGTCGGGTCGAACATGTCGGCCTGCTGCATCAGCACCACTGCCCGATCATTGCGCTTGCGCGCGTCCGCAAATGCCTTGCGCACCAAGGTGATCGACGCATCCATGCGCGCCCTCTCCTCTGCCACCTGTTCCGGCGTCGCCGCCGCCAGCCCCAGACCGCTCCACGGCGCCAGGTCGTTGTTGGACCCGACCACGTGGATCACACCGAAGGTCACGCGGTTTCGCCGCAGCTGCACGTTCTCCGGGAACGCCGCGTCGGGCACCGTCACCTTCGCCTTGCGACCCATCGTCACCCCGGGACGGTCGAAGAACACCGACCGGTCGAACGCCAGCCGCTCCAGCGGGTCGTAGGAGCCGTTGTTGGCGCGGTGGCAGTCGGTCCACTCGTTGTCGCCGGGCGTGTAGACGAGCGGGTCGGCGAACCGGTCGAACTGGGTCCGGATCATCCGGTAGTACGCGTCGTCGCACCGGGTGGAGCCGTTCTTGATGTCGCCGACGTGGAAGACGGTCGACACGTCGGGGTCGGCGTTGATCTGGTCGATCCATCGCGGGAACGCCTCGATCTGCGCGGCGCCATAGGGCACGTCACCGATGACGGCGAACGTCTCGTGACCGGGCTTGTCCTGGCCGTTGCCGGCGTATGCCGCGGGGCCGGCGAACGTGGTGGCGCCGAGTGCCGCGAGGGTCGCGGCGAGTGCGAGGGCGCGGATGGGTCGCATGGGTCCTCCTGGGACGGTGGGGGCGAGCTGACCACGTCGGTTCTGCCCGACCAGGGTGAACTCCACCCGCACCGGCAGGCGACCGGACGGTGAACTCGCGCCAAGAGCGCCCGGCAGGCGGACCACCGGGAATGCCAGCCCCCGCCACCGCCTTGTCCCTGGACGTGACTCCCGCTCCCCATGCTGCCGTCGGTCTTCGTTCCGAGCGTGGACCGGTGCTGTTGGCGCTCATGGTGTCGACGGGGCTCATCGCGATCGACGCGACCATCCTGGCGACCGCGGTGCCGTCGGTGGTCAAGGACCTCGGCGGGTTCGCCCAGTTCCCGTGGCTGTTCTCGGTCTACCTGCTGGCGCAGGCGGTCTCCGTGCCGGTCTACGCCAAGCTGGCCGACGTCTTCGGCCGCAAGCCGCTCATGCTGCTCGGGATCGGCCTGTTCCTGCTCGGGTCGCTCCTGTGCGGATTCGCGTGGAGCATGCCGGCCCTGATCGCGTTCCGCGCGATCCAGGGGCTCGGGGCCGGCGCGGTCCAACCCATCTCCATGACGATCGCCGGCGACATCTACACGGTGGCCGAGCGCGCCCGGGTGCAGGGCTACATCGCCTCCGTCTGGGCGGTGTCCTCGGTCGTCGGCCCGACGCTCGGCGGCATCTTCTCCCAGCTGGGCATCTGGCGCTGGATCTTCTTCGTCAACGTCCCGCTCACCCTGGTCGCCGCCGCCCTCATCTGGCGCAACTTCACCGAGGAGGTCCAGCGGCGCGAGCACACCATCGACTACCTCGGGTCGGCACTGCTCACCCTAGCCATGACGCTGCTCATCCTCGGTGTGCTCGAGGGTGGGCAGGCGTGGGCGTGGACGTCCCCCGCTTCGATCGCGGTCTTCACCGTGGGCGCAGTGCTGCTGGCGGTGTTCGGTCTGGTCGAACGCCGTGCCGCCGAGCCGGTCCTTCCCCTCTGGGTGTTCTCCCGGCGGCTGCTCGCCACCACGACCCTGCTCGCCCTGGGCGTGGGCGTCATCCTCATCGGGCTCACCTCGTTCGTGCCCACCTACCTCGAGAACTCCCTCGGGGTCGAACCCCTCGTCGCCGGTCTCGCCCTCGCGGCCCTGACGATCGGCTGGCCCATCTCCGCGACCCTGTCCGGACGGCTCTTCTACCTGCGTCTCGGGTTCCGCCCGACCGTGCTCATCGGGCTGGCTCTGACCGTGGTGGGGACCGGCGTCCTCGCCGCCCTGGCCCAGCACCCCTCGGTCGCGGTCGTGGCCGTCACCTCGTTCGTCACGGGCCTCGGGCTCGGCCTCGTGGCGTCGCCGTCGCTCATCGCCGCCCAGGCGAGTGTGGGCTGGGCCGAACGCGGTGTCGCCACCGGCACCAACATGTTCGCCCGCTCCATTGGCAGCGCCGTCGGGGTCGCGATCTTCGGCGCGGTGGCCAACTCCGTGATCGCGAGCTCGGGCCGTCCGGAGACCGACCCCGCCACCGCCACGGATGCGGGAGCGGCGGTCTTCATTGCGGTGGTGGTCGGCGCTCTGCTCACCGCCGTCGCGGGGCTGTTCATGCCGCAGGTGCGCGCCGACCAGGCCACGCCCGCGCCCGAGCCGCGGACGGAGCCCGCAGCCGCCTGAGGGCGGGGTCAGACCGCGGAGTCGGTATGCCGGTCGGCTCGCCTGCGGCGTAGGGCCCAGACGGCGAGCCCCACCACGACGATGACGGCCAGCAGGACGGCCGCGCCCGTCCCGAACCACTTCTCCACCCGCTGGTAGGAGTGCCCGGCCAGGTAGCCGGCGGTCACCACCGCGGTGCCCCAGGCGATCCCGCCGAGCGCGTTCCACGGCAGGAACGTCCGGTAGGGCATGCCCGACAGCCCGGCGAGCGCCGGCATGACCGCCCGCAGGAACGCCGTCCAGCGCGCGAGGAACACCGCCGATCCGCCCCGCCGCCGCAGGAATGCCTGCGCCCCCTCGATCCGCTTCATCCGCTTCTGCAGGATCTTCAGCTGCAGCACCCTCGGCCCGGCGAATCGACCGATCTCGTACCCCACCGAGTCGCCGACGATGGCGCACCCGACCACCACGGCCAACACCACGGCATACGAGGTGTGCCCGAGGCTCGCGGTGACGCCGCCGATGATCGCCAGGGTCTCACCCGGCAGCACGAACCCCACGAACAACGCGTCCTCGGCAAAGACGACCAGCGCCACGATGAGGTAGACCAGCCACGGCGGCGCGGACAGCACCGTGTTGACGATCGAGTCGACGACCCCGCTCACCTGGCGACCTCCGAATCCCGGTGTGCTGCAAAGAAATCCAACAGCTGTGCCGATGCCTCGTCGGCACGCACTCCCCCGACGACCTCGACGAAGTGGTTGGCCCGCCGGTCGCGCACGATGTCCCACACCGACCCGGTCGCCCCCAGCTTGGGGTCCCAGGCGCCGAGCACGAGCCGGCTGACGCGCGCGAGCAGCAGGGCGCCGGCGCACATGGGGCAGGGTTCGAGGGTGACGACCAGGGTGTGCCCCTCGAGTCGCCACGAGCCGGTATGCCGCGCAGCTTGGCGCAGCGCGACCACCTCGGCGTGGGCCGTGGGGTCGCCGTCGGCCTCGCGCCGGTTGCGCCCCTCACCGACGACCTGGCCGTCCGGTGACACGACGACCGCACCCACCGGCACGTCCCCGTCCGCGGCCGCCTCGGCGGCGAGCTCGAGCGCACGACCCATCCACGCGGCATACGTGGGGTCGGGCAGCGGGCCACGGGGCGAGGTCACGCGCTAAGTTTCGCCTATGCGCGTCCACGTTGCCGACCACCCGCTCATCACGCACAAGCTGACCTACCTGCGCGACAAGCGGACCGACAGCCCGACGTTCCGCCGGCTGGCGGAGGAGCTCGTGACGCTGCTCGCCTACGAGGCGACGCGCGACGTGCGCGTCGAGCCCTACGAGATCGAGACGCCGGTGGCGCCGACGACGGGCATCAAGCTGAGCAACCCCAAGCCGCTCATCGTGCCGATCCTGCGCGCCGGGCTCGGCATGCTCGAGGGCATGGTGCGACTGCTGCCGAGCGCCGAGGTCGGGTTCCTCGGCATGCAGCGCAACGAGGAGACGCTCGAAGCGATCACCTACGCCAACCGCCTGCCCGACGACCTGTCCGGCCGCCAGTGCTACGTGCTCGACCCGATGCTCGCGACCGGCGGCACGCTGGCCATGTCGATCCAGTACCTCGTCGAGCGCGGCGCCGACGACATCACCGCGGTCACGCTGCTGGCCGCGCCCGAGGGCATCAAGTACGTCGAGGACGAGCTCGCCGGGCTCGACATCCCGGTGCACCTCGTCACCGGCGCGATCGACGAGAAGCTCAACGAGAAGGGCTACATCGTCCCTGGCCTCGGGGACGCGGGCGACCGCCTCTACGGCGTCGTCTGAGCCGGTTCCGACCTGCGCGGTCCGGGGTGGTCGGTGAGCAGGTCCACGCTGGCCTTCTCGGCGACGAGGTAGACGGCCGAGGCGATGAAGAACCCCGGGATGTCAGGGAAGACGCTCGCGTCGACGACCCGCAGCCGGTCGACGCCGCGCACCCGGAACTGGCCGTCCAGCACCGCCATCGGGTCGTCGTCACGGCCGATCTTGGCGGTGCCGCACGCGTGGTGTCCCCACGCCGCGTCACGCACGAACTGGCGCAGCTGCTCACGGGTCGTCACGTCGTCGCCCGGCACCACCTCGTGGTCGACCTCGACGTCCTGCAGGTGGCCCACCACGTCGCGGGCGATCTCGATGCCGTCGACGACTCCGTCGAGGTCGGCCTCCCACCCGGCGGACCCCTCCTCGAAGTAGCGGAACGCGATCTGCGGCACGTCGGTCGGGTCGCTCGAGCGCAGCGTCACCGACCCCGCCCGGTTGCCGGTGTGGCCCTTGAGCACGAGCACCGAGAGGTTGTCGTGCGTGCGCACCGCATCCTTGGCATATCCCGGGTAGTAGCCGTGGAAGTCAATGGGCAGAGAGAAGATGATGAGGTCCGAGTCTGCCTGGGAGACAGAGGATTTCGCGATGATGGCTGCCAGTGAGCCGTTGGTGGAGTAGGGCCCGAAACGGTCGTCGCGCCACTCGCGGTAGAGGTCGTCGGCGGACTCGTCGTCTGCCGGCACGTCGAGCGCCGATCCCTCGAAGATCGGGTAGTCGCGGGTGACCTTGCTCAGCACCGACACCTCGTAGCGGTCGTGCAGGTTCTCCCCCACGCCCGGGAGCTCAGCCACGACGTCGATGCCCTGCGCGGCCAGCTCGTCCGCGGGGCCGACCCCCGACAGCTTGAGCAGCTGCGGGGTGTTGAAGGCGCCGCCCGCCAGCACGACCTCACGCCGCGCGCGAAAGGTGCGACGCTCCCCTGCGTCCGGTCGACGGCTCCCGGCCTCGGTCGCACCGCCGGGCACGGCGGCATACACCCGTGGTGCCGCAAGGGTCTCCACGCCCACGGCCGTCGTGCCCTCGATCACCACTCGGGTCGCGAGGTGGTTGAGCGCGATGTCGAGGCGTCCGCCAGCGGCGGGTGCATCGCGCCGGGCCTGCAACACCCGCTCGCGGGCACCGTTGCGGGCACCGTTGCGCACGGCCACCGGGATGAACGCCATCCCCTGGAAGTCGCCGGGCGTGTCTGCGGCGTTGGGATCGCGCGGCAGCGACACGTCCTCGGGGATGCCGAAGCGGTCGCGGCTCGTGCGCTCCATCGCCCCGATGATGTCGAGGAACATCGGCTCGCGGCCGCCGATCTGCGGGTTGGCCCGCGTCGTGCCGAGCCAGCCGTCGTGGCCGTGCGCCGCCCCGGCGTCGCGTGCCGGCTCGTCCTCACCCGGCAGCGGCTCGGCGTCGACGCCCTCCCAGTCCTCCATCTGCCGGAAGAGCTCGCGCATGCGGGCCGAGCCCCAGCCCTCGTCGCCCGTGAGGTCGGCGAGGCGCTGCCAGTCGCTGTCGTGCGGGTAGATCGTCACCATCGCGCTGATCGCGGTGCTGCCACCCAGGGTGCTGCCGCGCGGGTAGAGGACACCGCCACGGTCGGCCACGTCCTTGGGGTCGCGAGCCTGCTGCTGCGGCGAGTCCCAGTGGTGCACAAAGAAATCCCACGCGAGATCGGGGTCCTCGCTCGCGTACGCCTGCATGATCGGGATCTCGTAGTAGGGACACGTGTGGTCGTCGCCCGCCTCGATGACGAGCACACTGTGCCCCGCCAGGGCGAGGTTGGCGGCCAGTGGCCCACCGCCCGCGCCGGAACCCACCACGACGAAGTCGTACTCGTCCGCCAGCTCACCCCGGGTGTCCACCATGTACCGACCTTACGAGCGATCACCTGCGCGGCGCGCCTCCTGCGCCTGGCCGGATCCGTCGGGCACAGTGATCCACTGAGGTGTGTCGCACCGACATGCCCCACCGACCTCGGAGGAGCCGACATGCAACGCGTCAAGAAGATCCTGTTGTGGGTCCTCGTCGCGTTCGCGGCCTACGCGATCATCACCTCCCCCGACCAGGCTGCCGACATCCTCAAGACCTCCGGGTCGATCCTCGCCGACGGCGTGCGCAGCATCGGCACGTTCTTCGACGCGTTGCTCGGCCGGAGCTAGTCGGGAGCTCGCGTGCCCGTCCCGAGGCGCCGCCACGACGAGCTCGACCGCTACCTGCTCGACGGGGAGCGCCTCGTCACCGCCGTCCACCAGCACTGGGGCAAGGTCGCCGAACCCGTGGCCTCCGCCGTGGCCGGGCTGGTCGTCGCCCTGTGGGTGGACGTCAAGGTCGACGCGTCGTTCGGGTGGTTCAGCACGCTGGTGTGGTGGCTGTGGTTCGCGCTCGTCGCCCGGATGGCCTACCGGCTGGCCGAGTGGCGCCACGACTGGTTCGTCGCGACCGACAAGCGCCTGCTGCTCTTCTACGGCTTCATCACCCGCAAGGTCTCGATGATGCCGCTGATGAAGGTCACCGACATGTCCTTCGAGCGCACGGTGCCGGGACGCATCCTGGGCTATGGCCGGTTCGTCATGGAGTCCGCCGGCCAGGACCAGGCCCTGCGCGAGGTCAACTGGGTCCCGCAGCCCGACCACAACTACCGCGCCATCTGCGCCGAGATCTTCGGCGTCCCTGACCAGGAGCGAGTGGAGGACGACGAGCGTCGCTGGGAACACGACGAACGTTGGGACACAGGCGATTTCGGCCCCACACCCGGGCGCGACGAGGCACCCCGGCCGCCACGCGGCATACCCGACCCGTATGCCGGGTGGGACGACGACCGCTATGGCGGCGACAACGGACCGGGCGACGACGGCTCGGTCTACCGCTCCCCCGACCTGCGCGCGCGTGATCGTAGCGCCGACACGGGGCCCATCCCGATCCGCCCATGGCGCGACGCCGGCGATGACTAGGGCTAGTTTGGCGGGTGCGTAGTCGCGCCGAGGCGGCTGCGGGAGAGCCCGGAGGTCGCCCATGTCCGTGATGCGCACCAAGTCGATCGAGCAGTCGATCCGCGAGACCGACGAGCCCGAGTACCAGCTGAAGAAGAAGCTGACCGCCGTCGACCTCACGGTCTTCGGCATCGGCGTCATCATCGGCGCCGGCATCTTCACGCTGACCGGACGCGCCGCCGCCGACTACGCCGGACCCTCGATCGCGCTGTCATTCGTGCTCGCCGCCGTGTGCTGCGGGCTGGCGGCGCTCTGCTACGCGGAGTTCGCGTCCACCGTCCCGGTGTCGGGGTCGGCCTACACCTTCTCCTACGCCTCCCTCGGCGAGCTGGTCGCGTGGATCATCGGCTGGGACCTGCTGCTCGAGCTCATGCTCGGTGCGAGCGTCGTGGCCCAGGGCTGGTCGCAGTACGCGACGCTGTTCCTCGACAAGATCGGCATCACCGTGCCGGAGTCGGTCGCCCCGGGGTCAAGCTTCGACCTGCCCGCGTTCGTCCTCGTGGCCGCGTTGACGGCGCTCATCGCCATCGGGATCAAGGAGTCGCTGCGGGTCAACCTCGTGCTCGTCGGGGTCAAGCTGTTCATCGTCCTGTTCGTGATCTTCGCCGGCCTGGGGTACGTCAACACCGCCAACTACGACCCGTTCATCCCGCCGGCCGAGGCCGGCGAGCAGGTGTCGGGCCTCACGGCGCCGCTCATCCAGGTCCTGTTCGGCATGACCCCGTCGACCTACGGCGTGCTCGGCATCGTCGCCGGGGCGTCGATCGTCTTCTTCGCCTACATCGGCTTCGATGTCGTCGCCACCACGGCCGAGGAGGCCAAGAACCCGCAGCGCGACCTGCCGATCGGCATCATCGCCTCGCTGGTGATCTGCACGATCCTCTACGTCGCGACGACGCTCGTCATCACCGGGATGGTGAAGTACAGCGAGATCGACCCGAAGGCGGCCCTGGCGTCGGCGTTCGAGTCGGTGGGCAAGCCGGGCTTCGCCACCCTCATCGCCGCTGGTGCCGTCGCCGGTCTCATGACCGTCGTCATGACGCTCATCATCGGTGCGACGCGCGTGACCTTTGCGATGTCGCGCGACTGGCTGCTGCCACCGGCCCTGGGCCGCACCAACGCCAAGACCGGCACGCCCGTGCGGCTCACGCTGATCATCGGCACGGTGGTCGCCCTGGTCGCCAGCTTCACCCCGATCGGCAAGCTCGAGGAGATGGTGAACATCGGCACGCTGTCGGCGTTCGCGCTCGTGTCGTTCGCGGTGCCGGTGCTGCGCAAGCGGCGGCCGGACCTCAAGCGGGCGTTCCGGGTGCCGTTCTCGCCGGTCCTGCCGGTGCTGGCCGCGCTCATCAGCATCTACCTCATGCTGAACCTGTCGGTCGAGACCTGGCTGCGGTTCCTGGTGTGGATGGCCATCGGCTTCGTCATCTACTTCACCTACGGCTACCGCAACAGCCGCCTCGCCGGCCGCGCCAAGGAAGGCGAGACCCCCAGCCTCACCAGCACCTGACGCACCTCCTTGCGTCCGCGCTTTTGGTCGCTGGAGCCGCCATATCCGCGGACGCAAGCAAGCCGCACGGGGTATGCCGCGTGGCCTACTCAGAGTGGCTCAGGCCCGCCAGCCGCGAGAGATCAGAACCTGTCGCAGAGCGCTGAAGAACGGCTCCGGGTCCACGCGCAACGTCAGCACCGACATGGGGAGCGCTGCATCTCCAGTGGCTTGCAGCTGCGCGAGCCGCACCTCATCTCGCATGGCGACATCAAGCGCGTCGTGCCCAGCCCCATTCACCTCCACGCAGACTCCATACTGCGCCCAGCGCACGTCGAGGTAGACGCGGCCGTTGGGGAGTCGGCGAACCTCTTGACGGGTTGGCTCGGGCAACCCGCGTCTTCGGCATTCGGCAGCGAAGTCCAGCTCATTGAGCGACTGGACACCTCCCATAATGTCGGCGAGTACGGAGGTGAGGGCCCTCCGAAACTCGTGTCTCTTGACGCGGGCCAACTCGACGGCAACATCGTCGGCGCGCACGAGCCGCTGCTGGATGGGCATGACGAGACACAGGGCTGCTTGGCGCGGGGAACGGGCCCACAGTGCTGCCTGCAGGGTGGCGACTGCACGCGTGCTCCGAGGCAGCCCGACCTCGATCGTGTCGTCAAGGGTCCAGCGCCGCGTTTCATGGAGCACGACACAGCCCGGGATGTCCTTTCTAGGTTCCAGCTTGCGTCGGCTCTTCGGCACCCAGATGTGGATTCGCGGCTCGTCGAAGCCCTTCAGCCCGTCAACCTCGAGCGAGGTCACTCCCCCGAGACGAGCGCCGCCGCCGACCTGCATCAGGGCTGCCCGCAACGCCGCCTCGCCCGACAACGGGCCGTTGTGCAGGACCACGCCGCGATGCGGGATGGCATGCCACCGGTCCGCCCGGACCTGCGCTCGTCGACGCCCCCTCGAGATGCCCAATGCGGGCAGCTCGGAAAGGCGGACTACTTCGGCAGGTGCATTCGAACCTGAGCTCATTCGGACACCGCACACCGATCCCCGTTCACCCGACCACCCCGGGACCGACCCCCTGTGGACAACTCCGCCGCATGCGGGGGCCTGGGGACGGAGTCAGCCGCGCGGCATACCTGCTGCGTCCGCGGTTTTGGCACCTCCCGCAACCAAATCCGCGGACGCAAGCAAGGGCGGCCGGGGGTCAGAGGGCCTTGATGATGTCCTCGACCCGTTCCTTGGCGTCGCCGAAGAGCATCTGGCTGTTGTCCTTGAAGAACAGCGGGTTCTGCACGCCCGCATACCCGGTCGCCATCGAGCGCTTGAACACCACGACGTCCTTGGCCTTCCACACCTCGAGCACCGGCATTCCCGCGATCGGGCTCGTCGGCTCCTCCGACGCGGCCGGGTTGACGGTGTCGTTGGCACCGATCACCAGCACCACGTCGGTGTCGGGGAAGTCGTCGTTGATCTCGTCCATCTCCTCGACGATGTCATAGGGGACCTTGGCCTCGGCGAGCAGCACGTTCATGTGCCCGGGCAGCCGCCCCGCGACCGGGTGGATGCCGAACCGCACGTCGACCCCACGGTCGCGCAGCTTCTTCGTGAGGTCGGCCACGGGGTACTGCGCCTGCGCCACCGCCATGCCGTAACCCGGTGTGATGACAACGGATTTCGCGTCCTTGAGCAGCTCGGCGACGTCCTCGGCGTTGGTCTCACGGTGCTCGCCGTAGTCCTTGTCGTCGCCGAGGGAGACCTCCTGCCCGAACCCGCCGGCGATGACCGAGATGAACGACCGGTTCATCGCCTTGCACATGATGTAGCTCAGGATCGCACCGGACGACCCGACGAGCGCACCAGTGACGATGAGCAGGTCGTTGCCGAGCATGAAGCCCGCCGCGGCGGCCGCCCACCCCGAGTACGAGTTGAGCATCGACACCACGACCGGCATGTCGCCGCCACCGATCGAGGCGACCAGGTGCCACCCGAACGCCAGCGCGATCACCGTCATCGCGAGCAGGGCCCAGAGGGCGTGCGTCTGCACGTAGACCACGAGCAGAACCACCGACACGATGACGGCGAGCAGGTTGAGCCAGTGCCGCGCCGGCAGCATCAGCGGCGAGGACTTGATCCGGGCCGACAGCTTGAGGAACGCCACGATCGACCCGGTGAACGTCACCGCGCCGATGAACACCCCGAGGAACACCTCGACCGAGTGCACCGTGTCGCTCGCGTCGCCGGCGGTGATGTGCGAGTTGAAGCCCACCAGCACCGCCGCCAAGCCAACGAACGAGTGCAGCATCGCCACGAGCTCGGGCATCTGGGTCATCTCGACGACCCGCGCGCGCCACAGCCCGATGGACCCGCCGATCGCCATCGCGACGAGGATCAGCAGCAGTGTGACGATGCCGTTGCTCGCCTGCGACACCGCCAGCCAGATCGTCGCGAGCAGTGCGATGACCATCCCGGTGACGCCAAAAGCGTTGCCCTCCTTGGCTTTCTCGTGTTTCGAAAGGCCGGCGAGGGAGAGGACGAAGAGGACGGCGGAGACGATGTATGCCGCCTGGACGACGTTCGTGGTCGCGGTGCCTGCCATGGTGGTCGCCTCAGTCCTTCCGGAACATCTGGAGCATGCGGCCGGTGACCGCGAACCCGCCGAAGATGTTGATGCTCGCGATGACGATGCCGACGAACGCGACGACCTGCACCACCGTCGAGTCGCTGCCGACCTGCAGGATGGCGCCGACCAGGATGATGCCGCTGATCGCGTTGGTCTCCGACATCAGGGGCGTGTGCAGCGCGTGCGCGACGTTGGAGATGACGTAGAACCCGACGATCACCGCGAGCGCGAAGACCGTGAAGTGGCCGAGGAACACCGCCGGGGAGTTGGCCGCGACAAACGCGAACAGCAGTGCCGCCACGGCCATCGCCACGTACTTCACGCGCGGGTCGCGCGGCTTCTTCTCCGGCTTCTCCGGCTTCTCCGCAGCGCCGGCCCCAGCAGGCTCGGCGGTGGTTCCCGCACCACCCGCTGCCGGCGCCGGTGCGGCACTCACCGAAACCGCCGGTGGCGGCCACAGGGTCTCGCCGTCGCGGCATACCGTCATCCCCCGCACGACCGGGTCCTCGAGGTCGAGCACCAGCCGGCCGTCCTTGCCGGGCGTGAGCAGCTTCATCAGGTTGACGAGGTTGGTGGAGTAGAGCTGGCTGGCCTGGGTCGGCAACCGCCCGGGCAGGTCCGTGTAGCCCAGGATGATGACGCCGTTCGGCGTGACCACCCGTTCGTCGGGCAGCGACCCGGCGACGTTGCCGCCGTTGGCTGCAGCCATGTCGACGACCACCGACCCGGGCTTCATCGCCGCGACCATCTCCTCGGTGATCAGCCTCGGCGCGGGCTTGCCGGGGATCAGCGCGGTCGTGATGACGATGTCGGCGACCTTGGTCTGCTCGGCGTAGAGCTCGGCCGCGCGCCGGTTGAAGTCCTCGCCCATCTCCTTGGCGTACCCGGTCGCCGACGGGCCCTCGTCCTCGAGCCCCTCGATACGCAGGAACTGCGCGCCCATCGACTCGACCTGTTCGGCCACCTCGGGCCGCGCGTCGAACGCCCGCACCACCGACCCGAGACTGCCCGCCGTGCCGATCGCCGCCAGGCCCGCAACCCCGGCACCGACGACCAGCACGTTCGCCGGGGCCACCTTGCCGGCCGCCGTCACCTGCCCACCGAAGGTCGCGCCGTACTCGTTTGCCGCCTCGATCACCGCCCGGTAGCCGCCGATGTTGGCCATCGACGACAGCACGTCCAGCGACTGCGCGCGCGAGATCCGGGGCACGGCATCCATCGCCAGCGCCGTCACCCCCGCACCCGTCAGTCGCTCCACCAGACCCGGGTTGATCGCCGGCGAGATGAGGCAGGCGATCGTCGTGCCCGGTTGGAGCAGCGCGATCTCGTCGTCACTCGGCGGGTTGACCTTGAGCACGATGTCGCTGCGCCACGCCTCCGGGCCGTCGACCACCGACGCGTCGGCCGCGGCATACGCCTCGTCGCTGAAGGCGGACTGGGCGCCGGCGCCCTGCTCGATCGCCACCTCGTAACCGAGCGCGCGCAGCTGCTCGACCGTCTTGGGCGTGGCGGCAACCCGGGTCTCACCCGGCTTGGACTCTGCTGGGACACCGATGCGCACAGCTGCTCCCGTCGTTGGAAGGCGCGTTCGGGTGACAACCTATTGGGTCACCCGGGCGGGCTCGCGTCGATGTGAGCACGGTCGCGCCCGCCGTCCCAGGTGGTGGACGACGGGCGCGAGGTATGCCGTGTGGCCGGCGACCGCGAGCGGGTCGCCTGACGCTGTCCTGCGCGACGCAGGGTGCGTCTCTCAGAAGAGGCCGAACGCGATCAGGGCCATCAGGGCGATGAGCGTGATGGCTCCGAGGAAAAGGCCGCCGCCGATGTCGCGCTGGGACTCGGCGTAGGGGCGGTCGCTGTGCAGGTAGTCGTGGGGGTAGTGCTTGGCGCGCTGTGCGGCGCGGGTGCGAGTGCTGGAGTTGGTCACTGGAACTCGCCTCCTTTCGATACGATACGCACCGTATCGTATCGCAGCTGCTCGATGCAAGCTCGGGGGCGCAGGAGTGCCGATGTGGGCACTCCTGCGCCCCAGCTCCCGCACGGCGTGCGGAGGCGTCAGGAGGTGGCGCCGCCCACGTCGCCGTGCGGCACGGGCTGGCCGAGCCGACCGGCCTGGAAGTCGTCGAACGCCTTGGCCACCTCGGCCTTGGTGTTCATGACGAACGGTCCGGCCCAGGCGACGGGCTCGCGGATCGGGAGGCCGCCGAGGACGACGACGTCCAGCCCCGCGGCATACCGCTCCTGCTGCGTCTGCGCAGCCGACATGCGGATCGCGTCGCCGGCGCCGAAGACGGCGAGCTGACCGGGGCCGACGGGGGTCTGGTTCGGGCCGACGAAGCCGTCGCCGCTCATGACGTAGACGAGCGCGTTGAAGTCGCGCCGCCACGGCAGCACCAGCTCACCACCGGGGGAGACGGTCGCGTGCACCATCGCCATCGGCGTGTGCGTCGCGCCGGGACCGGAGACGCCGCCCACCTCACCGGCGATGACGCGCAGCAGCGAGCCACCGTCGGCCGACGTCACGAGGCCGACCTCGCTGGAGCGCAGGTCCTGGTAGGCCGGCGGCTTGAGCTTGTCGACCTTGGGCAGGTTGACCCACAGCTGGAACCCGTGGAACAGCCCACCGCTCACGACCAGGTGCTCTGGCGGGGCCTCGATGTGCAGGATGCCCGAGCCGGCGGTCATCCACTGGGTGTCGCCGTTGGTGATCGAGCCACCGCCACCATAGGAGTCCTGGTGGTCGAAGACGCCGTCGATGATGTAGGTGACGGTCTCGAAGCCGCGGTGCGGGTGCCACGGGGTGCCCTTGGGCTCGCCCGGCGCATACTCGACGGCGCCCATCTCGTCCATGTGGATGAAGGGGTCGAGGTCGCGCAGGTCCACCCCGGCAAAGGCGCGCTTGACCGGGAACCCTTCTCCCTCAAAGCCTTCCGGCGCCGTCGTGATGGCGCGGACAGGTCGCTGCTGCGCGGCCGGCGACACCGCTGGCACGCGCGGCAGGACGGTCAGGTCGGGGACGGTGACGGCTGGCATGGCTCGCTCCTCAGATCGTTGCAGTTTCAACTATCCTCGGAACGCGTCGGCGGGTCAACCCATTCCCGCCCGCCGTTTGCAAGCTGGGCGCCCTATGGGTGGGTCAGGTTGCGGAGGCGCGGGTCGCGGCCACGACCTCGTCGAGGAAACGGAGCACGACCTCCTGCTCCGCCGGGGAGAACCGCTCGACCACCTCTCGGATCGCGCCGCCGATCGGCGCGAACACCTCGCGCCCGACCTCTCGCGCCTCGTCGGTCATCTCGATCGTGACGCTGCGGCGGTCGGTGGCGCTGTGCCGCCGCTGCACGTGCCCTACACCTTCGAGGCGACGCAGGAGCGCCGAGGTCGCCGGTGCGCTCAGGTTGAGCGCCGCCGCGAGCTGCCCCGGCGACAGCTCGCGACCTCGTCGGCTGGCCTCGAGCACGTGCCCGAGCGCGTTGAGGTCGGTGCGGTGCAGACCCTGGCGCCCACCGTGCGCGTCGATGTAGCGGTCCAGAGCGGTCGTGAACTCGCGTAGCCGGTCCATGATCGCGCCGTCGACGCCCCCGGGATAGGAGTCCGACGGGCCGCCGTGAGTCTGGCCCCCGGAAGTGGATTCGCGCTTCGTCACGGCATCAGTCTAGTATTTCCATCGTGGAACTATTCCGGGGTGGAGATACGCGAGGGACCATGACGGAACGACGGGCTGCGCCTGAGACCGATCGAGGGGCCGAACGCGGCGCCGACCCGCACGGCGTCTTCGCGCCGGCCGGGCGAGCCCTGGGCCGGCTCGTCGGCCCGCGCGCCAAGTGGGTCGTCGTCGCCATGGGTGCGCTCCTGTCCGCGCTCGCGATCGGGCTCGGCGGGGCTCCCGAGGCCGCCCCGTCGAGCACCACCTCGTTGCCGGCGAGCGCCGAGTCGGCTCAGGTCGCGGCCCTGCGCGACCAGTTCCCGGACCGCGGCGCCACGCCTGCCATCGCGGTCTACTCCCGGGCCGACGCGCAGCTCACCGACGCCGACCGTGCGGCCATCGCAGCCGCCCAGCGACGCATCGCCGAGGACGACCCTGGTCGCGCGGGACCTCCGCCCCAGACATCCCCCGACGGCCGCACCGCCTTGCTGCCCGTGCCGCTCCCTGCGGGCATGTCGAGCGATGACATCGGTCTGGCCGTGGACGAGGTTCGTGCCGCCGCTGCCGCCGACCTGCCCCCGGGCCTCGACGTCGCAGTGACCGGTGGCCCCGCATTCGCCGCCGACGTCACCCGGGTCTTCGACGGGGCGGACGTCAGGCTGCTCGTCGCCACCGCCTGCATCGTGGCGGTTCTGCTGCTGCTGACCTACCGCAGCCCGTGGCTGTGGCTCGTGCCCCTCACCGTGATCGGCACGGGCGACCAGGTCGCCTCCAAGCTGCTCGCTGCGCTGAGCCGGGTCACCGAGATCCGTGGCGACGGGGCCGTCATAGGCATCACCTCGGTCCTCGTCTTCGGCGCCGGCACCAACTACGCGCTGCTCCTCATCGCCCGCTACCGCGAGGAGCTGCGCCGCCACGACGACCGCCACGCCGCGATGCGCGCCGCCCTGCGCGCGGCCGCGCCACCCATCCTCGCCAGCTCGGGCACGGTGGTGCTCGCGTTGCTCAGCCTGGGCCTCGCCCACGACCCCTTCACCAGATCACTGGGGTATGCCGGTGCCATCGGCATCGTGGTCGCGGTCTCCTTTGCGTTGTTGATGCTGCCGGCCGCGATGGTGCTCTTCGGCCGAAAACTGTTCTGGCCGTTCGTCCCTCGCGTCGGCGACGACGAGCCGACGCGCACAGGGTTCTGGGCTCGGGTGGGGTCCGCCGTCACCCGCCACCCGGTCCGCGTGGGGGTGGCCAGTGGGCTGGCGCTGGTGGTGCTTGCGCTGGGTGGACTCGGGATGCGCGTCGGCCTCGGTCCCACGGAGGTCTTCCTCGAGAAGCCGGAGGCCGTGGTCGGACAAGAGCGCCTCGCAGCTGCCTTTCCCGCCGGCGCGGCCGAGCCGACCATCGTCATCGCCGACGCCGACGAGGCGGCGGCCGTCGCGAGGGCCGTCCAGGGCGTGCCCGGCGTCGAGTCGGTTCGGGAGAGCGCACAGGGCAAGGGCCGCACCGAGCTCTCGGTGGTGCTGCGCGCCCAACCCGGCAGCGCGGCGGCATACGACACGGTCTCTGCGATCCGCACGGCGGCGCACGCCGTCCCCGGTGCCGGTGCCCTCGTCGGCGGACCTGACGCGGAGGCGGTCGACGCTCGCTCGACCGCCACGCGCGACCTGGTCGTCCTCGTCCCCGTGATCCTCGCCATCGTGCTGCTCGTGCTGCTGCTCCTGCTGCGCAGTGTGGTCGCCGCAGTCACGCTCGTGGGCACCGTCGTGGCGACGTTCGCGGCGAGCCTCGGCGCGAGCTGGTTCGCGTTCGACCACTGGTTCGGGTTCCCGGCCCTGGACCTGTCGGTGCCCCTGCTCGCCTTCCTGTTCCTCGTGGCCCTCGGCGTCGACTACAACATCTTCCTCACCACGAGGGCGCGCGAGGAGGCGGCCGAGGGCGCCGCTGCACGCGACGCGATCGTGCGGGCGCTGGCCGTCACTGGCGGGGTGATCACCAGCGCGGGCATCCTGCTGGCGGCGGTGTTCGCGGTGCTGGGCGTGCTGCCACTGATCCAGCTGGCGCAGGTCGGGGTGATCGTGGGGTTCGGGGTCCTGCTCGACACGCTGGTCGTGCGCAGCGTGGTCGTCCCTGCCCTGGTGAGCCTGCTGGGCGAGCGGTTCTGGTGGCCGAGCCACCCGGCGCGCTGACGATCGGGGTCAGAGGCCGAGCTCGGCGACCGACTTCTCGCGCATCTCGACCTTGCGCACCTTGCCCGTCACCGTCATGGGGAACTCGTCGACCACCATGACGTACCGCGGGATCTTGTAGTGCGCCAGCTTGCCGGTCGCGAACTCGCGCACCGACTCCGCATCGAGCGGCTGCGCACCGTCACGCATGCGGATCCAGGCGCACAGCTCCTCGCCGTACTTCTCGTCCGGCACCCCGATCACCTGGGCGTCGAGGATGTCGGGGTGGGTGTAGAGGAACTCCTCGATCTCGCGCGGGTAGATGTTCTCGCCGCCGCGGATCACCATGTCCTTGATGCGGCCGGTGATCTGCACGTAGCCGTCCTCGTCCATGACCGCGATGTCGCCGGTGTGCATCCACCCGTCGATGAGCACCTCGTCGGTCTTGTCCTGCTGTTCCCAGTAACCGAGCATCACCGAGTAGCCCTTGGTGCAGAACTCCCCCGGCGTGCCGTGCGGCACGGTCTCGCCCGTGACCGGGTCGACGACCTTGATCTCGAGGTGCGGCATGACCCGCCCCACCGTGCCGACCTTGCGCTCGAACGAGTCGTCACGCCGCGTCTGGGTCGACACCGGTGACGTCTCGGTCATGCCGTAGCAGATCGTCATCTCGTCGATGCCGGCGTCGATCAACTTGCTCATCATCGTTGCGGGACAAGGGGATCCGGCCATGATGCCTGTGCGCACCGACGTCAGGTCGTATGCCGCGAGGTCGGGCTGGGACCACTCGGCGATGAACATCGTGGGCACGCCGTAGAGGCTGGTCACCTTCTCGTCGGACGTCGCCTTGAGCGTCGCGGTGGGGTCGAACCCCGGCGCCGGGATCACCATGACCGAGCCGTGGGTGGTGGCCGCCAGGTTGCCCATGACCATGCCGAAGCAGTGGTAGAAGGGCACGGGGATGTTGATGCGATCGTCCTGGGTGTAGCCGCAGATCTCACCGACGAAGTAGCCGTTGTTGAGGATGTTGCGGTGGCTGAGGGTTGCACCCTTGGGGAACCCCGTGGTGCCCGACGTGTACTGGATGTTGATTGGGTCGTTCGGGTCGAGCCCACGCTGGACCTGCGCCACCGACTCGCTGCCGACCTCCTCGGCGCGCACGAGCAGGTCGTCCCACGACGACTGCCCGAAGACCCACGCATTCCGCACGCCCGGGACCGCGCCGGAGCCGCGCACCTCATCGAGCATCGCCACGTAATCGCTGGTCTTGAACGACGGCGCCAGGAAGACGTGGGCGATCCCGGCCTGCTTCAGCACGTACTCAAGCTCGTGGGTGCGGTAGGCCGGGTTGATGTTGACCAGGATCGCGCCGATCTTCGCGGTGGCGTACTGCACCACCGTCCACTCGGCCCGGTTCGGCGACCAGATGCCGACCCGCTGGCCCTTCTCCACGCCGGCGGCGAGCAGCGCCCGGGCGAGCCGGTCGACCTCGCCGGCGAACTCGGCATACGTCCACCGGATCCCCTGCTGGACGTCGACGAGCGCCTCGCGGTCGCCGAAGCGAGCCGCGGTCTCGTCCAGGTTGTCCGGGATGGTCTGCTCGAGCAGAGCTGGTTCGGTCTCGCCCACGGCGTGTGACAGCGTCGTCATGGCGCCATTGCACCCCGGTTCGGCGTGGGGGGCAATGTCCAGTTCGGCCAGCGGTCGAGTGGACCGGCTGGCCGGTCAGGACAGGAACAGGTCGGGCGCCAGACCCTCGTCCCTCCCGGTCATGGAGTAGGTCGCGAAGTCGGTGACACCGCGCTCGCGCAGCAGCTCCTCGTCGATGAGGGTGCGTCCGTTGAGGGCCTGACCATCCGTGGTGAGCACCTCGTAGGCCGCGTCGGCGACGATGTCGGGCTTGCGGCTGACCGCCACCATCTGGTCGCCGCCGGGGAGGTTGCCGATGGCGTCCGTCGCGACGAGGGTGGCCGGCCACAGGCAGGTGGACGAGACGCCCTTCTGGCCGAGCTCGTGTGCGAATCCCGTTGCGGCGAGGGTCATTCCATACTTCGCCATGGTGTATGCCGGGTGGCCGGCGAACCAGCGCGGGTCCAGGTTGATGGGCGGGCTGAGGGTGAGGACCTTGGGGTCCGGGCTGGCCAACAGGTGCGGGATCGCGGCACGGGTGAGCATGAAGGTGCCGCGTACGTTGACGTCCTGCATGAGGTCGTAGCGCTTGGGCTCGAGCTCGGCGGTACCGCTGAGGTTGAGCACGCTGGCGTTGTTGACCACGATGTCGATCCCGCCGAACTCGCTCACCGTCCGCTCCACCGCCTCGGTGATGGTCGCGTCGTCGCGGATGTCACCGACCACGGCGAGCGCCCGGCCGCCGGCGGCCTCGATCGCCTCGGCAGCGGTGTGGATGGTGCCGGCCAGGCGCGGATCGGGCTCGTCCGTCTTGGCGATGACCGTGACGTTCGCGCCGTCTCGGGCCGCCCGGGTCGCGATCGCGAGGCCGATGCCCCTGCTGCCGCCGGACATGAGGATGGTCTTGCCTGCCAGGGTCGTCGCCATGCCCGCAGCCTAGTTACCGAGCGGTAACCGCGGAACCGGCGACGGCGGTGGCCCTCGTCACCGTCGAGCTAGTCCTGGGTGCGCGACCCGCCGGCGTCCGTCCCCTGCCCGGCAGCCTTGAGCTCGGTGGCCTCGAGACGGGCTGCCGCGATGATCTGCTCGGCCTGCGCATGCGCGGCCGCCACCACCCGGTCCGCCGCGGACTGCGAGCTGCGCAACAGGGTGAACTCGAGGTCGTGCGTCGGCTCGGCCGACGGTTCCGCTGCATGCCTGCCCGGCGGCTGGTCCAGCCCGTCGAGCACCCGCTCGAGCTCCACGTGGAACTGCCCGAGGGCGGCGTCGACGTCGCGCCCGAGCGCCCGCACCAGGTCCCTGGCCTCGTCGAGCGCACGCTGACCGGCCTGGGACGAGCCACGCACGTCGAGCTCGGCCGAGGCCAGCACGTCCAGGGCCGCGAGCGCAGTCAGCTCCTGCGCCTCGCGCGGCGACGCGACCTCGTCGAGGACGCGCACACCGGGCTCCCGCACACCTGGCTCCTGCACACCGGGTCCCCGCACGCCGGTCGCCACGGCCGACTCGTCGGCGGGCGTAGCCGCCGAGACGGCGGGTGCAGCCACCGAGACGGCGGGCGCGGTGCCACCGGCGGCGGCCTCGGCGTTTGCGGCCACCTCCTCGGTCATCGACACGGTCGTGCGCAGCTCGGTCTCGCGGACGAACAGCACTGCCACGAAAGCGATCGCGGCGAACACGGCACCGATGAGGAAGATGTGCCCGGTGGCGTCGCCGTAGGCGGCGCGGACGATCCCCTGGATGGGCGCGGGCATGTCCTTGATGTCCAGCGTTCCGGTGCCGCCGCCTCGCTGGGCGGCGGCCGCAGCTGCCGGTCCGAGCTTGGCCAGACCGGCCGCGATGTTGTCGCGGACGCCGTTGGCCAGGATGGCGCCGAGCACCGAGACGCCCATCGCACCACCGAGGGTGCGGAAGAACGCGATGCTCGCCGAGGCCGCGCCGATGTCGCGCACGTCGACCGAGTTCTGCACGGCGAGCACGAGGTTCTGCATCATCGACCCCATCCCGATGCCGAGCAGCGCCATCGCGACGCCGATCTGCCACAGCGGGGTCTGGTGGTCGAGCTGGCCGAGCCACACCATGCCCGCGGTGAGGAACACCCCGCCGCCGACGATGATGCTCTTCCACCGGCCGGTCCTGCTGACGAACCGGCCGCCCAGGGTCGATGCCACGAGCAGCGCGCCCATGAGCGGGATGGTCAGCAGCCCGGCGTGGGTGGGCGAGTAGCCGCGCGAGACCTGGAAGTACTGGGTGAGGAAGGTGGTGCCGCCGAACATCGCGACTCCGACCGACACGCTGGCGATGATCACCAGGGCCGTCGTCGTGTTGCGCAGCAAGCGAATCGGGATGATCGGCTCAGCCGCCCGCAGCTCCACCGCGATGGTGAGCACCAGTCCGAGGAGCGTGCCGCCGAGGTACCACGCGGTCTCCAGGGACCACCAGGGGAAGTCGTGCCCGGCGAAGGTCACCCACAGCAGCGGCAGCGACGACGTGACCGCGATGAGCACGGCACCGAGGTAGTCGATCTTCGGCATGCGCTTCGGGGTCGAGATGTGCAAGGTGGCCTGCAGGATGAACATCGCGATGACCGCCAGCGGCACACAGACGTAGAAGGTCCAGCGCCAGCCGAGACCACTGTCGACGATAAACCCGCCGAGAAGGGGACCACTCACGGTCGAGACGGCCATGACGGCGCCCATGTACCCGGCATACCGGCCGCGCTCGCGCGGAGCGATCATCGCGCCCATGATCGACTGGGTGAGCGCGGTGAGGCCGCCCATGCCGATGCCCTGCACGACGCGACAGGCGATGAGGAACCCGACACTGTGCGCGAGCCCGGCCGCCATCGAGCCGAGGACGAAGACGGCGAGCGACAGCTGGACGAGCAGCTTCTTGCTGAACAGGTCGGACAGCTTGCCCCAGATCGGGGTGGTGACCGTGGTCGCGAGCAGCGATGCGGTGATGACCCAGGTGTACTGACGCTGGGTGCCGTTCAGGTCGCCGATGATGGTGGGCAGCGCCGTCGAGACGATCGTGCTGCTGATGAGGGCGGTGAACAGGCCGGCGAGCAGGCCGGTCATCGACTCGAGGATCTGGCGGTGCGACATCTCCCCCGATTCCTCGGGGGTCCGCGCGACGGTGGCGGTGGGAGCAGTGGCTGACATCAGTGGCTTTCCGTGGTGGGCGTGGCGTCGTGGGCGGGCAGGCGTTCGGCGCGGGCGATGGCGCGTTCGAGCTCGAGCAGCAGGTGCGGCATCCGTGCGAGGTCGCGGGCCGGTATGCCGGCGAGCTCGGGGGCGAGCCGGGCGGCGGCTTCGCGGTGCACGCGTTCGAGGTGGGCGGTGCCCGCGTCGGTGAGGGCGATGTGACAGGCCCGGGCGTCGACCTCGTCCTTGCGCCGGGTCACCAACCCGTCCTCCTCGAGCCGGGCGATGACCCGGCTCACGACCGAGGGAGCCACGCCCGTGGCGACCGCGAGGTCACCCGGGCGGTCGTGACCGTCACCGCGGGCCAGGGCCTTCAGCACGGCCAGTGGGGTGCTGGAGGTCCCGCTCTCCTCCTGCAGACGGCGGCCGATGGCCCGGCTCGTGCGGATGAGCGCCGAGAGCGAGGACAGCACCGCGGCGACGTCGTCGACGTCGACCGGGACGGTCGCCGGCCGGGTGGCGGTGGCGGTCATGAGGACTCCTTTGGTTGCTGAACGCAACCATAATCCCCATTAGTTGCTCAATGCAACTTGTATGCCGCGGGGCTGGCCGACGGATCGACGTCGCCCCGGTGCGTCGTCGCGAACTGTGGGGAGAAGTTCGCCTGCGCTGGAAAGGTTCCCGGCACTGGCGAACTTTGGGCCACAGTTCGCCAGGCACCCCGGGCACCTCGGGCCCAGGTGCGCCAGGGCTGGCTCAGGACGCGGCGTCGTTGAGCTTGCGCAGCAGCCGGGCGAACTCGGCCACGTCACTGGCTTCCCACCCGGCGACCTGCGAGCGCAGCCGCTCCCGCCGCCCGGCGAAGGTGCGCTCCAGCGCCTCCGCACCCTGGGTCGTCAGCCGCACCTGACGGGCGCGGGCGTCGTCGGGGTCCGGGATCCGCTCGATGAGGCCGAGCTCCTCAAGGGTCGTGAGGTTGCGGCTCGCCGTGGACTTGTGCAGCCCCAGCACGTCGGACACCTCGCCGCCGCGCACTCCACCGCTGCTCGCGGCGAGGTCACGGACGGTGACCAGCACGGCATACCCGGCGGTGTCGAGGTCTGGGTGCACCTCTGCCGCGATGCGTTGCTGCGCGCTGCGGGCGCGACGCATCAGGCGGGTGAGCTCGGTCTCGAGTTCGCCGACGGGTGAACGGGGCATTGCCCGAGCCTAAGTGAGTCGCGGCTCACATCGCGGGTTCCCCCTCAACTTTCCCGTGGCGCCCCCATGACATTCGACCCCTGCGGCGTCGGCGGGCGGCAATACGGTGGCCCCATGGCCGACCCCACCACAGCGACCCGTCCCGGCACCGACCTCCCCGACGGCTACCGGCCCTGGCCGGCCCTGTGGGCCATGGTGATCGGCTTCTTCATGATCCTCGTCGACTCGACCATCGTGTCGATCGCGACGCCGGCGATCATGCGGGGGCTCGACGCAGGGGTCGACTCGGTGCTGTGGGTCACCAGCGCCTACCTCTTGGCGTATGCCGTGCCGTTGCTGATCACGGGCCGGCTCGGCGACCGGGTGGGGCCCAAGAACCTCTACCTCGCCGGGCTGGCCGTCTTCACGCTCGCGTCGTTGTGGTGTGGGCTGACGAACAGCATCACCGAGCTCGTCGTCGCGCGTGTGGTGCAGGGGTTGGGTGCCTCGATGATGACGCCGCAGACGATGGCCGTGATCACGCGGACGTTCCCGGCGGCCTCGCGCGGGCAGGCGACGTCGCTGTGGGGAGCCACCGCCGGCGTCGCGACGCTCGTCGGCCCCCTGCTCGGTGGCGTGCTCGTCGACGGGCCGGGGTGGGAGTGGATCTTCTTCATCAACGTGCCCGTGGGGCTCATCGCGTTCGCGCTCGCGTGGCGGTTGGTGCCGACCCTGCAGACCCACTCGCACTCCTTCGACCTCGTCGGTGTGGCCCTGTCGGCGGTCGGCATGTTCCTGCTGGTCTTCGGCATCCAGGAGGGTGAGACCTACGACTGGGGCACGATCACCGGGTTCATCACGGTCAAGCGGCTCATCGTGGCCGGCATCGTCGTCATGGCGGTCTTCGTGTGGTGGCAGAGCCGGATCAAGCGGGAACCGTTGGTGCCGTTGGGCATCTTCCGCGACCGCAACTTCTCGCTGTCCAACCTCGCCATCACCACGGTGGGTTTCGCGATCACGGCGTTCGCCTTCCCCTTCACGCTCTTCGCCCAGCTGGTGCTCGGACTCAGCCCGACCCGGGCGGCGCTGCTCACCGTCCCCACCGCGGTCGTGTCGGTCATCGTGGCGCCGTTCGTGGGGCGGCTCGTGGACCGGATGCACCCGCGGGTCATCACGACCTTCGGGTTCGTCGTCGGGGTGCTGGCGTTCTGGTGGCTGAGCCGGTCGATGACGGCCGGTGCACCCGCGTGGCACCTCCTAGGCCCGATGGCGCTCGTCGGCCTCGGGACCTCGACGATGTTCGCCCCCCTCGCAGCGACCGCGACCCGCAACCTGCCACTGTCCTCGGCCGGTGCCGGCTCGGGCATCTACAACACCACGCGCCAGGTGGGGGCGGTCCTCGGCTCGGCCGCCATCGCCGCCGTCATCGAGGCCCGGCTGCGAGCCAACCTCGGTGACGCCGCGACCGGGTCCGGGGGCCTGGCGAGCGCGGCCGGGGTGAAGCTGCCACCGCAGGTCGCCGACGGGTTCGCGACCGCCATGTCGCAGGCCATGCTGCTGCCTGCGGGGGTGCTCGTCATCGGGCTGGTCGTCGTCGTCTTCCTCGCCAAGCCCTCCCACCGCTGAGCCGTGGCGCGCAAACCCCTGCTGCGCTTCACCGGTGAGATCGCCGGGGCCGGCTCGACGTCCGGGGTGCGCCTGGTGGTGGGACGTTGGGACGAGTCACCGTTCGGCGCCTTCGCCGACGTGATGGTGCAGGACTCGTCCGGTCACCGCACCCTGCTCGCGCCGACCGACGAGGTGGCCGAGTTCATCTCTGCCACCTACGTCTTCGACGAGGTCGTGGTGCGCCCGGTGGTCGCCGAGGTGGGGTCGGGTGGCTGGCAGGTGCGCGCCGGTGACCTGCTCGACGTGGCGCTGGAGGTCGGCGGGCGTATGCCGCTGGGCTGGGTGCTGCGCGTCCCGCCCGCCCGGCTGGCGACGAGCCGCGCCTTGGCCACCGCGGCCGACCCGGTGGCTCGGGTGCTGCTGCGCGGGGTGCGCACCCGCGGCTCGGCCGGTGGAGGGCGGCGTGAGTGGTACGGCGCGGTCGACCAGCACCGCGTCACCGGGCTCGTGGGGAGCTGGCGGGGGCTCGACCTCGGGGCCCTGGCACCCGTCGACCCGCCGTGCGACTTCGGCTTCTCCTCCACACCCACGACGCCGTCGGTCACGAGCGTGACGACGACGATCCGTCTCTGAGCGGCTAGGGCAGGCGGCGGTGCCCTCGGGTCAGGGCTAGGGGCAGCAGCAGCCAGAACAGCAGGAAGAAGACGGCCGCACCCCCGACCGCCGTGATCGCTGCCGTCGTGCCGACCACGACGGAGAAGATGAGCGCCAGGACCGACGCGACGGTCACGGCCAGGACCAGCAGGCCCGCCTTGGCGATCCGGTCGCCCCAGGTCACCAGGGTCGTCTTCGCGTGCCGCCGGAACAGCGCCCGGTGCATGGCGACGGGCGCCACCAGCAACCCCGTCGCCGCGACCGACAGCACCACCGTCCAGAGGTAGAGCTGGCGCTGTCCGTCGGTGAGGGACTGGAACCGCTGCTGGAACGGCAGCGTCAGCAGGAAGCCGGACAGCAGCTGCACCCCGGTCTGGGTGACCCGCAGCTCCTGGAGCAGCTCGTTCCAGTTCCGGTCCGAGCGCTCTGCCGGTGTCTCGTGGCGATCACCCGGGCCCGGCTCGACCTGCTCTGCTGCACCGCCCATGGCAGACCACTCTGGCCCAGGTCGACGCACTACGCGAGGTGCGCGGGCACGCGAACTGTGCCGGACGGCATACGGGATGGTCCGCCGGACGCGACCCACCCACTGACACACTGGCGTCGTGCGCCGAATCACCCAGTCCCGCAAGCTGCACCAGGTCCGCTACGACGTGCGCGGGCCGATCCTCGTCGAGGCCCAGCGGCTCGAGGCCGAGGGGCACAAGATCCTCAAGCTCAACATCGGCAACCCCGAGCCGTTCGGGTTCGAGGCGCCCGACGCGATCCTGCAGGACATGGTCCACCACCTGCCGACGTCGCAGGGGTACAGCGACTCGCGCGGCATCTACTCGGCCCGGACCGCGGTGGCGCACTACTACCAGTCGCGCGGGCTGACCGACACCCACGTCGACGACGTCTTCATCGGCAACGGTGTCTCCGAGCTGATCTCGATGGTCCTGACCGCGTTCGTCGACGAGGGCAACGAGGTGCTCGTGCCGGCACCGGACTACCCGCTGTGGACCGGGGCCGTGACGCTCGCCGGCGGCACGCCCGTGCACTACCGGTGCGACGAGGCGAACGGGTGGAACCCCGACCTCGAGGACATCGAGTCCAAGATCACCGAGAACACCCACGCGCTGGTCGTCATCAACCCCAACAACCCGACGGGCGCCGTCTACAGCGAGGAGACGGTGCGGGGTCTGGTCGAGATCGCGCGGCGGCACGACCTGGTCCTCATGTCGGACGAGATCTACGAGAAGATCCTCTTCGGGGACGACGCCGTCCAGCCGGTGCACCACCACACGGCGACGTATGCCGGTGACGACGTCCTGTGCCTCACCTTCAGCGGGTTGTCGAAGGCCTACCGGGTCTGCGGCTACCGAGCGGGGTGGGTGATGGTGTCTGGGCCGCGGGAGGCGGCGGCCGACTTCCTCGAGGGCCTGACCCTGCTGGCCAACATGCGGATGTGCGCGAATGTGCCCGGGCAGCATGCGATCCAGACGGCGCTCGGGGGCTACCAGTCGATCGAGGAGTACATCCATCCCGGTGGCCGGTTCTACGAGCAGAGCAAGCTCGCGTGGCGGCTGCTCAACGAGATCCCCGGGGTCTCGTGCGTCGAGCCGCACGGCGCGCTGTACTGCTTCCCGCGGCTCGACCCCGAGGTCTACCCCATCGAGGACGACCAGGCATTCGTCATAGACCTGTTGCGGGAGAAGAAGATCCTCGTCACGCACGGCACCGGGTTCAACTGGTTCGAGCCCGACCACTTCCGGCTCGTGACGCTGCCCGACACCGAGGTGCTCACCGAGGCGATCGGACGGATCGGCGAGTTCCTCGAGACCCGCCGCCGCTGAAATTCTCCGCCCCGTCCTCAGGTGAGGGCTGCGACAAGCGCCCAGCCGGCGGCACAGGCCGCAAGCCCTGCGGCCAGGCTGCCAGCCACGTAGGCCACGGCGGTCCCGAGCGACCCCTCCTGCGTCAGCCGCACCGCCTCGAACGAGAACGTCGAGAACGTCGTCAGCGCCCCACAGAAGCCGGCGCCCACCAGGGTGAGCAACCACGTCGGCGACGACCCGGCATACACGGCGCTCGCGACGCACCCCAACACGAACGAACCGGCGACGTTGACCGCGAAAGTCCCCCACGGCCAACGGGTTTCGTGTCGGCTCTGGATCCACAGGTCGGCGAGGTAGCGCGTCGGCGCCCCGATCGCTGCGCCGATGACGACCAGTAGTGCGCTCACGGCGTCACCTCCTCGCGCACGAGGAGACGCCGGGTCGCGACGATGGCGAGTCCGGTGACGGCGAGCCCGCCGACGAGAGTGAGCCCGAGGTATGCCGCGGCGGCGCCGACGTGCCCCGCGCGCAGCTGCTCGTGGAGGTCCAGTGCGAAGGTCGAGAAGGTCGTGAAGCCGCCCAGCACCCCGGTGCCGAGGAACGGGCGCACCAACCTGGTCGGCGCCATGACCTCGATGACCACGACCATGAGGATGCCGAGGAGGAAGGCGCCGAGCAGGTTGGCGAGCAGGGTGCTCGTCGCGAATCCCCCTGTGCCGTGGGGCATCAGCTCAGCCAGCCCCCAACGGGCCAGCGCGCCGAGGGCACCCCCGGCCGCGACCACACCCAGGACGTCCGAGCGGCCGCGCAGGAGGTGGCGCAGCGCGAGGTGCTCGGCCGCGGCCCGGCGCGCCTCGGCGGCGGTGACGTCCGGGTCGGTGGGCTCGCGGTCCCGCGGCGCCGGCTCGTGCGGGTGGGGTGGGCTCGACATGACCCGCCCACCGTCTCAGGCAACCCCGCTTCATGTCCCGCAACATGCCGTGCGCGGCGCTCGCACACGGCATGTTGCGGGACATGAAGGGCGGGATCGCCTCAGTGGGAGGCGGGCGCGCCCTCCTGCGGTGCGTGCCCGGGGAGGGCCCGCGCGACGGCGGCCCCGACCAGGAGCAGGACCACCAGCAGGGCGAGTGCCACCTGGAACGCGGGCCGGAACATCTCCACCGGCACCCGCGACGCGTGGGACTGCACGACCGAGAAGAACACCGACCCGACCACAGCCACACCCGCGGCGCCGGCCAGCTGACCGGTGGTGCTGAACAGCCCCGATGCCGAGCCGGCCTTGGCCACCGGCACGTCGGCCAGGGCAAACACACCGATCGGCGAGACCATGAGCCCGAAGCCCGCACCCGAGACGAGGAACGCCGGGAGGAACGTCCACACCGACGTCGACGCGTCAGCACCGTGCACCGTCACCGCCATCAAAACGGCACCAGCGGCCCACGTGACCGCGCCGAGCTGGAGGACGCGCCGCCCGATCCGGGGCGCCAGCACCGCGACCGCCAGCCCCGCGAAGACCGTCGTCGTCAGCGCGAAGGGCATGCCGGCCAGTCCCGCCTTGAGCACCGACCAGCCGAGCCCGGCCTGCAGGTAGATCGTCTGGCACAGGAAGTACGACGCCATCGCCATGAACAGCACCGCATTGAGCAGCGTGCCGGCGGCGAACCCTCGCCCGCGGTAGAGACTCAGCGCCACGAGCGGCTCACGTCCCGCCCGCTCGGTCCGCAGCTGTGCCCGCACGAACCCGGCCAGCACGACCACGCCCGCCGCCATCGCGGCATACACCCACGTCGGCCATCCGAGCTCGCGACCGAGGGTCAACGGGTAGAGCACCGCGAAGAGCCCGGCAGCCAGCACCAGCACCCCGCGCGCATCGATCCGGGGAGCTACTGCCGCAACGGATTCCGGGACCCAGCGCAGTGCTGCCGCAATCGCGAGCGCTCCGAACGGCACGTTGATCAGGAAGATCGACCGCCAGCCGAGACCCGCGACGTCGACCTCGGTCAGCACACCGCCGAGCACCGGGCCCAGCACCGCAGAGAGTCCGGCGAGCCCCGTGAACATGCCCATCGCCTTGGCCCGCTCCTCGGGCCGGTACATCACCTGCAGGCTCGAGAGGACCTGCGGGATCATCGCCGCCGCGGCCAGCCCCTGGAGCGCCCGGGACGCCACGAGCAGCTCGGCGTTGGGCGCGAACCCGCACGCCGCCGACGTCGCGGTGAAGCCCACCAGCCCGACGATGAAGACCCGCTTGCGGCCGAAGAGGTCACCGAGCCGCGACCCGGTGATGAGACCCAGCGCAAAGGCCAGCGGGTAGGCCGCGACCATCCACTGCAGCTGGGTGGCGCTCGCCCTGAGACCGGCTTCGATGGTCGGCAGCGCGACGTTGACGACGGTCGTGTCGAGCAGCTCCATGGTCGAGGCCAGGAACAGGCTGAGCAGCGCGATGGTGCGCGCCCGCCCGGTTGGCAGCGGCCCGTGCCGACCCTCGCGTGTGGTGACGGATTCCGTTGCGGTGTATGCCGTGTTGTCTGCTTTCGGCGCCGCCTCGCGGGGCGCCGTGGTGGTCGTTGTCATGGTTCTCTCCCGGGTGGAGGTCTGGGGGACTTCGTCGGTCGCTGACGACGCTAGGGACCATTCCGGCCAGTTTCTGACCTGATGGTGGGAGACTCTTGATCCATGGCCAACACCAGCTCCCGCGCCCTGCGACTGCTCTCGCTGCTGCAGACCCACCGGTTCTGGCCCGGTGGCGAGCTCGCCGACCGGCTCGAGGTGTCAGAGCGCACGCTGCGCCGCGACATCGACCGCCTGCGCGAGCTCGGCTACCCCGTCAACGCGACCCGGGGTGCAGACGGCGGCTACCAGCTGGGCGCCGGTGCCGCCATGCCGCCGCTCACCGTCGAGGAGGACGAGGCGATCGCGATGGCCGTCGCCCTGGGCAACGCCGCCCACCAGGGCAGCGGGGCGCTCGCCGAGGCGTCACTGTCGGCACTGTCCAAGGTGGTGCAGGTGCTGCCCGCCAAGCTCAAGCGACGCGCCGAGGCCCTGCGCAGCGTCACGGTCGACTCGCCCTTCGGCACGGCGCCGGAGGTCTCGGCCGAGGTGCTGTCGATCGTGGCGCAGACGATCCGCGACGAGGAGCGGTTGCGGTTCCGCTACACCGCCAAGGGTGGCGCCGCTGCCGGCGAGGACCTGGGCCGCCACGTCGAGCCGCACCAGCTCGTGACGGTCGGACGGCGCTGGTACCTCGCGGCATACGACCTCGAACGCCAGGACTGGCGCTCGTTCCGCCTCGACCGACTCAGTGGCCCCATGGGCACTCGCGCCCGGTTCCGCAGGCGGGAGATCCCCACGGGCGACGCCGCCTCCTTTGTGCAGCACGGACTTTCGCAACGCGACCGCGGACAGAACGTCGTCGCGCTGGTGCAGGCGCCCGCAGCGGACGTCGAGACCCGCATCGGCCAGTGGGCCACGGTCACACCGGTCGACGCCACGAGCTGCCGGGTCACGATGGACGCCAGCCAGCCACAGTGGCCGCTGTTCGGCTTCGGCTGGGCAGGAGCGGCATTCGAGGTCGAGGAGGCGCCGCCGGCCTTCCACGCGGCCCTGCGCGACTGGTCCGACCGGTTCACATCGGCCACCCGGGCCAGCCGCGGCTGACCCCCACCGGCGTGTCGGGCCGCGACACGCCGGCGACACGCGGACACAACATGTGGTGCCACCGGATTGTCCGCGCCACCCCATATGGTGGCCGACAGCTGGTCCGGAGCCGTGAGCCAACGGCTTCGGGGCAAGAGGGAACCCGGTGCGACTCCGGGACTGCCCCGCAGCGGTGAGTGGAAACGACCGCCGTCACGAAGCACTGGGCGCGAGCCTGGGAAGCGACGGCCAGTAGGCCCCCGCCGGCACCCGCCGGTGGATGCGTCCACGAGTCCGAAGACCTGCCAGCGGCCGCGCACACCGTGCGTGGTGTGGTCGTGACCTCGAGGGCGGGTCCTGTCGGCCGACGTGTGGGTGATGACCCGGTATGCCGGGTGCTCGCCACCGCGTCGTCGTCGCCTCCCCGCGTGGTCCCGGCCCTTCCGGAACCGCTCGCGAGGAGAGAGCAGATGACCCAAGTCGTTCCCGGGGCCGCCGAGCCGGCAGCCCCCGAGAGCCCGGCACGCCGCACGCAGATGCAGGTGCGCAAGCGCAACGGCGACACCGAGCCCGTCGACGTGATGAAGATCGTCCGTGCCGTCGACCGCTGGGCCGACGACCTCACCGAGGTCGACCCGATGGCGATCGCGACCCGCACCATCAGTGGCCTCTACGACGGGGCCACCACCGCCGAGCTGGACCGCCTGTCGATCCAGACGGCGGCCGAGATGACCTCGGTCGAGCCGGAGTACTCCCGACTGGCTGCCCGGTTGCTGGCCAACTACATCGACAAGGAGGTGCGCGGCCACCAGGTCGCGTCGTTCAGCCAGGCGATCCGCCTCGGCCACCTCGAGGGGCTGATCGGCGACGAGACCGCGGCCTTCGTCGAAGCGAACGCCCGCAAGCTCGACCACGCCATCGACGCCGAGGCCGACCGACGGTTCGAGTACTTCGGCCTGCGCACCGTCTACGACCGCTACCTGCTGCGCCACCCGCAGACCCGCGACGTCATCGAGACCCCGCAGTACTGGCTGCTGCGCGTCGCCTGCGGCCTGGCCCACACGGCGCGCGAGGCGATCGACTTCTACCGGCTGATGTCCTCGCTGGCCTACCTGCCGAGCTCGCCGACCCTCTTCAACTCCGGCACCCAGCACACGCAGATGTCGTCGTGCTACCTCGTCGACAGCCCACGCGACGAGCTCGAGTCGATCTACGACCGCTACGCCCAAGTGGCAAAGCTCTCGAAGTTCGCTGGTGGCATTGGGATTTCGTGGTCGCGAGTGCGGTCGCGCGGTGCGCTGATCCGCGGCACCAACGGTCATTCGAACGGCATCGTGCCGTGGCTGCGCACCCTCGACAGCTCGGTCGCGGCGGTCAACCAGGGTGGCCGCCGCAAGGGCGCCGCGTGCGTCTACCTCGAGCCGTGGCACCCCGACATCGAGGAGTTCCTCGAGCTGCGCGACAACACCGGCGAGGATGCCCGGCGCACGCACAACCTCAACCTGGCCAACTGGATCCCCGACGAGTTCATGCGCCGGGTCGAGGCCGACGAGCAGTGGAGCCTCATCGACCCCAACCAGGTGCCCGAGCTCCCCGACCTTTGGGGCGAGGCCTTCGAGGAGGCGTATGCCGCCGCGGAGCGCGACGGCAAGGTCGTGCGTACCGTGAGCGCCCGTGAGCTCTACGGCAAGATGATGCGCACCCTCGCCCAGACCGGCAATGGCTGGATGACGTTCAAGGACGCGAGTAACCGCACCTGCAACCAGACGTCGGACGTGCCCGGCGGCCCGGTGGTGCACCTGTCCAACCTGTGCACCGAGATCATCGAGGTGAGCAGCGACACCGAGACTGCCGTGTGCAACCTGGGCTCGGTCAACCTTGCGCGGCACCTGACAAGCGCGCGCGACGGGATCGACTGGGAGACACTGCGATCCACCGTCCGCACAGCCGTCACCTACCTCGACCGGGTCATCGACATCAACTACTACCCGAGCGAGGAGTCCGCGGCCTCCAACCCGCGCTGGCGTCCCGTCGGGCTGGGCATGATGGGCCTCCAGGACGTGTTCTTCGCCCTCGGGTTGCCGTTCGACTCCGACGAGGCACGCGAGCTCTCCACCCGCATCAGTGAGGAGGTCTACCTCTCGGCCCTCGAGCGCTCGACCGAGCTCGCCGCACAACACGGCGCGCACCCGGCATACGACCAGACGCGGGCGAGCCACGGCGACCTCCAGCCCGACCTCTGGAAGGTGACCCCGACCCAGACCGAGCGCTGGGATGCCGTGCGAAAGGCCATCAAGGACAACGGTCTTCGCAATAGCCTGTTGGTCGCAATCGCCCCGACGGCAACCATCGCATCGATTGCGGGCTGCTACGAGTGCATCGAGCCGCAGGTGTCCAACCTCTTCAAGCGCGAGACCCTGTCGGGCGAGTTCCTCCAGGTCAACACGGCGCTGGTGCGCGAGCTGAAGGCCCGCAACCTGTGGACCCCGGAGATCCGGGAGGCGATCAAGCGCAGTGAGGGCTCGGTGCAGGGGATTCTCGACCTGCCCGAGGAGGTGCGGGTGCTGTTCCGCACGTCCTGGGAGCTGCCGCAGCGCGCACTCATCGACCTCGCGGCGGCCCGTCATCCCTACATCGACCAGAGCCAGTCGCTCAACCTGTTCCTGGCGGCGCCGACCATCGGCAAGCTCAGCTCGATGTACCTCTATGCGTGGAAGGCCGGCCTCAAGACGACCTACTACCTGCGGTCACGCCCGGCCACGCGCATCCAGCAGGCGACCGTTTCCGTTGCGGCCAAAGCCAATCCCACACCACTGACCATCACCCCGACCGACGAGGCAGCCGCCGATCAGGACGCGATCGCGTGCTCCCTCGAGAACCCCGAGAGCTGCGAGGCCTGCCAGTGACCACCGACCAGATGACGAAGGACCAGATGACCGACACCGCTGCCGCCACCACCGGCTCCGACCACTCGGCGACCCGGATGCTGCTCGACCCCGGCATGAACCTCACGCTGCGGCCGATGCGCTACCCGCACTTCTACGAGCGCTACCGCGACGCCATCAAGAACACGTGGACCGTCGAGGAGGTCGACCTGCACTCCGACCTCAAGGACCTGAAACGGCTGACCGAGGCCGAGCGACACCTCGTCTCGCGGCTCGTGGCGTTCTTCGCCACGGGTGACACCATCGTCGCGAACAACCTGGTGCTCAACCTCTATCAGCACGTCAACTCCCCCGAGGGTCGGCTCTACCTGAGCCGGCAGCTCTTCGAGGAGGCCGTGCACGTGCAGTTCTATCTCACGCTGCTCGACACCTACGTGCCCGACGAGAAGGAGCGCGCCGAGGCGTTCGCCGCGGTCGACAACATCCCGTCGATCAAGCACAAGGCCGACTTCTGCTTCAAGTGGATCGACTCCGTCTTCGACCTCGACCGCCTGGAGACGCGCGAGCACCGAAAAGCGTTCCTGCTCAACCTGATCTGCTTCGCGGCGTGCATCGAGGGACTGTTCTTCTACGGCGCGTTCGCCTACGTCTACTTCCTGCGGTCGCGCGGCCTGCTCAACGGGCTCGCATCGGGCACCAATTGGGTGTTCCGCGACGAGTCGATGCACATGTCGTTCGCGTTCGACGTGGTCGAGACGGTGCGCGAGGAGGAGCCCGACCTGTTCGACGAGCAGATGGCGGCCGACGTGCGTCAGATGCTGCGCGACGCGGTCGACGCGGAGGCGCAGTTCGCCGAGGACCTGTTGGGTGGTGGGGTCGCCGGGCTGTCGACCTCCGACATGCGGCTCTACCTCGAGAACGTGGCCGACCGCCGGCTCCAGCAGCTCGGCCTCGAGCCCGAGTACGGCTCGAAGAACCCGCTGGCGTTCATGGAGCTCCAGGACGTGCAGGAGCTGTCGAACTTCTTCGAGCGCCGCGTCTCGGCCTACCAGGTCGGCGTCACCGGCAGCGTCGGCTTCGACGACGACTTCTGAGTCGCCGGACGCAAGGACAGGCATGCCGCGTGGTCCCGTGAGGGGTGACCACGCGGCATACCTTGTCGTGCAGGGAAACTCGCGTCACCGCACGTTGTAGCCGCGGGCCTCCCAGAAGGGGTTGGGGTTCGGGTTGTCGAGCACCGGGTCGTTGACGCTCTTGGCCGCCAGGGTCCGCCGACCCAACCGCATCTCGACGTGGGTGTGCGTCGCCGAGGTGCCACGGGCGGCCTCGTTCGCGATCTGCTGGCCCTTGCTGATGACGTCACCGGCGTCGACGCTGTCGAGCGGGTTGGAGTGCAGGTAGATGATCGTCTTGTCGTAAGTCGCGTTGTAGATGGCGATGGTGGACAGGCTGCCGCTGCCACCCTCGACGACGTTGGTCACGGTGCCGCCGAGCAGGGCCTTCACGCCCGAGCCGCTCCCCTTGGCGAAGTCGATGCCCTCGTGCCGACCGGGGGTGTTGACGTAGCCGTCGAACCCGGTCGTCAACCGTCCACCGCCCCCGACGTACAACGCGTCGGACATGTCGACCTTGGTGGTGGTACCGCCCCCGAAGCGATGAGATGCGTTCTCGTTCTTGAGGGTTGCGTTCAGGTTGGCCTTCGTCCCGGCCGCAAACGTCTGGCTGTCACCGGCATACCCGCTGTTGTAGAAGACGGTCACCGAGCCGCCGGTGCGGTTCCAGACCGAGGCGGCGTTGTTCTTGACGCACAGCCCCTGACCGTTGCCGGCACTCTTGAACTCGTAGCAGCTGGGCTGGGTGTCGCCATAGTCCGAGATCGAGGTGGTGAAGTCGGAGACCGACCCCGCGTTGTCGCTGTTGTAGTAGAGGCAGAACTCGCCGGCGTCACACACGCCGTCGCGACCTGCGGCCTGGGCGCTGGTGGTGGTCGCCACTGCGCCGGCGAGGGCGAGCAGACCCGCGGCGAGCACGGAGGTGAGGCGGTGGGGTGTACGGATGCGGACGGACACGGTCATGCTCCTTCGGTGGTGGCCCCGGGCGCGTCGTGCCGACGCGCATGGCCAGGCGGATTCGTGGGTGGGCACCGATCCCGCACTGCTCCTCCGAAGGGTTCGGCGAGAGCGATCCTCGTGGCCCCCTGGGCATTTGTCGACCGGACGCCCGGCGAGGGCTCGGTACACGCGACCACGCGGCATACCCTTGCGGCATGCGACGACCCGCCCTGCTCATCACCGGTGGACTGCTCACGGCCCTCGGCGTGCTCTGGACGCTTCAGGGGTTCGGTGTGGTCGGGGGCAGCGCGATGTCCGGTGAGGTGCTGTGGGCGTTCGTCGGTCCCTTCGTGGCGCTGCTGGGCATCGTGATCGCGATCCGCGCCCGGCGTCTCTGACGGCGCCGCCCATCCACTAGGCTGTTCGCCGGTTCGAGGGCGGGTCCTGGGGGCGACGTCCGGACCACTCGAGACGACGACACCGACGCGACCACAGGGGGCGTGTGCCGTGGGCTACAACGCCATCGACCCAGATGGCGTGCTCGCCATGTCCGTGGGCACGCTCAACGCGGCGACGTCGGTCGGCGAGATCGGTCGCGAGATCAGGACCCAGACCAGCTCGGTCGAGCACCTGGTGCCGGGCCCCCCGGACGCGGGCGGCCGCACCGAGACCGAGGCGCAGGCCCTGTCGACCCTCGCGGGCTACGCCAAGGACCACGCCCTCAAGTACGTCGACGACGTCAAGCCCCTCAAGGAGCTCAGCCAGGCCGGCTACTGGCTGCCCGACCTGTCCAACCTGGGTTGGGACCCCACCAAGACCGTGATGGAGAACGTCACCAAGACCGCGCGGTCCGACGAGTTCGGCGCGTTCGTCCTGGGTACCTCCGGCGGCCTCCTGGAGCGTTACCGCAACTGGAAGATCACGGTGCCCGCCGTCGACACCAAGGCCGGTCGGGCCGCGGCCGCCCGTCTCAGCGACCTCGTGACCCAGGCCCCCGACGACATCGTGCGAGGCACGCCGGTGATCCGCCGGGCGTCGGGTCTCCTTGTGCCGCAGGGCAGCACGGGCGACCCCCGGATCCCCAAGATCGCCGCGGCGGCGGACGACGCCGGCATGTACAGACCTGGCCCGGGCATGGTCACCGACGCCAAGCTGGGCAGGCCCCCGACCTGGGCGCGCACCGGAGGCCGTGCGCTCGGCGTCATCGGAGCGGGCCTCACCGTCTACGACTCGTTCGCCACGCAGTGGGAAGAGGACGGCAAGTACCACCCGGAGTGGTCCACCGGCCAGCGCGTCGCGTCCGCGAGCTACAACGCAGCCACCGAGGGTGGCGGCGCCGTGGCAGGCGGCCTCGTCGGCGCGCAGATCGGTGCCACCGTGGGGTCGTTCATCCCGATTCCGGTGGTGGGTACCGTGGGCGGTGCCATCGTCGGTGGCGCGATCGGTGCCTTCGTCGGGAGCAAGGCCGGCAAGGCAGTGGGCACCCTGCTGAAGGAGGGCGGCGAGGCCGTCGTGGACGGTGCGAAGAAGGTCTGGAACTCGATCTTCGGCTGACCGAGCTGCCGCCCGACCCACCACCGTCACCGCCCGACACCGACCGAAGGAGAACCCGCGATGTGGATGCCGTTGCTCTACGCGGTTCCGCCGCTGCTGTTCGGGTTGTGGTGCTACTCGGGCAAGGACCCGCAGCGGGTGATGCAGCTGTGGCCGCGGCCGACGATCGGGTTCGGTGCCCTCTGGGCGGGTCTGGCCATCGCCCTCATCCCCTTCTCCACCGCAGGGCTGCTCTCCGACTCCGGGTGGCGGGCCGTGGGAGCGGTGCTCGGGATCTTGTCCGGCGTGTTCGCCCTCGTCTTCCTGGTCTCCCTGTTCACGTTGCCCTCCCGGCTGCTGCCCCGGTGGTACCGCGAACGCGTGGCCGGCTCGGCGCGCACTGACCTGAAGGGCGGGTCGACCCGTGGCTGACCTGGCTGACCCGCACATGGCCTCCGATCCGGCCACCGGGCTGTCGATCGCCGTCCCGGAGGGCTGGGCACAGCTTCCCCAGGAGCCGGACGACGAGGGCTTCGCGCCGCTCGTCCTCGCTCCGGCGCAGTGGCCGGACGACTTCGGCTTCCGTCCCAATGTCACCGTCGTTGCCGGTATGCCGGTGAGTCCGGTGCCGTCCGTGCGTCTCGCGGGCACGCGGGCCATGGCTGCCGCCCTGGCCACGGAGGACACGCGGGTCATCGCCTACGACGTGTGGCCCCTGCCCGTCGGCGAGGGGCGGCGGCTGGTCTTCGCCTACTTCACCGGCACCACCTCGGTGGTCGCCACCCAGCTCGTCCTGGTCCACGACGACCGAACCGTGGTGGTGACGGCCAGCGTCGACACCGACCGGTACGCCCGCCTGCTGCCCGTCGTGGACGCCTGCCTCGCGAGCGTCACGTTCGACCCGGCGAGCCGGGCGCCAGAGGAGTCAACCGAGGCCAAGGACCCCACCGAGCCGCGCCCTGACGAGTTCTGGGCTGCTCGCGGCGAACAGCTCGAGGACCTCACCGCCGTGGCTCCCGCGCAGCCGTTCCCGGACGAGGGACTGGAGACCACGCGCGCCGGTCTCGGCATCCTGCTCGAGGCGGGTCGCGGCCGTGTGCGCACCGACCGGCTCGATGACGCGGGTCGCGCAGCGGCGGACGAGCTGGTGGCCGGGGAGCTGCTCGACCGTGACGGGAAGCTCACCGAGGCGGGTCGTGGCTTCGTCGACGTCATTGCGAGCCCGCAGCGCCATGTGCGCGTCGAGGCAGCGGCAGGTCTCGCGCCGTTGACGTTCGACGCCTACTGGCGTGGTGACCGCGCGGTCGTCGTCGCGACCGAGGCGCCCCGAAGGTGGGCCGGTCGGTCCGCCTCCGGCGAGGACGTGGCGGCGATGGCGCACCGGGTGCGCCTGCACGTGCTGCCCACGTCCTGGCTGCCGGTGCTGCTCGCCGCCTGGCTCGACGTCGGGCCTGCCTGGCTCGCCGAACCCACACCGACCGTGCTCCCCACGGCCCTCGTCACGGCTCGCGTGGACGACCCCTCGACACCGCAACCGGCGGACGCGGACGACATCCTGTCGGCGATGTGGGCGCAGCCGTGGTTCATGTGGACCCTGCAGACGTCGAACGAGCAGGCGGTCGCGGGCATCGACGTGGGCCGCTTCGGTCAGCTCTCGCTGACGCAGGAGGAGGGCGACACCGACGAGGCCCGGCTGACGCCGTGGCCGGCGCAGTCACTCTTCGCGACCATCACCGCCCTCGTCCTGGGCTGACGCCGCCGGGTCAGTCCTTCGAGCGCTGCTCCCGTTCGAGGGTGTCGGCCTCACGCTCGAGCTGGCCGGCCTTCGTGTCGCAGCGACCGGCATACCCCTCGACGTCGGTCTTGACCTTGCCGAGGTTGCTCTTGACCTTGCCGAGCTCGCCGTAGAAGTGGTCGGCGGCCGGACCCTCCCAGACCCCACCGGACTTCTGGGGGTAGTGGCTCTGCACGGCCACCACGTCGTCATCGAGGGCGGCGGCCTTGGTGCGGATCGTGCGCGCGACCCCACGCAGCAGCTCCGCGTCGGCCCGCAGCTGTTCCGGCGTCGGCATGGTCCCCCTCATGGTCGTGACGAACGTCCCAGGCAGTCTAGTGAGGAGCGGACCAGCCCCGGACCGGGTCCTCTGGACTTGATCCCCAAGGACGGACGCCGCCCGCATCGAGGTGGGAACGACTCAGGCCCTGACCGGCGTTTCCGCTGGTCAGGGCCTGAGTCGTTCTGTCTCAACACAGAGCGCGCCCGAAGGGATTCGAACCCCTAACCTTCTGATCCGTAGTCAGATGCTCTATCCGTTGAGCTACGGGCGCAGATGTCGCCCCGAGCCGATGTCCTTGTGGGACTGCGCACGGAGCAACGACGGGAAAGACTACCGGCACACCCCCTCCCCCACGAAATCGGTGCGCCGGGCAGGCGACGGCGCACGTGACTCAGCCACGCGGCATACGTCGCGACTCATCACTGGTCTGACCCGGTCGGCCGCGTTCTTGCACAGCCTGCAAGAAGCCGACAGGCATGCGTGTTTCGCTCAGCGGTTGTGAGTTGATTCACCGAAACGCTCCCCCGTCCGTGGTACCTACCGGCGCGTAGCCCGGCGTACCTTGGGCAGATCACCCGGCGCCCACCATGTGGACACCCGGCTCGAACCACCGGGCCGTCGCGTGGGCGCCACCTCACTGATCCGCGGGGGCGAGAGCCCGCGGGCGAAAGGGACGGCCGAGACGATGACGACCGAGGCGACGCAGACCGACGAACGGACCGGGGGGACGACCCACGCCGGACTCCAGGCCTGGGTGGACGAGGTGGCAGCACTGACCACCCCCGACCGCATCGAGTGGGTGACCGGCTCCGACGCCGAGTGGACCCGCCTGACCGACAAGCTCGTGGAGGCCGGCACGTTCGTGCGTCTCGACGACGCCAAGAAGCCGAACAGCTTCTACGCCGCCTCCGACCCGTCGGACGTCGCCCGGGTCGAGGACCGCACCTTCATCTGCTCCGTCGACGAGAAGGACTGCGGGCCCACCAACAACTGGATGGACCCGAACGAGATGAAGGACCTCATGCGCGGCCTCTACAAGGGGTGCATGAAGGGCCGCACGATGTACGTCATCCCGTTCGTCATGGGCCACCTCAACGCCGAGAACCCGATGTTCGGTGTCGAGATCACCGACTCCGAGTACGTCGTCGCGTCGATGCGGGTCATGGCCCGCTGCGGCGTCAACGTCCTGCGCCGCATCGAGGAGCTGGGCGAGAAGGCCAACTACGTGCCCGCGCTGCACTCCGTCGGTGCGCCGCTGGCCGAGGGCCAGGAGGACGTGCCGTGGCCGTGCAACCCCGAGAAGTACATCGTGCAGTTCCCCGAGGAGCGGACGATCTGGTCCTACGGCTCGGGCTACGGCGGCAACGCGTTGCTCGGCAAGAAGTGCTACTCGCTGCGCATCGCCTCGGTGATGGCGCGTGACGAAGGCTGGCTGGCCGAGCACATGCTCATCCTCAAGCTCATCTCCCCCGAGCAGCAGGTCTACTACATCGCCGCGGCCTTCCCGAGCGCCTGCGGCAAGACCAACCTCGCGATGCTCGCCCCGACCATCCCCGGGTGGAAGGTCGAGACGCTCGGTGACGACATCGCCTGGATGCGCTTCGGTGAGGACGGCCGGCTGTATGCCGTGAACCCCGAGTTCGGCTTCTTCGGCGTCGCCCCCGGCACCAACGAGCACACCAACCCCAACGCGATGAAGACCATCAACAAGGGCAACTCGGTCTTCACCAACGTCGCGCTGACCGACGACGGCGACGTGTGGTGGGAGGGCCTCGAGAACACCCCCGCCCACGCCACGTCGTGGAAGAAACAGGACTGGACGCCTGAGTCGGACGAGCTCTCGAGCCACCCGAACAGCCGCTACTGCACCCCGATCGAGCAGTGCGACATCCTCGCCGAGGAGTACTACGACCCCAAGGGTGTGCCGATCTCGGCGATCTTCTTCGGCGGCCGCCGCAAGACGACCATCCCGCTCGTGACCGAGTCGCGCGACTGGGTGCACGGCACGTTCATGGGCGCGACCCTGTCGTCCGAGACCACCGCCGCCGCGACTGGTGCGGTCGGTGTCGTGCGCCGCGACCCGATGGCGATGCTGCCGTTCATCGGCTACAACGCCGGCGACTACTTCCAGCACTGGATCAACGTGGGCAAGGACGCCGACGCGACCAAGCTGCCGAAGATCTTCTACGTCAACTGGTTCCGGCGCGACGACGACGGTGATTTCCTGTGGCCCGGGTTCGGCGAGAACAGTCGCGTCCTCAAGTGGGCCATCGAGCGCATCGAGGGCAAGGCCGCCGCGGTCGAGACCCCGATCGGTCACGTGCCCACGCCGGAGGCGCTCGACACCGATGGCCTGGACATGACGCCTGAGCAGGTCGACGCCGCGCTCGAGGTCGACGTCGAGGAGTGGAAGGCCGAGATCCCGCAGATCGAGGAGTGGTTCGCCAAGTTCGGCGACACGCTGCCGACCCAGCTGCGGGTCGAGCTCGACGGCCTCAAGGCCCGCCTCGGCGCGGAGTGACGACGACGGTGTGAGGACTCGACCGAGCGCCAGCGAGGAAGGCCCGCAACACCGAGGAGTCGCGACCGCAAGCGCGGAGTGACGACGACGGTGTGAGGACTCGACCGAGCTCCAGCGAGGGAGGCCCGCAACACCGAGGAGTCGCGACCGCAAGCGCGGAGTGACGCCGACGGGTGATCGTGCGCTGACACGGTATGCCGCGGGCGCGGCATACGCCCGAAAGGCCCGGAACCGTTGTGGTTCCGGGCCTTTCGCGTTGTGTCAGCTCAGGCTTGAGCCCGATCTGCGGAGGCGCGTCGCGCCTTGACGGCGAGGACCGGTGCCTTCGCGCCGAGGAGGACCTGCTGTGAGGTGCTGCCGAGGAACAGCTTGCCGACCGGGGTGCGGTGCCGGATGCCGATCACGATCAGCGTGGCGTCCTCGAGCTCGGCGACATTGAGGATCTCCTCGGCCGCGGCCAGTCCCGTGGTCGGCTGCACCACCGCGAACGGGATGCCGCTGGCCTCGAGCTCGGCGCGGATGGCGTCGAGGTCGGCGGGCGTGGCGAAGTCGGGGCCGGAGTAGTCGCCTGCCTTGCCCGTGTTGACGACGACGAGCCGCGACCCGGTGAGGGCGGCCTCGTCCTTGGCGCGTTCGTAGGCCGCGAGCCCCTCCGGTGTGGGCAGGTAACCGACGACGACGGTGCCGCTCACGCTGCGTCGCCGTCGAGGCGGGCCGCGCCGGTCATGATCGCGACGCCGGCGTTCATGTCGTGCGTCTGCGGCGTGATGACCCCGGCGCGGCCGCCGAGCCGCTGGATGTGGATGCGGTCGGCGACCTCCCACACGTGCGGCATGTTGTGGCTGATGAGGATCACCGACAGGCCCTTGTCGCGCAGCTGCTTGATCATCTCCAGGACCATGCCGGACTCCTTGACCCCGAGGGCCGCGGTCGGCTCGTCGAGGACGACGACCTTGCTGCCGAAGGCTGCGGCCCGGGCGACGGCCACCGCCTGGCGCTGGCCACCGGAGAGGGTCTCGACCGCCTGGCCCATGTTCTGGATCGTCTGGATGCCGAGGTCCTGCACCGCCTCGCCCGCGCGGCGCTGCATGCCCTTCTTGTCGAGCATCCGCAGCACCGACCCGAGCGGTCCCTTGCGGCGTTCCTCGCGGGCGAGGTAGAGGTTGCTCGCGATGTCGAGCGCCGGGATGACGGCCAGCTGCTGGTAGACGGTCTCGATGCCGGCCGCCCGCGCGTCCTGGGGTTTGCGGAACTGCACCGGCTGGCCGTTCATGGTGATCTCACCGGAGTCCGGCACGTAGGCGCCGGTGAGGCACTTGATGAGGGTCGACTTGCCGGCACCGTTGTCGCCGATGACGGCGAGGATCTCGCCCGGGTAGAGGTCGAGGTCGACGCCGTCGAGCCCGACGACCCGGCCGAAGGTGATGACGAGGTTGCGGGCCGACAGCACCGGCTCCTGGGAGTAGATGTGCTCCTTGCCGGCGGGCACCCCGCCGTACGCAACGTCGAGCGTGGAGGTGGTCATCGGGGTCCTCGCGAAGTATCGACGTGAGGGACGAGCGGAGAACTTCGTGGGGTGATCATGCGCGAACCTTCCTGATCCACTGGTCGATGGCGACGGCCACGATGACGAGGATGCCCGTCGCGAGGTAGCGCCACTGCTGGTCGACACCGAGCTGCGACAGCCCGAACGCGAAGGTCTGGACGATCAGCGCGCCGATGAGGGTGCCGATGAGCCGGCCCCGGCCGCCGAACAGGCTGGTGCCGCCGATGACGACCGCGGTGATGCTGGCCAGGTTGGCGTCGGGTGCCGCGTTGGGGGTGGCCGCCCCGGCGCGCCCGATCAGGATCCACGCGGCGATGCCGTAGATGAGCCCGGCGACCGTGTAGACGCTGAGGAGGATGCGCTTGCTGGGCACCCCGGAGAGGCGAGCCGACTCGGCGTCGTCGCCGACGGCATACACATATCGACCCCACGCCGTCTGGGAGAGCACGAAGCCCACGACGAGGTAGATCAGCACCACCACGACGACGCCCCACGTGAGCCGGAACCCGCCGATGCTGAACCCGTCACCCAGGGCGTTGAGCAGCCCCGGCAGGTGCTCGGCCTGGATGCTCGAGCCGCCGGAGTAGAGCAGCGCGATGGCGGTGAAGATGCTGAGCGTGCCGAGGGTGACGATGAACGGCGGCAGGTTGATGCGGGTGACGAGTATGCCGTTGAGCGCGCCTGCCGCTGTCGCCAGCGCCACCCCGATGACCAGGGCGAGCAGGCCGGGCATGCCGCCGTCCTGGGCGAGTGAGGCCATCACCATCATCGACAGGACCATGATCGCGCCGACCGACAGGTCGATGCCGGCCGTGAGGATGACGAGGGTCTGACCGACGGCCAGTGCCGCGACGACGGCGGTCTGCTGGAGCAGGATGCCCATCGAGTTGGCGGTCAGGAAGGTCGGCGTCGCGATGAAGAACGCGACGAATGCCGCGAACAGCAGGAACAACGGGCTCAGCCAGGGGCGCCCGTGCAGCTGGTGCTGGACCCGTTGCACGGGCGAGTGCCGCCGCCGAGCGAACTCGGCGGCGGCCGAACCGGTGGTGGAGGACATCGGTTCAGTTGCCCCAGCAGATCTTCGAGCCCTCGTCCGAGGTGATGCTCTTGATCCCGTCGGCGGGCTTGTCGGTGACGAGCGCGACCCCGGTGTTCTTGAAGTCGAGCCCCGGGTCGGGCTTGGGCTTCTCGCCACCCCGGGCGATGGAGGCGATCGCGGCCATGCCCTCGGTCGCCATCTTCAACGGGTACTGCTGGGCGGTGGCACCGATGACACCGTCCTTGACCGACTTCACACCCGCGCACCCACCGTCGATGGAGACGATGAGCGCCTTCTTCCCGGCCGCCTCGAGGGCCGCGTTGGCGCCCACCGCGGTGGGCTCGTTGAGCGTGTAGACCACGTTGATGTTCGGGTTCTTGGCGAGGCACTTCTCCATGGCCGTGCGCCCGCCGTCCTCGGCGCCGCCGGCGGCCTCGTTGCAGACGATCGTGTAGTCGCCGCCCTTGCCACCGGTGTACGTGCCGGTCTTGGCCTCGTCGCCGTTCTTCTTCGGGTCGGCGACGTCGATGCCCATGCCCTCGAGGAAGCCCTGGTCGCGGTTGTAGTCGACCGAGACGATCTTGTCGGCGAACAGGTCGAGCAGGGCGATGGTCGCGGGCTTGCCCGCCAGCTGGTCTGCCGACCACTGGCCGATGAGCTTGCCGGCCTCGCGGTTGTCGGTGGCGAAGGTGATGTCGACGGTGTCAGCCGGGTCGGGTGGGGTGTCGAGGGCGATGACGTAGAGGCCGGCGTCGCGGGCCTTCTTGATGGCGGCGTTGACGCCCGTGCTCATGGGTGTGATGAGGATGCCCTTGTCGCCGCGGGCGATGGCGTCCTCGATGGCGGTGATCTGCCCCTGGTCGTCACCCTCCTGCTTGCCCGAGGCGACGGTGAGCTTGACCTTGTTCTTCGCGGCGTCGGCCTTGGCGCCCTTCTGCATCGCGACGAAGAACGGGTTGGTCGAGTCCTTGGTGATGAGCGCGACGCCGACGGTGTCGCCGCCTCCTCCGGCCGAGTCGGACGAGCTCCCCCGGTTGCAGGCGGTGAGGCCGATGGCCGTGGCGGTGATTGCCCCCACCGCGACGACCCGGCGGGCCATGGAGTTGGAACGAGGCATGCTGACGGTCTCCCTTGCTGGCGGCGTCGCGCCTGTTGACAACGTTGTCACAGGGTTGTTTAGTCTGGTTTCACCGTCTATGTCAATGCTGTTGGCCAGATCATGGAGGGGTCTTTGACAACGATGTCAAGAACCGCGACCCGCCTACTCGCCCGCCCCCGCGCGACGATGCGCGAGGTCGCGGCGCTGGCGCAGGTGAGCGTCAAGACCGTGTCTCGCGTCGTCAACCGCGAGCCGGGCGTCTCGACCGAGGTGGTGGAGCGCGTCGAGCGGGCCGTGCACCAGCTGGGCTACCGCCCCAACCTCGCTGCCAGCTCGCTGCGCCGATCCGACGGCCGCACAGCCATGGTCGGCGCCCTGCTCCAGGACGTCAGCAACAGCTTCTCCTCCAGCCTGCTGCGCAGCCTCGAGGACGAGGCGCACGCCCGCGGCATCGCCATCCTCGCCTCGAGCCTCGACGAGGAGCCGGAGCGCGAGCGCGAGCTCGTCTCCGGCCTCGTGCGGCGCCGGGTCGACGGGCTGCTGCTCATGCCCGCCACGCCGCGGCAGGACTACCTCGCTGATGAGCTGCGCAGTGGCCTGCCGATCGTCTTTGTCGACCGTCGACCCAACGGGATCGACGCGGACTCGGTCACCGTGGACAACGCGCTGGGCGCCCGGCTCGCCGTGGAGCACCTGCTCGCGCACGGCCATCAGCGCATCGCCCTGGTGGGCGACCTCCCGGACATCCAGACCGCTGCCGCGCGACATGCGGGGTACGAAACCGCGCTACACGCCGCAGGACTGCCCGTCGACCCGACCCTGGTGCGTCTCGGGGCTCGCGACGGCGACGACTCCACCGCCCTCGTCGTTGACCTCCTGCGTCAACCCAACCCGCCCACGGCCATCTTCGCCGCGCGAAACTCGTTGGCGATAGGGGCGATTCGTGCCCTTCACCAGGAGTCGGCAGCGCACCGCACGGCTCTGGTGGGCTTTGACGACTTCCCCCTGGCCGACATCGTCGACCCGCCACTCACCGTCATCAGGCAGAACGTGCGCGCCATCGGCGCGGCCGTCACCGACCGGCTCTTCGCCCGCATCGACGGCGACGACTCCGCGCCGCGGCACACGGTCGTGGCACCGGAGCTCGTCATCCGGGGATCGGGTGAGGTGAGGCCCTGAGCGCGCCGCGCCCCGCGGCATACTCGGCCCATGACCCGGCGCACGCTGGAAGACCACTGGGACCGGCACGCCCCGAGCTATGACCGGCAGACCGCGGGCATCGAGCGGAGGTTCTTCGCCGCACACCGCCGCTGGCTCGGCGAACGCGCCCACGGGAAGGTGCTCGAGGTCGCGGTCGGCACGGGAGCAAACCTCCCCTACTACTCGCCCGAGGTCGACGTGACCGGAATCGACCTCAGCGAAGGGATGCTCGAACGGGCGCGGGTACGCGCCCGGGCGGAGGGTCTCGACGTCGACCTGCGGCAGGGTGACGCCACGCGTCTTCCGTTCGGGGACAACGAGTTCGATGCGGTGGTGTGCACGTTCTCGCTGTGCTCGATCCCCGACGTCCCCGCGGCCGTGGCCGAGATGCGCCGCGTGGTGCGGCCCGGCGGGGACGTGCTGGTCGTCGACCACATCGGGTCGACGTTCTGGCCCCTTCGGGCCCTGCAACACGTGGCCGAGTGGGTGACGGTGCCCCTCCAGGGTGAGCACTTCACCCGCCGCCCGCGACGCGAGGTCGAAGCCATCAGGGGCCTGGTGGTCGTCGAGACCGAGCGGTTCACCCTCGGCGCCATCGAGCGGGTGCACGCCCGCACCCACTGAACCGCGCACGGCATACTCACGCCCATGGCGAGCAGCGGCGGCACCCAGCCGAGCGGGGTGGTCTTCCCCGAGGTGGACGGCAGACGGAGCACGTCTGCGCTGGGTCGAGCGGTCGTCGCTGACGCGCTTCGTGACGTCGACCCGGTGGGTGCGCAGGCGGCCGAGCGCGAGACCAACTGGCGGCAGGGATACCTCGCGCACTTCCGCCGGATGGTCGAGGCCGGGCTGCTCGACGACGGCGGGGCGGCTGCCACGATCGCCCGGAGCGGCCTGGCGTCGCTCCACGAACGGATGCGCGCAACGGGTGCGGCCGGCGAGGAGGTGCCTCTGGGCGACGTGTTCGCCACTGGCCCGGCCGACGCGCCACTGGAGACGGCGACGGTGCGCGGCGACGGCGAGCGCGCCACGGAGCTGAGCATTCCGTTGCGCGGCAAGCGGTTGCGCGGCGACGACCTGCACCGCCAGCTCGACCGCTGGACGACCGCCGGGGTGATGGAACCCTCCGCCGCCGAGGCCGTCCGCACCGTGATGGCCAACCCTGACTGGCTCGACCTCAGCGACCAGCGGCTCGTCGTCCTCGGCGCCGGTGCCGAGATGGGCCCCCTGCGCGCCGTCCTCTCATGGGGTGGGGAGGTGGTCGGTGTCGACCTGCCGCGCCCCGAGATCTGGAAACGGGTCCTCGACGTGACGCGGTTATCAGCGGGCACCCTGCAGGTGCCCGTGCGGGCGCGAGGTGGCGCGGGAACTGGCGAGCGAGGAACCGCCGAGGGCGACATCGCCGGGCGCGCCGGTGCCGACCTGCTCCACGGGATGCCGGCGATCGCCGACTGGCTGAGCGGGCTCGAGGGCCGCCTGGTCCTCGGCAACTACGTGTATGCCGACGGGGCGACGAACGTGCGCGTCGCCACCGCGGTCGACGCGCTGAGCGTGGAGCTGCTGCGACGGCGCCCCGACGAGGTCGCGCTGGCCTTCCTCGCGACGCCGACCGACGTCTTCGCCGTGCCGGCGGACGCGGTGGAGCAGTCGGTGGCCAACTACCGGTCGCCGACCACCCCGATGCGGCTGGTCCGCCCCGCCCTACGCGGGCTGAGCGGGGGCCGACTGCTCCAGCGCAACTACGCTCCCCTCTCGCGTCCGGGAGTCAACGACAGCCTCGTGCCACAGCAGGGCCCCAACTACGCCCTGGCCAAGCGCCTCCAGCGGTGGCGTGCCACGACCGCCGCACGCGACGGCATACCCGTCTCGCTCAACGTCGCCCCGCCGACGCGCACCCGCTCGGTCATCAAGAACCGCGCCCTGGCGAGCGCGTATGCCGGGGCGCACCGGTTCGGGATCGAGGTCTTCGAGCCGGCCACGAGCAACACCCTCATGGCGGCGCTGCTCGTGCACGACCTGCGCACCGGCACCCGCCCCGAGCGGGCACCGTGGCGCGCAGAGGCCGACCAGGCCGTCCACGGCGGCCTCTGGCGCACGGCATACGACCCGCGCAGCGCGCTGGGACTCGCCGTCGTCCTGGGTCTCGGCGGCGCCCGCGCCTGACCTCGGTCACCGGGCCAGGGGGCCGCCCTCGAGCCGGCGGCATACCCACCCTTGACCAAGTCCGGACCCGGACGTGACCTGCGTCACGCCTGTTTTGGGTTGGCTGGAAACCATCGTGGCCGCCGAGTCCGGCGCAACCGCTTCGCCGCGGGGGCCACGGACAAGGAGGAGACATGCCCAGCAGGAGGAGCAGGCGCGTCGCCGGGGTCGGGATCATCGCCGCCGCGGCCGTCGCCATCACGACGGTGGGGCAGACCGCCACCGCCGCGCAGGAGGGAAAGGACGCCACCCAGAAGGGCTCACCGTTCGCCGGTGACCCGTCGGGGCAGCTGCCGGACATCGACAACCGGCCGGCCGCAGCGTCGCCGTCGTCGACGCAGCGGGCCGCCGCGAGCAAGGCCGCGAACGCCCGCGGCAGCGGCGGCGAGGTGACGTGGAACCGGTTCGGGTCGGTCGAGAGCATCTCGGCCAGCGGCACGACGCCGATCGCCACCGGCCTGGCCAAGAACCCCGAGCAGGCCGCCCGCGACTTCATCACCGGTCGGGCCGCGATGTTCGGCCTGACCGCAGCCGACGTCGATGCGATGGAGCTCGTGACGACGAACAAGATCGGCAAGGCCGACGTCGTCATGCTGCGCCAGACGTTCGGCGGCGTGTCGGCGGGCATCGACGGACTCGTCGTCGTGGCGGTCGAGAACGGCGCAGCCCGCTACGTGAACTCCACGCTCGCGCCGACCGGCGGGGCGAGCACCACGCGGATGGCCGCTGCGACGCTGAGTGCCGAGGAGGCCCTCCAGAAGGCCGCGAGCAACGTCGGCGCCAAGGCGACGGAGGTCAAGCGCAAGGGCGAGTCGAACCGGTCGAGGTCCGGCACGAGCTGGACGACGCTCACCGCCAAGGGCCTCACCGGTGAGCAGTATGCCGCCCAGGTCGCCATCCCCGTGCCGGGCCAGGCGCCGCGCCCGGCCTACCAGGTCGTCACCCAGGAGGGCGACGACAGCGGCTACTCCGTCTACGTCGACGCCCGCAGCGGAGAGGTGATCGCCCGCGAGTCGCTCGTCGACTTCGACAGCGACAACCCGCGCTGGAAGGTCTTCACCGGCACCCCGGCCACGGACGGCAGCTCGGCGGACACCCGGGTCGAGTGGTGCTGGACCGCCGCCGCGGGCTGCGCCGAGACGATGCAGAGCCCGGCGTCACCGAAGGCGTGGGACGTCGACCCCGCCCTCGACGTGCCGACCCTGACGACCAGCGGCAACAACGCCTACAGCGGCGAGCTCTGGCGCGGCTTCGGCACCCCGGTGCCCGCCACGCCGAAGACCGACCGCAACTACGTCTACCCGTGGACCAACCAGTGGTTCGAGCAGAAGTGCAACCCGTCGGTCTACAACAGCCCTGAGCGCAACGACATCGACGCGGCCACGGCCAACCTGTTCGGCATGCACAACCGGATGCACGACTGGTCCTACCGGCTGGGATTCACCGAGACCGCCTGGAACTTCCAGAAGGACAACTACGGCAAGGGCGGCCTCGGCAACGACGCGGTCCTCGGCTACGCACAGTCAGGTGCCCAGTCGGGTTCGCGCGACAACGCCAACTTCGGCACCCGCGCCGACGGCCTTCCGGGCTACAGCAACATGTACCTGTGGCAGCCGATCGCCGGCTCCTTCTACGCGCCGTGCGTCGACGGTGACTACGACATGTCGGTGATCGGGCACGAGTACGGCCACGGCATCAGCAACCGCATGGCTGGTGGCCCGAACAACAACCTGTCCGGTCTGCAGGCCGGTGCGATGGGCGAGAGCTGGTCGGACCTCATGGCCAACGAGTACCTCCAGGAGTGGGGCTACGAGCCGGCCGGCCGCAGCAACATCCCCATGGGCGCCTACGTGACGGGCAACCCGGAGCGCGGGATCCGCAACTACAACGCCAGCAACAGCCCGCTCAACTACAGCAACGTCGGCTACGACCTGACGGGGCCGCAGGTGCACGCGGACGGTGAGATCTGGACGGCGACGCAGACCGACGTGCGCGCGGCATTCATGGACCGCTACGGCGCCGGTGACGCGGCCACCCAGCGCAGCTGCGCCGAGGGCAAGACGGCCGTCACGGCCTGCCCCGGCAACCGGCGCTGGATGCAGCTGGTGTTCGACGCGTGGCTGCTGATGCCCAGTGGTTCGGTGTCGATGCTGGACGCCCGCAACGCCATGCTGGCGGCCGACCTGCTGCGCTTCGGTGGTGCGAACCAGGACATCATGTGGAACGCCTTCGCCGACCGCGGCATGGGCCGGAACGCATCGTCCGTCAACGCCAACGACGACAACCCGGTGCCGAGCTTCGAGTCCGCCTACCAGGGCAACTCGAACCTGCGGTTCACGCCCGTCGACGAGGACGGCCGGGTCATCCCGGGCGCCAAGCTGTACGTCGGAGAGTACGTGGCTCGTTCGACCGCGATCGCGGACACCGACGCCGCCAGCACGACGGGCGACCGGTTCGTCGTCTCGGCCGGGGAGAAGACCTACACGGCCACCGCCCCGGGTTATGCGCAGACACGGATCACGTTCAGCGGCAGGGCTGGTCAGACGCGTGACATGCCGGTGAAGATGGTGACCAACCTCGCCAGCTCGCAGGCCGGCGGCACCGTCACCGGAGCAGGCACCGATGTCCCCGACCTCATCGACGGGGACGAGGGCACCACCACCCGCACGGTCGCGCAGCCGACCGCGGAGCAGAAGAAGTTCACCATCGACCTCGCCGGTGGCCGTCAGGTCATCCGCAAGGTGCAGGTGAGCGGCCTGCCGGAGCCGGGCGTCAACCGGTTCCAGAACATCCGCCAGTTCAAGATCTCCACCTGTGACGCGAAGGGCCGGGTCCTGTGCAACCAGGACGCCGACTTCCGGGACGCGTTCACCTCGGCGCCCGACGCCTTCCCCGGCGAGGCTCCTCGACCGGTGGCGCCGGAGCTGAAGATGCGCACGTTCGAGATCCCGCAGACGGCGGCGACGCACGTGCGGTTCGAGATCGTGACGAACCAGTGCCAGGGCGGGCCGGCCTTCGCCGGCGAGCAGGACAACGACCCCGGCAACGCGACCGACTGCGCCACCGCCTACAGCGGTGCGAACACGGTCGCGGTGAGTGAGGTGCAGGTGATGCGCCGCTGACCCTCTCCGCACGATGAAGGACAGGTATGCCGCGTGGTCGCCGACCACGCGGCATACCTGTGCGTGGGCTCACCTTCGTGCGGTCACCTCGCGCGGCCCTGGGGGCGCACGCCCCCGCAGGTCGGGAGGACACCAAAGTCCTTGGTGTCGTTGATGGTTCGGACTCCGCGTCGGTGGACGACGGCGCGTAAGGCCGCGATCGCCGACTTGCGGCCGGACCACGTGGGCGGAGTGAGCGCGGGAGCGCTGCGCGGGGCTGGTTGGGGCGCGGGTGTCGTCGTCATGGCTCGACGGTGGGCTCCGATCCTGTGCCCCGCCTGTCGACGAGGTGTCGAACGTCTGGGTCTGCGGCACAGTGGGTTCACAGGAACCGCACAGGTCCCCCTCCCGGTGCTCACATGAAAGAGGGGCACGCTCACAGCCATGAAGACCGAGCAGTCGCCCAAGCTCCAGCGTCTCGACGGGTCACCCGTCCGCGTCCTCGTCGTCGACGACGAGAAGAACCTCACCGAGCTGCTGTCGATGGCGCTGCGGTACGAGGGTTGGCAGGTGCGGACGGCGAGCACCGGGCAGCAGGCGGTCCGGGCGGCCCGCGAGTTCGAGCCCGATGCGGTGGCGCTCGACATGATGCTGCCGGACTTCGACGGCATGGAGGTCCTGCGCCGGATGCGCGGTGACAACCCGACCGTGCCGGTCCTGTTCCTCACCGCCAAGGACGCCGTCGAGGACCGCGTGGCGGGCCTGACCGCCGGCGGCGACGACTACGTCACCAAGCCGTTCAGCCTCGAGGAGGTCGTAGCCCGGCTCCGGGCCCTGATGCGGCGCACCGCCGTCGTGGCGAACGAGTCGTCGTCGGTGCTCGTCGTCGGCGACCTGACCATGGACGAGGACAGCCACGAGGTGACCCGCGGCGGAGACCAGATCCAGCTCACCGCAACGGAGTTCGAGCTGCTGCGCTACCTCATGCGCAACCCCAAGCGGGTGCTGTCCAAGGCCCAGATCCTGGACCGGGTCTGGAACTACGACTTCGGTGGCCAGGCCAACGTCGTCGAGCTCTACATCTCCTACCTGCGCAAGAAGATCGACGTCGGCCGCGAGCCCATGATCCACACGATGCGCGGCGTCGGGTACGTCCTCAAGCCGGTCCCGTGAGCGGACCTGCCGTCCCGACGTGGGCGGGCGTGCGCGAACGACTCCGCCCGTCGCGGTGGTCGCTCAGCACCAAGCTCGTGGCCGTCGTGGTGGGGCTGTTCCTGGTCGTGACGGTCGCCACGGCATCGTTGACCGTCGTCCTGCTGCGCGACTCCCTGATGGACCAGCTCGACCAGGACGTCTCGTCTGCCGCGATGCGTGCCGGTGGCGTGAACCGCGGTCCGGCTCCCGGCGACGGTGGCCCGGCCCGTCCACTGCCTGGCGGGCGCGGAGAGTCCCTCACCCTCGTCATCTCCGACTCAGGGACGACCTCCCGGGTGGAGCACGACCAGACCGTGGGCACCCTCACCGCCGCACAGGTCACCCAGCTCCAGGATGCGGGTCTCGGCCCGAACCCACGCACGGTCGACGTCCGCGGGCTCGGTGACTACCGACTCGTGGCGCTGGCCCGACCCGACGGGGACGTCCTCATCACCGGTCTGCCGACCAGTGGCGTGACGTATGCCGTGGGGCAGTACGCCACGCTCGTCACCGGGAGCACTGCGGTGGGCCTGGTCATCGTGGGGGCAGCTGGACTCTGGCTCGTGCGACGCAACCTCGCTGCGCTGCAACGGGTTTCGCACACCGCAACGCAGGTGTCACGGCTCAAGCTCGACGAGGGCGACGTGGCCCTGGCGCAGCGGGTGCCGGCCGCGGACACGGACGAGCGCACCGAGGTCGGCCAGGTGGGCCTGGCCCTCAACAGCCTGCTCGACAACGTCGAGGGGGCGCTCCAGGCACGGCACGAGTCAGAGCAGCGGGTGCGCCAGTTCGTGGCCGACGCCTCGCACGAGCTGCGCACCCCCCTCGCCTCGATCCGGGGGTATGCCGAGCTGTCGCGACGTGAACGCGACCCCGTTCCTCCCTCAGTGACCCACGCCCTCGGCCGGGTGGAGTCTGAAGCGCTGAGGATGCAAGATCTCGTCGAGGACCTGCTGCTGCTGGCCCGGCTCGACGCGGGTCGACCGCTGGAGCGGGACCCGGTCGACCTCACCCGGGTCGTCGTCGACGCCGTGGGTGACGCCCACGCCGCCTCGCCGGACCACCGGTGGCAGCTCGACCTCCCCGAGGAGCCGGTCGAGGTCGTGGGTGACGAGGCCAGGCTCCACCAGGTGCTCGTCAACCTGCTCGCGAACGCCCGCACCCACACGCCCGAAGGCACCTGCGTCACCACCGCCCTGCGACGCGACGGCGACGAGGTGCGGCTCAGCGTTGCCGACGACGGACCCGGCATACCAGAGTCGTTGCGTCCCAACGTGTTCCAGCGGTTCACCCGAGGTGACGACTCACGCAACCGCGCTGCTGGCTCGACCGGTCTCGGGCTCTCGATCGTCGACGCCGTGGCCACCTCCCACGGGGGCCGCGTCGAGCTGTCGAGCGCCTCCGGTGAGACCCGGTTCACCGTGGTGCTGCCCGTCGGCTGAGGTCCATCGCCCCGGCTCAGACGGGACACAGCAGCGCCACAGCGAGCGGCCCGAGCGTTGCCGTCATGGAAACCATGACCTTCACCCCCGACGGCGCCGGGAACCGGCCGGGTGCGACGCCCGCAGCCACCGAGCTGACGCGCCCTGCGGTCGAGACGTCCCCCACCTCTCGCCTCGGCCGGCTCTGGCGCGGACCGACGGACGACCCGTCGTGGGCACGACCGGCACTGATCGGCCTCCTCGCGGCGACGGCGGCCCTCTACCTGTGGAACCTCACGGCCAACGGCTACGCCAACTCCTTCTACTCCGCGGCCGTGCAGGCCGGGAGCGTCAGCTGGGAGGCGTTCTTCTACGGCAGCTCGGACGCCGGCAACTCGATCACCGTCGACAAGCCACCGGCCGCGCTCTGGGTGATGGCCCTGTCTGTGCGGCTGCTGGGCCTGAGCTCGTTCAGCATCCTGCTCCCCGAGGTGCTGATGGGGGTGGCGACGGTCGGTGTCGTCCACGCCACGGTGAAGCGCTACTTCGGCGCGCCGGCCGGCCTGCTCGCCGGAGCCGTGATGGCTCTCACGCCGGTCGCGGTGCTGATGTTCCGGTTCAACAACCCGGACGCGCTGCTGGTGCTGCTCATGGCGCTCGGCGCGTGGGCCACCCTGCGCTCGATCGAGCGCGGCTCGGCCAGGTGGTTCGTCCTGGTCGGCGTCCTCATCGGACTGGGCTTCCTGACCAAGGCACTCCAGGTGCTGCTCGTCGTGCCGGCGTTCGGCCTCGCCTACCTCCTGTTCGCCGACACCACGCTGCGACGACGCATCACCGGCGCCCTGCTCGGCTCTGCGGCGATGCTGCTCTCGGCGGGGTGGTGGGTCGCCATCGTCGAGCTCGTGCCCGCCAGCATGCGCCCCTACATCGGTGGCTCGCAGGACAACTCGTTCCTGTCGGTGACGTTCGGCTACAACGGTCTCGGACGCCTCAGCGGTGACGAGACGGGTTCGATTGGAGGTGGAAACGGCTGGGGCACAACCGGTTTGGGCCGCATGTTCAGCTCGACCATCGGTGGCCAGATCTCCTGGCTCATTCCCTCGGCGCTCGTCCTGCTGGCAGCCGGACTCTGGTTGCGCGGGCGTGCGCCGCGCACCGACACCCGCCGCGCGGCCTACGTCGTGTGGGGTGGCTGGCTCGTCATCACGATGGTGACTTTCTCGCTCATGGCCGGCATCTTCCACGAGTACTACACGGTCGCACTGGCCCCCGCGGTCGCCGCCCTCGTGGGCATGGGCGCGGGCGAGGCGTGGGAGCGCCGCAGCACCGCCTTCGGGCGCGGCACCCTGGCCGTGGCAACCGCCGCCGCAGCCATCTGGTCGTGCATCCTGCTCGCGCGCACCGAGTGGACCGCCGTGCTGCGGCTGTCGATCCTCGCCCTGGGACTGGCGAGTGCCCTCGCCCTGCTCGTGATCACCCAGCTGCACCGACGTGTCGTGCCCTTCGCCGTCGCGGGGGCGGTCGTGACCGCCCTGGCCGGCCCCGCGGCATACAGCATCGACACCGTGCGCACGGCGCACACGGGCTCGATCGTCACGGCCGGTCCGGCGGTCGCCGGAGGCGGACCGGGAGGTATGCCGGGTGGTGGCCGAGGCGGGTTCGGTGGCCCTCCCGGGGGCGCCCGGCAGGGCCTGCCGCCCGGCATGCAGCAGGCCGCGCCCGGAGGGGCACCAGGTGGGGTCATCCCTGGGGGAACGCCCGGCGCGCCGCCGACTGGTGGTGGCGGGATGGGCGGCCTCCTCAACGCCTCCACCCCGTCGACCGAGGTGGTCGCCGCCCTGTCCGCCGATGCCTCGTCCTATCGCTGGGTGGCCGCGGCCATCGGGTCGCAGAATGCCGCCGGGCTCCAGCTCGGGACCGGCCTGCCGGTCATGGCGATCGGCGGGTTCAACGGCAGCGACCCCTCCCCGACGCTCGCCGAGTTCCAGCAGTACGTCGCGGACGGCGACATCCACTACTTCGTCGCCGGCGGCGGCATGGGTGGCGGTCGTGGCGCGATGGGCGGCATGGGTGGGTCCGGCACCGCGTCGCAGATCTCGACCTGGGTGCAGGACAACTTCACCCAGGTGACGATCGGCGGCCAGACGTTCTACGACCTCACCGAGCCGGTCGGCGACTCCGGCGGGAGCGCGGCATCGAGCACCGACGCGACGGTCCAGAGCACGTGAGCGAGCCCGCCATGACCACGCCCGTCCTCGACGTCGTCGTCCCCGTGCACTGCGAGGAGCACACCGTCGCCGCCTCCGTGCACCGGCTGCACGACCACCTGACGGACACGTTTCCCTACCCCTTCCGGATCACCGTCGCCGACAACGCGAGCACCGACACGACGGCGGCGGTGGCCCGGGCGGTCGCCGCTGAGCTGCCCCACGTGCGCGTCGTCGAGCTACCCGAGAAGGGCCGTGGCCGGGCGCTGCGGCGGACGTGGCTTGCCTCTGACGCCGAGGTCCTCGCCTACGTCGACGTCGACCTGTCGACCGACCTCGACGCCCTGTGGCCGTTGGTCGCGCCGCTGCTGTCGGGGCACTCCGACCTGGCCATCGGGTCGCGGCTCGCCCACGGTTCGCGAGTCGTGCGCGGCCTCAGGCGGGAGGTGATCTCCCGCAGCTACAACCTGTTGCTGCGCGGGGCGCTGGGAACGCGGTTCACCGACGCCCAGTGCGGTTTCAAGGCGATCCGCGCCGACGTCGCCGCCGAGCTCCTGCCCCTCGTCGAGGACGACACGTGGTTCTTCGACACCGAGCTGCTCGTCCTGGCCGAACGCTGCCAGCTGCGCATCCACGAGGTGCCCGTGGACTGGTACGACGACCCCGACTCCCGCGTCGACGTGGTCGGCACCGCCCTGGACGACCTGCGCGGCATCCGCCGGCTGCGCCGGTCCCTGGCCACCGGGGCACTACCGGTCACGGACCTCGGCAACCGGCTCGGACGGCATACCCCCGTCGTCGGCTCGGCGGCCACGACGCTGCGCCAGGCCGGCCGGTTCGCCGTCGTGGGCGCGGTCTCGACGGTCGTGCACCTGGGACTGTTCGCGGCGCTCGCCCCCACCCTCGGGTCGGCGCAGGGAGCCAACCTGGTCGCGCTGCTGCTGGCCACCGTCGTCAACACCGCCCTCAACCGGGGCTGGACCTTCGGGGTCCGGGGACGACACCGCGTGGCCCGGCACCAGGCCCAGGGGCTCGCCGTGTTCGGCCTCACCTGGGTGCTCACGGCTGCCGCGCTGGCCGGGCTGCACTGGGTGGTGGCCGCCCCCTCGACGGCGCTCGCGACGACCGTGCTGGCCGGGGCCACTGCCGCGTCGACGGTCGTGCGCTTCGCGGCCATGAAGTCCTGGATCTTCCGGCCGGACGGGCGCGGTCAGTACTGCTCGAGCACGAAGTTGCCGGCGTCATCCGCGAACGTCACGATCCCGGTCCAGGCGAAGCCATCCGCCTCACCGCGGCAGACGACCACGACGCCCTGAGCGACCTCGGTCTGTGGGCACTCGACCGCGGTGATCCCGTAGCCGTCCTCCCGGGTGATCTTGGTGATCTCGTTCTGGAGCGCGACGCCGCTGGTCGTGCCGGTCACCGGGACGATGTCGCCCTCGAGGATGTAACCGCCCATGAAGCCCTGGCCCGCGAGCATCGAACCGGCGCTGAACACCCCCACGCCGAGCACCCCGACCAGGGCCAGACCGGCCATCACGATGGCGGCGATCGCGAGTCCTCGCCCGCCGTTCGACGGTGGCTGGCCGAGGTATGCCGGTGGGCCGCCGCTCACTGGTGCGCTCCACTGCGGGGTCGGCTGAGTCCACTGCCCGTGCGGCTGGCTGTGCGGCTGGCTGGGCCAGCCGGGGTGGGCCGGGACGCCGGCCGGAGCGTGGCTGTGGTCCACGGCCGGGGGCGGCGTGGCACCCGGGCCGGGCGGCGCGAACGGGTTCGGCGGGACGGACATGGTTCCTCCTGTGGTTCGCGGCCAGCATGGGGCGGTCGGCAGCGTTGCGGAGGCGTTTTGACCGATCTGTTACGCGCGTCGAGCTGAACGGGGGACGCGCAGGGTATGCCGCGGGGGTGCCCTCCACTCGTTGCCCGCCACTCGGCATCCGCAGCCCGAAACCGGCCCCCGTGCCGAGTGATCGGCAACGAGTCCCACCGCCGTCCACTCGTTGCCCGCCACTCGGCATCCGCCACCCGAAACCGGCCCCAGTGCCGAGTGATCGGCAACAAGTCGGGCGCGCTGGTTGGGTCGCTCACCGCGGAGGCGGAGGGAGCCGTCGTCCGCGGACCAGCTCGTTCCTCGCTGGGCCGCGGACTCCTCCCAAATCCCACGTGCTCGATAAACGAGCATGACCCCGACGAAAAGCGTGTCGGGGTCATGCTCGTTTGGCGGAGGCGGAGGGATTTGAACCCTCGATGGGCGATTAACCCAAACCGCATTAGCAGTGCGGCGCCATAGACCGGACTAGGCGACGCCTCCACGCCCGGACCACATCTCGCAGCCGAGCCCGCACAGGTTATCCGCCCGACGTGGACCGGAGCAAAGCGGCCCCGACACCCACGGCGAGCGACGCACCCAGCCGGCCACGCGACATACCTGCGCCCGTCCCGGCGGGGCACCCCGTCAGCTGCAGATGTCCTGGTTGGCCGTGCGCGCCTCGATCGTCGTGGTCGCGCTCGTCCTGGGGGCCGTGGCGGTCACCGACGGCGACGGCAGCGGGTCGGTGCCCAGACGGTTCGGCACCTCGACCGCCTGCGGCGAGTTCAGGCCCATGCTCAGCTCGAGCGTCGACCCCACCAGCTGGTCCTCACGGATCTGCGCGCCCGGGAAGGCGGCTGCGACCGTGCGCGCCTCGTCCTCCATGCCCGGGCCGTAGCGCACGACGACCCCCTTGGTCGGGTCGCCGGTGCCCGTCACGTAACCATCGACCTGGAACCCCTGGACCGACAGCGCCGCGGCCGCCTGCTTGGCCAGGCCCGGCACGCCGGAGTCGTTCGTGACCCTGACGTTGATCTTGTCGGGCGACACGGTCAGCGGCGGTTCCGTCGTGGTCGGCGACGCCGTCGCCGACGTCGTGCCCGACGGCACCTTCGTGCCGGGCAGCGGTTTGTCCTCACGCATCGCCGCCCAGATCGTCTCCGCAGCCGGGGTCCACTGCACCCGGTTGGGGTCGGCCGGGTAGCTCTCGGTCGGGAGCTTCACGAACCGGATCTGGTCGGTGCCGATCCGCGCGACGCTCTGGGCGATGTCCCGCATCTCGCCGACATCGAGGCCGCTGTCGGTCGTCATCGCCCCCGTGGCGGCGTCGAGGAAGCGGAACAGCTTGTCCGGCCGCAGCAACAACGACGACTTCGTCGCCTCCTGGATCACCGAGGAGAGGAACGCCTGCTGGCGGTCGATGCGACCCAGGTCGGACCCATCGCCGACCGTCTTGCGGACCCGGACGTACCCCAGCGCCTGCTTGCCGTTGACCTTCGTCTTGCCCGCCGGCAACTTGAGGTGGCTGTCCTTGTCGTCGATCGGCACGGGCGTGCAGACGGTCACCCCTCCCAGCGCGTCCACCATGCTCTGGAAGCCGCGGAAGTCGATCACGACGAAGTGGTCGATGTAGATGTCGGTCAGGCCCTCGAAGGTCCTGATCGTGCAGGCGGGCCCACCCATGGTGAAGTTCGAGTTCCACTGCCGGACAACGCCATCGGCGACCTTGTCCTGAGGGTTCTTGCAGTCCTTCGGCGCCTTGGTCATCGAGTCGCGCGGGATCGAGACGACGATCGCGGACTTGCGGTCGGCGGACAGGTGGACGACCAGGTTGGTGTCGGAGCGGGCGCCGTAGATGCCGTACTCGGTCTGCTGCTTGCCGAGCTTGGTGCCCTCGCGGCTGTCCGAACCCATCACCATGATGTTGAGCGGCTTGAGGTTGGTCTGCGCGTCGGTCGTGGCGGCCTGGTCGGGCCGGTCGCCGAGGGCCGTGGTGATGTCGAGGCGGTGGATGTTGCCGTTGAGCTTCACGTATGCCGCGATGCCGAGCACCAGCACCACCACGAGGACGGACGAGACACCGAAGATCGCGCGGCGCACCCACGGGTGACGGTGCTGCTGCTGCGTGTGCCGCTCAGAGCGCCGTGGCAACGAGGGCTCGCTCACGGGGACCTTTCGGTTGGGATCGAACGCCGGGGCAGGCGAACGAGGCGACGGACAGCCATCGGGAGTGTACGGGCGCAGGCTGGGTGCTCGGGCCACAACACTTCCACCTGAACGACGCCGCTGCCGGCCCGTCGGTTGCCTCAACGCGCGAACTGTCCGGTTCGTCCCCATCGGCGGTCGCTGGCGGTGGTGCACGCACCCGGCACCGTTCACCGGGCGCCCAGCCTCGTGGGGTTGGATGTGGGACATGACGAAGCGAACCGTGGTGGGGACGGTGGTCGCGGTGGCACTCGTGGCCGCAGCGGCCGGGGGCGGCTGGTGGTGGTACGACCAGGGGCAGCGCAAGGCCGACCAGGCGGCGCGGGACGAGGTGGCGAGCTTCGCCGCCGCCTGGGCCAAGCGGTCGGTGGAAGGCGTCAGCTTCGAGGGCACGACCGGCGCCGCCGCGCAGAAGGACTTCACCGCCACGACCGGCGGCCTCGGCACCGGACCGGTGACCGTGGTGCCGGGCGACGTGCGACGCAGTGGCGACACCGCGACCGCGACCTTGGACGTCACCTGGAACCTCGCTGGCGGCGTGCCGTGGACGTATGCCGTGCCCGTCACGGTGAGCCGTGTGGGTGGCGGCGACAGCTGGGCGGTCGACGTGCCGACCGACCGCTCGCCCTGGCATCCCGAGCTGAAGGCCGGGGACAAGCTCACCGCCAGCCGCACGTGGGGTGAGCGGGGCGACCTGCTCGACGCCAAGGGCAAGCCGCTCATGCCGATGGGCAAGGTCTACCCCGTGCAGATCGACCCGGGCCGGGCAACCGCCGAGACCGTGCGCGCACTGGAGAAGATCGTCGACGAGCCGGCAGGCAGCCTCGTCGCCAAGCTCGAGGCGGCACAGAAGTCCGGGTCGAAGGCGCCCATCCCGGTCATCACCTACCGCAAGTCCGACTTCGACGCGCGCCGCGACAAGCTCGACGCCCTCCAGGGCGTCATCTACCCCGCGCGCGAACAGCCCCTCGCGCCCTCGCGCACGTTCGGCCAGCCGCTGCTCGGCTCGTTCGGGCCGGTGAGCGCCGAGATGGTGGACAAGGGCAAGGGCCGGTATGCCGTGGGCGACTTCGCCGGCACCAGTGGCCTGCAGGGGCAGTACGACAGCGTGCTCGGTGGCACCGCCGGCGTGAAGGTCGTGTCGAGCGGGCGGCCCAGCACCCCGATGTTCGAGAAGGCCGCCGTCGACGGCAAGGACGTCCAGACCACGCTCGACCCGGCGGTGCAGACCGCGGCCGAGAAGGCCCTCACCGGCACCAAGGACATCCCGTCGGCGCTCGTGGCCGTCGACGTCAGGACCGGCGGTGTCCTCGCCTCGGCCAACTCCCCCGCGCTCGGCTTCGACCGCGCGATCACCGGCCGTTACCCGCCGGGCTCGGCCTTCAAGGTCGCCACCACCTACGCCCTCCTGACCGGGGGCAAGGTCACCCCGACCACGCCGGTGAGCTGCCCCCAGACGCTGACCGTGGACGGCCGCTCCTACAAGAACTTCGAGGGCGGTGCGATCAGCAACCCGACCTTCGCCGAGGACTTCGCGCAGTCGTGCAACACGGCATTCATCCAGCTCGCGGCCAAGCTCGGTGACGACGACCTGGCCAAGGCAGCCACCGCGCTCGGCATCGGCACCGGCTGGGGCAAGGCGCTCGGCGTCGCGAACGCCTTCGACGGCAGCGTCCCCACCAACAACGGCAAGACCGACAAGGCTTCCGCCTCGATCGGCCAGGGCCGCAACCTCGTGTCGCCGCTGACCCTCGCACAGATGGCGGCGAACGTCGCCCGCGGCTCCACCGTGCCGCCGTCACTGGTCACCGAGCCCAAGCCCGAAGCGGAGATCGACCGCACCCCGAAACCGTTGGACACCAAGGCCGTCAACCAGATCCGCACCCTCATGCGCGGCGTCGTCACGGGCGGCTCCGGCACCGCGGTCAAGGACGTGCCCGGCGGCCCCGTCCACGGCAAGTCCGGCACTGCCGAGTTCGGTGACAAGAACCCGCCGGAGACCCACGCCTGGTTCATCGGCTACCAGGGGAACGTCGCGTTCGCCGTCCTGGTCGAGAAGGGTCGCAGCGGCGGCTCGGTCGCGGCCCCCATCGCCAAGACGTTCCTCACCGAGCTCGCCCGCTGACCCCGCCTCCCCCGCCTCCCCCGACGCTGACGGCATACCGGCAACGGCGAAGCCCCTCACCGCATGCGGTGAGGGGCTTCGCGAAGACCGGTGTTGGTTGCGGTCCTCAGATGGGGCGAACGGCGTCAGCCTGCGGACCCTTGGGGCCCTGGGTGACCTCGAACTCCACACGCTGCGCCTCGTCCAGCGAGCGGTAGCCCGAGGAGTCGATCGCGGAGTAGTGAACGAACACGTCGGGGCCGCCGCCGTCCTGGGCGATGAAGCCGAAGCCCTTTTCAGCGTTGAACCACTTAACGGTTCCCTGTGCCATGGGGTAACTCTTTCCTTTGTAGCCACTGGATCCCGCACCTCGCGGGACCCCCGGCTGCCGTACACAACCCCACCGACGAGACATGCCCGCCCTCTGATGAGAAAGGCCCGACGCTGATGGTGCTGCGACGGGCTTTTCGTCGATCTGCGAGGAACTGCTTTTGCAACCGCCACAGACGCTAGCACGCAGGGCCGCACTCGTGGAGGTCGGCAAAGTCAAAATCTTGTCTGCCGCGCGGGCCTCAGGTGCCCCGCACCGCCCGCGCCGGCGCGCGGTCGCCCCGGATGACCGCGACCATGTCGACGACCCTGCGTGTCGCCCGCACGTCGTGGGCCCGGAACACGGTCGCCCCCAGCCAGGCCGCCACCGCGGTGGAGGCCAGCGTCCCCTCCAGCCGTTCGTCCGGCTCGAGCCCCAGGGACTCACCGACGAAGTCCTTGCGTGACAAGGCCTGCAGGATGGGAAAGCCCAGCCGCGCGAGGTCGGCCGTGTGGCGCAGCACCTCGAGCGAGTGCGCGGTGGTCTTGCCGAAGTCGAGGGTCGGGTCGATGAGCACCCGCTCGGCAGGTATGCCGGCCGCGACAGCTCGTGCGGCTCCCTCACCGAGGGTGCGCGCCACGTCGCGGACGACGTCGAGCGGGTCGTCGCCGTAGGTCACCTTGACGGGGTCGGTGCGCGGCGGCAGGCCGCCGGTGTGCGAGACGACGACGCCCGCGCCGAGGTCGGCCGCCACCGCGACGAGCTCAGGGTCGTGCCCGGCCCAGGTGTCGTTGACGAGGTCGAGGCCGTGGACGCCCGCCTCGCGGGCCACCTCGCTGCGCCAGGTGTCGAGGGACAGGACGAGGTCGGGGTAGGCGCTGCGGGCGTGCTCGACGAAGGGGACGACGCGGTCGATCTCCTGCGCCGGGCTGACCTGCTCTCCCTCCTGTCCGGCGCGGACGCCGCCGATGTCCACGATGTCGGCGCCGGCGGCCACGTGGTCGTCGAGCGCGCGCTTGGCCGAGTCGAGGTCGGCGTGGCGGTTGCCCGAGAAGAACGAGTCGCTGGTGCGGTTGATGATCGCCATCACCGCAGGGCGGGCACAGTCAAACCTGTTGCCCCGCAACACCAGTGGCGGTGTGCGGGGAAGGTCGAGCGGCGCCGGGTCGATGCTCGTCACGGCCACATCCTCGCAGCCCGGACACGGCGACGGCCGGGCACCCACCGTGAGGTGGGCACCCGGCCGCGCCACGCGGCATACCGGTCAGCGACGCATCGCCTGGAACTCCGCGACGCCGATCCTGCCCGAGTTGGCGAGGGCCGCCGGGCAGTCCGTCGTCGACCTCGGGTCGTTGTCCTGCTCACCCTGGAAGTCCGGGCCACCGGTGCACTGGTTCGTGACCATCCGCAGCCGCAGGTGCGTCGCGGGCGTCTGCGGGATCTCGAAGGACCGCATCAGCAGCTGCGACGGCACGGGCTTGGGCCGGTCACCGGGGAAGGCGTCCGCGGCCGAGGTGAAGACGCTGCGGTAGTCGCGGTCCTCGGTGCAGGTGACCCGTCCCTTGGCGTCGCAGGCGAGCACCTCGAACTGGCGCAAAGTCTGGAACCGGCCGACTCCCGTGGACGGTCCGGTCATCGCGCTGACCTGGACCCGGCGCACGACCTGCCGTCCGCCCGCCAGGTCGACGGTGAACTCGCGCTGTGCCGCGCTCGGCGCGTTGACGGTCGCGGCATTCGTCGCCTCGTCGCCGTCCGCGAGCAGTGGGAGCGCGGTGCCCTCGCCGGTGACAGTCGCACCCGCGGCCGTGCTCGCCAGGTTGGTGACCAGCTTGACCGGGAAGTCGCGCACCTGACCGGGCTTGGCCTCGAAGGTGACCCGCGACTGGGCGTACCCGGGCGCGGTGACGGTGTAGGTCATCGGCCCGGGCACCAGGGTGACGCGGTCGGTCATCGGCGACGCGGCATCGGTGTCGGCCACCGGGCGGCTGCGCACGCTGTAGTCACCGACGTAGAGCTTCGCGCCGGGCACGACCCGACCGTCCTCGTCGACGGGGGTGAACCGCAGAGTCGCGTTGTTCGCCCGGGGCGAGTCGAAACCGGGACGCGGCGCCGTGTCGGTGCCGGTGTTCGAGGACGCGCTCTGCCCCATGCCGCGCTTGGCGAAGGTGTTCCACAGGATGTCCTGGTTCGCACCGTCGAACCGCAGCAGGTCCGCGGCGAGCATCGCGTTGCGGGCGTCGACCATCGAGACGTTGCCGTCGCTCATGAGCAGCCACGCGTCGAAGACGACCTGCGCCCAGCGCCGGCTGCCCGGGCAGGACTCCACGGGGGTCTTGCCGGTCGCGCACGCCTTCATCGACGCCGCGTCACCGAGGCCGTAACGGTCGACGAAGTTCGCCCGCAGCTCGGTCAGCGTGGCCGACCAGATGGCCCCGTCGGAGTGCACCTGCGGACCCACCACGTCGTAGCCCACGTTGGAGTAGTTGAGCGGGCTCGTGGCGAAGTTGTAGGTGCGGTTGCCGTGGTCGGCGTTGGCGTTGGTGTAGACGGCACGCGAGGTGAACAGGCGCGTGAGCGGCTGGAACCCGTTCTCCTGGATGAACTCCAGGCCGATCATGTCCGACCAGCTCTCGCCCATCGCGCGGGCCTGGTGGCTGCTCAGCCCGCGGTCGGGGCCGGCCGCCATCCGGTTGCTGATGGCGTGCGTGTACTCGTGACCGACGACGGTCGTGTCGTAGCCGCCGTCGACACACGGCGAGTACCCCGAGCCGCCGATCGGCTGGTAGAGGTACATGCCGGTGTAGGCGGCGCCACCGTCGGCGCCGGTGCCCTGGAAGGCGTTGTTACGGGCGTCACCGACCGCGTCGTACTGCGACCAGCCCTCCTCGGAGTCACCGCCGAGCCCGCCCTTGCCGTAGTTGTCCTCCTGGAGGTTCCACGCGGTCTCGGTGAAGCCCAGGTTGTAGGACCAGTCGTGCAGCCGGTTGTGCATCGCGAACATGTGCGTCGCCGTCGCATAGACGTCGTTGCCGCCGGGCTGGCTGTAGTTGTCCGGGTTGCACTTGGCCTCCTGCCACGCGTTCGTCCACGGGAAGGTGTACTGCCGGGTGTCGCTCTTCGGCGGGTACTGCGCGTCGCCGTCGGTCCACTGGCCGAAGGTGAACGCGTTGTTGCCGACGGTGGTCCCGGAGGGCGCGTCGGTGGCGGGGTCGATGTCCCACGGCCGCGGCGACGCCGGGTTGGCGACGGCCTCGGTGCAGCCAGGTGCGGCCGTCCAGCACCAGGTCGCGCGCGTGTCCTGGGTGGAGTAGTCCAGCGGCGGGGTGGGCGTGAACACCTTCCACTGCGGGTTGTCAGGGGACTCCTCGAAGTCGACGAGGTTCTCGCGCACGAGCACCTCACCGGTCACGGCGTCCACGTACACGGCATACGCCTTGTCCGGTCGCTCCACGACCTCGACGTGGTATGCCGCACGGGCGGCCTGGCCGGGCACCGGCACCGCGACCTCCTTGACGCGTTGGTCGCGCTCGAGGCCGTCTGCGGTGAAGGTGCGCCACCCGCCGTTCGCCGACCTGCTGGTGGCGCTGCCGCGCTCGGTGATGTCGGTGGCCTTGGCGCCGATGTGCGTCGCGGCCCGCGCCAGCGCCTGCTCGGGGGTGAGCTTGGGCACGGCCGGGGCTCGACGCAGCGTGGCGGTGTCGGCGGGTGCGAGGTTGGAGTTGACGTAGCGCACCGCACCGTCCTTGACGGCGACCGTGACGGTGCCGTCGACGCCTGCGGGGAGCTCACCGAACTTCTGGCGCAGCATCACGATCGTGTTGTCGCCCAGCGTGTTTCGCCCGATCACCTCCATCGCGTCGATGTCAGCAGCCGAGAGCCCGTAGGCCGCGCGCTCACCCTCGAGGTACTGCTTGGCGGCCGTGGCCGGGTCCTTCGAGAGCCCCGAGGCGAGCGGTGCGGCCTTGGCCGCGAGCACCACCCCGGGCGAGCCGAACCGGTTCCACGTCTGCTGCGCGGGCTGCGCCGGTGCGGAGCGCGTCGCATCGGCGGCAGCGGAGCGTCGACCACTGCTCGGCGGCACCGCCGCGGGCCGCGTGTCGAGGTCGGCGAGATCCTCGGCCGACGGCGCCGTCGGCCCCGATGCGGTGCCGCCTCCTCCCGCGTCGTCCGCGTGGGCCAGGGTGCTGGTCATCCCTGTCGTCGCGACCACCGCCGCGCCCACGCCCAGTGCTGCCACCCTCAGGCGCCATCGAGCCATCACGCCATCCCCTTCGTCCGTGAGGTCCTGCGGAGACCTCGTTGCCAGAGTTCGTGCGGAGTACTTCCGGTCTACGCCACGGCGGGTGAGCAGGTGTTACGGAGGAGTTCAGGACTTGGTCAGTGTCCCGATCATCGAAATGCGCACGGGCCGGCTGGGTAGTGTCACGACATGGCGTTCGACTTCAGCCTCAGCCCCGAGCTCGAGGACCAGCGGCAGCGCACGGCCCAGTTCGTGGCGTCCGAGGTGATCCCGCTCGAGCAGCAGGTGTTCCGCGAGGGCATGACCGACGACCTGCGGCGCACCCTGCAGAGCAAGGCCAAGGCCGCCGGCATCTTCGCTCCGCAGGCGCCGGCCGAGCTCGGTGGCGGTGGCTTTCGGTTCGACGAGGCGGGGGTGCTGCTCGAGGAGGCCGGCTACTCACTGCTGGGACCGCTCGCCCTCAACTGTGCCGCACCGGACGAGGGAAACATCCACCTGCTGCACATGACCGGGTCGGCCGAGCAGCAGGACACCTATCTGCGCCCGCTGGTCGCCGGTGACGTGCGTTCGTGCTTCTCCATGACCGAGCCACCTCCAGGTGCCGGGTCTGACCCGTCGGCGCTGCGCACGGTCGCCCGTCGGACCGACGGCGGCTGGGTCATCAACGGCGACAAGTGGCTCATCACCGGTGCCGACGGCGCGGCATTCTCGATCGTCATGGCCCGCAACGAGGGTGACGACGCACCGGAGGGCGCGACGATGTTCCTCGTCGACGCTGACAACCCGGGCTTCGTGGTCGGCGAGCACCTCGACACCATCGACGCGACCGGCATCGGTGGCCACTGCCGGGTCACGATCACCGACTGCTTCGTGCCCGACGACCGCGTGCTCGGGGAGCCCGGACGCGGCTTCCAGAGCGCCCAGGTGCGGCTCGCCCCCGCGCGCCTCACACACTGCATGCGTTGGCTGGGGGCGGCGCGACGGGCGCACGACATCGCCCTGGAGCGGGCGGTGGGGCGTGAGCTCTTCGGCTCGCGCCTGGCCGACCTCGGCATGGCCCAGGCGCTCATCGCCGAGAACGAGGTCGACCTCGACGCCGCTCGCGCGGTGATCCGGCACGCGTCATGGCAGATCGCCGAGGGTTCGCGCAGCAGCGAGGAGTCGTCGCGCGCCAAGGTCTTCGTCAGCGAGGCGGTATGCCGCGTGGTCGACCGGGCGGTCCAGCTCGCCGGCGGGATGGGGACGTCGGAGTCCCTGGTGCTCGGCCGGATCTACCGCGACATCAGGTCGTTCCGCATCTACGACGGCGCGACCGAGGTGCACAAGATGTCACTGGCCCGGCGGGCGGCCGCGCGTGCGGCCGAGCGGCTCGAGGCTGGTGCGTCCGCGGTCGACGGGTCGCAGCCGCAGACGGGTGGCGCGTCGTGACGGAGCCGCAGGAGGTCCGCGGGCTGCCTCGTGAGTCGTTCACCACCTGGGCGCGCACGGCACTGCCCGGGCTGGGCGACCACTGGCGCGCAGAAGTCATCGGCGGTGGCCTGTCGAACATCACGTACCGGCTGACGGGAGGCGACCGCAGCGTCATCGTGCGCCGGCCGCCGACGGGCAAACTGCTGCCGAGCGCGCACGACATGATGCGCGAGGCGAAGGTGCTCACCGCCCTGCAGGACACCGCGGTCCCCGTGCCCGAGGTGCTCGCCGTGTGTCCCGACGACACCGTGGCCGGGGCTCCCTTCTACGTGATGGCCGAGGTCCCAGGTGAGGTGCTTCGCGAACCGGAGGAGGCGGCATACCTCACTGCGGGGCAACGGAACTCGCTCGTCGACGCCCTGGTCGAGACGCTCGCGGCGATCCACGCCGTCGACCTGGACGCGACCGGGCTGCGCGACTTCGGCAAGCCCGCCGGCTACCTGGAGCGGCAGGTGCGCCGCTGGTCCGGTCAGTGGGAGGCGAGCCGCACCCGTGAGCTGCCCGCGATGGACGAGCTGGTGCGACGCCTCCAGGAGGAGCGACCGGCCGAGGGCGAGGTCACGCTGGTCCACGGCGACTTCCGGCACGACAACTGCCTGCTCCAGGTCGAGGGTGGCGAGCCGCCGCGGGTGGCGGCCGTCGTCGACTGGGAGCTGTCGACGCTCGGTGACCCGCTGGCCGACCTCGCGACCTGGCTGACCTACTACACCGGCCGCGACGACGAGGGACGTCCACTCATCGTGGGTGCGGGAGTGCCTGCGCTGGAAGGCTTTCCGGCGCCGGAGGAGGTCGCGAGCCGGTATGCCGCGGCGACCGGGCGCGACGTCAGCGGGCTCGCGTACTACCGGGCGTTCAGCGACTTCCGGCTCGCGGTCATCGCCGAGGGCGTGCACGCCCGCTACCTCGCCGGCCAGGCCGATGGTCCCGGCTACGACCGCGCCGGCGCCTCCGTGCCGCTCATGGTCGACCGGGCCCTCTCCCACCTGACCTGACCGTCAGGCGAGGTCGCGGTGGGCGGCCCACAGTCGGGCGGCTTGGTCAGCAGCCGCGGCGACGAGCTCGGCGAGCTCCGGGCGGTCGGGCACGCGGAAGGACGTGTAGCCGCCACGGCCGCCCGCGACGGGGCGGCCGTAGGCCTTGGCGGCGAGCCGCCCGTCGGGCAGCAGCCGGACGTTGAGGGTGGTCAGCACGTACTCGACGTCACGGCGGGTGTCGTTCCACTGCAACGGTTCCGGGATGTCGACGTTGACCGCGAGCGCGCCGACGGTCACTTCGGGCGGGGAGTCGGCCATGCCAGCCATCGTGGCACGACGCCCGAGCACCTGCGCGCTGCTTGCCATCGTTCGCGCACCAGGGAGTGCGCGACTCGTGGCGAAGTGCGCGAACGTCAGGAGTCGAAGCCGAGACCGACCGCGTCGAGCGCCTTCAGCCACAGGTTGCGCCGGCCGCCCTGCTCGTCAGCCCGGGCCATCGACCACCGGGTGAGCTCGATCCCGGCCCACGCCAACGGTTCCGGCGGGAACGGCAGCGGGGTCTGGCGCACCATGTCGAGCCGCGTGCGTTCGGTGTCGCGCCCGTAGAGCAGGTCGAGCATGACCTGGGCGCCGAACCGCGTGGCGCCGACCCCGAGACCGGTGTACCCCAGCGCGTAGGCGACCCGTCCGCCCAGCGCGGTGCCGTAGAACGCGCAGAACCGCGTGCACGTGTCGATCGCACCACCCCACCGGTGTGTGAACTGCAACCCGTCGAGCTGGGGAAAGGTCGTGAAGAAGTGCTCCGCGAGGGTGTCGAAGGTCTGGGGCCGCTGGTCGAGCGAGGGCCCCATGCGCCGGCCGTAGTGGTAGACCGCGTCGTAGCCGCCCCACAGGATCCGGTTGTCCGCGGTGAGTCGGTAGTAGTGGAACTGGTTGCCCAGGTCCCCCACGCCGGCCCGGGTCGCCCAGCCGAGCGCATCGAGCTGGCCCGCGGTCAGCGGCTCGGTCATGAGCGCGTAGTCGTAGACCGGAACGGTGTGCCAACGGAGCCGAGTCAGCAGCGAAGGAAACGCGTTCGTGCCCAACGCAACCCGGGGCGTGCGGATGGTCGCACCATCCAGCATTCCCATCTCGACTGCACCGCCGACGACATCGAGCCCGGTCACCCGCACCCCTTCGACGATGCGCACCCCGACCGACTCGCAGGCACGGGCCAGGCCCCAGGCCAGCCTGGCCGGGTCGACGACGGCGGTGTCGTCCGGGTCGTAGACACCGCCGAGGTAGGTGGGTGAGTCGAGGTGCGCACGCACCGCGTCCCGGTCCAGCCGCTCCCCCGACAGCTCGTCGAGCCACGGCAGCTGGTGGGGTCCCGTGGCGACCGACAGCTCACCGGATCGCCTGAAGTCACAGTCGATCCCGTACCTCGCCACCGTCTCCTCGATCGCATCGAGGTTGGCCCGCCCGAGCCGCGCCAGGGCGGCATACTCCTGCGGCCACCGGGCCGTCCCGTTGGCCTCGCCATGGGTGAGGCTCGCCGAGCAGAACCCACCGTTGCGTCCGGAGGCCGCCCACCCGACGGTGTTCGCCTCGAGCAGCAGCACGTCCAGCCCGGGGTCGGCCTCCTTGGCGAGCAGGGCAGTCCAGAGCCCGGTGTAGCCACCGCCGACGACCACGAGGTCGGCACTCTCGCGTCGCCCCTCCAGCCCGGACCGCGGTGCAGGCCGATCCGGGGAGTCGAGCCAGAAGACTCGCGGCACGGCGTCGCGCAGCGCCGGGTGGGTCGGGCCCTGGCTCACGGCCGCTCAGTCGCGGCTCGAGTAGTGGCGGTCGGCCACCTCGAGCGCCTCGTCGAGGATCGCCAGGCCCTCGCGCACCTCGTCGGCCGTGGTGGTGCACGGCGGCACGACGTGGGTGCGGTTGAAGTGGGTGAACGGCCAGAGGCCGCGTTCCTTGCAGGCGGTGGCGAAGTCGTTCATCGGCCTGGCGTCCGCACCGCTGGCGTTGTAGGGCACCAGGGGTTCGCGGGTCTTGCGGTCACGGACCAGCTCGACCGCCCAGAAGACCCCGAGACCGCGCACCTCGCCGACGCTCGGGTGGCGGTCGGCGAGCTCGCGCAGGCCAGGGCCGATGACCTCGGCGCCGAGCGAGCGGGCGTGCTCGATGACGTTCTCCTCCTTGAAGATCTCGATCGACGCGACGGCCGACGCGCACGCCAGCGGGTGACCCGAGTAGGTCAGCCCGCCGGGGTAGGGCCGGTCGTCGAACGTCTGCGCGATGCGCTCGGAGATGACCACTCCCCCGAGCGGCACGTAGCCGCTGTTGACGCCCTTGGCGAAGCAGATGAGGTCGGGGGTGACACCCCAGTGGTCGATCGCGAACCACTCGCCGCAGCGCCCGAAGCCCGACATGACCTCGTCAGCGATCATGACGATGCCGTGCTCGTCGCAGATCGCGCGCACCCCCTCGAGGTAGCCCGGCGGCGGGACGAGGATGCCGTTGGTGCCGACGACCGACTCGAGGATGATCGCCGCGACCGTGTGCCCACCCTCGACCATGAGCAGGTCGCGCAGGTGCTGCAGGGCGCGCTCGGTCTCCTCCTGCTCGGTGGTCGAGTGGAAGGCGGAGCGGTAGAGGTAGGGCCCCCAGTAGTGGACGACGCCGGGCACTCCCGGTTCGCTGGGCCAGCGCCGCGGGTCACCGGTGAGCGTGATCGACCCGGCCGTGGCGCCGTGATAGCTGCGGTATGCCGCGAGCACCTTCTGGCGCCCCGTGTGCAGCCGAGCCATGCGGATGGCGTTCTCGGTCGCCTCCGCACCACCGTTGGTGAAGAACACGCGGTTGAGGTCGCCGGGTGCGAGCTCGGCGATGAGGCGCGCCGCCTCGGAACGGGCGTCGTTCGCGAACGGCGGCCCGATCGTGGTGAGGCGACCGGCCTGCTCCTGGATCGCGGCGACGAGCCGCGGGTGCTGGTAGCCGATGTTGACGTTGACCAGCTGGCTGGAGAAGTCGAGGTAGCGCTTGCCCGCGTAGTCGGTGAAGTGGGACCCCTGCGCGGATGCGATGGGCAGCGGCTCGATCTGCGCCTGCGCCGACCAGGAGTGGAACACGTGTGCGCGGTCGTCGCGGCGCACTCGCGCCTCGTCGGCGCTGGTGACGGCCGCCAAGGGTGACTCCGCGGCATACCCCTCATTGCTTGTTGTGGTGGGATGCGTTGCGCGGGAACGGGACTGGGTCGTCGTCATGGCCACTCCTCAGCGAGTGCGCGGGAAGCCGAGGTCGACCGAGGAGGTGGCCGGGTCGGGCCACCGCTGCGTCACGACCTTGCCCCGTGTGTAGAAGTTGATGCCCTCCGGACCGTACATGTGGGTGTCTCCGAAGAGCGAGTCCTTCCAGCCGCCGAAGGAGTAGTAGGCGACCGGCACGGGGATGGGCACGTTGATGCCGACCATGCCGACCTCGACGTCGTACTGGAAGCGCCGGGCTGCGCCGCCGTCGCGGGTGAAGATCGCGGTGCCGTTGGCGTACCGGTTGGCGTTGACCAACGCCAGGCCCTCGTCGTAGGTGTCGACCCGCACGACCGACAGGACGGGGCCGAAGATCTCGTCGGTGTAGACGGTCATCTCCGGCGTCACGTGGTCGAGCAGCGTCGTGCCGAGGAAGAAGCCCTCCTGCGGGTGGTCCCCAGTGCGTCCGTCGACGACCACCGACGCACCGGCGGCCTCCCCCGCGTCGACGTAGCCGGCCACCTTGTCGCGGTGCTCGGCCGTGATGAGCGGCCCCATGTCCGTGTCGGGGTCGGCACCGTTGCCGACGGTGAGCTTGGGCAGCCGGGCGGCGATGGCGTCGACGAGCGGCTCGGCGACGTCGCCCACCGCGACCGCCACCGACAGCGCCATGCAGCGCTCGCCCGCTGCGCCGTATGCCGCGGACACCACGGCGTCGGCGGCCATGTCCACGTCGGCGTCGGGCAGCACCAGAGCGTGGTTCTTCGCGCCACCGAGCGCCTGCACGCGCTTGCCGGCGGCGGTGCCGCGCTCGTAGATGTACTGCGCGATGGGGGTGGACCCGACGAAGCTGACGGCGGCGATGCCCGGGTGGTCGAGGATCGCGTCGACGGCGACCTTGTCACCCTGGACCACGGTGAAGACGCCGTCGGGCAGACCGGCCTCCTGCCACAGCCGGGCGAGGAACAGCGCAGCTGACGGGTCCTTCTCGGACGGCTTGAGGACGAACGCGTTGCCGCACGCGATCGCGTTGGCGCACATCCACAGCGGCACCATCGCCGGGAAGTTGAACGGCGTGATGCCGGCGACGACACCGAGCGGCTGCCTGATGCTGTAGACGTCGACACCGGTCGCGACCTGCTCGCTGAACCCGCCCTTGAGCAGGGCCGGCACACCGGTCGCGAACTCGACGTTCTCGAGGCCGCGGGCGATCTCGCCGGCCGCGTCGGAGAGCACCTTGCCGTGCTCGCTGGTGATGATGGCGGCCAGCTCGTCGGTGCGCTGGTGCAGCAGCTCGCGGAAGGCGAACAGCACGGCCGACCGCTGCGACAGCGACGCGTGCCGCCACTCGGCGGCGGCAGCGGCCGCGCTCGCCACCGCGGCCTCGACCTCCTGCACCGACGCGAGGTCGACCTCGGCCGTGCGCTGGCCCGTCGCCGGGTTGAACACCGGTGCCGTGCGACCGGAGGTGCCGTCGACGGCGCGGCCGTCGACCCAGTGGGTGATGCGCTGGCTCATGCTCGCCACCATACGAGCCAGCACGGTGGCACACAATCGGTTGATTGCTACAGTACAAATGTGAAGGCGATGCTGTCGGCGATCGAGCAGCGGCTCGACCGGGCCACCACCAAGGGGCTGGCGCAGGCCGTGTCGACCGCGATCCGCGACGGCGAGCTGCGGGCGGGCGACCGGCTGCCGCCGATCCGCACCGTGGCCGCCGAGCTCGGCCTCTCCCCCACGACGGTCAGCGCCGCCTGGACCCTGCTGCGCCGCTCGGGTGCGCTGGTCACCGACGGTCGCCGGGGCACGACAGTGCTCGACCCGGACGGCGCCGCCCCGGCCGCCGCCACGCGCTACCGCCAGGCGCTCGACCACCGGGGCATCGCCCTCGACCTGTCGACCGGCGTGCCCGATCCGGCCCTGCTGCCCGACCTGCGGGCGGCCCTGCACGCGGTCACCACGGCACCCCCCACCGGCAGCTACCTCGACGACCCCGTCCTGCCCGAGCTCGCCGACGTGCTGCGCACCGACTGGCCGGTGCGGGGCGCCGCACTCACCGTGGTCGACGGGGCCATGGACGGACTCGACCTGCTCGCTCGCTCGACCCTGGGCTTCGGTGACCGGGTCGTGGTCGAGGACCCCGGCTTCCCACCTCTGCTCGACCTGCTCGAGTCGCTCGGCGTCGAGGTCGTGGGTGTCCCCGTCGACGACGAGGGCCTCGAGCTGGACGGCCTGCGCACGGCGCTCGCCCGCGGCATACGCGCCGTCTTCATCCAGCCCCGCGCCCAGAACCCCACCGGCGTCACCATGAGCCGCCACCGCGCCAAGGCCATCGCCGAACTCGCCAACAGCTCGGGTTTCCTTGTGGTGGAGGACGATTCGGCCTACGGCATCTCGTCCTCGCCGTTGGTCAGCCTCGGGCGCTGGGCGCCCGATCGCACGGTCCACCTGCGGTCGTTCTCCAAGGCCTACGGCCCCGACCTGCGCCTGGCCGCGATGAGCGCACCCGCCGAGGTGCACCGGTCGGTCACCCTGCGCCGACAGCTCGGCCAGGGTTGGTCCAGCCGGCTGCTCCAGCAGGTGCTCGTGTCACTGCTGACCAGTGCGGAGTCGCGTCGCCACGTGGCCGAGGCGAGCCGGAGGTATGCCGCGCGGCGGGCCGCCTTCGTCGCTCGCCTGCGCGACGCCGGCGTCGAGGTCGGAGGCGCCGAGGGCCTCAACGCGTGGGTGCCCGTCGCCGACGAGACCGCTGCCGTGGTGCGTCTGGCCCGCCAGGGGATCGGGGTCGCGGCGGGTGCACCGTTCCGCGTCGGTGACCGCACCGACCCGGTCGGCGGCCACGTGCGGGTGACGATCGCCGCCGTGGACCACGACCGCATGCCCGAGCTCACCGACCTGGTGGCCGCCGCCGCGCAGCCCCTCACCTGGAGCCGTCCCTCACGCTGAGCGGCGCGTCCGGAACCGGACGGCGCACCGGCACGGCCCGGCGACACGACCGCCGCGCACCCGCGGGACAGGGGCCCGGAACGGCACGAAGGCCGGGCTGCAGGGTTGCCCGGCCTTCGGCCCGCCACCATCAGGTGGACGTCCATGTTGCACGTTCAAGCCTAGGGGTGAACAGGGGCGACACGCTCAGGCATTTGACGGACTTTCTTCCCGGATGTCGACGGAAGCGCCCGGATTACCCCGGTTGCGGCCGAACTCGTCCCTCACCCACTTCCGGCCACACCGGCTCGAAGACGCACCGCACATCAAGCCTCAGTGGCCCGAAGTCGGACGGGACGGCGGAGGGCGTGGGACTCCGCGGACTTCCTCGTACCTCGGAAGTTCGCTTCCCTTCATCCCCCGCCCCCGCCGGCTCCGCAAGGGCGCTCCGCGCCCGGCGGAGCTCGGCGGAGGGCGTGGGATTCGAACCCACGAGACGGTTGCCCGCCTAGCGGTTTTCAAGACCGCCGCACTAGGCCACTATGCGAGCCCTCCTCGGCCACGCGGCATACCGCCCGCGACCGGGGACCAACGGTAGCGCGGCCTGCGAGCCGGCAGACCCCCGGTTAGGGTCGAACGGCAACCCATCAGGAGGTCCCCATGAGCAAGCTGTCGTTCCTCGCCGGCCTGGCCGCCGGCTACGTGCTCGGCGCCAAGGCCGGACGCAAGCGGTACGAGCAGATCCGCACCCAGGCCGACAAGTTCTGGTCGAGCGATCCCGTGCAGGCGCGCGTCGACACCGTCAAGCAGTCCGTCAAGGACCAGGCCCCCGCCGTCGCCGCCAAGCTCGGAGACGTCGCCAAGTCCGCCGCCACCAGCGCCGGCGACCGCATCAAGGGCGAGGACCTGCCCGACACCATCCACCGCAGCACCGACGGGCGGCTGCACGCCGACACCACCGGTTTCGGCCCCGGGCCCGGCAAGCTGCCCTGACCCGCGCGCGGCGCGCCCGCGGCATACCCGCACGCACGAGAGGGCGGTGCGACCACCCCCGTGAGTCGCACCGCCCGTCGTCCCCTGCCTGCCCCTTGGGGGCTCAAGGTGTCGGCACGCCCCCGTGCGCTTCCACCTCCACCGGTGACACCCCTGGCGGCCACCGGCGTCTTCCTCGTCCCCCGATCAGGCTGACACCCCACAAGAGCGCCCTTGGGCCTCCCTGATACATCCCGGATGAAAGAAAAATTCCGGCACTCTTCGCGTATCACCCGGTGCGCTCGATTCTCCTGTCCCGTAACGCGGTTCCTCTCACTACGCTGACCTCACCGCGTCGTCGGCGCGAACTCCGCAGGAGAATCCATGGCCTCCACACCACCCCCTCCACCCCAGGGTCCCGGGCCAGCTCCCTGGGTGGCCATCACCCGCGCCGCCGCCCGCCGCCACGACGCGCGGGTGCTCGACCCGACGCGCGCCACTCGCCTCGAGCGCGACGACGCACTCGAACCGACCCTGTATGCCGGCAACATCCTCATCGTGCGTGGGTTGCCGACGCGGTCGGCGGGGGGCCCGATCGAGGCCATCACCGCGATCGCCGAGCGGCTCGGGTATGCCGTCGTGCCGCGTCGCGACGAACGGTTCGAGTCGCTCGTGGCCAGCAACCAGCTCGAGGACGCGGCCGATGCGGCGGTCTCGACGACCCTGGAGCTGCGGCCACTGGCAGGGCGCGCGGTCACGGCTCCCGACGCGTGGCTGGTGCTGCAGACCCTGCGGGCGCAGAACCCGCAGGCGGCGCAAGGGGTCTCGCTCAGCCACGTGGTGACCGCGGCCGGGTACGGATCCGGCGTCGGGTACGGCTCCGGTGTCGGGTACGGGTCCGGGGTGGGCTACGGATCGGGCGTTGGCTACGGGTCAGGGGTCGGGTACGGCTCGGGCGTCGCCGACGACGACGTGCAGATGCCAGCGGGCGGGCCCGCGGGCCGGCTCCCGGTGGTCTGGCACGGGCCGGTGCCGGGGTCCGGCCGGCGTCCCGCCAGGTCCACGACGGATGCGAAGGGCAGCCGACCGCCCGTGGTGGCGCTGCTCGACACCGGCATCGGGGAGCACCCGTGGTTCGCCGACGGGGTGATCCGGGACGTCACGGTCGACGGCCTGCCGATCGGGCTCCGGTTCTCCCCCGACGACGACCCGGAGCGCACGGGCTGCACGGTCGACCGGGTCAACGGGCTGCTCGACCCGCTCGCCGGTCACGGCACGTTCATCGCCGGGGTGGTGCGGGCCCACTGCCCCGAGGCGACCCTGATGTCCGTGCCGGTGATGCCGGGTGACGGCGTCACCGACGAGGCGTTCCTGGTGGAGACCCTGTCGCTGCTCTACGTGCGCCAGCTGCTCGCCCTGTCGGGTCGGCTCAAGGGCCCACCCGTCGACGTCCTGTCGCTGTCGCTCGGCTACTACCACGAGGCGCGCGGCGCGTTCGACGACGAGCCGGCCTTCCTCGCCGTGCTGCGGGCGCTGGCAGGCACCGGGGTCGCGATCGTCGCGGCCGCCGGGAACGGCGCCACCAGCCACGAGTTCTACCCGGCGGCGTTCGCGGTGGTCGACGGGTTCGCGACTCCCGTAACCAGCGTCGGCGCGCTCAACCCGGACTGCACCACGGTGTCGGCCTACTCCAACACCGGCGACTGGGTGCGCGAATACCGTTGCGGCACAGCGGTGGTCAGCACCATGCCCGTCACGCTCAATGGCAGCCTCCAGTCGATCCTCCATCGCGACGAACCGCCCTACCCGGCCCGGGCCACGGCCGACCCGGATGACTTCTCCGGCGGGTTCGGGGTGTGGAGCGGCACGTCCTTCGCCGCGCCCGCGTTCGCCGGCGACCTGGCCGCGCGGCTCACGTCCGGCGCCTTCGACCCAGATGACCCCAGGACGCGGCTGCGCCGGATGCGCGCAGCGGTCAAGGCCGTGGCGGGAGGCGTGCGGTGATGCAGGCCGGGGAGAGCACAGGTGGGCTGGCGGACTTCGCGGCCTCCGCGTTCTCCGCCTACCGCGACGGACGACCCGAGGCCATGTCGCACCTCGTCGACCGCACCACCCCACTGCTCTGGCACGTCGCGCGGTCCCAGGGCTTGTCCGGCACCCAGGCCGAGGACGTCGTCCAGAACACCTGGCTGCGGCTCATCCAGCACTCCGCGAGCATCACCGACCCGCAGGGGGTGCTCAAGTGGCTCCTCACCACGGCCCGGCGCGAGGCCTGGGCAGTGACCCGCAGGGCCCGTCGGGAGGAGGTCCGAGAGGACGTGGGCGAGGCCGTGACCGCGGCCAGGCCACCGGAGGACGACACCATGGACGTTGTCCTGCGCAGCCAGGACCAGAGCCTGCTGTGGCGTCACGTCCGTGACCTCCCCGAACGCTGCCAGACGCTGCTGCGGGTCATCGCGCTCGCCGACCGTCCCGACTACGCCCAGGTCGCAGAGGCGTTGGGTATGCCGGTCGGCAGCATCGGGCCCACGCGCGGCAGGTGCCTGGCCAAGCTGCGAGCGGCGCTCGTGGCCGACCCGAAGTGGGCGACGTCATGAGCGGCGACGCCACGGGGCGCCACGGCGGACCAGGCGCCGGACGCGAAGACCGGGACGCCGTCGTTCCCGGCGAACAGGACGCTCTCGACGACCTCGACATCCGGGCCCTCGCCACGCTGCGGACCGTGTGGGAGGCGAGCGATCCTGTGCCGGTCGGGCTCGAGGACCGCGTCAAGTTTGCGATGACGGTGGCAGCCCTCGAGGCCGATGTCGCCGAAATCGCTTCCGGCACAGTGGAATCGGCAGGCGTGCGCGCCACGGCATACGACCGCGCCGCGACGATCACGTTCTCCAGCGAGACGCTCAGCGCGATGATCACCATCGAGATCGTCGACGGGACGAGCGCCCGGCTCTCGGGCTGGGTCACGACCGGCCCCACCCAGGTGGAGCTGCGCGAACGGTCCCGCACCCAGGAGACCACGGCCGACGACGCTGGCCGGTTCAGCTTCGCCTCCGTGGAGCGTGGACTCGCCCACCTGGTGATGCGCCGCCTCGACGACCCGGACAGCAGGCCGGTCATCACGCCGGCCATAGAGATCTGAGGCGAGCCGAGGTGAGGGCATCGAGGTAGCGGACCACCAGGTCGCGGAGCTGCTCAGCAGCGCCCGTCACCTCAACGAGATCGGCCGCTTCCGCGACGCGGAACGGACGCTGCGCCGCGCCCTGCTGCGCGCCGACCGACTGCCGGAGGGCGAACGCTCCGCCGCCACCGCACGCCTGCTCATCACGCTGGCGTGGCCGACGATGGCGCTGCACGGACGCAGCCAGGCCCTGGCCCAGCTCGAGCAGGCGCGAGCCACCGGCAGCACCGAGCGCCTGCGCGCGCTGAGCTGGATCCAGGAGTCGGTGGTCCACGTGGCCGTGCAGGACTGGCCGGCCGCGCTCGCGGCGCTCGCGCGGGTCGACCTCACCGATCCCGACGAGGAGCTGCTGACGCCCGCCGAGCGGACCGCCGGCCACATCAACGCCGGGCTGGCGCACCTGTCGCTGCTCGAGCTCGGCCCCGCGCGTGACCAGCTCGAGCGGGCGTTGCAGCTCAGCCTCGCCCACGGCCTCACCAACCAGGAGTTCAAGGCCAGGCACAACCTCGGCTGTCTCGAGTACTACGCCGGCAACCTGCCCGAGGCCATCGGCCTCATGCAGCAGGCCGACGCCCTGGACGCCGACGTCGACCGCGGGCGGGCGGTGCACGACCTCGCCCTGGTGTTGCTCGAGGCCGGCCTGCTCGACCAGGCCCGTGACATGCTCCTGCGTGCGTTGGGCATGGCCCAGGAGGCCCGGCACCGGCTTGCCCAGGCCGACCTGAGGCTCGACCTCGCGACCTGCGCGCTGCTCGCCGACGACACCACGACCGCCCGTGGGCACCTCGGCGCGGCACTCGCGGCATACCGTGCCCGCGGCGCGACCGAGCGCCAACGCAGCACCGCTCTGCTGCGCGCCTTCGTCGACCTCAGCGAGGGACGCCTGCCGCGCGGCATCGACCGGGTCCTCGCCCCGTGGCTGGCTGCTGGACGAGCGGTGACGCCGGACGAGCGGTTGGCTGCCCGCCTGCACGTGGAGGCGTTGCTGCTGCGCGGCGACGTCGCGGGGGCGGCGGCCGCCGTGGGCCGGCTCACGAGAAGCGCGCGTCAGGGGTTCGCCGCCGAGATGCACGAGCGGCTGCTGCGGGCACGCGTCGCGGCGGCGCGCGGAGACCGGAGGGCCGCGAGGCGGACCGTTCGCGCCGCGATGGACCGCCTCGCGGAGCGGCAGGCGCCGAGCCAGAGCCTCGAGATCCGCGCCGCCCTGTCACTGCACGGGCAACGGCTGGCTGACTTCGACACGAGGGAGGCCCTGGCGACCGGCAGTGCGGTCGCGTTCTGCGACGCCGTCGAACGCTGGCGGGCCGTGTCGCACCGGCTGCCCCCTGTCGTCGCGTCGGTCGACGAGCGGTCGGCGGGGTTGTTGGCCGAGCTGCGTCAGGCGCGTCGCGCCCTGGGCGAGCCGGGTTCCGACGACGCTGCGCTGCGTGCTCGGGTCACGGACCTCGAGTGGCGGGTCAGCCAGCTCGACTGGGCGGCGCCGGAGCGCGAGACCCTCGACACCGTGCTGGCCCCGGTCACCCACGCAACCGTGCGTGACCTGTTGGCGAGCCGGGGCGAGCAGGCGCTCGTCATGGTCGCGCAGGAGGGGCGGCAGTATGCCGTGACGATCACGTCGCGGGGCACCTCACTACACGAGCTGGGCGCCTCCGCAGAGGTGGCTGCCATCGCCGACCAGTTCGTCAGAGACCTTCAGGCGCAGGCGTTTTCGCGCACCAACCCGGCACTGTCCCAGGCTGTGGGGCGGGCCGTCGCGCAGTCGCGGGACCGGCTGGACGCGCGACTCCTCAGCACGCTCGAGCTCGACGACGACCGCGCCCTGGTCATCGTGCCCGGACGCACCTTGCAGGCCGTCCCGTGGGGGATGCTGCCCGGACTGACGGGTCGTCCGGTGACCGTGGCCCCGTCCCTGACCCGGTGGGCCGCGCCCTTGCTGGTGACCGAGCGGTCCGAACTGCTCACCGCCACGGTGCTCACCGGGCCGCGGTTGCGCCGGGCCGTCGCCGAGTCGGAGGCGGTCGCGGCGGCCTGGGCTGCGTCGGCGGCGGTGCGACACCACCCCGCCGCCGACGCCGCCGACCTCAAGCAGGCCCTGCGTCGGGCGACCGTCGTGCACGTCGCCGCGCACGGCACCCACGAGCCGCAGAACCCGTGGTTCTCGGCGCTGCACGTCGGCGACGGGCCGGTGTTCGCGCACGAGCTGCCTCGGCCTGTGACCTCACGTCACGTGGTGCTGTCTTCCTGCGACCTCGGACGCTCGACGAGCCGGCCCGGGGAGGAGCCGCTCGGGCTCACTGCAGCCCTGCTCGGTCTGGGTGTGCGCTGCGTCGTGGCGGCGGTGGCTCCCGTCGGCGACGAAGCGGCAGAGCGCGCCATGGTGGCCTACCACCGGGGGCTGGTCGGTGGTCGCTCGGCGTCGCAGGCACTGGCCGACGCCGTGGCCGAGCACCCTGATGCGGCGGCGTTCTGCCTGTTCGGCACCGACTGGACGCCGTCGCTCGACGGCGATCCGGTCCGAGGTGCCACCCGGGCCTCGGACCGGCAGCGGGCCGCTCAGATCCAGAGCGCGGGGTCGCGGAACATCGCCTCGTAGGGGTCCTCGGCCGGTCGATCGGGGAAGCGGATCGTCGCCGGGATACCCGTCGCAATCGCTCCGGACGGAACGTCTTTGACCACAACGGAGTTCGCGCCGACCTGCACGTCGTCGCCGATGTAGACGGGGCCGAGGATGCGGGCGCCAGCACCGATGGTGACGCGCGAGCCGACCGTCGGGTGGCGCTTGACCCGTTGCAGCGCCCGGCCGCCCAACGTCACCCCGTGGTAGAGCATCACGTCGTCGCCGACCTCGGCCGTCTTCCCGATGACGACCCCCATGCCGTGGTCGATGAATAACCGCCGACCGATCCGCGCGGCCGGGTGGATCTCGACGCCCGTGACCGACCGGGTGAACGTCATCAACAGACGTGCCGCCACGGCATACAACCCTCCTCGCAACCACAGGCGGTGGGCGAGGCGGTAGGCCCAGATCGCGTGCAGCCCCGGCGAGTTGAGGAACACGTCGACCCGCGAGCGCGCCGCCGGGTCGCGCAGGATCGCGGCGTCGAGGTCCTCGACGATGCGCGACCTGGCGCGGCTGGCGTAGAAGGCGAGAGTCATCGGATTCCGTTGTCGCGCAAGGTCAGTCGAGCAGGTCGGAGAAGAGGATGGTCGACAGGTAGCGCTCACCGAAGCTCGGGATCACGACGACGATCGTCTTGCCGGCGTTCTCGGGACGACGGGCGACCTGGTCGGCGGCTGCGAGCGCGGCACCGGAGGAGATGCCGACGAGCAGTCCCTCCTCCTTGGCGGCGCGGCGAGCCCACTCGACGGCGGTGTCGGCATTGACGTCGATGACCTCGTCGTAGATGTCGCGGTCGAGGATGTCGGGCACGAAGTTGGCGCCGATGCCCTGGATCTTGTGCGGGCCGGGCTGGCCGCCGTTGAGGATCGGCGACTCCTCGGGCTCGACGGCGATGAGCTGCACGTCGGGCTTGCGCGACTTGAGCACCTGGCCGACGCCGGTGATGGTGCCGCCGGTGCCGATGCCCGCGACGACGATGTCGACCTGGCCGTCGGTGTCCTTCCAGATCTCCTCGGCCGTGGTCTGGCGGTGGATCTCGGGGTTGGCCTCGTTGGCGAACTGGCGGGCGAGGACGCCACCGCGCTCGGCCGCGATCTCGTCCGCCTTGTCGACCGCACCCTTCATGCCGAGGGCGCCCTCGGTGAGGACCAGCTCGGCGCCGTAGGCCCGCAGCAGCGCCCGGCGCTCCTTGCTCATCGTCTCGGGCATGGTGAGGACGACGTTGTAGCCGCGGGCCGCGCCGACCATGGCCAGGGCGATGCCGGTGTTGCCCGAGGTGGCCTCGACGATGGTCCCGCCCGGCTTGAGCTCGCCGGACTTCTCCGCCGCGTCGACGATGGCGACGCCGATGCGGTCCTTCACCGAACTGGCCGGGTTGTAGAACTCGAGCTTGGCGGCGACCGTCGCGTCGCTGTCGATGAGCCGGTTGATCCGCACCAGCGGGGTGTTGCCGATGAGCTGGGTGACGTCGTCGTAGATGGGCATTGCGTTCCTCGATCGGTATGCCGCGGGGTCGCGGGGTGCTGGGCCGCCCGGTAGAGCGAACCTGACGTTATGCCTATTCCAACAGATCGTTATGTGTGGGCGCAACGCCGTCCCGCCCACTGGCTTCATGTCCCGCAACATGCCGTCCTCCGCGACTTCTCACGGCATGTTGCGGGACATGAGCGGGGGCGGAACGCGAGGTCGGGCGGTAGGGGTCGCGGGCGGTGTCACACTTCGGGCGTGGGCGGACAGGACGGGGGCATGGAGACCTCACCCATCACGCCCGACGACGACCCGGTCGGTTCGCTACTCACGGCAGCCGCGCCACCCTCCCTGCCCATCGCGACCGAGCGTGTCGCCGGACTCGCCCGCGCCGTGGCCCGTGACATCGTCGAGTCCGACCGCACCCTCGCCGGTCGAGCCCGCCGCCTGCGGCGCAGGCACAAGGTCGTCGCAGGCGGCGCCGCGGCCGCCGTCGTCCTCGTTCCGACCGGCGCGTGGGCCGCAGAGCACTTCCTCGCCCAGACCGGCCGCTTCGGCAACCCGTCGCTCAACCCTGACTTCGAGGACCGGTCCGAGTTCATCAACCTGTGCGCCAAGGACTTCCCCGTCTACGTGCGCACCCTCGCCCCCACCGACCTCCCGGCTGCGCCGGGCAAGACGTGGGACAGGTATGCCGCGCAACTGGCCAAGCAGGAGGCTGCCGGTGCGGGGTGCACACCATCGGCGCAGGCGGACACCCAGGCGACCAACCTTCGGCTCGATCTGCTCGCCGCGGCCAGCGCCGACTGGGGCTGCACTCTCGTGTGGGCCACCGAAGACGGCAGGGCCACGCAGGCCCGCGCCGCACGCACCGCCATGCTCGACCTCGACAGAGCGGCCCGGAAGATCTCCACCATCGAGGGCACGGTCGGCACGCAGGACCCGGACGTCTTCCTCGCCAACAGCAGGCTGCCGCAGTGGGTCGGGTGTCCCCGATGAGTCCGAGCGCGACGCCGACGACCCCGGCGGAGCGCCGGCTCGAGGAGCTCGCGAGCGCCCACGGGCCACGGGTCCTGGCCTACCTGACCCGGCGCACCGACCCGCCTGCCGATGCCGCCGACGTCCTCCAGGAAGTGCTCACCACCGCCTGGCGCAAGATCCACCAGGCGCCCGACGACCCCGACCACGCGATCGCCTGGCTGCTGGCCATCGCCCGCCGCGCGAGCGCCAACCACCGCCGCGCAGCCAGCCGTCGGCACGCGGCGACGCAGCGACTGCGAGCCGAGCTCACGGCATACCCACCGACGACCCAGCCCACCGACGCCGACGCTGCGCGGCACGACGACGTCCGCACTGCGCTCGCCACGCTGGGCGACGGCGACCGCGAACTGCTGGAGCTGACCTACTGGGACGGCCTGACGGGCGAACAGGTCGCCACGGTCGTCGGCGCGAGCCCGACCGCAACACGCAAACGGATCCAACGCGCTCGCGACCGACTGGCGGCGGCGCTGGCCGACGAGCGGGCCACCCCGCCCGTCGACCAGGCACGCAGCACCACGACGCACCGTGCGGCGAGCGTCACAACCTAGGTGAGCGAGCGCTTAGTGCCCATTAGAGTGGCCGGCATGTCTGCGCTCCAGGTCGTCGCCCTCGTGGTGACCATTCCCGTGACGCTCGTGGCGGTCGCGCTGTTCGTCCGCACCATCAACCGCTCCTTCGTCGCGACGTTCAAGCTCGGCCAGCCCGACCACTCGCGCACGAACGACCCGGGCCGGCGCACCATGACGCTGGTCCGCGAGTTCCTCGGCCACACGCGGATGTCGCGGCTGCCGATCGTGGCGGTGGCGCACTGGTTCACGATGATCAGCTTCGGCGTGCTGTTCTTCACGCTGGTCAACGCGTTCGGCCAGCTGGTCGACCCGGAGTGGACGCTGCCGCTGATCGGCCACTTCCCGCCGTACGAGTGGATCACCGAGTTCTTCGCCTGGACCGGCCTCGTCGGCATCCTCACGCTCATGGCCATCCGCCAGGCCAAGAAGCCCAGCCGTGCGCAGGGCGAGGGCGGCCGCCGCAGCCGCTTCTTCGGCTCGACCTTCTGGCAGGCCTACTACGTCGAGCTCACGATCCTCGGCGTCACCCTGTGCATCCTCACGCTGCGCGGCCTCGAGTACGCCCTCGGCAAGGCCACCGGCTCCGACACGGCCAGCGCGCTGCACTTCCCGATGACCGCGTGGCTCGGCGGGCTCTTCGACGGCCTGTCGGTCAGCGCCCTCGAGAACACCATCGTCGTCGTGGCTGCGGTCAAGATCCTCATCTCGTTCGCGTGGATGATCACCATCGCGCTCACGCCGACGATGGGTGTCGCGTGGCACCGGTTCCTCGCGTTCTTCAACATCTGGTTCAAGCGCCACGCCGACGGCCGCACCTCCCTCGGTGCGCTCCAGCCGATGCTGGTCGACGGCAAGCCGCTGGACTTCGAGAACATCGAGGAGCTCGACGAGGACGCCGCGCTCGGCGTCGGCAAGGTCGAGGACTTCACGTGGAAGGGCCTGCTCGACTTCACCACCTGCACCGAGTGCGGCCGCTGCCAGAGCCAGTGCCCGGCCTGGAACACGGACAAGCCGCTCTCACCCAAGCTGCTCATGATGACGTTGCGCGACAACGTCCACGCGCGTGCACCGTGGCAGCTCGCGTCCGAGTCGGCCCGCGCGGAGATGGGCGAGGACGCCGCGAAGCTCCAGGAAGTGCCCCTCATCGGTGACACCGGGTATGCCGCGTCCGGCACCAATGGCGGGGACGGCACCCACGGCGTCGTCCCCGACGTCGGTGCGCTCGCGGCATACAACCCGCATGGGCCCGACGCCGTGATCGACCAGGACGTCCTGTGGTCGTGCACAACCTGTGGGGCGTGCGTCGAGCAGTGCCCGGTCGACATCGAGCACGTCGACGCGATCGTGGACATGCGTCGCTACCAGAACCTCATCGAGTCGGCGTTCCCCAGCGAGCTCGGCGGGCTGTTCAAGAACCTCGAGAACAAGGGCAACCCGTGGGGCATGAACGCCCGCGCGCGGATGGACTGGGCCAAGGACCTGCCGTTCGAGATCAAGGTGCTCGGGCAGGACGTGGAAAGCGCTGACGACGTGGACTACCTGTTCTGGGTCGGTTGCGCCGGCGCCTACGAGGACCGCGCCAAGAAGACGACGCGCGCGGTGGCCGAGCTGCTCGACCAGGCGGGGGTGACGTTCGCGATCCTCGGCGACGGCGAGACCTGCACCGGTGACTCGGCCCGCCGCGCCGGCAACGAGTTCCTCTTCCAGATGCTGGCGCAGCAGAACGTCGAGACGCTCAACGAGGTCGGCGCCACCAAGATCGTCGTGACGTGCGCGCACTGCTTCAACACGATCAAGAACGAGTACCCCCAGCTCGGCGGCAAGTACGAGGTCGTGCACCACACCCAGCTGCTCAACCGACTCGTCCGTGAGAAGAAGCTCGTGCCCGTCGCGCGCCCGGCGGAGGTGCCCGGCAAGTCGAGCAACAAGAACGCCGCCTCCACCGCGGAGTCCGTGACCTACCACGACCCGTGCTACCTGGGCCGCCACAACGGCGTCTACGCCCCGCCGCGCGAGCTGATCGGCGCCCTGCCCGGCGTCGAGCTCAAGGAGATGGAGCGCACCAAGGAGAAGTCGTTCTGCTGCGGCGCCGGCGGTGCGCGCATGTGGATGGAGGAGAAGCTCGGCACGCGGATCAACGTCAACCGCACCGAGGAGGCCATCGGCACCGGCGCCGAACGGATCGCCATCGGCTGCCCGTTCTGCCGCGTGATGCTCAGCGACGGCCTGACCGCTGCCCAGTCCGAGGGCCGCGGTGAGGACGTCGAGGTCGTCGACGTGGCGCAGATGCTGCTGGCTGCGGTCAAGCGCCCGGAGCCCCCGGCCGACGAGACGCCCGCGGAGCCCGCGCCCGACCCGGAGCCGCAGCCCGCCTGAGGTCAGGCGACCTCGGCCATCAGGGCGGCCAGCTTGGCGCGCGAGCCGATGTCGAGCTTGCGGTAGATGTGCGACAGGTGCGCATCGACGGTGCGGGGTGAGACGAACAGCTCCTCGGCGATGCGCCGGCTCGTCAGCCCTTCGGCCACGAGCTCGGCGACCGCGCGCTCGGCCTTGGTGAGGGACCCCAGCGGTGTCGCCATGTCGGCGGGCAGCGACCGGCGGAACTGACCGGTGATCGCGGCCAGCCCCGCTGGTGTCAGCTGACCGCTCAGCACCCAGACCGGCGGGCAGTCCGCGGGCGACCCCTCGATGTACGGCACCCCTGGCCGGCTCCGGCCCACCGCCCCACGCGGGATCCGCAGCGCCGCCGCAGCCCCGCAGAGCTGGCGGTGGGCCGGGTTCCCCTGGTCTCGCAGCAGGGACGCAAGGGCGTCGAGGACGTGGGCCGCCTGCGTCGGCATACCGATCTCGACGGCACGACGCAGCGCAGACAAGTAGGAGCTCTGCGCCTGGTCGGGCTCCCCGAGCAGCACGAGCGCGTCACCGACGAGGGCACGTGCCTCGACCGCGTCACGACCCAGCCGGCTGCTGTCGGCCAGGACGACGATGTCGGCAGCCCGTCCCGCAGCGCGCTCCGGGTCGACCGGCAGCAGCTCACGCGCCTCCTGCAGCGCCACCACGACCCGCACCGCCCACGGCAGGTGCTCGGTCTCCACCGGTTCACCCGGCTCCGCCGTGATCTGGCGCAGGAGCGTGTCGGCGAGCAGGGCGATGCGGTCCTCGTGGATGGCGAGGGCCTGCTGCCGGGCGTAGTGCGCCAGCGACTGGGCCTCGACGACACGGCCCTGCTCCCACGCCACCTTGGCCTGCAAGGTCAACGCGGACAACGAGATCCAGCGCTCCTCCTCAGGCGGCGAGTCGTGGATCAGCTGCGCCAGACGCTCCGCCTCCTCCCACTCACCCGCCGAGACGCAGACGTCCATCAGGGTCCGACGGGCCTGGCGGATCACGTAGTCGCTGCCGTCGAGGGCCAGCGCCAGCTCGGCGTCGGCGCGGGCATGGTGCAGGTCGCCGGCGTCGAGGTGCATCTCGGCCCGGATGGCGGCGTTGCGGGCCTGCTCGAGATCACGGTCATGCGGGGAGGTGAGGGCCTTGGCGTGCTGTTCGGCGCGGTCGAGCAGGCGCACCCCCTCGTAGGTGCCTCGCACCTCTGACGCGCAGATCCCGGCGCGACGGGCCAGCTGCGAGCCCACGAGCGGTGGCCCGTCGCCACTGTCGAGCACCGCCTCGAGGAGCTCGACGGCCTCACGCGGACGCATCGCCGTGTAGAGGGAGGAGAACGCGCGGTTGGCCAGCTCGTAACCCTTGGCCCGGGTCGCAGGGTCGGCACACGCGTCCTGCACCGCCGCCGCCAGCAGCTCGACCTCTGCCAGCCACGGCTGGTCGGAGGCCCCGGTGAGGAAGTCCGGCGGCAGCACCCGGTCGGCCCAGCGCACCAGCCCGGCGCGGGCCGCGACGTCGTCACCAGTCGCGGACGCGAGCGCACGCCCGACTTCGCGCAACGGCGCCAGCATGCCGAACCGGCCGTCGGCGTCGACCTCGACGAGGTTGCGCCGCGTCAGCGCCCCGGCGAGCTGCACCGCCTGCGGCCGCGAGACCTCGCACAGCTCCGCCAGCACCTCCAGGCTCATCGGCTGCCCCACGGCCGCCATCCGCCGGAAGCACTGCTGCTCGCCCGACCCCAGCAGGTCGTGGGAGGCGCGCACCGCGTCGTCCATCGAGTGCACGGGCACGACGTCGGACACCCCGACGAGTGCGATCTGCACGGCGAGCTGCTCGATCAGCAACGGCAGCCCGCCGCTGGCCGCCAACAGCTGGCGCAGGGTCGTCGCGTGCTGGTCGAGGTCGACGGGGTGACCGCCCGCGGTGGCGATCCGCGACAGCAGCAGCTCGAGCGCCGGCCCGTCGAGCGGGCCGTCCGGCTCGGGCACCGGCAGCGGCGCCAACCGGAGCACCCGCTCGGCAGGCTTACCCGCCATCGTCTGGGCCGTGCACATGAGCCGCCAGGTGGCGGCGTCCTCGAGCAGGTCGGTCAGGAGCTCGCCGAGTCCGTCGATGGCGTCGACGCCGTCGAGCACCAGCAGCCGCTCCTGGCCGTCGAGGGCGCGCTTGAGCGCCATCGTGGGTGAGTCGCCCGGCACCAGGTCTGCCTCGAGCGCCTCGAGGCAGCTGCCGACGACCGACTCGCGCGTGTCGCCGGCGGACGCCCGCACCCAGGAGGTCGGCTGTCCCGACAGCACGTGCCGCGCCACGAGCGACTTGCCCGAGCCGGGCGCCCCGGTGAGGGTGACCCAGCGGTGCTCCGCGACGAGACCGCGCAGCTGCGCGATGACCTCGTCCCTACCGATGCACGGGGTGAGCACGAACCGAGGCTATCGACACCTACGGGCGCAATATCGGTGGTTTCACTGATGTGCTGCGAAAAGCGCTACGGCAGGCTTCTTCTCGAGGCAGGAACCGCAGGGCCGGGGCGACGAGGAGGGGCGTTGCCGACGGACACCGGTTCCGCTCCTGGCGGGAGGGCCAGCACGAAGGGCCGGGTGGCGCTCTGGGGGGAGCGCCACCCGGCCCTTCGACGTGTGGTGTGGCCGAGCAAGAGGCGAGGTATGCCGCGCAGCCGGCTGCGCGGCATACCTCGCCTCGAGCGTGGGTCGGGGTCGGTCCCGGTCAGCTGAGACCGGCCTGGCTGAGCCAGTCCTTGGCGACCACGTCGGCGTCCTTCTTGTCGACGACGACCTGCTTGAGCAGCGTGGTCAGCGTCTCGGTGTCGAGCTTGGCCGACACGGCGTTGAGGGCGCCCGCGACGGTGTCGTTGCTCTTGGACTTGGTGATGAGCGGGACGACGTTCTGCGCGGCGAACATGTTCTTCGGGTCCTCGAGCGCGACGAGGTCGGCGGTCTCGATGTTGGGGTCGGTGGTGAAGATGTCACCGGCGTCGATCTGGCCGTTCTTCAACGCCTGCAGGGTGAGCGGGCCACCGGCGTCGAGCGGACGGAACTGCTTGAACTCCAGGCCGTAGATCTGCTTGAACCCGACCAGGCCGGTGATGCGCGTCTTCCACTCCGGCGGGCCACCCACGACGAGGTCCTGGCTCTTGCCCTTGAGGTCGGCGATGGACTTCACGCCCAGCTCGTCGGCCTTGGACTTCTTCATGACGAGGGCGTCCTTGTCCTCGGCCGCCGACTTGTCGAGCACGGTGAGGGTGTTGGGGAGGACCTGCTTGAGCTCGGTGTAGACCGCCTCGGAGTCCTTGCCCGGCATGTCCTTCTTGAAGTAGTCGCGCAGCACACCGGTGTACTCGGGGATCAGGTCGATCGAGCCGTCCTGCAGGGCCGGGATGTAGGCCTCGCGCGCGCCGATGTTGAGCTTCTTGTCGACCTTGACGCCCTTGGCCTCGAGGGCTCCGGCGTAGATCTCAGCGAGCAGGGCGCTCTCGGGGAAGTCAGCCGAGCCGACGGTGATGGCGCTGCTGTCGCCACCGCCACCGCCCGAACTGGACGAGCCGGTGGCGAGCGGGTCGCCGCCACCGGAGCCACCGCAGGCGGCCGTGCCGAGCAGAGCGGCCACGACAGCCACGGTCACGCTGATTCGCTTGAGCTTCATGGGTTTCTGTTCCTCCCGGAGGGTCGACGGACGGCCCGTCAACTGGGTTGGCTGTCCACGGTACGCCGCGGATCGGAAATCTCTACATCAAGGGGGGTATTTGACCGGTCGGTGGACGCCGGGGTGTCCACGCGACCCCGACGCGACGCCGAGGTGCGCCGGCCCGTGAGGCCGGGCGACACGGCATACCGCTGGATGACACCCAGCAGCAGGTCGACGGCGAGGGCGAGGAGGGCGACGACGAGGGAACCGCCGGCCATCTGGGGGTAGTCACGGATCTTCTGGCCGTCGATGAGGAATCGGCCCAGGCCGTCGGCGCCGACCACCGCAGCCAGCGTCGCGGTGGCGATGACCTGCAGGGTGGCCGAACGGAAACCGGAGAAGATCAGCGGCATGGCGTTCGGGATCTCGACTCGGCGCAGCACCTGCAGCCCCGTCATGCCCATCCCCTTGGCCGCGTCGCGGGCGGCCGGGTCCACACCTTCGACGCCGGCGTAGGCGCCGGCGAGGATCGGTGGGATGGCCAGCACGGCGAGCACGATGAGGCTGGGCACCACGAAGGCGGCAGAGCCGGAGCTGCCCGAGAACTTCGGGAACAGCCACAGCACCATGAGGAAGAGCAGGCCCAGGCTCGGGATGGCGCGGGCGGCCGCGGCGAGGTTGACCCCGAAGAACCGCCCCCGCCCCGTGTGCCCGATGGCCAGGCCCGCCGGGATGGCGATGAGCGATGCAGTGAAGAGTGCGATGGCGCAGTACCAGAGGTGGGTGACGATCTGGTCCGGGATCGAGCCCGGGCCCGACCAGTTCACCGGGTCGGTCAGCCACTGCCAGGTCGAGGCGATCATGCGCGGGCTCCCGTCACGCGCAGCCACGGTGTGAGCAGTCTCGTCACGACGAGGATCACGGCGTCGAAGATCAGCGCAAGGACGATGCAGGCCACGATGCCGACGACGATGGGGTCGTAGAACTGCCGGTTGAAGCCGTCACTGAAGAACAAGCCGAGCTGCTGCACGCCGATGACGGTGCCGACGCTGACGATGCTGACGTTGCTGACCGCCGCGACCCGCAGCCCGGCCGAGATGACGGGCACGGCCAGGGGCAGCTCGACGGCGAAGAACCGCTTCCCCGGCGTGTAGCCCATGGCCGTGGCGGCGTTGGTCACCGCGCTCGGCACCGAGCCGAGCCCGTCGGCGACGGTGCGCACCAGCAGCGCCACGGTGTAGAGGGTCATCGCGACGATGACGTTGAAGGGATCGAGGATGCCGCGGCCCGTGACGAGCGGAAGGATCACGAAGAGAGCCAGGCTGGGGATCGTGTAGAGCAGCCCGAACCCGGCGGTGAACGGGGCGTAGAGCCACCGGAACCGGCGCGCGAGCCAGCCGAGTGGCAGGGCGATCAGCAGCCCGAGCACCAGGGGCAGCCCGGCCAGCACGGCGTGCTGGCGCCCGAGGTTCCAGACGTCGCCCAGATGGTCGATGAACCAGGTCATGTCAGGCCGCCGGCGCCCCGGGGTTGTCGGGGTTCTCCACAAGGGGGCGCTCGGCCTCCTCGATCGCGGTCAGCACCTCGTGCGGGCGGACCGTGCCGACGAGGGCGCCCGAGTCGTCGACGACGACGCCGCGCCGGCTGGGGCTGGACAGGGCCGCGTCGAGGACCGCGCGCAGTGGCCCGTTGGCGCGGGCGACGGTGCCGCTGCGGTGGAGCCGTTCGCTGGTGACCTCGCCGTCGATGCGGCGGGGCTCGACCCAGCCCAGCGGGTGGTTGTCACCGTCGACCACGAGCACCCAGTCGTCATCGACGTCGGCGGCGGACTCGCCGAGGGTGACGGTGCGCTCCGAGGCGAGCGGAAGCCGTGGTGCGGGCTGGAACGACAGCCCGCGGTAGCCGCGGTCGCGCCCGACGAAGTCGGCCACGAAGTCGTCGACCGGGTGGGCGAGGAGGTATGCCGGCTCGGCCAGCTGGGCGAGGTAGCCACCGACGCGCATGACGGCGACCTGGTCGCCCATCTTGATGGCCTCGTCGATGTCGTGGGTGACGAAGATGATGGTCTTGCCGAGGTCGTCCTGCAGGCGCAGGAACTCGTCCTGGAGCTGGTCGCGCACCACCGGGTCGACCGCGCTGAACGGCTCGTCCATCAGCATCACGGGCGGGTCAGCCGCCAGCGCCCGAGCGACGCCGACGCGCTGCTGCTGGCCACCGGAGAGCTGGGAGGGGTAGCGCTTGGCGTAGTCCGCGCCCAGGCCGACACGCTCCAGCAGCTCCATGGCCCGGTCACGCGTCTCCTTCTTGCCCATTCCCACGAGCCGCGGCACGGTCTCGACGTTGTCGAGGACGGTGCGGTTGGGGAAGAGCCCGGCGTGCTGGATGACGTAGCCGATGCCGCGGCGAAGGTCGGACGCCTTCATGCGACCGGTGTCCTTGCCGTCCAGGGTGATGGTGCCCGAGCTCGGCTCGATCATCCGGTTGACCATGCGCAACGAGGTCGTCTTGCCGCAGCCGGAGGGGCCGACGAGCACGGTGATCTTGCCGGTGGGTGCCTCAAGGGTGAGGTCGTGGACGGCGACTGTGCCATCGGGGTACTTCTTGGTCACGCCGTCGAACACGATCATGCGAATCAACCTAACTGGTGGGTCGGACGATGTCGCCTACACCAAGGTAGGGATTGGCGGTGATACTGGCGCGGTGAGCGAGGATCCGGTGCTGCTGCGCGGCGAAGGGCTCGACCTGCCCACGCTCGTGCGCATCGCCTCGGGCGTGTCGGTCACCGTCGAAGCCGCTGCCCTCGAGCGGGTGCGCGTCCATGCCGCCGCTGCGCTCCACGTGGTGGCCCGGCGTGAGGTCTACGGACGCACCACCGGGGTGGGTGCCGCGCGCACGCAGCTGACCGATGGCGTCGACGACCACGGCTTGGGCTTGCTGCGGTCGCACGCGGCCGGGTGGGGCGATGGGTATGCCGTCCCGACCGTGCGCGCCGCGCTCGCCGTGCGCGCGAACCAGCTCCTGGTGGGCGCCTCGGGCGCGCGGCCCGAGCTCGTCACGGCGCTCGTCTCTCTGGTGAACGGGCCGGACGACGACTTGCCGGTCGTGCACGGGCTCGGGTCGCTCGGCACCGGCGACCTCACGGCTCTCGCAGAGGTGGGCCTGGCGCTGGCGGGGGAACGCCCGCGCCGCGGTGGTGACCGTCGTGCAGACCTGGCCATGGGCGCCGACGACGCCCTGCCGCTGATGTCGTCGAACGCCTTCACCATCACCGAGGCGGCGTTGCTGACTGCTCGGCTGGAGTCCCTGACGAGGTCAGCAACGATCGCCTGCGCGTTGAGTTTCCTTGCGCTGCAAGGAAATCCCGAGACGTTCAGCGAGGTTGCCGAGCGGGGTATGCCGTTCGCGGGCTCGCGTGCGGTGGCTGGGGCACTGCGGTCGTTGCTGTCGGATGAGCAGCTCGAACCGCAGCACATCCAGGACTTCTTCGGGTTGCGGGCCTGGCCCCAGGTGCACGGCCCCCTGGTGGATGCCGTGGCACGGCTGCGCGAGGTGACCGAGGCGATGGCGGGCGCCGGCTCGGAGAACCCGCGGTTCGGCCTCGAGGACGGCGGGGTGGTCGCCCACTTCGGCGGGTTCCACGCCGCACACCTCGCCGTGGCGGTCGACGGGTTGCTCCAGGCGTTGGTGCGCTCGGCCCAGGCGGTGACATCGCGGGTCTCGCACGTGCTGACCGACAGGGACTACTCGCCCCCACTGTTCCTGGCCGGCGACCAACCCGGGTCCTCGGGTGCGCTGGTTGCGGAATACGTTGCGGCGTCTGCTCTCTCGATCGTCCGCGAGGCGGCGGCAGCACCCTCGTCGATCCAGTCGGCGCACGTCTCCCGAGGCATCGAGGACGATGCCTCGTTCGCACCCCAGGCGACGGCGCGGCTGGGACGGGCGCACGCGGCATACCGGCGTCTGGTCGCGGTGGAGCTCGTCTGCGCGACCCGGGCCGCGCGACTGCTGGGTCGCACGCCGACGGCTGGACTGGCCGGGGCGTGGCGGGTGGTCACCCAGCTGCCGCCCGAGGTCGACGACCGCGACCTCAGTGGCGACTTCGAGCAGGCCGAGCGGTTGGCCGACGAGCTGGGCGACGTCGTCAGCCGGTGAGCAGGTGGCCCGCGAGGTAGTCGGCGGCCTCGTGGTGCCAGCGCGAGGCCTGACGCAGCATCGCGTGGTCGCCGCCCTCGATGGACTCGTAGGTGACGTCGACCCCGCGGGCGGCGAGCGCGTCCGCGTAGGCCTTGGAGCGCTTCGGAGAGGTCATGCGGTCGCGGGTGCCGTGCATGAACAGGACGTGGAGGCCGGGGTGGCTGCGCACCGGGTCCTGGGACTCGACCCAGGGTGCGAGCGCCGCGATGGCTCGCACTCGCTCGTCGCCGCCGAGCTGGAGCGCGACCCGGCCGCCCATGGAGTGGCCGAGCAGCCCGACCGGCACGCCGGGGAAGCGGCCGGTGATCTGCTCGAGCGCGAGCTCGCTGTCACGCAGCGGGCTGGCGGCGGCACCGTTCCAGCCGCGTACGGCATACCGGATCGACGCGACGGCGATGCGTCCCTCGCCGGCGGCGGCAATCGCTCCCGCGAACGGTCGCATGCGCAGGACGGCGGCGTGCCAGCTGCGGACCGGGGCCTGGCTGCGGTCCCGACCGCCGTGGAGCACGAGGACGACCGCGCGCGGGTTGGCGGGTTCGGCGGGCCAGGTGAGCTGTGCGGGCAAGCGGTACTCCTGCGGGTGCGGGCGGTGTCCGGCGCGATTCGGCGCCGGTGGGCCCGCGGATGGGTCAGACGTCGATGGCGCGGAAGTTCTCGTGCGACTTGCTCGCCGTGGGGCCGCGCTGGCCCTGGTAGTGGGAGCCGTACTTGCTCGAGCCGTAGGGGTTGTCGACGGGGCTGGAGAGGCGGAAGAAGCAGAGCTGGCCGATCTTCATGCCGGGCCACAGCTTGATCGGGAGGGTGGCGACGTTGGACAGCTCGAGGGTGACGTGGCCGGTGAAGCCGGGGTCGACGAAGCCTGCGGTGGCGTGGGTGAGCAGGCCGAGGCGACCGAGGCTGGACTTGCCCTCGACGCGGGCGGCGACGTCGTCGGGGAGGGTGACGACCTCGTAGATGGACCCGAGGACGAACTCGCCGGGGTGCAGGACGAACGGCTCGCCCTGGTCGACCTCGACGAGGCGGGTGAGGTCGGGCTGCTCCTCGGAGGGGTCGATGTAGGGGTACTTGTGGTTGTCGAAGAGCCGGAAGAACTTGTCGAGGCGCACGTCGACGCTGCTCGGCTGGATCATCTCGGGGTCCCACGGGTCGAGGACGACGCGTCCCTTGTCGATCTCGGCCTTGATGTCGCGGTCGCTCAGCAGCACGTGCAGAGACTAACGCGAGGCCCTCGTGGGGGTGGTCTGGCGGGGCTGCGGTGTCGGTTAGACTTCCTGCCGCACCACCGGATCCGGTGGTGCGCGCCGATGTAGCTCAATGGTAGAGCGCCAGCTTCCCAAGCTGGACACGCGGGTTCGATTCCCGTCATCGGCTCAGACAAAGTGAGGCCCCCGACACGCTTTTCCGTCGGGGGCCTCACTTTGTCTGAATGGAAGTCGCGCCGGGAATCGGGAGGAGGCCGCCCGCGAGCGAAGCGAGCCCCGGGCCGACGGCTCCCGTCATCGGCGCGGCGAGCGACGGCGCGGCTCCCGTCATCGGCGCGGCGAGCGTCATCGGCGCGGCGAGCGGCGGCGGGCCGCACTGGGGTCGGGACGGCTCGGCGGGGTGAGCCGCCCCGACCGCTCAGCTCACGCGACCGCCTGGCCCCCGAAGAACCGCCGCGTGCGCGACCACCGCGACAGCACGAACCGGTCGAGCAGCAGTACCACCAGCAGCGACACCCCGAACACCGGCAGGAACAACCCCAGCGCCACGACCAGGGCGGCCAGCCACGGTGCGGCACGCAACGGCATACGGCCGCGCGGAGCGCCGAGTTCACCGCTGCCGCGCGGTCGGCGACGCCACCACATGACCGGCCCCGTCACGCACGCCGCGATCACGGCGAGGCAGAACGCCGTCGTGAGCCACATGTTGAGGGTCCCGAACCGACGGCCCTCGTGCACCGCGATGCCCTGCGAGACCACCTTGGCGAGCGCGGGGTAGTCGGCGTAGCCGTAGGTGCTGACGACGCGTCCGCCGAAGCGGTCGACGTGCACCGTCTTCTCCTGGCCGGGGTCGTTGAAGGCGTAGCCGATGGCCGAGAACACACCACGGTCGCCCTGCGGGAAGGCGACCGTCATGGGACTCTTCAGCCCCTCCCGCTGGCCGACGGTCAGTGCCGTGTCGACGTTCGCGACCGAGACCTCCGCGCCACCGCTGGGCGGTGTCGACGAGGGCACCTGCGTCTTGCCCTGCGCCCACGGCACGGTGTGCCCGTGGGGGAGCGACTCGTCGAGGGTCGAGGTCGGGTTCGACATGGCGCCCTCGTCCATCGACCAGAACGACGTGCCTCCGGCGGTGGCGAGCTTTTGCGTCTGGGCGCCCCAGACACCGGTCCAGGGCAGCCCGGAGACGACGAGCAGCAGCAGCCCGGGCGCCACGACGGCGCCGATCAGCCCGTGGCTCCACCGCAGCCGCGCGCCGCGCACCCGCTTGGCCTTCTGCCGTCGCCGCGCCCGCCAGCCCTTGACGAACAGGAAGTACCCCGTGAGCGCCATGACGATCGCCCAGCTCGCACCGAGCTCCATGACGAGGTCGCCGAAGCGGCCGGCCATGAAGTTGGCGTGGATGCGCACGGCGGTGCCGCTGATGGTGGTGTCGGGGTTGAGCGACCCGAGCACCTCCCCCGTGTAGGGGCTGACGAAGACGTCCCGCGTCTCGTCGGCGGCGGTGGTGATGGTGAACCGGGTGCTCTCGTCGTCCGATGCCGGCTCGGTCATCGAGACGATGGTGGCGTCCGGGTAGGCCTTGGTCACGGCCTCGACCTGGGGTTCGTAGGTGAGCACGATCTGCCCGGGCACGTGGTCGACCCGCATGAGGTCGGCGTTGACGAGCGGCTCGATCTGGAACCGGAACAGGTAGATGAGCCCGGTCACCGCGAGCGTCAGCAGCACCGGCACCACCACGAGAGCGCCGTAGAAGTGCCAGCGCCAGAACGCTCGGAACAGTCCCGCGGTCCGCCCGCCCTTGGCGCGTGGCCGGTTCGCGTCACTGCCGTCGGTATGCCGCGTGCCCGCCGCCCCGGCGTCCGTCGCCTCGGGGGGTGCGGACGTCGTCGCAGGCGCGGTCACGAGTCCCGCCTCCCCCGCAGGGCCAGCAGCGCGGCGGCCCCGCCGAAGACCACGACGACCGTGGCGAGCAGGGCCACCAGCGCGCCGCCTTCCCACCCGTCGTTGGACCGCGGCGCGGCCTCGGCGGCGTCGCCGGTCGAGGGCGACCCACCGGAGGCTGGCGGCGACGCGGAGCCGGCCGTGGGAGCCGCGGTGCTCGTGCCGCTCGTGCCGCTCGTGGCACTTGTCGGGGCGGAGGACGAGGGGGCCGTGGCTCCGGAACCCTTGGTGGTGAACGTGAAGGTGCCCGAGATCGGGTGGCCGTCCTTGGACGTCACCCGCCAGACGACGCGGTACTTGCCCGGCGCAGCGCCTGCCGTGTCCACGCCCTGGCGAACGGCGTTGCCGGTCAGCTCGGGCTCGCCGGCAGAGATGATCTGACCGGCGGGGTTCGTGACCTGGATGATCGTGCCGGGCGCGAGCGCCGGCTCGTTGAAGACGAGCTCGATGCGTGCCGGCAGGGTGGCGACCGTGCTGTCGGCAGCCGGGTTGGTCTTCTGCAGGGCCGAGTGGGCCCCGGCGGACCCGCCGGTGATGCCGACGAAGCCAGCGGCCATGACCGCGATCGTGAGTGAGTATGCCGCGAGCTTGGCTCGGGCACGGGAACGAATGAGTTTCATGACGAAAGTCCTTGGGACGAGGGCGAATCCGCCGCCCTGAGGGCAGGCGGACGGTGCGGGGTGGGTTCGAGTGGCCACAGCGGTCGCACGCGAGCGCACCCCGGCCGTCACCGAGGACGATCGAGGAGGGATGGTTCAGGCGGCGACCATGACGGGCGCCGGTGGCCCGCGACGCCCGACACCGCCGAGTGCGGTCTCGAGCGGGACCAGCACCGGCACGGGCCACTCGGGTCGCGGCGCCGTGGGCCGCACCGGGCACCGGACGGCCACCCGCCAGCGCGGGAGGACGAAGGCGGCGAGGAACCACAGCGCTTCCTCGCCACGCGCGAGCAGCAGCCCGAGGAGCACCGCGGCCACGGTGTGCGCGACGACCATGGTCGCGCCGCCGCCCATCGAGTGGTCCATGCCCTGCATGGCCGCAGTGGCCAGCGCCGGGTCGGCGCACACGGCGACCGCGCCGGCGAGGTGCGTGCCGTGCTCCGGGGCACCTGCGACGCAGGGCGCGGCAGCCGGCTCGGTGAACGCAAAGGCGCGGTGGAGCAGCAGCTGCGAACCACCCAGCAGGGCGACGATCGCGACCGGGCCCAGTCGGCGCCCGGTGACCAACACCGACCCCGTGAAGACCAGGAGGAGGATGGCCGCCGACCAGACGCCGGCCGGCATACTGCCACCGCCGGCGAGGTGGGCACCCGCGGCGAGGGAGAACGCGCTCACCGCCAGACCTGCCGCCCGCGCCAGGCGCACGGCACCGGAGGCGGGAGAGGTCATGCACTCAAGGTTACCGAGCGGCGTGCCGGCCCTGCCCGCCCTGCTCGCCCGTCGCGGGCTCGAGCTCCTCGATGGTGCGGGTGCGCGCGATCGGTGACCCGACCAGCCACACGATCGCGAGCGCGCCGCCGATTCCGGCGAGCACGAGCGTCGGCTCGACGCCGAGCCACGCTCCGAGCAGCCCGCCGAGCACTGCGCCGAGCGGCCGGATGCCGTAGTTGACGGTGGAGAAGGCGCCCACGACGCGGCTGCGCAGGGCATCGGGGATCACCGCGGTCTGCAGGGCGTTGAGGGGCACGTCGAGCCACATGACACCGAACCCGCTGACGAACTCCACCGCGCCCAGCACTGCCGCGCGACTCCACGACGGGCCACCGGCCAGGGGGAGGAAGGCATAGGGCGCCGAGAACAGGACGACGCCGATCATCACGGTGCGGCCGACGCCGATGAGCTTGACGGCGCGGCTCGCCGTGACCGCACCCAGCGCCCCGCCGGTGGCGCCGATGCCGAGCGCGAGACCGATGACACCGGCCGACAGCCCGAGGTGCCGGCTCGCGAACAGGATGACCAGCGCAGCGGCGACGAAGTTGAAGAAGTTGATCGTCGTGACGCAGGTGAGCGACGCCCGCAGGTAGGGGTGGTGCCACACGAACCGCAGTCCGCCCCACGCCCGTCGGAGAAGCGACCCGTCGTCGTCCCTGACGACCGGCCGCTCCTGCACCTTCACGCCGCGCACCATGAAGGCGGAGAACGCGAACGACAGCGCGTCGACCAGGACCGCCACGGGCGCGGTGAGCCACTGGATCAGACCACCACCGAGGGCCGGGCCACCCACGAACGACAGCGAGCGCGTGGTGCTCAGCCTGCTGTTGGCCTCGACGTACTGGTCGCGGCGGACCAGGGAGACGAAGAAGGGGGCGTATGCCGTCTGGAACAGCACCTGCCCGAGTCCGGCCAGGAGGGCGACGACGAAGAGCTGGGCGATGGTGACGACGCCGAACCAGTGGGCGATCGGCAGCGACAGGAGCACGAGGCACCGCAGCAGGTCGGCCGCGACGAGGAGGCGCTTCTTGTGCTGCTGGTGGTCGACCCAGCTGCCGACGAGTAGGGACACGAGGTTGGGCGCCCACACCGCGGCCGTGAGGAAGCCGACCACCGGCGCGCTGGCGTGCAGCGACGTGACGGCGATCAGCGGGATCGCGAGCTCGGTGATGCGGTCGCCGAACTGGGAGACACCGTCGCCAACCCAGAAGCGGACGAACCTGCGGTCGCGCGAAAGGCGCTGTGGCGCAACGGTTTCGGTCATAACTGGCCTGTCTCATCGTCGCCCTCATCGGCGGGCTGCTCGGCCTCGGGCAGGACGTAGCGCAACATCCGGACGGGGCGCGCACCCTGTGGCTTGTCGCCATCGCTCTTGCGGTGGACATACGGCGCCAGCAGCTCTTCGATGGCACTCTCGACCTCGGCGAGCTCGTCGGCAGTGACCTCGAACGTGGTGTTGGACAAGCCGGCGGATCGCCGCCACTCGACCTCCAGCAGCGGCTCGACGTCGCGAGCCCACTGAGCGGGCAGGGCAGCCGCCTGCTCCATGAGCACGTCACCCAGGATCCGGGCCGCGTCGAGGTCCTCCTCACTGTTCGCCACGAACCGGAACCCCGTGCCGACCGCCTCCCACCAGCGCTGACGCCCGTCGCTCGCGACCTCGGCGTCGCGCACCAGGCCGTGCTCGGCGAGGTGGCGCAGGTGCCAGCTGGTGACCGAAGGGGTGGCCCCGACGAGCGGGGCGAGTGCCGTGGCGGTGCTCGGTCCGTCCTTCTGGAGCTGGCTGAGGATCGCCAGCCGCACCGGGTGGGCGAGCGCCCGCATGCCTCGCGCCCCCAGCTCGACGTCGCCGTACGGGTTGGCCATCGCGCACCCCTTGCCCAGTTGTGAGAGAACCCTTTCGAGAGGACTCTCTCACATTGCATCGGCCCCGTCCACCCCCGACTCATGTCCCGCAACATGCCGTGGAAACTCGTCGCCCACGGCATGTTGCGGGACATGAACTCGTGGCGCGCGGCATGTCGCGGGACATGAACCGGCTCAGTTGGCGGGGGAGGCCATCCAGACGCCGTGTCCGGCGCACGTCGCTGGCACGGTCACGCCAGCGACCTCGAGCGGATCCGAGGCCGACCCCGACGACGAGGGCTCGACTGCCACGCCCCCACCGACTCGCACCTGGTCACCCACCCGCAGCTCGCCCCGATTCCCGGGCACCGTGACCGTCAGCGGGTCGTCGTCCACGACCTTGGTTCCGTTCGGCCAGACCACGACCTGTTCCCCGGCGCCGAGGCACCCGTCGAGCACCGCGAGCGGCCCCTCGAGCAGCGCGTCGGCTCCGCTCGACTCGGACCGCCCGACGAAGACCTGCGTCCCGTCCGCGGCCTCCAGCGTCTCGGCGCCGCCGCCACACGCCGCCAGCGCCAGCGCGACGAGAGCGACCCCAACACCGACCGGGACCCCACGCATGCCGCACCTCCGCGCTAGTGGCGACCACCCGGCATACCGGAGTCTTGTCCCTCGCTGGAGCCCTCATGGCCCACGTGCTCGCGGGTGAGGTCGAGCAGCATCCGCACGTGGGCGTCGGCGAGGCGGTAGTAGACGAGCCGGCCGTCGCGGCGTCCGGTCACGACGCCCGAGGCGCGCAGCAGCCGCAACGACTGCGACACCGTCGCCTCCTGCGTCGCGGTCGCCGCGGCGAGGTCGCAGACACACAGCTCGCCCACCTCGAGCAGCGCATAGAGCAGCCGCGCCCGCGTCGGGTCACCGAGCAGCTTGAACAACGCCGCCGCCTGACCGAGCGACTCGGCCGGCAGCGCGGCGTCGACCGCGAGCTGCACGCGGTCGGGGTGCACGACGCGTTCGACACAGGCGTCGAGCCCGAGCACCGCCTCACCCGCCGCCTGGTCCGCTCCCATGTCGAAAGGGTAGGTCAGACCAGCGTCTGCCAGTAGTACCAGAACCGCTCGGCGATGAGCCCGGCCACCGCCACGACCCAGATGACGCCGATCACCATCGCCCACCCGGGCAGGCCGCGCACCCATCCCGGCAGGCGCGACGGGCTCGTGCGGATGAGGTGCGACACCACCGCGAGGAACGCCGTGACCGTGCACACCCAGACGACCATGCAGTAGGGGCACAGGGCGTTGATCTCGTAGAGCGACTGCACGATCAGCCAGTGCACGAACCCGAGGCCGAAGAGCGTGCCCGCGAGCATCCCCCACCAGTACCAGCGCGCGAACCGGGCGCCGGCCACCAACGCCAGCGCGATCGCCACGAGGGCACCGAAGGCCGCGACACCGATCATCGGGTTCGGGAAGCCGAAGACACCGGCCTGCTCGGAGTTCATGACCGACCCACAGCTCACGACCGGGTTGAGACTGCACGAGGGCCGGTACGCCGGGTCCTGCAGTCCGCGGATCTTCTCCAGCAGGAGGGTGAAGGACGCGACGAGCCCGAACGCCGAGCTGAGGACGAGGGCGACGACGACCGAGCGCGAGGGACGGGCCGATGCCTCGTGGCCGTCCGCCCGGTCCGCCCGCTCGTCGTCGCTCACCGGCTCGACGGCCGGCGCGACGTCACTTCGCGAGGGCGGCATCGATCTTGGCCTCGAAGTCTTGCACCGACTGCGGCTGGATCATCGTGCCGTTGAGGAAGAAGGTCGGGGTGCCCTGCACGCCGAGGGCGACACCGTCGTTGCGGTCGGCCTCGACGCGCTTCTGGGTGGCCGGGTCGGCGACGGCCTTGTCGTATGCCGCGAGGTCGAGCCCGAGCTCCTGGGCGAACTGGCGGAACAGCGGCGCCTTGCTCTCCTGCTGCTCGCCCCACTGCGCCTGGGTCTCGTACATCTTCTTGTACATGGCCTCGAGCTTGCCCTGCTGTGCGGCCGCCTCGACAGCCACCGCGGCGTTCATCGAGTTCTGGTGGCTCGGGATCGGGAAGTAGCGCATGACGAAGGTGACCTTGCCCTCGTACTTCGCGCGCAGGTCCTCCACCACCGGGTAGGCCGCCCGGCACGCCTCGCACTCGAAGTCGAGGAACTCCACGAGGGTCGCCTTGCCGTCCGGCGCGGTCTGCAGCCGGTGGCTGTTCTCGCGCACGAGGGTCGCGGCGTCGACGGTGCCACCGCCACCACCCTTGTCCGCGGCCTGGCCGCCGGAGCCGCGGTCGGGTGCGAACGCGAGGACCGCCCCGATCACCCCCACGAACAGCGCGACGATGACACCGGACACGAGGACGTTGCGTTTCACAGCGGGGAAGCTCCGTTCGGGAGGCGCGGCAACATGGCGCCTGGGGTTCGGACGTGGCGATGCGGCAACGACTGGCCCGTCACAAAAGGTTCCTGAACGCCGGTCAGGACCGTCGCGGCCGTGCGCAGCCGGGTCAGTTCGGGACGATCCAGGTCAGCACCCAGATGAAGCCGACCACGGCGAACACGACGAACAGACCGGCGAGGATCATCGCGATGACGACCGCGCCGTCGACGCCGTTGCCGCCGTCCTGAGCGCCCTCCTCGGCGCCCCGCTCGACGTCACGTTCGGCACCACGCACGACGCCACGTTCGACCCGGGGCACAGCCGCCGGCGGGGCCGCCGCGTCGGCGCGGCGCCGCAGGGCGTCGACGCGCGCGTTGCCCTCGTGCTCCCGGACCGGCCGCGGCAGGGAACGCCACATCGCCGGGAAGTCGTCGGCATACCGCTCCCGCCAGGCCGCGACGGCGGCGTCGACATCCGCACCCCGGCGCGTGGTCCCGAACCAGGCTGCGCCGGCGGCCGGCAGGTCACGCATCGACTCCTGCACCTCGCCGAGCAGCTCCAGCGCCGGCGGGTCGTAGGCGCGGGCCAGGTGCGCGACGAGCGCCTCGCGCGCCTGCCACTCGCGCCCCGCGGCGAGGTCGGCGCGCGCCTGCGCCACGACGCGGCTGCCGTCGTGCGGATCCTGCCCACTCATGGGACGCGAGTATGCCGCGTGGTCGCCGGCCGTGCCGCGCGGGCTCGCGCGGGTGGCCGGGTCGGTCGTTCGGGTGGCATGACGCACAGGGGCTTGCATTCGTTACTCGTGAGTAGCACCATGGAAGTTACCGGCAAGTAATGACGCCAGTGAACGACACCGACGTCCCACGACAGTGGAGGTGCCCGATGGGCCACTACAAGAGCAACCTGCGCGACCTCGAGTTCAACCTGTTCGAGGTCTTCGGCCGTCAGGACGTGCTGGGCAGCGGCCCGTACGCCGAGGTCGACGCGGACACCGCCAAGGAGATGCTCAAGGAGGTGGCCCGCCTCTCGGAGAACGAGCTCGCCGAGTCGTTCACCGACGCGGACCGCAACCCGCCGGTCTACGACCCCAAGACCTACTCGGTGACCATGCCCGAGTCGTTCGCCAAGAGCTACGCGGCCTACACCGACTCCGGCTTCTGGAACGTCGACGTGCCCGGCGAGCTCGACGGCACCGTCGCTCCCCCGTCGCTCAAGTGGGCCATGAACGAGATGGTGCTCGGCGCCAACCCCGCGATCGCGATGTTCGCCGCGTCCTACTCGTTCGCCAAGCTCCTCTACATCCTCGGCACCGACGAGCAGAGGAAGATGGCCCGCTGGATCATCGAGAAGGGCTGGCACTGCACGATGGTGCTGACCGAGCCCGACGCCGGGTCGGATGTGGGCGCCGGGCGCACCAAGGCCCGCGACAACGGCGACGGCACGTGGAACGTCACCGGCGTCAAGCGGTTCATCACCTCCGGTGAGTCCGACATGACCGACAACGTCATCCACTTCGTGCTCGCCCGCCCCGAGGGCGCCGGCGCCGGCACCAAGGGCCTGTCGCTGTTCATCGTCCCCAAGTTCCACGTCGACCTCGAGACCGGGGAGCTCGGCGAGCGCAACGGGGTCTACGTCACCAACCTCGAGCACAAGATGGGCCTCAAGGTCTCGACCACCTGCGAGCTCACCTTCGGTGACAAGGAGCCCGCCTCCGGCACCCTGCTCGGCGACAAGCACGACGGCATCGCGCAGATGTTCCGAGTCATCGAGCACGCGCGAATGCTGGTTGGTACCAAGGCGATCTCGACGCTTTCGACGGCATACCTCAATGCTCTGGACTATGCGAAGCAGCGCGTCCAGGGCGCCGACCTCACCCAGCAGGCCGACAAGGCCGCGCCGCGCGTGACCATCACGCACCACCCCGACGTGCGCCGCTCGCTGATGACCCAGAAGGCGTATGCCGAGGGGCTGCGCGCGCTCGTCGTCTACACCGCGACCCAGCAGGACATCGTCGACCAGGCCCAGCTCGAGACCGGTTCGGAGGAGCTCGAGAAGGACAGCCCCGCCGAGGTCGCGAGCCGCATCAACGACCTGCTGCTGCCGATCGTCAAGGGTGTCGGCTCGGAGCGAGCATGGGTGCTGCTCGGCACGGAATCCCTTCAGACACTGGGCGGTTCGGGCTTCCTGCAGGACTACCCGATCGAGCAGTACATCCGCGACGCCAAGATCGACACCCTCTACGAGGGCACCACCGCGATCCAGGGCATGGACTTCTTCTTCCGCAAGATCATCAAGGACAAGGCGCAGGCCCTGGCCGCGGTGGCCATGCAGGTGCAGGAGTTCGCCAAGGACCTCGGTGCCACCGACGGCCGCATCGACCGCGAGCGCGAGCTGCTCGGCGAGGCGCTCGAGAACGTGCAGGGCATCCTCGGCTACATGGTCGGCGAGCTGATGAAGTCCGACGTGCGCACCGACGAGTCGAACGACATCCGCAACGTCTACAAGGTCGGCCAGAACACCTCGCGGCTGCTGCTCGCCGCCGGCGACCTCGTCATCGGGTGGCTGCTGCTGCGCCAGGCCGACGTGGCCCACAAGGCGCTCGCCGCCGGCAACGTGTCGGCCAAGGACAAGGACTTCTACGAGGGCAAGATCGCGGCCGCGTCGTTCTTCGCCCGCACCGTCCTGCCGAAGATTGCCGCCGAGCGTGCCATCGCCGAGGCCACCGACAACGCGCTGATGGACGTGCCCGAGAGCGCGTTCTGACGTTCTGCTCCCGCCCTACGGCGGGCACCGCGAAGGGCCGGCTCCCACGGGAGCCGGCCCTTCGGCATACCGGAATGCGTTGTGGCACTTCACCGGCGGCTATCGCCGGCTGAGCCCAATCTCCGGCTATCGCCGGAAGTGGATGAACTGGCTGAACTGGTGGCTGCCCTCGCCCTTGGTGGCCTTGCGGTAGCTGTAGGTGTCGGGGCGGACGTGGTTGTACTCCTCCACCATGAACGAGCCGTCGCGGTTGACCTTGGCGACGTAGGCGACGTGCCCCCACGTGCCGGAGTTGCGGACCGCGATGTCGCCGACGTGCGGGGTGCCCGACACGGGTATGCCGGCGGCGCGGGCGGCGTTGTCCCAGTGGTTCGCGTTGCCCCAGTGCTGGCCCTTGTACTGGTTGCTGAACTTGATGCCGAGGTTGTGGTTCACGCGCCAGGCGGCGAACGAGGTGCACTGGCCCTTGTAGAAGTTCCAGCGGTCCACGCCCGAGGTGGCCCCGCGGTAGGGGTAGTCGTCCTTGATCGCGCCGGTCGGGGCCGGGTTGGTCGAGCCACCGCCACACTTCGGCGCCACCATGCCGTCGGAGCCGGTGTAGATGTACGCGTCGGAGACGTAGCGGCCGGTGCCGATCTTGTCCCAGATGTTCGACGTGCCGTAGGTGCCACGGACGGTGCTGCCGTAGGTCTGGCAGATGATGTTGACCTTCTGCCCCTTGCTGACCGTGCCGACGGAGCCGTAGGCGGTGCCGGGCCCCGTGCGGACCGTGAGGTTGGCGCCGGAGGTCCGGACGGTGCCGGTCGCGGCGTCGGCAACGACTGCCCCACCGGCGACGACGGCAAGGCCGATGGCTCCGGCGACAGCCATCCGGACGGGCTTCTGGCCCAAGGTGAGTGTGCGCATTGCGTTCTCCTGACTCGTGATTGGTTCGGCCCGCCCCCTTGTCGGACCGGCTGCTTCGTCGAGGACGCTAGGAGAGACGCCGCCACGCGTCGATGGGGAGGACTACCCACGGCGAGCACGCGGCATACGAAAAGGGCGGCGCCACAACGGATGTGGCGCCGCCCTCGGCGGTTACGCTGGGTTGCCGGCTGCTGCCGGCGCTGCGTCAGCGGTCGCGGTCGACGTGGGTCTCGTCGACGCGGGTGCCCGTGTTGGGGTCGGTCTGGCTGACGCGACGGGTCGAGTAGCTGCCCGTGTCGCGTCGGGGCTTCATGACGAGCGACAGGATGATCGCGAGGACACCTGCACCCATGCAGATCCAGCCCACCATGCCGAGGTTGACCGCCTCGACCGACTCGTTGAGCGCGAAGGTCAGGACGGCGCCGATGACGATGAGGAAGATGCCGACTCCGATGTACATGCTTGCTCCTCCTGGTTGCGGGTGTGCGGGGTAGGGGGTGGTCCCGGCGCCATGACTGTAGCGTCCCGCGTCCCTGACCTGCGGGAATGCGCGGTGAAAAGTCGAAATCGCGACCAACTCGTGCCCTGGCGAAGGGGAGTGTTCCCCATCGACGGGCGCTGCGCGGCGGCATACGTTCCTGATCGCGAGGTGGGACGCACCCACCCGCAGCACCCGTCACGAAAACCAGGAGCACACGATGTCCGCACTCGCCACGATCATCCACCGCAGGCCGGCCCGCCTCGCGCTGGTGTCAGTGCTTGGACTCGGCGTGCTGTTCGGCGGCGCAGCCGCCGCCAACGCCGCCATGGGACAGGTGCGGACCCAGGAGTCGCCGCTCACCGTGCGCTCCGGTCCAGGCACCGGGTATGCCGCGGTGGGCACCGTTGCGAAGGGCGCGTCACTCACGATCTCGTGCCGCACCAAGGGAACTCGCGTGTCGGGTCCCTACGGCGCGACGAGTGTCTGGAACAAGATCGGTGACGGGCGCTACGTCTCCGACGCCTACACCACGTCGACGGAAAAGGCGCCGACCTGCACGCCGACACAGCTGAAGACGGTGCAGCTCGTGGGCTTCAAGGGCGCGCAGGCCTGCAGCAGCGACGAGCGTGCGTACGCGAACGGGCGTGTGCCCGCGAGCGCGCGGTGCGCACTGTACGGCGACAAGGGCGAGTCCCTGCGCCCGCGAGCGGCCGCGGCATTCAACGCGCTGAGCATGGCGTACGAGCGTGAGCACGGCCGGTCCCTGTGCGTGACCGACTCCTACCGTTCGCTCGAGGAGCAGGTCGCGGTCAAGGCCAAGCGCGGCAAGTGGGCGGCGAAGCCCGGCACCAGCGAGCACGGACTCGGCAAGGCGGTCGACCTGTGCGGCGGCGTCGGCACGTTCGGCAGCGACGCCTACCGCTGGATGAAGGCCAACGGTCCGAAGTTCGGGTGGGTGCACCCCGCCTGGGCCGAGCCCGGCGGCCGGTTGCCCGAGCCGTGGCACTGGGAGTACCGCGGCTGAGGGGTCAGGTCCAGTCGGACAGGTCGGTGAGGCTGCGGCCACCGGAACCGACGCGGGCGAGCGTCACGAGCGTCGCCTCCACGTGGTCGTCCCCGACCTCGCCGCGCCACCTGCGCAGCTCACGGCGGAACGACACGGCGGACAGGCGGAGCATCTCGTGGCCGCGAGCCGTCGGCGTGAGGACGCGTTCGCGGCGGTCGAGGCGGTTGGCGTGCCGCTCGAGGAGTCCCAACGCCTCGAGACCCTGCGCGGTCTTGTTCGCGGCCTGCTTGCTGACCCCCAGTCGCCGGGCGAGCTCGACGCTCGTGCAGCCGGAGCCGATCGCCTGCATGGCGAACCCGTGGGTGGGTCGCACGCCGGAGAAACCCCCCTCGGCCAGGTCACGGTGGACCGCGTCGACGAGGTTGCGAAAGGCCCCCATGAGCAGGAACGGCATTGCCACGTCTTCGGTCTTGGCCACCGGCACATCGTAGGCCGGTGGGCTTCATGGGTAACGGGGATCTGGGGCGAGGGGTATCGGCTAGCTGGCTGACCGCCGTGGTCAACCTGACTGACCGATGTGCTTGACCCGTAATGTTTTACGCCCGTCGCCAGGAGCTCAGCGCCGCGCCTTCCATCGCCCGCCTTCCATCGCCCGCCGCCCAGGGCTACGAGCGTCACGGCGTTCCGTTCGATTGGATCGCCCACAGGGCCTTGCCGCGACGTCGACCAGCATGGGAGCGGTATCCACCCCAGCGGCGGAGGCGTGGCGCCACCGTGCGCCCAGCGCACCGTGATAGCCAAGCGCGGCAGCCAAGAACGGAAAACGGATGTAAATGGAGGTTGACATTCGAACTGGTGTTCGCTGAAGGTGAGGCATGGCTCTCGCTCCCACCATCGCTCCCGCGCCCGACGCCGTCGCGTCGTTGGCTGCGATCGCGGTGCTGCATGGAGCCATCGACGACGTGGCGGCAGCCGACTCACCACCATCGGCGGAAGTCCTGCGTCAGCTCGACCGCGCCATCAGTCGGCTCCACGGGGTGCGCCTTCAGGTCGTCGCCAGGGCCGACCGAGATGGGGTCGCTACCCACACAGGGCTGTCCGACACGGCGGCCTGGGTGGCCACCACGACCCGCTCCGGTGGTGGCGAGGCCGCCCGTGACCTGAGGTTGGCGACCGCGCTCGACGATGGCCTGAGCGCCACCCGCACCGCGCTCGACCGGGGTGACCTGACTCCCGCCCACGCCCGGGTCATCGCGGACACGACGGCACGGCTCCCCGAGCGACTGGCTCCCGAGCAGGTGGTCGCGATCGAGAAGTCGTTGGTGGCCAAGGCCAGGTTGCTCGACCCGACGAGACTGCGACGGGTTGCCCGGCGCGCGACCGAGGAGGTCGAGCGCGACCTCGCGGCGGTCGACGCACACGAGGACACGATGCTGCGCGCCGACGAGGACGCGGCACACGCCAAGACCCGCTTGACCTGGTTCGAGCACGGCGACGGCACGACCACAGGGCACTTCACCCTGCCCACACTCGCCGCGAGCATCCTCATCAAGGCCGTGCAACAGATCGCATCGCCTCGCCGATTCGGCCAGCGGGCCACAGCCAAGGCCAAGGCGACCGGCGTGACCGGGGCCAAGGCCCTTGCAGATGCACGGTGGAACGCCTTCGCCGAGGCGGAGGGCGACTGGGCGCACCGGTACGGCACGGCTTTCCTGGAGCTGATCGAGCACCTACCCACCGAGCGGCTCCACGGCAAGGTCGCCGCGACCGTGGTGGTGACCATCGACCACGACCGTCTGCGCGCCGGGGTCGGCGCCGGGACGGCGGACACCGGGGTGGACCTGTCGGCCCGCGAGGTGCGGCGGCTGGCCTGTGGCTCCGGGGTCCTGCCGGCGGTCCTGAATGGTGACTCGTTGCCGTTGGACCTGGGGCGGACCGAACGGTTCTACTCCGAGCACCAGCGGGTAGCCCTGGCGACGAAGTACACCGAGTGCGCGGCCACGGGTTGTGACCGGCCCTATGCCTGGTCCGAGCTTCATCACGAGGATCCATGGTCCCGGAAGGGGTTGACCGACCTGGCCCTCGCCGTGCCCTTGTGCGGCCACCATCATCGGCGAGCCCATGACCCGAAGTACGCAGGCACGATAACCACCGACGACCGAGGCATCAAGACCGTCACGTTCAGGCTGCGCACGTGACGCCCCGGGACCTGTGCGTCCATGCGGGTGGAGTCTGGGCGCTTGGTGTCTGGGCGGGTGGTGTGGCTGCGCGTGGAATTCCGTCAGGTGGTGCCGCGCAGGTCGAGGGTGAGCTCGGCGGGGGCACCGGGCGTCAGGACGACCGGGATGCCCCAGTCCTGCTGGTAGAGGTGGCAGGCGGCGTGCTCGGGCACCTCGCCGGTGTCGGGGTCCCCGTCACACGCGGCAGCCTGAACCGAGACGTGGAGCACGCCGTCACCGACCGCGGGGTCGAGCACGAGGCGACGGGTGAGCCCCTGCGCACTGCCTGCCCCCTCCCGCAGCAGCGACTCGGGGGTGGCCGAGACCATGAGCCGGGTCGGGTCCCCCCAGCGCCGGTCGAGCTTCTGACCCGTGGGCGGTGTGAACGTGACGGTCAGGTCCACCGCGCCGGGTGCAACCTCAGTCCGCGGACGTTGGGTGCGGTGCGCCAACCCGTCCACGCGGGGCGCCTTGTCGGGCAACAGGACCCGCGTGAGCCGGTGGGCGGCCGACTCGACCACGACCAGGCTCGCCGGGCCGCCGTCGGGCGCGGGCTCGACGACTGCGTCGCTGGGCTCGGCCAGACCGGTGGCCAGCGTGCTGACCTCTCCGGTGGCCGGGTCGAACCGGCGGATGGCGCCGTTGTACGTGTCGCCGACGGCCACGGACCCGTCGGGCAGTGCCGTGACCCCGAGCGGGTGCTGGAGCAGCGCCTCGGCGGCCGGGCCGTCCCGGTGGCCGAAGTCGAAGAGCCCCTGTCCGACATGGGTGGTCACCGTGAAGCCTTCGTCGGTGAGGTCGAGCGAGCGCAGCGCCGACGTCTCCGAGTCGGCCACCCACAGGCGTGTCGACATCCCCTCCCCAGGTGCCGGCCCGGCGGCCAGGCCGGAGGGTTGGGCAAACCACGCCTCGTCCGCCGCGCCGTCGCGGATGCCCTCGGCGGTCGTGCCGCCCAGCACTGCCACCGTGTTCTCGGTCGGGTCGGTGGCGAGGTGCAGGGCCCACAGCTGGTGCGTCCCCGCCATGGCGATGACGACCCGATCGGCGAACCACGCGACGTCCCACGGGGTCGACAGGTCCTGCTTCAGCGCCGCGCCACCGCCGGACCGCTCGCGCAGCTGGCGCCCCGTGCCGGCGAGCACCGTCCAGGTGCCGTCGGACAGCCGCAGCCCCTTGACCTGGTGACCCACCGAGTCGGCGACGACCACGTCGTAGCCCACCCGCTCACGCACCTGCGCCGGCAGCAACAGCAACCCCTGCGGCTCGTTCAGGTCACCGCCGGTGAACGGGCGACGCTCGGCCTCGAGGTCGGCCTCGAGCCACACCACCTCGTGGTGGGCGGTGTCGCTGAGGAGGTAGGAGCCGTCGTCCAGCGCGACGACCTTGCCCGGGAAGCGCAGCGCCGTCTCCGGCGGGGGTGGCGGCGTGTAGGGCGAATCGCCTTGGCGCAGAGTGCCTTTCGCGCTGTGCTCGGCAATGAGCTCCTCGATGAGGACCCGCAACCCGTGGGCGTGCCCCTCCCCGGACATCGAGGCGACGATGTAGCCCTCGGGGTCGATGACGACCAGCGTCGGCCACGCCCGGGCGGTGTAGGCCTGCCACGTCACCAGTTCGGGGTCGTCGAGCACGGGGTGGTGCACGGCATACCGCTCCACCGCCGCGGCCAACGCATCCGGGTCGGCCTCGTGCTCGAACTTCGGCGAGTGGACGCCGATGAGGACGAGCGACTCGGCGTACTCCTCTTCCAGCGGGCGCAGCTCGTCGAGCACGTGCAGGCAGTTGACGCAGCAGAAGGTCCAGAAGTCGAGCACGACCACCCGCCCACGCAGCTCGGCCAGCGAGACCTCGACCTCGCCGGTGTTGAGCCATCCGCGCCCACGCAGCTCGGGTGCACGCAGCCGCGTCCGCCGTGCTCCCAGCGTCCCCTGCGTCCCCTGCGTCCCCGCGGGCACCTCGGGGGTCACAGGCGTCGGTCCGCGAGGACGGGGAACTGCTCGCGCCACTGGGCGACCTCGTCGAGGTCGACCTCGACGCGCAGGACCTCTTCGCCCGTGCCTGCCATGGCGAGCGCCTCGCCCTTGGCCGACACCACTTGCGAGTGGCCGCCCATCTCGGTGCGGGCGTGGGTGCCGGCGGTGTTGCACGCGATCACGAGGCTCTGGTTCTCCACCGCGCGGGCGTGTGCGAGCAGCGTCCAGTGCCGCACCCGGGGCGCCGGCCACGCGGCGGGCACGAGGAAGACCGTGGCACCGGCATCGAGCTGGCGCCGGTAGAGCTCGGGAAACCGCAGGTCGTAGCAGGTCGAGAGCCCCACCCGCACCGTCTCGCCGGGGCTGGTCGCCAGCGGCAGGTCGACGACGACGACCTCATCCCCGGCATCCATCAGCCGGGGCTCGCCCGCCCCGAACCCGAACCGGTGGATCTTGCGGTATGCCGCGATGAGCTCACCGTCGGCGCGGTAGACGAGCGAGGTGTTCGACAGGCCGTGTTCGTCATCACCGACCGATGCCGGCTCCCGGCGCTCGACGATCGAGCCCGCGTGCAGGGTCACCCCGGCGTCGCGGGCGGCAGCGGACATGGCCTGCCCGATCGGCCCGTCGATGGGCTGGGCGCGGTCGGCCCACTCGCGGTAGGCGAACCCGCCGGGCGCCCACAGCTCGGGCAACACGACCAGGTCGTGGCCCGGGCCGTACTCGCGGACCAGCCCGGCGACCCGCTCGACGCGGGTGTCCATCGGCTCGTCGTCGCCATAGGCGACCTGGATCAGGGCCACGCGCATGGTCCTCACCAGCCCACCTCGTCGCTCATTCGCTGCCTCGGCCATGGTGGGTGCAACTCATCGCTGGCTGCCCTTGTTTCGCAGGTCCTGCAGGTGGGCGTTGTATGCCGCCAGCTCGGCATCGCCGTCGCGGTCGGCCTGCCGGTCCTTGCGCCGGGTCTCGGCCCGGTCGCTGCGCACCCAGGAGATCGCGACCATGAGGGTCAGCGCGACCGTCGGCGCCTCACCGATGCCCCAGGCGATGGCGCCGGCGCGGTGCTGGTCGCCCAGTGGGTCGGTCATCCACGGCAGCTTGAGCGCCTCGAAGAAGCCGGGGGCGAGCAGGGTGGTACTGCCGGTCATGACGACACCGAAGAACGCGTGGAAGCTCATCGTCGCGAAGAGCACCACGAGCAGCATGAGCGGGGGCCAACGCTTCGGACCGGGGTCGATGCCGACCAGCACCCAGACGAAGAGGTACCCGGTGAGCAGGAAGTGCACCATCATCAGCTCGTGCCCGGTGTGGGTGCGCAGGGCCAGCTCGAACAGCGGCGAGTAGTAGAAGATCGCGAGGCTGAAGAAGAACAGGGCGGCCGCGACGACGGGGTTGGCCAGGACCGCCACCACCCGCGAGTGCACGACCTGCAGCAGCACCTCGCGCGGACCCCACGTCTTGTCGCGCCGAGGGGTCAACGCCCGCAGCCCGAGCAGGATCGGAGCCGCGGGCACGAGGAACAGGGGCACGAGCATCGCGATCGCCATGTGCATCACCATGTGCATGGAGAACAGCACCCGGCCGTACACACCCGGGGCGCCGGACACGGCATACACGAACACCACCCAGCCGAGCACCCACAGCACGGTGCGGTGCACCGGCCAGGTGTCGCCACGGCGGCGCAGCCGCACGACCCCTCCGACGTAGAGGCCCACGGCGACGCCGGCCACCGCGAGCCACAGCCACTCGGTCTGCCACGTCGAGAACCACGAGTCCGACGTCAGGGCCGGCGGCTCGGGGTAACCGGTGAGGAGGAACGCGGGCGTCGGGTCGGGCACGGCTTCGTCCGGCACGGGCGGCGCCGACCGTGACAGCGAGACGCCGGTGCCGACCGCGACGCCCATGACCACCAGCTCGCCGAGCACCAGCCGCACGAACGCTGCCGTGGCTGTCGCACCGTCGCGCAGCCGGGGCAGCAGGGCCCGCCGGTGCTGCCACCCCGCGAGGCCGAGCACCACGAGCGCCAGCGTCTTGACCATGAGCAGCAGCCCGTAGCGCGTGGCGAGGTTGTCCAGCGACCCGAGGCGCAGCCACGCCGCCTGGATGCCGGAGAGGGCGATCGCCACGAAGCACCAGAGCGCGATGACCGAGAAGCGTTCGGCCGTGGCCGCGAGGTCCTTGCCGAGCAGGGGCCGCATCACCGCGAGCGCGACGAGCCCCCCGACCCAGACCGTCGCGGCGACGAGGTGGACGGCGAGGGAGTTGACCGCGGTGGCGTGGTCGCTGGCGGCCGCCGAGTGGCCACCGAGCGAGAGGGGCAGGACCGCCAGCACCGCGATGACCGACGCCCACGCCATCGTCGCGCGGCTGCGGGCGAGCAGCGCCATCGGGACGAGCAGCAGCGCCACCCCGGTCGTGATGAGCTGCACGCGGGTCGCGATGAACTGCCACGCGAACGTCGTGAATTGCTGCCCGAAGGCCGGGTCGGACACGGGGATGCCGATGAAGTCGGCCATCCCGAGCACGGCGACGGTCAGTGAGGCCAGCGCCCACACCGCGGCGGCGATGGCGGCCAGCCGAGTGGCCGTGGCGCGGCGGTGCGTCCTGGTCGTCTCGGGCATGAGGTATGCCGCGAGCCCGAGGAGGCCGATCGTGGCCGCCGCCGCGAGGTCGTGCACCACCCGCGCGTAGAGGATGCCCCACCGCACGACGACCCCGGGGTCGGCGATCACCGGGGCCGCGGCGGCCTCGCCGATGATCGCCGCCAGTGGGGTGGCCACCGCGGCAGCGACGCCGAGCGCCACCCACGGCACCCGGGCCGGGGTGGCGGTCGCCCTCCGCACGGGACGGCTCCCCGGGGCGGTGCGCACCGACGTCGTCATGCCGACAGCCTAAGTAGGGCGCCGGCTCCTGCGTAGCGTGGGTTCGGCCTGCGTAACGTGGGTTCGTCCTGCGTAGGGTGGGTTCATGCCACTGCACCCGGCCGCACCCGAGGACTTCCCCGGCCTGGTCGAGGCCTACCGGCAGACGACCCAGGCCGTCATCGACCTCGGCCACAGCTGCAGCGACGCCGACTTCGACCGGCCGACCGCCGCCCCCGGCTGGACCGTCAAGGACCAGGTCTCGCACGTCGCGGGCCTCGAGTCGTGGATGCGCACCGGCACCCAGCCGCGCCTGGACGTCCACGACTACCCGCACGTGCGGAACGAGCTCGGCCGCTTCACCGAGGTCGCGGTGGAGCAGCGACGCCGGGTCCGCGGCGACAAGGTGGTGGCCGAGCTCGAGACGCTGCTCGCCCAGCGGATGGAGGACCTCACCGCGCCGGACGTGGACCCCACCCGGGTCGTGCGCACCCCCATCGGTGACCGTTCGCTGGCCGATGCCCTGAAGGTGCGCACCTTCGACATCTGGACCCACGAGCAGGACATCCGGCAGGCACTCGGCCGACCCGGCGACCTCGACTCCGGCGGCGCCGCGGTCTTCATGGACCTGCTGTTCGGCGTCCTCCCGCGTGTCGTGGCCCGCGACGCGGCCATCCCACCCGGCAACGTCGTCATCCTCGAGGTGACCGGCCCTGTCGTCGGGCGCGCCGGGGTCTGGGTGGAGCAGTCCGAGGAGGGCAAGCCCCGCGGCATACCTCTCTTCTCCGGGGTGGCGCACGACGGCGACCCCGACGACGTCTTCACCACCATCACGGTGTCCACCGACGCGGTGACCCGCCGCGCGGCCGGGCGGGGCACCCTCGAGGACATCCACTACAGCGTGCAGGGCGACGAGGACGTCGCCCGCCGGGTCCTGGAGAACCTCGTCTTCGTGCACTGAGTTCTTCCTGCACTGAGGTCACGGTTGTTTGCGTTGCGCAACCATGTGGTGATAGTTGTATGCCGCAAACAAGTTTTTCGACGAAGGTCCCCCACGTGCCACCCACGAAGAAGAAGGCTGCGGCCCGCCCCAAGCTCGACCGAGCGACCGCCGAACGCGTCAGCCTCGACCTGGTCCGGCTGGTCAAGCTGGTCAAGGTCGTGCGCCTGCGCGCCCCCCGCGTCCACCCCGCCATCGACACGATGGCCTACCCCCTGCTGTTCAACCTCGCGCAGGAGGAGCTGCGGGTCTCCGCACTCGCCGAACGCATCCACTCCGACATCTCCACCACGAGCCGACAGGTGAGCACCCTGGTCGGCCACGGCCTCCTGGAGAAGGTCAGCGACCCCGAGGACGGACGCGCCCAGGTGGTGCGGCTCAGCGCCGACGGCCTGGCCCTGCTCGAGCAGGTCAAGGCGCAACGGCTCGCGTGGTTCCGCGAGCTGCTCGCCGACTGGACCCCCGAGGAGGCGAGCCGGTTCGCGGCCGACCTCGAGCGCTTCACCGCCACGCTCGAGGCGCAGACGCCGGCCATCCTCGACCCCCTCACCCCCCACGCCACCCCCACGGAGAACTGACCATGGCAGCCACCGCCACCGCACGACCCGAGGAACCCCTCACCCACCGGCAGATACTCACGATCCTCGTCGGGCTGATGATGGGCATGTTCCTCGCCGCGCTCGACCAGACCATCGTCGCGACCGCGATCCGCACCATCGCCGACGACCTCAAGGGTCTCGACGAGCAGGCGTGGGCCACGACGGCATACCTCATCACCTCGACGATCGTCACGCCGCTCTACGGCAAGCTCTCCGACATCTACGGCCGCAAGAAGTTCTTCTCCACGGCCATCACGATCTTCATCGTCGGGTCGGTGCTGTGCACCTTCGCGACCTCGATGCTGCAGCTGGCCCTCTTCCGCGCCGTCCAGGGACTCGGCGCCGGCGGGTTGTTCTCGTTGGCGCTGGCGATCATCGGCGACATCGTGCCGCCGCGGGAACGCGCCAAGTACCAGGGCTACTTCCTCGCCGTCTTCGGCACCTCCTCGGTGCTCGGGCCGGTCATCGGCGGGTTCTTCGCCGGGCAGTCGAGCATCCTGGGCATCGACGGCTGGCGCTGGGTCTTCCTCGTCAACGTGCCGATCGGCATCGCCGCGCTCTTCGTGGTGGCGCGCACCCTGCACCTGCGCCACACCCGGCTCGACCACCGCATCGACTGGTGGGGCGCCGTCACGCTGACCATGGGGTTGGTGCCGCTGCTGCTCGTCGCCGAGCAGGGCCGCGACTGGGGCTGGACCTCGGGACGTTCGTTGGCCTGCTTCGCCGTCGGAGCGGTCGGGGTCGTCGCGTTCCTGCTCGTCGAGCGGGCCATGAAGGACGAGGCGCTGCTGCCGCTCGACCTGTTCCGCAACCGCACCATCGCGGTCGCCTCCGGCGCCTCGGTGCTCATCGGCATGGCCATGTTCGGTGGGCTGGCGGCCCTGCCGCTCTACCTGCAGATCGTCAAGGGTGCGTCACCGACCGAGGCCGGCCTCATGCTGCTGCCACTGACTCTCGGCATCATGGCGGGCTCGGTCATCTCCGGTCAGGTGATCAGCCGCACCGGCCGCTACCGCCGGTTCCCCATCACCGGCGCCGCGCTGCTCATGGTGGCGCTGTTCGCCTTCCACTACGTCCACGCCGACACCCCGCTGTGGCAGACGATGGTCGTGATGGTGTTCTTCGGGCTGGGTCTCGGCTTCAACTTCCAGCCGCTCACCCTCGCCGTGCAGAATGCCGTGTCACCGCGCCTCATCGGCGTCGCGACGTCGTCGGCCACCTTCACCCGCCAGATCGGTGGCACCCTCGGCACCGCGGTGTTCCTGTCCATCCTCTTCTCCACCGTCGGCGACAAGATCGCCGCCGCGATGGCCAGGGTGGTGCCGACCGCGGAGTTCCAGGGCGCGCTGAAGGACCCGCAGGTGCTGGCGCAGCCGGCGAACGCGGAGTTCGTCAAGAACCTCCAGGCGGCGCAGGCCAGCGGCGGCTCCGCGACCGGTGCGGGCAGCGACGTCCTCAAGGACAGCTCGTTCCTCAGCCAGCTCGACCCGCGGCTGGCCAAGCCGTTCCTGCAGGGCTTCTCCGACTCGATGGACCTCGTCTTCCTCGTGGGCTCGGGCGTGATGGTGGTCGGCTTCCTCGTGATGCTGCTGCTGCCGCACGTCGAGCTGCGCGGCGGGTCGGCCTACACCGAGCGGGACAAGGCGAACGCGGAGGCGGCGGCACCGCCCGCCTGACACCGCGGCATACCTCGGCCGGCGTCTGCGTGCTCAGGGTCTGCCCTGAATCTCCCCAGGGTCTTCGCACGACGTCCACCCGCGGACGGCCCGCGCCGGGCAGGATGGCCGCGTGGACGTCGTCGTGCGCACCCAGGGGCTGACCAAGGACTACGGTCCGGTGCTCGCCCTGGACTCCCTCGACCTCGAGATCGGGCCGGGCATCACCGGGCTGGTCGGGGCGAACGGCGCCGGGAAGTCCACGCTGCTGAAGATCCTGCTCGGCCTGGTGCCCGCGACGTCCGGCCGCGCCACCGTGCTCGGGCACGACATCGTCGAGCAGGGACCGGCGATCCGGGCGATGGTCGGCTACCTGCCCGAGCACGACAGCCTCCCGCCCGACGTGAGCGCCAGCGACTTCACCGTGCACATGGCGATGATGTCCGGCCTGCCTCGCGTCGCCGCCCGCGAGCGCGCGGCCGAGGTGCTGCGTCACGTCGGCCTCGCCGAGGAGCGGTACCGGCCGATGGGCGGCTACTCCACCGGCATGAAGCAGAAGGCCAAGCTCGCCCAGGCTCTCGCGCACGACCCACGGCTGGTGCTCCTGGACGAGCCGACCAACGGGCTCGACCCGGCGGCCCGCGACGAGATGCTCGGCCTCGTGCAGCGCATCGGGCGCGACTTCGGCATCGCCGTCATCGTCACGTCCCACCTCCTCGGCGAGCTCGAACGGGTCAGCGACAACCTCGTCGTCCTCGACGGCGGCACCCTGCTGCGGGCGTCGCGCACCGACGAGTTCCTCGACGCCACAGGGGTTCTGCTCGTCGAGGTCCTCGGTGACGACGCGCAGACGCGGATGAGCGAGGGGCTGGCCCGGCGCGGGGTCACGGCCACACCGCGTGGGTCGCTGCTGACCGTGGGCGCCCAGTCCGCGGGCGCCGGTGACGTGCACGACCTGATCCGTGACACGGCCAGCGACCTCGGCCTCGGCCTGGTGCGACTGCAGGTCGACCACCGACGCATCGAGGACGTGTTCGCCGATGACTGACCCTGCCCTGTCCGACCCCGCCCTCCCCGACCCCGCCCTGCCCGATCCCTCCACAGCCACGCCGGCCGGCGGCAGCGTCATCCACGACCTGGGCTACCGCCCCTACACGGGCCCGCGCCTCGCCCCGCCCGCAATTGCGCGCTCGCTCGTGGTCACGGGGCTGCGCAACGCCTTCGGGCTCGGCCGCTCGGGCCGGTCCAAGGTGCTGCCGTTCGTCCTGCTGGCCTTCAACCTCATGCCGGCCCTCATCATCGGCGGGGTCATGGTCTTCGTCGGCCTCGACCGCCTGCCGATCGGGTACGCGCAGTACGCCTCGACCACCCAGGTCCTGCTCGGCATCTTCGTCGCCTCGCAGGCGCCGGTGCTGTTCTCGCGGGACCTGCGCCACGGCACGATCGCGCTCTACCTCGCCCGCCCACTGCCCGCCGCCGCCTACGCGGTGTCGCGGTGGGCGTCCCTGCTCGGCGCGACCCTGGTGTTCCTGTTGTCACCGATCCTGCTGTTGTATGCCGTGTCGTTGCTGGGCGAGCTGGACGTCACCGACCAGACGCGCGACGCCGGCATCGCGATCGGTCTCGCGGTGCTGCTGGCGATGTCGCTCGCCGGGGTGGCCGGCGTCATCGCCTCGTGGTCGACCCGGCGCGGGTTCGCGGTCGTGGCCACGATCGCGGTGCTGCTCATCGGCAACGGGATCGTCACCGCGATCCAGGGCATCTCCCAGGAGGTTGGCAAACCCCTGGTCGGCGAGGTCGCGGAGCTGTTCTCGCCGTACTCGTTGTACCGGGGGCTGATGTCGATGTGGACCGGCTTCGACGCGCCGACGCCACCGACCGGGGTGGTCATGCAGACCGCGTACGTCGTCGTGTTCGTGGCCCTGGCTGGCGGGTGCCTCGCCACCCTGGTGCACCGCTACCGGACGGTGGCGTCGGCGTGAAGGGGGCGAAGCGATGAGCACCCTCACCATCGACCGCGCGTCGCGGTGGTACGGCAACGTCGTCGCCGTCAACGGCATCTCGATGACCGTGCGCCCCGGCGTCACCGGCCTCCTCGGCCCCAACGGTGCCGGCAAGACGACCCTCATCGCCCTCATGTCCGGCTTCCTCGCCCCCTCGGCAGGGACGGTGACCCTCGACGGCCAGCCGATCTGGCGGCATACCGACGCCTATCGGCTCATCGGGCTCGTGCCCGAGCGCGAGCTCAGCTTCGGCTACCTCACCGGGCGCCAGTTCGTCCTGGCGAACGCCGAGCTGCACGGGTTGGCCGACGCGGGCGCCGCCGCCGAGCGCGCCCTCGAAATCGTCGAGATGACCGAGCCGGCCGGGCGGCGAATCGGCACGTACTCCAAGGGAATGCGGCAGCGGGTCAAGCTCGCCTCCGCTCTCGTGCACGACCCCGCGGTGCTCCTGCTCGACGAGCCCTTCAACGGCGTCGACCCACGCCAACGGCTCCACCTCATGACCCTCCTGCGCCGGATGGGCGCGCAGGGGCGGACGGTGCTGTTCAGCTCGCACATCCTCGAGGAGGTCGAGCAGGTGGCCCGGCAGATCGAGGTGGTCGTGTCGGGGCGGCACGCGGCGTCGGGTGACTTCGGGCAGATCCGCCGGCTGATGACCGACCGCCCCGTCCAGTACGTCGTCACCGCCGACGACGACCGCGCCCTCGCCGCCGCACTCATCGCCGAACCCTCCGTGGTCGCCGTCTCCCTGCGCCGCGGTGGCGGCGTCGACGTGTCGGTCGCGGACTTCGGCTCCTTCACGGTGCGGTTGCCGCAGGTGGCGCGCCAGCACGGCATCCGGGTGCTCGAGCTGATGCCCACCGACGAGTCACTCGAGAGCGTCTTCTCCTACCTCGTGGGAGGCCAGGCATGAACGCCACGATCGCCCGACTGTCGACCCAGGCCCTGATCGGTCGACGCCGTGGCCTGGTGCTCGTCCTCATCCCCGCCGTGCTGCTCGTCCTCGCCGTCGTGGTGCGGTTGCTCACCGACGACCCGGCCGGGTACGACGCCGTCACCGAGCTGGCGTTCACCCTCGCCCTGCCCCTCGTCGCCCTGCTCGCGGCCACCGCCGTCCTCGGCCCGGAGGTCGACGACGGGTCGATCGTCTACCTGCTCAGCAAACCGATCAGCCGCCACCGGATCGCGGTCAGCAAGTTCGTCGTGGCGTGGGCGGCGACGCTGCTCCTCGGCGTGCTGCCCCTGTTCGTCGCCGGGGTGGTCCTCGACGGCTCCGACCTGCGCCGGGCACTCGCCTGGGGCGTCGGCGCGGCCGTCGCGGGCACGGCATACACGGCGCTCTTCCTCGGGCTCGCGGCGTTCACGCGGCACGCGGTCGTCGTCGGGCTGCTCTTCGCGCTGCTCTGGGAGGGCGTCCTCAGCTCGGTCCTCGACGGCATCCGCTGGGTCTCGATCGGTGCGTGGGGGCGCGAGGTCGCCGCCCGGATCAGCCCGTCCATCACCGGTGAGGACCTCGGGATGGGGTATGCCGTCGTGGCCGCCGTCCTCGTCACCGTGGGCGCGGTGTGGTTCGCCGGCGACCGGCTGCGCTCGTTCACGCTGCGCGGCGACGAGTAGGGGCACGAGTGGGGCATCGCTGCGCTGTCGTTTCGCAGCGTGCGGGGCCTGTGCCCTACCCTCGGTAAGCGTGAAATCGAGCGATGTCACGTGGGATGACTACGACGCCGCACTGTTCGACCTCGACGGGGTCCTGACGCCGACCGCCGACGTGCACATGCGCGCGTGGGAGCGGATGTTCAGCGACTACCTCGCCGCTTCCCACCCGGAGGTCCCCGGCTACACGACGCAGGACTACTTCGCCCACATCGACGGCAAGCCGCGCTACGACGGCGTCCGCTCGATGCTCGCGTCGCGCGGCATCGAGCTGGCCGAGGGGTCACCCGACGACGACCCGTCGCAGGAGACCGTGAGCGGGCTCGGCAACCGCAAGAACGTCGTCTTCGCGCAGATCCTCGCCGAGGAGGGCGTGCAGCCGTATGCCGGGTCGGTGCGCCTGCTCGACGCGCTCGCCGCGCGTGGCACCAAGGTCGCCGTGGTCTCCTCCTCGCGCAACGCCCCAGCCGTGCTCGAGGCGGCCGGGCTGGCGGACCGGTTCGAGGTCGTCGTCGACGGGGCTGTCGCCGCGCGAGAGTCGTTGCAGGGCAAGCCATCCCCGCAGACGTTCCTGTATGCCGCGGACCAGCTCGGCGTCACGAAGGAGCGTGCCGTCGTGCTCGAGGACGCACTCTCGGGTGTTGCCGCGGGGCGGGCCGGGGACTTCGGCCTCGTCGTCGGTGTCGACCGGGGCGCGGGCGAGCAGGAGCTGCTCGACCAGGGCGCCGACGTCGTCGTGCGCGACCTCGAGGAGATCGCATGACCTCCCCGGGTCCGGAATCCCTTGCGGCACAGGCAGATCCGCTGGACCGCGGCCGGTTCCCGATCGACGAGTGGGGGCTGACGGAGACCCGTTACACGACCGACGACCTCGGCACGACCGAGACGATCTTCGCAGTCGGCAACGGTTACCTCGGCATGCGCGGCAACGTCGAGGAGGGGCGCGACACCTACCTCCACGGCACCTACATCAACGGGTTCCACGAGACCTGGCAGATCCGGCACGCCGAGGAGGCCTTCGGGTTCGCCCGCACCGGGCAGACCACGGTCAACGTGCCCGACGTCAAGACGATCAAGCTCTACGTCGACGACGAACCGCTGCTGCTCTCGATCGCCGACCTCGACGACTACTCGCGCACGCTGGACTTCCGCGACGGCGTGCTGCGGCGCGAGCTGGTGTGGCGCATGCCGTCCGGGCAGCGCGTGCTGGTGGAGTCCAGGCGCATGGTGTCGTTCGAGCAGCGGCACCTCGCCGTGATGACGTTCGACGTCACGCTGCTCGACGGCGACGCCCCGGTGGCCATCTCCTCCCAGGTCCTCAACCGCCAGGACGGCACGGACGAGTACCACGCGTCCGCCGACGCGATGGGTGCCGGCTTCGACCCGCGCAAGGGCAGCGTCCTGTCCGAACGGGTGCTGATCCCCCAGAGCCACTGGAGCAGCGACCGGCGGATCGTGCTGGCCTACCGGGCCGCGCACTCCGGCATGACGATCGCGGTCGGGGTCGACCACGAGATCCGGACCGAGAACGAGTTCGAGGAGCTGTCGCACGCCGAGGAGGACGTGGCCAAGAAGGTCTACCGCGTCCGCGCCCGCAAAGGTGTGCCGATCCGCATCACCAAGGTCGCGGCATACCACTCCTCTCGGGGGGTGCCGACCCGCGAGCTGGTCGACCGCTGCCGGCGCACCCTCGATCGGGTCCGCGAGGAGGGCGTGCAGGAGTGCTTCGCCGAGCAGCGCCGCTTCCTCGACCGGTTCTGGGCGGACTCCGACGTCGAGGTGGCCGACCACCCGGCGCTGCAGCAGGCGATCCGGTGGAACCTGTTCCAGCTCGCGGCCGCGTCGATGCGGGTCGAGCAGCTCGGGATCCCGGCCAAGGGCGTGACCGGGTCGGGGTACGAGGGCCACTACTTCTGGGACACCGAGGTCTACGTCCTGCCGTTCTTCGACTACACCAGCCCGTGGGTGACCCGCGGGGCGCTGCGGTTCAGGTACCACATGCTGCCCAAGGCGCGGCAGCGTGCACGCGAGCTGTCCCAGCAGGGTGCGCTCTTCCCGTGGCGCACCATCAACGGGGAGGAGGCGTCGGCCTACTACGCGGCCGGCACCGCGCAGTTCCACATCGACGCCGACATCGCCTACGCCATCAACAAGTACGTCAACGCCACCGGCGACGAGGACTTCATGCTCCACGGCGGGCTCGAGATCCTCATCGAGACGGCGCGGATGTGGGCCGACCTCGGGTTCTGGCTCAACCGCAACGGTGAGCCGACGTTCCAGATCCACGGCGTCACCGGGCCGGACGAGTACACGACCGTGGTCAACAACAACCTGTTCACCAACGTCATGGCGCGCGACAACCTGCGCCAGGCCAAGCGGTGGTGCGAGAAGATCGCGGCCGACCACCCACTCGCGTTCGAGCGGATCAGCCAGGAGCTGGACCTCGACCCGGACGAGCCGGACGAGTGGGGCAACTGCGCGGACGGCATGTACGTCCCGTACGACTTCGCGCTGCGCGTGCACCCGCAGGACCAGCACTTCCTCGAGCGGGAGGTGTGGGACCTCGCCGCGACACCGCGCGAGAAGCGGCCACTCATGCTGCACTACCACCCGCTGGTGATCTACCGGTTCCAGGTGCTCAAGCAGGCCGACGTCGTGGCGGCGCTGGTGTTGCAGGGCAACGACTTCACGCGTGACCAGAAGCGCGCCGACTTCGAGTACTACGACCCGATCACGACCGGCGACTCGACGTTGTCGGCGGTGGTGCAGTCGATCATCGCGGCCGAGGTGGGCTATCGCGACCTGGCCCTGAAGTACTTCTACGCCGGGCTCTTCGTCGACCTCGCCAACCTGCACGGCAACACCCCCGACGGCGTGCACATCGCCTCGACCGGTGGCGTGTGGAACTGCCTGGTCTACGGGTTCGGCGGGATGCGCGACTACAACGGCACGCTGACGTTCGACCCGCGGCTGCCGGTGCAGTGGCCGCGCCTCGCCTTCCGCATGGCGCACCACGGGTCGAAGCTGCTGGTCGAGGTGCGCCCGGAGTCGATCACCTTCACGTTGCGCGAGGGGCCTGACACCACCGTCAAGGTGCGCGGCGAGGAGTATGCCGTGCAGTCGGGCTCGCCGACCGTGGTGCCGCTCGCCGACCAGGGACCGCACATCGACCGCCAGCTAGGCAGCATGCCCCTGGTCGGGTCGAGTGACGAGCACGACATGGTCTACACGGCCGGGGTGCCGGATCCGACGGTGCGCCGCCGCGGCACCGGGGGCAATGGCAACAGCAGCAACGGCCGGGACGCCAAGCCCAGCTGATTCACGGCGATGCGGTCGCGGCATGCGGCTGCGGGACGCAGTTGCGGGATGCCAGGGGCGCAGCACTTCGCGCCTCTGGCATCCCGCAGGAGTTCAGCTGCCGGTCAGCCCCAGACGAGGCCGCGGGCCGGGTCGGCGAGAATCGCGCCCACGTCGGCGATGAACTTGCTGCCGAGCTCGCCGTCGATGAGCCGGTGGTCGAACGACAGCGCCAGCTGGGTGACCCAGCGCGGCTCGATCGTCTCGGTGCCGTCGGCCTGCTCGACGACCCACGGCTGACGACGGATCGCACCGAACGCGAGGATCGCCGACTCGCCCGGGTTGATGATCGGGGTGCCGGTGTCGACACCGAAGACGCCGACGTTGGTGATCGTGATCGTGCCGCCGGACATGTCGGCCGGCTGGGTGCGCCCTTCTCGTGCCGTCGCGGTGAGGGCGCTGATCGCCTCGGCGAGCTGGCGCATCGACATGCGGTCGGCGTCCTTGACGTTCGGCACGATGAGCCCGCGCGGGGTGGCGGCGGCGATGCCGAGGTTGACGTAGTTCTTGACCACGATCTCCTGCGCGGCCTCGTCCCACGTCGCGTTGATCTGCGGGTGGCGGCGGATCGCGACCGTCATCGCCTTGGCCAGAACCAGCAGCGGCGTGACCTTGACGTCGCGGAACTCACGGTCCTTCTTCAGCCGCTCGACGAGCTCCATCGTGGCCGTCGCGTCGACCGTCACCCACTCGGTGACGTGCGGCGCGGTGAACGCGCTGTTGACCATGGCCTGCGCCGTCATCTTGCGGACGCCCTTGATCGGTACCCGCGTCTCGCGCTCGCCGGACTGCGCAAAGACGGGGGCCACGTATGCCGCGTCGCCGGTTGCGGCGGCCGCGTCACCCGAGGTGCCGGCGGGCTGGGAGCCGCCGCCCGCGGCATACGCCTCGACATCGGCGCGGGTGACGATGCCACCCTCACCGGAGCCCGTGACGGAGCCGAGGTCGACCCCGAGGTCCTTGGCCAGCTTGCGCACCGGCGGCTTCGCCAGGGCGCGAGCCCCGCCAGCAGGGGACGCGGGTGCAGCAGGCGCCGGGGCGGCGGACGGAGCAGCGGGTGCAGCCGGTGCCGTCGGTGCAGCAGTAGGTGCCTCGGGCGCGGCACTGCCCTTGCGCGGGCGGCGCTTGGCCTCGGTCTGCTTGACGCCGTAGCCGACGAGGACGGCGGTGCGACCGGTCGACGTGGTGCCGCCGATCTTGCCCTCCTCGATCTCCTCCTCGGCCTGGGCCGCGGCGACCTCGGCCGCGAGCTTGGGCGCAGGGCTGCCCTCGAGGCCCGGCTCCACCGGGCCCTCGGCGGGCGCGTCCTGGACCGTGGTGGGCGCACTGGCGCCGGCGCCGCCACCGGTGTCGACCGCGATGATCGGGGTGCCGACCTCGACGGTCGCGCCCTCGTCGACGAGCAGGGCCGTGACGGTGCCGGCGAACGGCACGGGCAGCTCGACGAGCGACTTCGCGGTCTCGATCTCGACCACGATGTCGTTGACCTTGACGGTGTCGCCGACCTTGACGTTCCAGGTGACGATCTCGGCCTCGGTCAGGCCCTCACCCGGGTCGGGAAGCTTGAACTCCTTGACTGACATGGGTATTCGCAGCCTCTTTCGGTCAGGTGGCTCAGTAGGCCAGCGAGCGGTCGACGGTGTCGAGGACGCGGTCGAGGTCGGGGAGGAACTCCTCCTCGAGCTTGCTGGGCGGGTAGGGCAGGTTGTAGCCGCCGACCCGCATCACCGGCGCCTCGAGGTGGTAGAAGCACTCCTGCTGCAGCAGCGCTGCGAGCTCGGCACCCATGCCGAGGAACGTCGGCGCCTCGTGCACGACCACGACCCGACCGGTCTTCTCGGCGGACGCCTTGAGGGTGTCCAGGTCGAGGGGGCTCATCGAGCGCAGGTCGATGACCTCGAGGCTCTTGCCTTCGGACTCCGCGGCCTCGGCGGCCTGCAGGCAGGTCTTGACCATGGGCCCGTAGGCGACCAGCGTGAGGTCGGTGCCCTCGCGAACGACGTTGGCGCGCAACAGGTCTCGCGGCGCGGCGTCGGTGTCGACCTCACCCTTGTCCCAGTAGCGGCGCTTGGGTTCGTAGAACAGCACCGGGTCATCGGACTCGATGGCCTGCTGGATCATCCAGTAGGCGTCCTCGGGGTTGGAGCAGCAGACGACCTTGAGGCCGGCGGTGTGGGCGAAGTAGGCCTCGTTGGACTCGGAGTGGTGCTCGACCGCGCCGATGCCGCCACCGACGGGGATGCGGATGACCATCGGCAGCTTGACCTTGCCGAGCGAGCGGGCCCGCATCTTGGCGACCTGGCTGATGATGTGGTCGAACGCGGGGTAGATGAACCCGTCGAACTGGATCTCGACCACGGGCCGGTAGCCGCGCAGGGCCAGACCGATCGCGGTGCCGACGATGCCGGCCTCGGCGAGCGGGGTGTCGATGACGCGGTCCTCGCCGAAGTCCTTCTGCAGCCCCTCGGTGACCCGGAAGACACCGCCGAGCTTGCCGATGTCCTCACCCATGAGGACGACCTTGGGGTCGCGCTCCATGGCGGCACGAAGGCCGTTGTTGATGCCCTTGGCGATCGTGAGCGTAGCCATCAGTGACCCCCCTCCTCGGCGAAGCCGGCGTGGTAGGCGGCGAACTCCTTGCGCTCGGCCTCGACGACCGGGTGCTCCTCGACGTAGATGTGGTCGAACATCGAGTCGCCGGTGGGGTCGGGCATCGACAGGCAGCCCTCGCGGACGTGGGCCGCGAGCTCGTCGGCCTCCGCGTCGACCGCGTCGAAGAAGTCCTGGTCGGCCTTCTTCTCGTGGACGAGGTAGGACTTGAGCCGCTCGATCGGGTCGCGGTGCTTCCACACCTCCACCTCGGCGGACACGCGGTACTTCGTCGGGTCGTCGGACGTCGTGTGCGCACCCATGCGGTAGGTGTACGCCTCAATGAAGGTCGGGCCCTGGCCCGACCTGGCGGCGTTCAAAGCCTGCTGCGTCACGGCATACACCGCAAGGACGTCGTTGCCGTCGACCCGCACACCGGGGAAGCCGAAGCCGCGCGCCCGCTGGTAGAGCGGGATGCGGGTCTGGCGCTCGTTGGGCTCGGAGATGGCCCACTGGTTGTTCTGGCAGAAGAACACGACCGGCGCGTTGTTGACGGCGGCGTAGACGAACGACTCGTTGACGTCACCCTGGGCGGTGGCTCCGTCACCGAAGTAGGCGATGACCGCGGCGTCGCGGTCCTCCTCACCGGTGCCGACGTCGCCGTCGCGCTGGATGCCCATGGCGTAGCCGGTGGCGTGCAGCGTCTGGGCGCCGATGACGATCGTGTAGAGGTGGAAGTTCTTCTCGTTGGGGTCCCAGCCACCGTGGTTGACCCCGCGGAAGAGGCCGAGCAGGTTGAGCGGGTCGACCCCGCGGCACCAGGCGACGCCGTGCTCGCGGTAGGTCGGGAAGGCGTAGTCCTGCGGGCGCATCGCGCGACCCGAGCCGACCTGGGCGGCCTCCTGGCCGAGCAGGCTGGCCCAGATGCCGAGCTCGCCCTGGCGCTGGAGCGCGGTGGCCTCGGCGTCGACCCGGCGGATGAGCACGAGGTCGCGGTAGAAGCCGCGCAGGTCCTCGTCGGTGAGGTCCTTGACGTACTCGTCGTACTCGGTGTTGTCGACGCGCTGGCCCTCGGGCGTGAGCAGCTGCACCATCTCGGGGCCGCCGTCACCCACCTCGGGGACCGGAGCCGTCAGCTCGGCGAGGACCTCGTCCTCGTGGGTCGGGTTCGCGGCCGATTCGGCGGCGTTCTCGGCGACTGCGTTGTCGCTCACAGGCACTCCTTCTTCACCCGAGGGCGGGGTCTCCGCCGCAGGGCCGGCGGTCGTGGAGTCGCCGCTTGTGGCGGCGCTCACAGCTGGGGCTTGCACGGCCCAAGATATCCGGCACCCGGAAAATCTCAGAATCCGGACTGCGCGGGGTGGCGAAACGGGGGTTGCTGACATGAAACGGGGTGTTGTGACCCCCGTTTCATGCACGCAACCCCCGTTTTGCGGGGGGGCGCCGGGGGTCAGGACAGGTCGGACTGGGTGCGCCAGAGGTCGATGCCGGCCTCGACGGCGTCGCGGTCGATCGTGGCCAGCTCGTCCTTGGTGAACCGCAGGTTGCCGACCGCGGCGGCCGAGTCCTCGAGCTGGGCCACGCTGGAGGCCCCGATGAGCACCGACGTGACCCGCTCGTCACGCAGCACCCAGGCCAGCGCCATCTGGGCGAGCGTCTGCCCGCGCGCCGCGGCCAGTTCGTTGAGCTTGCGGACGTGCGCGAGCGCATCGTCGGTGAGCAGGTCGGGCGACAGCGACTTGCCCTGCGCCGCCCGCGACCCCTCGGGTATGCCGCCGAGGTACTTGTCGGTGAGCATCCCCTGCGCGAGGGGGCTGAACGCGATGCAGCCGATGCCTTCGCGACCCAGCACCTCGAGCAGCCCGCCCTCGACCCACCTGTTGAGCATCGAGTAGCTCGGCTGGTGGATGAGCAGCGGGACGCCCATGTCGGCCAGGATCTTGCGCGCCTTGTCGGTGAGCTCGGGGCCATAGCTGGAGATCCCGGCATACAACGCCTTGCCCTGCTGGACGATCGAGGCGAGCGCCCCCATCGTCTCCTCGAGCGGGGTGTCGGGGTCGGGGCGGTGGCTGTAGAAGATGTCGACGTAGTCGAGCCCGGTGCGCTGCAGGGTCTGGTCGAGCGAGGCGATGAGGTACTTGCGCGAGCCGCCGTCGCCGTAGGGGCCGGGCCACATGTCCCAGCCGGCCTTGGAGCTGATGACGAGCTCGTCGCGGTAGGGCTTGAAGTCGCGGGCGAAGTGGACGCCGAAGTTGCGCTCGGCGGAGCCGTAGGGCGGGCCGTAGTTGTTGGCGAGGTCGAAGTGGGTGATGCCCAGGTCGAACGCGCGGCGCAGGATGTCGCGCTGGACGTCCATCGGCTTGTCGTCGCCGAAGTTGTGCCACATGCCCAGGCTCACGGCAGGCAGGCGCAGGCCGGAGTGACCGACCTGCCGGTACGGCATACGACCGTCGTAACGCTCGGGACTTGCGACGTAAGGGGGCAACCAGGTCTCGACCATGACGGCAGTATGCCGCGCGGAGCCGCGGCTAGGACGGGTCGACCGGGTTGGCCGAGAGGAAGTCCCCCGCGACCTTGATGAGCACGTCACCCGCCTCGGTCTCGCCGATGGTCGCGCGCACGCCGTCGTCGCCGTAGCGCCGCACCGTGAGCCCGGCCTCCTGCGCGGCCTCGGCAAACGCCGCCGACCGCTCCCCCAGCCCGAACCACACGAAGTTGGCCTCCGTCTCAGGGATGAACCAGCCCTGCCCGCGCAACGCCTCGACCACCCGGGTGCGTTCTGCCACAAGGGAGTCCACGCGTTCCTTGAGCTCGTCGTACGCCTCGAGCGATGCCACCGCCGCTGCCTGGGCGATCGAGTTGACCCCGAACGGCACGGCCGTCTTGCGCAGGGCCTGCGCCACGGGCTCGTGCGCCACGGCATACCCCACTCGCAGTCCGGCGAGGCCGTAGGCCTTGCTGAAGGTGCGCAGCACCATGACGTTGGGGCGCTCGCGGTAGAGGTCGATGCTGCGCGGGGCGTCCTCGCCGGTGACGAACTCGACGTAGGCCTCGTCGATCACGACGAGCACGTGGTCGGGCACGTCGTCGAGGAACCGCTCGAGCTCGGTGTGGGTCACCATCGGCCCGGTCGGGTTGTTGGGCGTGCAGACGATGACGACCTTGGTGCGGTCGGTGATGGCCGCGCGCATGGCGTCGAGGCGGTGGCGGGCGTGGTCGTCGAGCCCGACCTGGACGCTGTTGGCACCGGCGAGCGCGGTGACGATCGGGTAGGCCTCGAACGAGCGCCACGCGTAGACGACCTCGTCGCCGGGGTCGCACAGCGCCTGGATGACCTGGCCGAGGACACCGACCGAGCCAGTGCCCGTGGCGATGTGCTCGGCCGGCACCCCGAGCTTGTCGGCGAGCGCCTGGGTGAGACCCGTGACCGCCATGTCCGGGTAGCGGTTGACGTTGCCGGCGGCCTCGTGGATGACGTCGACCACCGACGGCAGCGGCGAGTACGGGTTCTCGTTGGAGGAGATCTTGTATGCCGTGACGCCCTCGGGTGCCGACGCGGGCTTCCCGGGCACGTAGGCGGGGACCTGGTCGAGGGCCGCGCGCAGGCGGACGCCGGGCACGGTGGAGGCGCTGTCGCTCATGCCGGTCACTGTAATTGCTCCCCGTCCTTGCTTGCGTCTGCGAGTTTGCCCCGCTGGTGGGCAAGTTCGCAGACGCAAGCGCGCGGCATACCTCGGAGTGCTTGCGCGTTGACCACCTCGTGCAGCACGACGACAGGATCTTCGAGTCGATCGTCATCGGGGCCGGGCAGACGGGGCTGGCCGCGTCCTACCACCTGAGCCGCCGCGGCATCGACCACGTCGTCCTCGACGCCGACGAGGCACCCGGCGGCGCGTGGCAGCACCGGTGGGACAGCTTGTCGATGCACGACGTCCACGGCGTCGCCGACCTGCCCGACTCGACCGCACCTGCGACCGACGCGTCGACCGACCGCGCCAACGAGGTGGTCCCGGCCTACTTCGCCGACTACGAGCGGCGCCACGACCTGCCGGTGGTCCGGCCGGTGCGGGTCGACCGCGTCGAGCCGGACCCCGCGCCCGGCAGCGACCTGCTCGTCGTCCACGCCGGAGACCGCACCTGGCACACCCGCACCCTCGTCAACGCGACCGGCACCTGGACCCGCCCGTTCGTGCCGCACTACCCGGGGGTGGAGACCTTCGTTGGCGAGCAGCTCCACACCGTCGACATCCCCGGGCCGCAGCACTTCGCGGGCAAGCGGGTCCTCGTCGTCGGTGGCGGTGCCTCGGCCGTGCAGTTCCTCGGCGAGCTCGCCCCCGTCACCGACACGCTCTGGGTCACGCGCCGCCCGCCCGTCTGGCGCACCGGGGACTTCGACCCCGGCGCCGGGCTCGCCGCCGTCACCCTCGTCGAGGAACGCGTGCGCGCCGGGCTGCCGCCGGCCAGCGTCGTCAGCGTGACCGGGCTGATGCTGCGGCCCCAGGAGCAACGCGCCGCCGAGCTCGGCGCCTACGAGCGGCACCCGATGTTCGAGCGCATCGAGCCGCACGGGGTGCGCTGGGCCGATGGCCGCTTCGAACCGGTCGACGTGATCCTGTGGGCCACCGGGTTCCGCCCGGCCGTCTCCCACCTGGCCCCGCTGGACCTCACCTCACCGCTCGGCGGCATCGAGCTGCTGCCGGTGCGCGGCAACGTCCAGGGCGCCACCACCGCGGCCCGCGACCGGCGGGTGCAGCTCGTCGGCTACGGCCCGTCGGCGAGCACCATCGGTGCGAGCCGCGCCGGACGGCAGGCGGCGCTCGCCGTCCAGCGGTGGCTCACGACGCAGCCGGCCACGCGGCATACCGAGTCGGCCTGAGCCGAAGCGTCGCTCAGTCGTCGTCGGCGTCGGGCAGGACCCAGCCGAGGACCATCGACACGATGGTGATGATGAGCGCGCCGATGATGGCGTCCCACCAGAAGTGGTCGATCACGAAGGACAGCCCCAGCGGCCCGGACAGCCACTCGGTGATCTGGAGCATGAACGCGTTGACCACGAAGGTGAACAGCCCCAGCGTCAGCACGATCAGCGGGAAGCTCAGGAGCTTGGCGATCGGCTTGACGACCGCGTTGATGAGGCCGAAGAGCAGGGCGACGAGCACGACCGTCGCGAACTTCGAGCCGAACTTGCCGTCGCCGAAGGAGATGCCGGGCACGATCCACGCCGCGACCCACAGGGCCACCGCGTTGACCGCGACCTTGATCAGGAAGTTCATGGCACCGATCGTGCCAGACGACGAGCCGGTATGCCGGGAGGCGAGCGACGCGACCGCCTCGCCTGAGCGAGGATGAGCCCATGACCGACCCCGATCTCACCACCGTGCAGCGGATGTGGGCCGACGACCGGGCCAGCCGGGCGCTCGGCATGGACGCCCGCGTCATCGAGCTCGACCACGCCGTGGTCGCGATGACCGTCACCGAGGACATGGTCAACGGGCACGACATCGCCCACGGCGGCTACATCTTCACCCTGGCCGACTCGACGTTCGCCCTCGTGTGCAACTCCGGCGGGCGCCCGACCGTCGCGGCGGGTGCGGACGTCACGTTCATCGCGGCGGCGCGGCTCGGCGACGTCCTCGTGGCGAAGGGGCGTACGCGCGCGACATACGGTCGCAGTGGTCTCACCGACGTGACGGTGACCCGCGAGTCCGACGGCGCCGTCATCGCGGAGTTCCGCGGGCGGTCCCGAAACCTACGCTGATCTCGTCAGGCGCGGCGCCCGTTTCGTCCCTATCGTGCGGGACATGCGATCAATGAAGCTCGTGTCCAGCACGGTCCTGGCCCTCGCCACCGCGGGCGCCCTGACCCTGACGCCGTCCGCCGCCTCGGCCTCCACGGTCGCGGCGGACACCCCGGCGAGCGGCCCCACCAAGGGCCCCTGCGCCTACACCCCGCTGGAGGACCAGACCTACTCCACGTGGGCCGGCCTGCCGCAGGACCCGCGCAGGACCCCGTCCAAGGGCATGGTCCGGATCACGCTCAAGACCAACCGCGGTGACATCCCGATGGTGCTCGACCGGTCGCTCGCGCCGTGCACCGTGCAGAGCTTTGCCTACCTCACCCAGCGCAAGTACTTCGACGACACGATGTGCCACCGGCTCACGGCCTACCAGACGCCGCCGTACGCGCTGTCGGTGCTGCAGTGCGGCGACCCGCTGGGCACCGGCTGGGGCGACCCGGGCTACTGGTTCAAGGACGAGCTCGACTCGGCCAAGGCACTGCAGAACTGGCCGGGCTTCCCCGACGGCAGCCGCAAGAACTATCCGCGCGGCACGCTCGCGATGGCCAACGGCGGCCCGGACACCAACGGCAGCCAGTTCTTCCTCGTCTACGAGGACTCGCGGCTGCGCCCCGACTACACCGTCTTCGGTCACGTCACCGAGGAGGGCATGCGGGTGCTTGACGAGATCGCCGCCGGCGGCATCGACCCGGGCACCGAGGGCACCCCTGAGGACGGTGCGCCCGCGCAGCCGGTGCACATCCTGCGCGCCAAGCGCGGCGCCTGAGGACCGTCCCCGACCGCCACGAGGTGGTATGCCGCGTGGTCGCCCGGCGACCACGCGGCATACTCGTGCGTCATGCGAGTCCTCGTCACCGGCGGCGCCGGGTACATCGGGTCCCACACCGTCGTGCAGCTGGCAGCAGCGGGGCACGAGGTCGTCGTCGTGGACAACTTCAGCAACGCCAAGCCGACCGTCGTGCCGCGCCTCGAGACACTCATCGGCGGGCACCTGGAGGTGCACGCCTTCGACCTCACCGACCGCGACAAGACCGAGGCGTTGTTCGCGCAGCGGCAGTTCGACGCGGTGATCCACTTCGCCGGGCTCAAGGCGGTCGGTGAGAGCACCGAGGTGCCGCTGGAGTACTACCAGAACAACCTCGACTCGACCTTTGCGCTGGTGCGGGCAATGCAGCGGCACGGGTGCTTCACGTTGGTGTTCTCGTCGTCGGCGACGGTCTACGGCGAGAGTGCGCAGCCGCCGTTCACCGAAGACCTGCCGACGTCGGCGACCAACCCCTACGGCTGGACCAAGGTCATGCAGGAGCAGATCCTGCGCGACGTCGCCCGCACCGACGAGCGCTGGCGGATCGCGTTGCTGCGCTACTTCAACCCGGTCGGGGCCCACGCGTCCGGCACGATCGGTGAGGACCCGAACGGCATACCCAACAACCTCATGCCCTTCATCGCCCAGGTCGCGGTCGGCAAGCTGCCCGAGCTCAAGGTGTTCGGCGACGACTACCCGACGCCCGACGGCACCGCCCTGCGCGACTACATCCACGTCGAGGACCTCGCGGCCGGGCACCTCGCCGCCCTGACCCGGCTCGGCGCGGTCGACGACCGGGTGTCGACGTGGAACCTCGGCACCGGCCACGGCACCTCGGTGCTGGAGGTGCTGCACGCGTTCGAGCGGGCCGCGGGGCGCGAGCTGCCCCACACCGTGGTCGGCCGCCGGGCCGGTGACATCGCGGCGTCGTTCGCCGACCCGTCGCGGGCCGAGCGCGAGCTGGGCTGGAAGGCGACGCGCGACATCGACGACATGTGCGCCGACCAGTGGCGCTGGCAGAGCCAGAACCCGCTGGGCTACCCCGACTGAGCCGCTTTCACTGACGCTACAGCGCGGATTGACGGTTCGAGCAAACCTCGCCCGAGCGGATCAAGATCAGGGTTGGACCTCCCAAGTGGCCCGGGGATCACGGGGCGAACGCCCGTCCCAGCGCACGAGCCCTTCATGGCGCAACGCTTGCAACGCCTTGGTCACCGTGGGTCGGCTGAGTCCAGTCGCGTCGACGACATCGCCGGTTCCGACAGCATGCCCCGCCTGCCGGAGTATGGCCATCACGCTCATCGCCGATTTGGGAAGCCGCTCGATGACCTCGACTGGGATACGAGCTACCCCGGTCAGGGTCAATCGGACTGTGCTGCCCGTCTGCTCATACATAGGGTCGGTCAGGCCGCGCTCCCTCATCTCGTCGAACATGCGACGAATGCCCTCGCCCAGTTCTCGGGCATAGTTCAGGTCCGCCAGAACACGTGCGATGCGAGGGTTGCGCGCGTACCGCCGAATCTCCAACGGACGGTCAGGTCGAACCAGCCCAGGGAAGCGCCCGGGGCTTTCGATTTCGATCCTGTCCGGGAAAATCTCGATTCGTGCATGGTCCCCGGCCATGCTGTACGAGCGGTGCACGACAGCGTTGACCAGCCCCTCAAGCCACGCGTCCCGAGGAACGATGGGTACGGCCTCGAACCGTCCCGACGGCCCCAGCGCGCGGCGACGGGGGATCCACAGTTCGACCAGCTCGGCCGACCTGGCAATGATCGTGGACAAGGAGCCTTCAACTCGCACATCGCGATCGGCATCGACAGTGGATGATGAGCCGGTCCCCCGCTTCGTTTCTCCGTAACGTAGAACGCGCACGTGTGCGTGCGGCAGCCGCTGTTGCGGAGATGTCCCGAAGAGTAGGAGGGCCGCGACGGTGAGGCGGCCAGAGTCGTCGATGAGGCCTCGGGCCCGCAACAGGTGGTGCGGACCAAATGCCGAGCCCACGGCTCGGTCGTAGTCGTCCAACTCACCCGGATCGAGCTCAGAGATGTCGGCCGCAGCGAGGATCTCCCCGTCGTACGGTCGGCTACCGCGGTCATAGTGGAGCTCTTGTCGTTGCAGATATGAGAGTTTTCTGGACTCGTCACCGACCCGGAGGTAGCAGTCGCCGTTGACGTGCTCATGGACGGTCTCGCCAGGCTCCACCTGTATGACCAGAACCCGCCCAGGTCGTCCGTCCGATGCGATGACGTCAACCTCCTCGTAGCGCGCACGCACGGGTGGCGTAGTGAAGTCGATGGATGCCTGCCGCCATTCATTGAGCCGCCGGCCAGCAGGCGCAACGTCCTCGATGCGGCCGCCATGTATGCCGACGACCACGGTTCCGCCTTCAGCATTGGCAAATGCGATGAGAGGAACGGCCAATTCTCGTGGCCTCACCCGTGCAGACTTCCGGTCAAACCACTGGTTCTCAGGGAGAGCCGAGAGCATTGCCCCCCGGTCCTCGACTGGACTTGCGAGGGCCGCATCCACCGCATTTGAGGTCATGAACCAACTATAAAATGTTTAGAGCTTGTGAAACAGGGGCTACTCGCACCGCTGCCGTTGCCATGAGCGCCTCAGCGCCCGGCTACGAGGGCTGCCCGCCGCCTTGACGACCCAGTCGAAGAGGGCCTGCTGGAACGGCAGCTGAGCGGCATCCATCTCCGGATGCCATTGCACCGCAACGATGTTCGCGTCGCGGGACTCGAAAGCCTCGATGATGCCGTCGGGGGTCGTCGCACTGAGCAGCATGTCGTCGGCGAGCCGGTCGCAGGCCTGGTGGTGGTTGGACCAGCCGGTGAGGGCACCCGGACCCATCACTTCCTCGAGCAGCGTGCCGGGCACGATGTCGACCTCGTGGGGGTTGTCGGCGTGCTTGACGGACGTCTCGTCGAAGTGGGCGAAGATCGTGCCGCCGAGGACGATGTTGAGCACCTGCATGCCCCGGCAGATCGCAAGGATGGGTATGCCGGCCGCGAGGGCCGCGCGCGTCACCGCCAGGTCGGCGGCGTCCTGCTCGGGCGGCGCGTGCTCCTCTCGCGGGTGCACGTCGGGGACACCGAACGGGCGCAGGTCGAGGTCGGCTCCCCCTTGCAGGACAACGGCATCGGCCAGCTCGACCAGGGCAGCCGCGCGCTCGGTCGTGTCGGGCCAGGCGAGCAGCGGCTCGCCGCCGGCACGGGCGATGGCGTCGACGAGTGTGCGCGGCACGAAGACACCCTCGCGCTTGCGCCCGCCGATCTCGTCGGTCCACCGACCGGGGACCAGGACGACGGGGCGACGTGGGGCACTGTCGGGAGCGGGCGGCATACCCCCGAGGTTATCGGCGGCCCCGCGAGGGGCTCGCGATGACTTTCGAGATGACAGCCCCTACTACGCGTCGTAGTATCTACTACGCAATGTAGTAACTCAGGAGCGTCACCGAGCCGGAGACAGCGATGGACAACCTCGACCTCGCCCGTTGGCAGTTCGCCATCACGACCGTCTACCACTTCCTCTTCGTCCCCGTGACGATCGGGCTGTCGGCAGTCGTCGCGTGGTACCACTCGGCGTGGGTGCGCAAGCGCAACCCGGACGACCTGAGGCTGGCGAAGTTCTTCGGCAAGCTCTTCACGATCAACTTCGCGCTCGGGCTGGTGACCGGCCTCGTGCAGGAGTTCCAGTTCGGCATGAACTGGTCGAGCTACAGCCGGTTCGTCGGCGACATCTTCGGTGCACCGCTGGCCCTCGAGGCGCTGCTCGCGTTCTTCCTCGAGTCGACCTTCCTCGGGCTGTGGATCTTCGGCTGGGGGCGCCTGCCCGAGAAGCTGCACGCAGCCTGCATGTGGATCGTCCACATCGGCACGCTGCTGTCGGCCTACTTCATCCTGGCCGCCAACTCGTTCATGCAGAACCCCGTCGGCTGGCGGTTCAACCCCGACACCGGGCGCGCCGAGCTGACCGACTTCATGGCCGTGCTGACCAACAAGGTCCAGCTGGTGACGTTCCCCCACATCGTCACCGCGGCCTACATGGTCGGTGGCGCGACCGTCATGGCGGTGACGCTGTGGCACCTGCGGCGCCGCGACGTCGGCGCGGACGCGCCGATGTACCGTCGCTCGGCCCGGCTCGGCGCGGTCGTCACGCTCGTCGCCGCCATGGGCGTCGGGCTGACCGGTGACATCCAGGGCAAGATCATGACCGACGTGCAGCCGATGAAGATGGCTGCCGCGGAGGCGCTCTACGAGACGTCCGACGGGCACGCGCCCTTCTCCCTGCTGACGATCGGCTCGCTCAACGGCCAGGAGGAGAAGTTCGCGATCACCGTGCCGAGCCTCCTCAGCTTCCTCGCGACCGGGCACTTCGACGGCACCGTCCAGGGCATCAACGACCTCAAGAAGGAGTACGCCCAGAAGTACGGCGAGGCCGGCAACCCGATGACGCGGGACGCGACCTACACCCCCAACATCCCGTTGGCGTACTGGAGCTTCCGGCTGATGATCGGGGTCGGCATGTCGGCGGCGCTCATCGCCCTGGTCGTGCTGTGGGTGACCCGCGGCGACCGCATCCCGCGCGCCAGGTGGTGGCACTGGGTGCTGATGGCGACGCCGTTGCTGCCGCTGTTCGGCAACAGCTTCGGGTGGATCTTCACCGAGATCGGCCGGCAGCCGTGGCTGGTGTTCGGCGTCTACACGACCGAGTCCGGCGTCTCACCGTCGGTGTCGGCCGGTGACGTCCTGACGTCGATGGTCGTCTACACGGTGCTCTACGGGGCGCTGGCCGTCATCGAGGTCAAGCTCTTCCTCAAGTACGTCCGCGCCGGCGCGCAGCCCTTCGAGGAGCCGCCCAAGCCGGACCACCACGACGACGAAGACGCCGAGCTGGCGTTCGCCTACTGAGAACTCGACTCTGGGACAAGGGATTTCACCATGGAACTCAGCACCGTCTGGTTCGTCATCATCGCCGTCCTGTGGACCGGCTACTTCGTCCTCGAGGGGTTCGACTTCGGCGTCGGCATGCTGCTCCCGGTCCTCGGCCGCGGCAAGGACGCCGAGCTGACCGAGAAGCGCCGCCGCGTCATGATCAACACGATCGGCCCGGTCTGGGACGGCAACGAGGTGTGGGTCATCACTGCGGCCGGCGCCATGTTCGCGGCCTTCCCCCATTGGTACGCAACGATGTTCAGCGCGTTCTACCTGCCGCTGCTGCTGATCCTCGTCGCCCTCATCGTCCGTGCGCTCGGCATCGACTACCGGCCCAAGCGGGACGAGCCGCAGTGGCGGCGCAACTGCGACCTCGCCATCACCTTCGGGTCGACGGTGCCGGCGTTCGTGTGGGGTCTGGCGTTCACCAGCGTGGTTCGCGGCCTGCCGATCAACGCGGACAAGGACTTCACCGGGTCGCTGCTCGACCTGTTCCACCCCGTGGCGATCCTCGGCGGCCTCGTGACTGTGGCGCTGTTCCTCACGCACGGCGCCCTCTTCATCGCGCTCAAGACGATGGGCCCGATCAGCGACGACGCCCGCCGCGTCGCCGCCCGCACCGGTGTCGTGGCGGCGGTACTTGCCCTCGCGCTGCTCGTGCTCCTCGGCACCAGCAACGGCAACGCCGCCTCGTGGGGGACCTCGGTCCTCGCGGCCGCAGCGCTGGTCGGCTCCCTCGTGGCCAACAGCCGCGACCGCAACGGCTGGGCCTTCCTCGGCACGTTCGTCACGATCGCGCTGGCGGTCGTGACCTACTTCCTCATGCTGTTCCCGAACGTCATGCCCAGCAGCACCAACCCCGCCTGGTCACTGACCACCGAGAACGCCTCGAGCACCGACTACACCCTGACGATCATGACGTGGGTGGCGGTGGTGTTCACGCCGGTGGTGCTGCTCTACCAGTCGTGGACCTACTGGATCTTCCGCAAGCGCATCGGGGTCCAGCACCTCCCCGCACAGTCGAGCCACTGAGCCATGCGACCGTTCGACCCGCGTCTGCTGCGCAGCATCCCGGAGGCCCGCCGGCCGATGGTGCTGCTGGCCGTCGTGGGGGTCCTCCAAGGTGTCGCCACGATTGCCACGGCGTTCGCACTGGCACACCTCGCGGTCGCGGTGGTGCGGGGCCGTCCGCTGGGTGAGCCCGCGGCATACCTGTTGGGGTTGTTCGCGATTCGTGGCGTCCTCGCCTTCGTGGGCGAACGCGTCGCCGCCCGCGGCGGCGTCGCGGTGAGCACCGCCCTGCGCCGCCGGCTCGTGTCGCGCTGGCTGTCCCTGCCGGCCGAGCAGCGTCCCGAGCCGGGCGTCGCCGTCACCCTGGCCACCCAGGGGACGACGAGCGTCGAGCCGTATGCCGCGCGCTTCCTCCCGGCGCTCGTCACCGCCGCGGTGGTGCCGGCGCTGGCGTTGGTCGCCCTCGTGGCCGTCGACTGGGTGAGCGCGCTCATCGTGGTCCTGACGCTGCCGCTGCTGCCGGTCTTCGCCGCGCTCATCGGGGCGACCACGAGGGACGAGACACGGCGTCGATGGAGCTCGCTCGCCAGCCTGTCCGGGCACTTCCTCGACGTGATGCGCGGCCTGCCCACCCTCGTCGGTTACGGGCGAGCCGAGCGGCAGGTCGACACGATCGCCGAGGTGAGCGGTCGGCACCGGCGCGCGACGATGGCGACCCTGCGCCTGGCCTTCCTCAGCTCGGCTGCGCTGGAGCTGCTCGCCACCATCTGCGTGGCCATCGTGGCGGTCTTCGTCGGGCTGCGGCTGGCCTACGGGTCGATGGAGCTGCCGCCGGGGCTCGTCGCGATCCTGCTGGCACCGGAGGCCTACTGGCCGGTGCGTCGCGTCGGGGCCGAGTTCCACAGCGCAGCCGACGGCACGGCCGCCCTCGAGAGCGCGCTCGACGACCTCGAGGCAGCGACGGCCGCGCCGGCACGGGCTCCCGCGACGTCAGGCACGGTCGTGGTCACTCGGCTCGGCTACACCTACCCCGGCAGCAGCACCCCGGTGCTCGACGGGCTCGACCTCGAGGCGCGCCCCGGGCTCACGGTCGTGACGGGCGAGTCCGGCGTCGGCAAGTCCACGCTGCTGGAGCTCGTGGCCGGGCTGCGGACCCCTGACACCGGCACGGTCGAGGCCCCGCAGGCCCACCTGGTGACCCAGCGCCCGTTCCTCATGACCGGCACCGTGCGCGCCAACCTCACTCTGGGACAAGGGCGCCCGGTCTGCGAGGACGAGCAGTGGACCGCCCTGCGCGCCGTCGCGCTCGACCCCATGGTCGAGGCGCTGCCCCACGACCTCGACGAGCCGCTCGGCGACGACGGTCGCGGCATGTCCGCCGGGCAGCGCGCCAGGCTGGTGCTCGCCCGCGCCCTGCTCAGCGACGCGCCGCTGGTGCTGCTCGACGAGCCCACGGCCCACCTCGACGACGAGTCGGTCACGGTGGCGCACAAGGCAATTCGCGACCTGGCAGCCACCCGCACCGTCATCGCGGTCACGCACCGGCCAGAGCTCGTGGCTCTCGCCGACCACCACGTGCACCTGCGCGCCCGCGCCACCACGCGGCATACCGAGGAGGTCCCGGCATGAGGCTCGCCGACCGCCAGACCATCGCCGCCGGACTGCTCGGAGCCGTCGCCGTGTCCTCGGGTGTGGCCCTCACGGCGACGTCCGGCTGGCTCATCGTGCGGGCCAGCGAGAAGCCGGTGATCCTCACGCTGCTCACCGCGATCGTGGCGGTGCGGGCGTTCGGCATGGCGCGACCGGTGTTCCGCTACTGGGAGCGGCTGCGGTCGCACGACGCGGCCCTGGCCGACCTCGCACGCGAGCGCACCAGTCTGTATGCCGCGTTGGTCCCGCTCACGCCGGCGCGCCTCGTGCGTCGTGGCCGGGCCGCCATGCTCACCGGGGTCGTCGACGACCTCACCGACCGGGTCGAGGCGCGGGTGCGCGTGACGGTGCCGGTGGTCGCGACCACGCTGACGGCGCTGTTCGCGACGGTGCTGTGCTGGCTGGTCGAACCGGTCGCGGGTGTGGCGGTCGCGGCGCTGGCCGTCGTGGTGGCCGTCATGACCTGGGTCGCCTGGCGGGTGGAGTCACGCGGGCATGACGACCTCGGTGCCGCCCGCGCGGAGGTCGGCCGGGTGTCCGAGCTGGTGACGTCGCAGGGGGCCGAGCTGCAGGCGATCGGTGCGCAGGAGGCGGCGGCCGGGTGGCTCGACGACGCGCACACGCGGCTCGACCGGGCGGTCCGCCGTCAGGTGACCGGGCGGGCTCTGGCCGCGGCGGTGCTGCCGGCCGCGACCGCGGTGGCGACGGTGGTCTGCGCGGTGGTCGCCGCCGGCAGCGACCGCTCGGCCCCGGTGCTGGGTCTGCTGGTGCTGGCGCCGTTCGCCCTCGCCGAGGTGTTCGCGCCCCTGCCCGACGTGGCGCGCGCCCTGGCGCGTGCCCAGGCTGCCGACCGGGACCTGAGGACCCTCCTCGACGCCGAGCCGGCGGTGGCGACCAGGACCAGCGGGCGGGTGCTGACGCACAGCGCTGCGCCGCACCTGCGGCTGTCCGGTGTGACGGCTTCGTGGGACGGCACCCGGCGTGCGGCCGGGCCGGTCGACCTCGACCTGGCGCCGGGTGCGGTGGTGGCCGTCACCGGTCCCTCGGGGGTCGGCAAGTCGACGGTTCTCGCGGTGCTGGCCCGCCAGCTCGACCCGCAGTCGGGCAGCTACACCATCGACGGTGCGGACGCCCTGGACCTGCCCCTGGACCAGGTGCGCGGCCTGTTCGCGATCGTCGACGACGAGCCCCACGTGTTCGCGACGACCCTGCGCGAGAACCTGCGCTTCGCCCGCCCGTCGGCCACGGACGACGAGCTGCGCGCCGCCCTGGTCTCGGCCGGGCTCGGCGGGCTGGACGCCGACCTCGACACCAGGCTCGGCACCGGGGGCCGCGGCCTGTCCGGCGGCGAGCGCGCCCGGTTGTCGATCGCGCGCGCCCTGCTGTCCGGCCGGCCGGTGCTGCTGCTCGACGAACCCGTCGCCCACCTCGACCACGCGACTGCCGTGGCCGTCCTCAATGACCTCATGGCGCACTTGGACGGCCGCAGCGTCGTCGTGGTGAGCCACCGGCCCGAAGGCCTGCACGGGGCACACGGCATCATTGACCTTCGCGACCACGCCCCGATGGCCGCCGCAGGATGAGGTAGCCATGGCACGCAAGTCGATCAACCGGCTCGGAGAGCTCGAACGCGCCGTCATGGAGACCGTCTGGGCCATGACCACGCCCGAGCGTCGCAGCGTGTCGGTGCGCGAGGTGCACCAGGCGTTGTCGACCACGCGGGACATCGCCTACACGACGGTGATGACCGTCATGGGCCGGCTCGCGCAGGGTGGGCTGCTCAGCCGGCAGCGGTCCGGGCGCGCCTACCTGTATGCCGCGGTGGGCACGCGCGAGGAGCTCACCGCCTCGACGATGCGCGAGCAGCTCAACGCCGTGAGCGGCGAGGACCGCCGTGCGGCGATCCTGCACTTCCTCGACGACGCGTCGGCCGACGAGATCAGTGAGCTCAAGGCGGCCCTGGCGGAGGTCGAAGCGCGACAGTCGACCTCGATCGGCAAGGGCAGCAAGGGAGTTCGTCCCTGACTGCCGTCCTGCCACTGGTCGGGCTGGCGGTGTTGGCGGTGCTCCTCACCGGTCCGGCGCCGCGGCTCATGGCCCGGATGCACCGGTTCCGCAAGGCGCCCCGCGAGGCGCTGCTGGTCTGGCAGGCGGTGTCGCTCGGCGGCGTGCTCGCGGCGCTGTCGCTCGCCCCGGCGTCGGTTGCGGTCTTCACCGAGGCCCCCAGGTGGCTCGTGTGGCTGGGGATCCTCGTGGCCGCGGCGATGTTGGGGCGCCTGCTGTGGTCGGGTCACACCGTGGGCTCGGCGATCCGGGCCGACCGGCGCCGCCACCGCGACCTCGTCGACCTGCTCGGCACCCACGCCGACCCCGTCCACGGCACCCAGGTGCGCGTGCTCGCCCACCCCACGCCGACGGCATACTGCCTGCCGGGCCTGCGTCGCCGGGTCGTCCTCAGCGAAGGTGCGCTCACCGCCCTGCCCTCCGACGAGCTCACGGCCGTGCTCGCCCACGAACGCGCCCACCTGCGGGCGCGACACGACCTCGTGCTCGAGTTCTTCACGGTGCTGCACAGGTCGGCTCCGCCGTGGCTGCGCGCACCCCAGGCGCTGCGGGAGGTGCGGTTGCTCATCGAGGTCCTGGCGGACCGGGCGGCTCGCCGCGCCGCCGGTGAGGTGCCGTTGGCCCGCGCCCTGGTGACGCTCGCACGCGGTGCGCACCCGCAGGAGGCCCTGGCCGCGGGCGGTGGGCCTGGCGGCGAGTCGACCACCGCGGCCCGGATGGCGCTGCTCGCCCAGCCGACCGCTGGGTTCGGAATGCGGCTCGTGATGACGGCGTTCGGGCTGCTGGTCGTGGCCGCCCCGGTGGTTCTGCTGGTCATGACGCTGGTTTGAATGGAGGCATGAGCGTGGACCGTCCATATCGCGTCACCGTCGTCTGCACCGGGAACATCTGCCGGTCGCCGATGGGTGAGTTCGTGCTGCGTGAGCGGTTCGAGGAGGCCGGGCTGGGTGACCGGGTCGAGGTCGACTCGGCCGGCACGAGCAGCTGGGAGGTCGGCAACCCGGCGGACCCGCGGACCCTCGATGTGCTGCGGCGCAACGGCCACGACGACTTCGGCGGCGGGGCGCACGTGGCGCGGCAGTTCGAGCGCGGCTGGTTTGGCGACGTCGACCTCGTGCTGGCCGCGGACTCGGGCCACCTCAAGGCCCTGCAGCGGATGGCGCGCACCGACGAGGACCGCGCCAAGGTGCGGCTGCTCCGGTCGTTCGACCCGGTGTCGGAAGGCGACGGCGAGCTCGACATGGACGACCCCTGGTACGGCGACGACGCCGCCTTCGACCAGACCTACGCCGAGGTGACGGCGGCGGCCGATGGCATCGTGGAGTACGTGCGGGCCGAGCTCGGCCGGAATAGTTGAATCCAAAACTAAGTTGATGGGGGCATGACCACGATGACGAACACCAGCCCCTTCGAGCTGCGGCTCACCTGGGCCCGCAGCCTCTTCGACCACGGCGACTACGCCGCGGCCGCGACTGCGCTCGTCGAGCTCGTGGACGAGGCCCGCGAGTCCGAGATGATGCACGGCACCACCGAGCTGCGCGAGATGCTCGCCCGGGCCTACTTCGGCTCCGCCCAGCTGGGCCGCGCCGAGGCCACGCTGCGCGACCTGGTCGCGGACGAGCCCACCGACGGCTACGCCCACCTGCTCCTAGGGCGCACCCTGCAGCGGCAGTCGAAGCACGACGAGGCGCGTCAGCACCTCGCCCTCGCGGAGGTCCTGGGCGACTACGAGCGCCCCGAGGCCTACGGCGAGGCGAAGCGCGACGACGACGCGTCGTCCGACGACGCCACCTCTGGCGACGCCTGAGCGATGCCTGACTACGGGCAGGAGCTGCGGTTCGGGATCTTCCCGACCCCGGACGCCGACGCCGTCGACCAGGTCGTCGAGCTGAGCGAGGCGGCCGACGTCGCCGGGCTCGACTACGTCACCATCCAGGACCACCCCTACAACGCGCGTCAGGTGGACGCCTGGACGCTTCTGGCCTTCATCGGCGCGCGCACGTCACAGATCCGGTTGGCGCCCAACGTCGCCAACCTCCCGCTCCGCCCGCCGGTGGTGCTGGGCCGCAGTGTCGCCACACTGGACCGGCTCACCGGCGGACGGGCGGAGCTGGGCATCGGCACCGGCGCGTTCTGGGACGCCATCGCCGCCGCGGGCGGCCCGCGCCGCTCGCCGGGCGAGTCGATCAAGGCCCTCCAAGAGGGCATCGAGGTCCTGCGCGGCGTCTGGGCCGGGTCGGGCTCGGTCCACGTCGACGGCGAGCACTACCAGGTGAAGGGGCTGCACTCCGGGCCCGCGCCCGTGCACCCCGTCGAGATCTGGGTCGGCGCCTACAAGCCGCGGATGCTGCGCCTGACCGGTCGCCTCGCCGACGGATGGCTGCCGTCGATGGGGTATGCCGACCCGCCCGCGTTGGGTGCCCTCAGTGAGCAGATCGACGCGGCGGCATTGGAGGCCGGACGCGATCCGGCGTCAGTGCGGCGTCTCTACAACATCTTCGGCCTCGAGGCCGAGGCCCTGGCCGAGCTCGCCCTGGAGCAGGGCATGAGCACCTTCATCACCGGCGTCGGGTCGGTGCGCGATGTGCAGCGGTTCGCCGCAGAGGTGGCACCGGCGACGCGCGAGCTCGTCGATGCCGAGCGGGCACGCCGGGCGAGCGCACCCGAGGAGGCGACCACGCGGCATACCGTGACGACATCGGCGGACGCCACGGAAACTGTTGCGGCACAGGCAAGGTCCTCCGAACCGCACGCCGGCTCCGGCGCCCACCTCGTGGAGATCCACGACGGGTTGCGGGCCGAGCTGGCGCAGCTGCGCGACATCGTGCAGCAGGTGATGGCTGGCGAGGAGCAGGCCCACCGCGCGCGCAACATCATCAACGAGCTCACCATGCGCCAGAACAACTGGACCCTCGGCGCCTACTGCGCGCAGTACTGCCGGTTCGTCACCGGGCACCACACGCTCGAGGACCGCTCGATCTTCCCGCACCTGCGGCGCAGCGACCCGGCGCTCACCCCGGTCATCGACAAGCTCGAGCAGGATCACGTCGTCATCCACGACATCCTCGAACAGCTCGACGACGCCCTGGTGGGGCTCGTGTCCGGCGACTCGGGAACCGCTGAGCTGCAACGGGTTGTCGACCGGCTGAGCGATGACCTGCTGGAGCACCTTTCCTACGAGGAGGAGCACCTCGTGGGGGCGCTGGACCGGTACGGGTTCCAGTAGGGGCGTCAGCGCTCGGCGAGCTCGCGGATGCGTCCCAGCGACCGGCGCATGCCGTCCTCGAGCTCGACGGTGTGCTCAGGGTTGCCGCCGAGGAACAGCTCGGTGAAGCGGGCGGCAAAGTCCTTGACTCCGTGCGGAGTTCGGCGCCGTGACGTGAGCCGCGTGGCGCCCGGGCCAGCCGGCTCGAGGTCGTAGGACCAGAGCGCGCCGTTGTCGAGGACGCGCCACTCGATGCGCCGGCCGACGTCGTATGCCGTGACGCGGGACCGCGTCGGCCACACCAGGAACCCGCGCCGGTTGATTCCGACGAAGCGGGTGCCGACGCCGACCGCCCCGTCGCCGAGGACGACCACCTTGCGGCACTCCGGTGACCACTCGCCGGTGCGGCGCACGTCGGAGACGACCTCCCAGACCCGTTCAGGCGGTGCGGCGATCTCGACCGACGCGTCCAGTGGGCGGGTGGTGTAGGCCATACGCGGCATCGTGGCACACCTCGCGTCCGGAGCACGCCCTCGGCTCTGGGAGACTGTGGGTCATGGCTTCGCTTGCTGACGCGACCCCACCCATCGCCCTCGGGGCACTCGACGGCCGTTACCGCGGCGCGGTCGCGCCGCTGGTCGACCACCTTTCCGAGCCGGCGCTCAACCGCGAGCGGGTGCGGGTCGAGGTGGAGTGGCTGGTCTTCCTCACGACCCATGGTGTGGTGCCGGGTGTCCGGTCCCTGACCGAGGCGGAGCAGACGGCGCTGCGGCAGGTGGTCGAGGACTTCGGCGCCGACGAGATCGCCGAGCTGGCCGAGATCGAGCGCGAGACGCAGCACGACGTGAAGGCGGTCGAGTACTTCCTCAAGCGCCGGCTCTCTGCGATCGCGCCAGACGAGTCGGACCGGGGGCTGGCCGAGCTGATCCACTTCTGCTGCACCAGCGAGGACATCAACAACCTGTCCTATGCGCTCATGGTCAAGGGTGCCGTCGAGCAGGTGTGGCTGCCGCGAGCCACGGCACTGGTCGAGACGGTCGCCACCATGGCGTCGGACCTGCGCGACGTGCCGCTGCTGGCGCACACCCACGGGCAGCCCGCGACGCCGACCACGATGGGCAAGGAGCTCGCGGTCCTCGCGCACCGGCTGGGCCGGCAGCTGCGCCGCATCCGGGGCGCCGAGTACCTCGGCAAGCTCAACGGCGCGACCGGCACCTACGGCGCCCACCTGGCCGCCGTGCCCGGCGCGGACTGGCCGGAGCTGAGCCGCGAGTTCGTGGAATCCCTTGGGCTTCAGTGGAACCCGCTCACCACCCAGATCGAGTCACACGACTGGCAGGCCGAGCTCTACGCCGATGTCGCGCGGTTCAACCGGGTGCTGCACAACCTGTGCACCGACGTCTGGACCTACATCTCGATGGGCTACTTCGCGCAGGTGCGCGGCCAGGGCACCGTCGGCTCGTCGACGATGCCGCACAAGGTCAACCCGATCCGGTTCGAGAACGCCGAGGCCAACCTCGAGGTCAGCAACGCCCTGCTCGACGTGCTCGGCTCGACCCTCGTGCAGTCGCGGCTGCAGCGCGACCTCACCGACTCCTCGATGCAGCGCAACATCGGCTCTGCGTTCGGCCACTCGCTGCTCGCGATCGACAACGTGGCCCGGGGCCTTGCGGGGCTCGACGCGGCGCCCGCCGCGATGGCCGCCGACCTCGACGCCAACTGGGAGGTCCTCGGCGAGCCGGTGCAGTCGGCGATGAGAGCCCTTGGGGCACAAGGTGTTCCCGGCATGGAGGAGCCGTACGAGCGACTCAAGGAGCTCACTCGTGGACGACGGGTCAACGGGGAGGACCTGCGCGAGTTCATCGCCAAGCTGGGGCTGCCGGACGACGTCGCGGCGCGGCTGTCGGAGATGACGCCGGCCACCTACGTCGGGGCGGCACCGCAGCTGGTCGACTACCTCGACGCCGAGTGACACGAGCGCCTGAGGCGAGCACGCGGCATACCCGAGCGGTCGCGGCAGCGACCCTTGGCGTCCTCAGACGGTGACGTCGCCCGTCGGGGTGTCGAACGTGACGGCCAGCAGGCCGGGGGTGCCGCGCGGCGCGACGAAGGTGAAGTCGATGACCGTGGAGGTGCTGTCGGCCGGCAGGTCGAGCCAGTCACGCACGCGGTCGGGGTCGCCGGCGATCTGCAGCCCCTCGATGGTGACCTCGGTGTCAGCGCCGACCGACGGGTGCACCGACGGGTCGGCCCACTGCACGAAGAACGGCAGCTGGGGGTCGGCCATGAGGCCCTTGACGCCGAGCTGGCGCCACTTGATCTCGACGCCGTCGGGGCGGTGCCGGTTGCCCTCGACCGACTCGCGACCGATGCGCTCCTCGAAGGGGGCGATGTCGTCGACGGCGATGACCCAGCCGAGCCAGCCACCGCCGGCCTCGGAGCGGGCGCGCACGGCCTGCCCGAACGGCGCCTTGTCGGACGCGGGGTGGTCCAGCACCTCGACGACCTCGACGTAGCGCTCGTGGGCGAGCGGGAGGATCACGTTGCGAGTGCCGAAGCGCGGGTGGATGCCGCCGTCGACCGGCTCGACGCCGATCAGCTTGGCCAGGCGTTCCGCGGTCGCCTGCAGACCGTCGTGCTCCGCTGCATACGACACATGGTCAACTCGCATACCGAACATCGTGACACACGGTGCGCAGTGCTCCTGACACGGGTGGGGTCAGTGTGACTGGGGGCGTGACCGGGGGTCCGTCCGGCCGCTGGTGGAGTCGCGGCCGACGCCGCGCTGCCGCACCGCCTCGTAGATGACGATGGCCGCCGATGTCGCCACGTTGAGCGAGTTTGCCTTGCCCACCATGGGGATGCGGACGCGGTATGCCGCGTGGTGGAGCACCTCGTCGGTGAGGCCGTACTTCTCGGCGCCGACGGCGATGGCGACGGGCCCGGTGTAGTCGACATCGGTGTGGAGCAGGTCGGTGTCGGGGGTGGTGGCCACGAGCGCGATGCCCTGCTCGTCCAGCCAGGCAAGCGCGTCGGCGGTGGTGTCGCTGGCAACGGGGACGCTGAAGACGGTGCCCTTGGAGGCGCGCACGAGGTTGGGGTTGCCCCAGTCGGTCACGGGGTCGGCCGCGATGACGGCATCGGCCCCGGCGGCGTCCGCGGTGCGCAACATCGCGCCGAGGTTGCCGGGCTTCTCGACACCCTGGGTGAGGACGGTGAGCGCGGCCGGACCCACCGTGAGGTCGCGCGCGTGACGGGTGACCGCGGGCACGACCGCAAGGAAGCCGTCGGGTCCCTCGCGGTAGGCCGCCTTCTCGAAGGCCGCCCGGGTCAGCTGCACCGTCTCGACACCGTGTGCGCGCACCTGGTCGACGACACGGCTCTGGGTGGCCGGGTCGAGCATCAGCTCGGGGCACCAGTAGAGGACTTCGGGCGTGACGCCGGCGTCGAGCGCGAGCTGCAGCTCCTCGTAGCCCTCCACCAGGGTGCGGCCGGTCTCCTCCCGGTGGCGGCGCCGGCGCAGGGCGGCGATGGACTTCAGCCGGGGGTTGGCGGGCGAGCTGATGAGCAGGTCGGTCATGCGGGGATCCGCCGAGCGAGCTGGCTGCGGATGACCCGGGCCAACGGGCCGGTGAGGAAGAGCAGGAACATCGGGTAGTACTTGTCGTCCTGCCACAGGACCGCCACGAGCAGCGCGACGCCGAACAGCAGGGCGAGGGCGATCGCTGCCGAGAGGCCACCGATCGGGCGTTCCTGCCCGGCCTTGAGCAGTCGCGGCGTGCGGATGACGACGACGTTCATGAGGACCATGATCACGGCGTTGGCCAACATCGTGCCGATGTAGAGGACCTGCTGGAGCGTGTCCGTGTGCAGGCTGCCGGTGAGCGCGGTGGCGACGGGGAGCCAGACGATGGTGAACATCCAGGCGATGTCGAGCCAGACGAGGGCGCCGGTCTCGCGTTCGACGCGGTCGAAGAGGCCGTGGTGCTGACGCCAGAAGACCGCGATCAGGACGAAGCTCAGGGCCAGGCTGAACAGCTGCCCGCCGTGCTCGTTCAGGTACTCCGCGGTCGTGAGGTTGTCGGCCTTCGCCTCGGACACGCTCTCCATGAGCGGGAGGATGAGCAGCGTCATGGCGATCGCGACGACAGCGTCGGTGAAGAAGACGAGCCGCTCGACGGTCGGGTTCTCGCGCGGGTTCTCGCGCGGGCGGTCGCCGCGGGCGTGAATGGTGGTGTCCCCCATGGGTGTCGAGACTAGCGAGCGGGGTCGCCGAACCAGTGGCAGGCCTGACCGTGGGGCCCGGACCAGGCGACGGGTATGCCGTCGAGCGCGGTGAGGAACCGCGGTGCGCCTTCGGGGGTCGGTTCGGTCGGCTCGGCGATGCCCAGGTCTGCCATGACGCCGACGCCCTCGTTGGCGATCCAGTGACCGGGCAGGTCGCGGACGAGGTCGGCGAACCGACGGCGGTCGTCGGGTTCGACGTAGGCGAGGACGGCCGAGTGGAAGACGACGACGGTGGCATCGGATGGTGCTTCGGCGACCAGGGCCGGCAGGTCGGTCAGGAGGTCGCCGCGGAGCAGGTGTGGCGGGTCGGCACGGACCAGCTCGGCCGCCTTGGTGATGCGCTCGCGCCGCTCCTGGTGTTCGGGCCAGACCAGGGCGGTGAGCCAGTCGCGGTCGTCATCGCGTGTCAGGTCAAGGGGATTCAGGTCCAACCCGCCCCGCCACGCGACGGTCGGGACGCGCTCGGGTGACCCCGCGGCATACCCCTGCGGTGTCGACCACACGCACGGGAGGACGGGGCCGGGGCCGTCGCCGATGACGCCCCGGCCGTAGTCGTAGCGGTAGCGGTCGGGGTAGAGGGTCAGGCCTGCGCTCGCGCCGACCTCGATGAGGGCGAGCGGGCCGGGGATCGCCAGGAGTGCGGGCAGCAGGGTGGCGCAGCGGGCGGCCTCGTTGGTCTGGGTGCTGCGCGCGAGGATCTCGGGACGGATGCGCGTCCAGCTGGCCGCGACCCAGTCGGTGAAGGCGCCGGGATCGGTGAGCGGTGCGCCGAGCAGGGTGCCGACGCCGAAGAGGAGGTTCGGCTGGCGCTTGGGCTCCGGGACGTCGTCGAGCAGCTCGAGGAGGCGGTCATCGGCGGCGACGGCTCGGGCGAGGGCTTCGTACGTCGGGGACGTGCCGGCTGCCTGGTTGGTGGCGAAGCGCTCGTAGAGCTGGGCGGTCTCGTCGGTTGCCGTCACGATGGTGACGGTACCGACAGACGCGGGGTCAGGACGGCGCAGGGCCGCAGCGCGGCGCCATACTCAGAACGGTGGTGGGTCGTCGGCGTTGGACCGGCGGCGGCCGGTGGTTCGTCGGCTCGCGAGGTGGGTGGCGTAGTCGTCGGTGAGGTCGACGGTCCACAGGCTGCCGGGGGTGATGAGTTGGCCGATGCGTTTGCCGTATTCGTCGAACAGGTTGCGGTGTTGGGGGCCGAAGCGTTCGCGGTGGTCGGTGAGGTATTCGAATGCCTCTTCGAGCAGTGAGGGCAGCTCGATCGGGCGGTCTGGTGTAGCGCCGGTGTCGTCCGGGAGGGGTCGGCCGTCGTCGTTGAGCCAGGGCTGGGGGTCGGGGTTGAGGTGGTGGACCGGGTGGGTGAGGCGTTGGCGGCCGGTGGGGTCGGTCCATTCGACGACGGCGCCGGGGAGCGTGCGGACGGTCCAGCGTCGGAGTTGTTTGGTGCGGTGGTGTCGTCGGCACAGGCAGATCAGGTTGCTCACCTGAGTCAGGGTGGACCCTTCACGCCAGGGGGTGACGTGGTCGAGGTCGCAGAACGTGGCGGCGACGGTGCATCCGGGGAACCGGCAGTGCCCGTCGCGGCCCTTGACGGTGCGGATCATGGCTTCGGTGGGCCGGTACCCGATCACGACCGGTTCCGGGGCCGCGCACCGGCGCACCATCGCGGTGGCGAAGGCTGCCTCGAGCCCTGCCACCCCGGTCGAGTCCACGTTGCCTGTCGAGCCCGCGTTTCCGTTCCGGCTGGTGGCTGCCGTTGCGGTGGCGTGGTCGCTGCCACGACCGGCCTGGTCCTGACTGGTGGGTGTGATGGTCCAGCTGCTGACCGGGGTGGAGGAGTACG
>Ga0233425_10000180_pt1 | contig 161904 bp, 140 predicted proteins | sample Watercolumn_Towu_2_FD_181712 | JGI IMG/M metagenome (GOLD analysis project Ga0233425, IMG submission 181712) | Freshwater microbial communities from Lake Towuti, South Sulawesi, Indonesia - Watercolumn_Towuti2014_140_MG | ecosystem: Environmental > Aquatic > Freshwater > Lake | place...
TTCAGCACGTTGGCTTCGCCCAATCGGTCGCCAATTTCGCGAAACAGCCCCAGCGCCTTCTGGTAACTGTCGAGCGCGGCGTCTAATTGCTTACGGAACTGTTGCACGTCGCCGATGGCTTGCAGCACGTTGGCTTGTAATTGGCGGTCGGAAACCCCCAATTGCAGGCAGGCTTCCAGCCAGGCAATCCAATATACCCAATCTTCCACAAAGCTGATATAGAACCAGTTCCGGCTTTGAGTGGTCAGGCGGGCGAGCAATTCCCCATTTTTCTGCCCTCGCGCCCATTCGCAGCAGGTCAGCAGGTTGGCGCGTTCATCCGCCACCTGCGGCGCGCTGCTGCGATCATCGGTGTAGTATTCAGAGAAAAGACTAACCATCCATGTTGCCAACGCGTCTCTCATTCTTACTTCTTCTGCCTTATCCCCGTGAAGTTTTCGGGCCGCATATTCGTCCACTAAATCGTGCAGGCGGTAGCGTTCGCTCTCTCCCTCCACAACCTTGACCAACGACAGGTTGATAAAGTGCGAAAGGGTTTGGCGCGCCTCGCCAGGTTCGGTTTCCCACACATAGGCCGCGGCTTCAGGCGCAAAGCCGGTTGGGTGGAAAGCAGCTAGGGCGCGGAATCTTTTCCTGTCTGCCTCGCTCAAGTCGAGATAACTGGCATCAAACACCTTTTCCATATCCCAGCGAGCGTCGCCATCCATTCGCAGCTCAGGGAAGCGTCCCTGCACAATCTCGAAATAGCGGGCAATAGGTTTGCGGATACCCTGCAACTGGCGAGCGCGCCGTGCAGCAATCTCCAGCGCCAACGGGTTGTAGGCGCAGCGCGCCGCCAGCTTCGCCGCTTCTTCCTTTTCCGCGGCTACCACCTCCACGCCAAGCACTGCCTCCATCAGCTCGTTTGCTTGTTCCTTCGTCATGTGATCCAGCTCGAAAATCTTGTTCATCCCTGCAATCTGCTGGATGCGGCTGGTGATCAGCGCTGCGCAGGGCTTGGAAGGCAAAAAGTCTGTTAATCCAGCCAGCGCTTTTTCGCGCACATCATCGAGAATAACCAAATAATGGCAGCCACGCAAACTGTGGTGTAATTCGCTCTTTTGTTGTTCGTAGGAAGAGCCGGGAGGCAATTGAACGCCGCACCTGGTCAGCATGTCACCCACTACCTGCTGTGGGGTGCGTTCGCCCACATCTATCCACAAAAGGTCGTCGAATTTTTCCCTCAATTCTAACGCGGCATGTTTAGCCAGCTCGGTTTTACCCAACCCGCCTGGAGCGTGCAGCCCCACGATAGCGCCGGTTCCATTGCCGCCGCGCAGGAAGGCTTCCACCTCCTCCTCGATCTTGCCGCGATGGATGTATGTGACGGCTTTTGCTGGCGGAATATCTCCAATGCTACCGTGGGTTTCTGGCAACGGCGTGGCAGGCAGAGTAACATTCAATGTCTCCACATTGCCAACATTGATTCCTCCGCTGATCTCGTCAATTCTTTGGTGAATATCCGTAGTCGCTGTGGGCTTCTCTGTTTTTCGCAGATCCAACCAGCCTTTTATTCCCGCACCTGCCCCCAGCACTGCAACAAGCACATCGAAAAGCCACTTCCCCAACCCGGCTGGTTCGGATGTCGTTGCGCTATCCAGTGCAAAAATGATCGCGCCAAGTAAAAAAGCCGATCCAAAAATTATTAGAACAATGGACAATGTTCTTGCTTTCATCGAGTCTCTCCTTCCCTTTCGAAGGATAGATCAATAATCCATCCCAATTGTAGAGCCAATCGCCCCATGAAGCAAGTCCATAAAGCCACATTTTCTGATCACTTCTCACTCATCACTCATCACTTCTCACTTCTCACTTCTTTCGTGTCCCCTTCGTGTACTTTCGTGGATAAAAATCTTGACAACTCAGCACAATTGTTCTATATTAAGGGCATGGACAATTCCATTTCCCGCCTCCAAGCCCTTTCCTGCCAGATGTCGCTCGAACGCGGCGAAGAACACTGCTACGTCACCGGCAAGGATTACAACTTCCCCGCCAGACCAAACCTGACACCTGACACTGGAACACGTGACACGCAGATCTTCGTCCATCCCGCCGTCCTCCCCAACGGCCAGCGCATCAAGCTGCTCAAGACCCTGCTCTCCTCGGCCTGCGAGCGCGATTGCTACTACTGCCCCTTCCGCCTCGGCCGCGACATGCGCCGCGCCACCTTCCAACCGGAGGAGTTCGCCCGCCTGTTCATGCTGCTGGCGCAGAAGGGCATCGCCGAGGGCATCTTTCTCAGCTCCGGCGTCATCGGCGGCGGAGTTCGCACGGAGGACAAGCTGCTGGATACCGCCGACATCCTGCGCCACAAGCTTGGCTTCCGTGGCTACATCCACCTCAAGATCATGCCCGGCGCGCAGCGCGACCAGGTTTACCGCGTCATGCAGCTTGCTGATCGCGTCTCGGTCAACCTCGAAGTGCCCAACACGGCGCGCCTGGCGAAGCTGGCTCCGCACAAGCAATTCCTTTCGGAGCTGCTCCAGCCGCTCAAGTGGGTGGATGAGATCCGCCGCACCCAACTGCCTCCCCCTCGCCCCTGGCTTGACACTCATTCCTCGCGACCCACCACTCACTCATCACTCATCACTACTCCCGACTCACGCCTCCTACCTCGCCACTCCTCCTGGCCTTCCTCCGTAACCCAATTCGTCGCCGGCGGCGCGGGCGAATCCGATCTGGAGCTGCTCACCGCAACCAGCTACCTCTACCGTAACCTGCACCTCAAGCGAGCATACTTCTCACGCTTCAACCCGGTCCCGGACACTCCGTTGGAGAATCAGCCGCCTGTCCCGCCCATCCGCGAGCACCGCCTCTACCAGGCCTCTTTCCTGCTGCGTGACTACGACTTCGATCTGGAGGAGCTACCCTTTGAAAACGATGGCTCGCTCCCATCCCAGACCGACCCAAAGCAGGCCTGGGCGCAGCGCAACCTGGCCGGTCGTCCTGTAGAAATTAACCGCGCCGAGCGTCACGAGCTATTGCGCGTCCCTGGCATCGGGCCGAAAGGCGTGGACGCCATCCTCAAAGCCCGCCGCCAATCGCGATTGCGCGATCTCTCCGCCTTGCGCGCCCTAGGGGTCGTTATCAAACATGCTGCGCCGTTCCTGCTGCTGGATGGGAAACAGGCGACATATCAGCCTGCACTTTTATGAGTTGTAGAACAAGCCTACAGGCTTGTTCTCCTCTGGTAAAATAAAGGGCGGAGGTACGAATGAAAAGAACCCTCTTTGGATTAGCGGTCGTCTCACTGGCAGTCCTGGTTAGCTGCAGTCCTGCCGCGCCGGCCGCGACGATTGACCCCGGCATGTACTACACCCAGGCTGCCCAGACCATTGCCGCAGCCGAACAGACACGTGCGGCTGCATCCACGCCTACGCCCGAGCCTGCCACTCCCACGCCGACTGATACCCCCACGCTTCCCCCCACCCTACCGCCGATCTCCGGCCCATCCGCCACCCCCGACCCCTGCAACCAGGCGCAGTTCCTCTACGATGTGACCATCCCCGATAACACCATCATGTCGCCCAACCAGACCTTTACCAAGACGTGGGAACTCCGGAATATCGGCGCTTGCCCATGGACCACCGACTACAAGCTAGTCTTCGTCAGCGGCACGCAGATGGGCGGCGTTACCACCCAATTACTGACACAAGGCTCCATTTTACGTGGACAATCTGTGGATGCCTCGGTCGTCCTGAAAGCCCCAGCCACAGCCGGCACTTATACTGGCTATTGGAAACTGGCCGACGGCAACGGCCATCTCTTTGGGTTGGCTGGAGATCCATTCTATGTCACGATAAAAGTGGTGACGAGCGGCACTATTACCATCCGGCTGGGCACGGTTGCTTACGAGAGTGGATCGGTAACAGCCTCCGGTACGGTTTCCGGTGACGTCCTGGTCGGCGACACCGCCAATAAAGAGGGCGTCCAGGGATTCCTCAGTTTCGACATTTCTACCATTTCTTCGCGCGCTACCATTAATTCCGTCATGCTCGATCTCTCCCAGTATGATATTACAGGGGTTCCATTCACCGGCTTGGGTTGCTTGGATGTCTACCAGCAGGATTACACACCTCTGAATGCAAATGACTTTGTTAACGGAAACCCGGTCGGCGCGTTCATAGAATGGTGTAATTCGGATGCCCTTAATGCCGCGATTGCGGATAACGATTTCACCACTGCCCTCCAAGCCAGATTGGGCACAGGCACTCGCCTCCAATTCAGGCTACAATTTCCCAACAACCACTCCAATCGCGATGGGATGGTGGACGCGATCCGCTTTTACGCGCCCACATTGATCGTCCAATTTACAATGCCGTGATGAATGTTATTGGGATTAAGTTGCGCTCTCTTACGCAACCGGCTTGTGAAATGTGCAGGATATGAAAACAAATCGCCTTTCGCTCGTTCTTTTGTTGATCGTAATCTTGGCAGGTTGCAGCTTACCGGTAAACCAGGCGACGCCCAATCCACAGGTAATCTTCACCCTTGCCGCGCAGACGATAATTGCAGAACAGACGCGTCTCGCGCCCACCCAGGAGTTACCGACAGCAACGATTCCTCCTACGGGAACTCCTCCTACTGTCTTTCCGCCAACTGCCTCTGCAACGCTCCCCATCCCCGCTACCGTGACCCTCGCCCCGACTGCGTTGCCTACTGCAACGCCACAGCCGCTCCCCTGCAACGCGGCTCGTTTCGTCACCGATGTGACCGTCCCGGACGGCGCCACCATGGCTCCAGGCCAGACCTTCGTCAAGACTTGGCGATTAAAGAACACCGGTACCTGCACCTGGAATTCTGCTTACCAACTGGTCTTCGCGCATGATAATGCCATGGGCGGTCCTGCCAACCAGGCCTTGACCACCGGCACGGTCGCACCCGGCGAGTCCCTGGATGTTTCTGTCAATCTGAAAGCCCCCTTAGTGGCAGGCGCATATAAGGGCTATTGGTCCTTGCGCGATTCCAATGGGGTGCTTTTTGGGTTGGGCGGCAATGATTCCTTTTGGGTGTCCATCGTGGTGGATCCTGCACTGCCACTTGTCCTTATCGCCGATTACGTTGCTGCGGAAAGCGGTTCCGTACGCTCGGACACCATCATTCGGGACGATCTCTGGGTGGGTGATACGATGGACAATTCCGGTTCGCAGGTTTTCCTTAGTTTTAATATCTCTTCTCTGCCACTGACGGCGACCATCCGGGAAGGGGCGCTGGATCTTTCACAAGGATACACAATCGTCGGCGATCCATTCGCTGTCTTGGGTTGCTTGAAGGTATACCAGCAGGATTTCATCCCCTTGGATAAGAACGACTTCTTCAGCGGCGCTCCGACTGGCGCATTCATCGTCTCATGCTCACAGACTGATCTGAACAGTGCTACGGTGGACAACGATTTCAAAGTCGCCATTCAGGCAAAAATTGGCTCCACGCGCATTCAATTCCGCCTACAATTTCCCGATAAGCTCAGCAACAACAACGGCGTCGCTGACCAGATACGGCTGGGAATCCCCCGGCTGATCATCAAATACACATTGCCTTGATGTGCAGAAACCCGTTTCCTTGTAGGAAACGGGTTTCTTAAGTCATTCGCGTTTCAACACCTGCCACGCGCCAGCCCATGGCTTCCCCAGCCGGTGGTTCATGGGTACGTTCACCTTGCCAAGTTTTTGGGCTGCATGTGCGGCCAATGCCGCGACCGTTCCCCAATCTTCATCTAAGATAGCAGTTTTCATCTTCTCGGCTATATGTCCCGTCCATGCCCAATCCATGCGGAAGCGGTCTGCCTTGACCCAGTAGCCGCGCTTCTCCCAGGCAGCCACGGAAACATCAATTGTGTTTCCTACCGCCCGCAACGATAAAGCCAGGTATGCCGCCAGGTCGCGCGCTTCGGCGCCAGGCTCCCTCTGCCGCGCCAACTCCCTCACGGCGAGGACGACGGTGCGCGTCAGGTAATTTCTTTCTTTTCCGGCGCTTTCAGGATTAATGATACGTGACAAGGTTGCTCCAAGTGTAGGGCAGATTTCAAACCGCACTAAGCAGGGCGGATTTCTTATCCGCCCCCCTCAAACCGCCCGATTATATCAGCGATTGGTTAACGCCGGCAAATGTTTTATTGACGCCCCCCCTCCCCTCGCTTATAATTCCGCCGCCGGGGAAGTGCTGGAACTGGCAGACAGGCATGACTTAGGATCATGTGCCGAAAGGCGTGCGGGTTCAAGTCCCGCCTTCCCCACCAGGAAACCAAACCCGAATCTAGGCTTACGGGAATTTCGTGTAAGTCGATGCAAAAACAACATCAAAGTTGAGGCAATCCATTGAATATCGAGACCCAACCCCGCGATGACCACCAGGTCACACTGACCGTTTCGCTCGAAGCCGAGCGACTTGAAAGCGCCAAGCGCCGCGCCGCCCGTAAGATCTCCGAGCGCGCCAAGATACCCGGATTCCGTCCCGGCAAGGCGCCTTACGATGTCGTCCTGCGACATTATGGCCCAGAGGCCATAACCGAAGAAGCCATCGATCTGCTTGTAAGCGAAGTCTACCCGCAGGCGCTTGATGAGGCCAAGATCGAACCGGCTGCGTCCGGCAAGCTCGAAAAGATCGAAAGCCAGACACCACCAAAGTTCATCTTTACCGTGCCACTCGAGCCAACAGTTGACCTTGGCGATTATCGCGCCATCCGACTGCCCTACGAGTGGCAAGCCCCCGGCGAAGAAAAAGTCGACGAGGAGATCGAGAACCTTCGCCGCATTCACAGCAAGATGGATGCTGTCGAACGCCCAGTGGAAGCCGGCGACTTCGTCATGCTCGACGTGATGGGCATCAAAGCCAAGGCCAAAGAGGGCGAAACGCCGGTGTTTAATCGCCAAGGTTATCCGATCTTCATTCAACCGGAGAAAGAGAAAGAAGACGAATGGCCGTTTGCAGGCTTTTCACGCAAGCTAATTGGGTTGGAAATCGGTAAATCCAAGAGCTTTACCCACAAATTCGCCAAAGATGACAAAGATGAAGGGCTACGCAGCCAATCGGTCAATTTCGTTGTCACCGTCAAGGCAGTCCGAGGCGTCATCCTGCCCCCCTTGGACGATGAGTTTGCCAAGCTGGTTGGCAGTTTCGAAAACCTGGCCGCGCTGCGCGATGCCGTTCGCGCCAACCTGGAAACCCGCTCGAAAGCTGATTACGACGATGGATTCTATGTCAAACTGGTTGACGAGATCAAGAAAGGCGCTTCGGTAAAATATCCGCCCCAAGTTTTAGACGAGGAAATCGAGGATGTTACCGAGGATTTCACCGAACGCTTGGCCGGTCAGAATCTCGATATGGAAGCCTATCTCAAAATGCGCGAGACCGACAAGGACAAGTTCATTGCCGAGGAAATAAAACCCGCCGCGGTCAATCGCCTGGAGCGACGGCTCATCCTCAATAAGATCGCCGAAGTCGAAAAGATCGAGGTCAGCCAGGAGTATTTGGACACCGCCATCCAGCAAACCATGTACGAGCTGCGCGGCAGCGAGGATTATCAAAAAGCGACGCGTGGCAAGAGCGCGCCTCCCAAGCGATTGCAGAATGCGATCGTGATGGAATCGGCGCGCCGGGCTGTTGGCCAGCAGGTGCTCGAACGTATTAAGGCGATTGCCCTCGGAGAAGCGCCTGAGATCCCAGACGATAAGCCCGAAGAAAAGCCAGAAGAAGTTACGGATGGCACGCCTCAGAATCCGGAGACGGAGAAACCGGTCGAACCGGAACCTAAGGCTTGATCTCTACTTCCTTCCTTAGTGCACTTTGTGTCCATTGTGTTTAGAAACTTAATTATGGAGAAAAACATGTTACTACCCGATTTCAAGATGCAGTACGTCTACGAATCATCCACACGCGGCGAGCGCGGTTACGACATCTACTCGCTGTTGCTCAAGGAACGTATTATCTTTCTCGGCATGCCAATTGACGATCAGGTCGCCAATCTCATCGTCGCCCAGTTGCTCTACCTGAGCCATGAGGACACCGAGAAGGAAATCCAGATGTACATCAATTCACCGGGCGGGGTCATCTATTCCGGGCTGGCGATCTACGATACCATGCAGATGATCTCCAACCCGATCAGCACTTTGGCTGTCGGCGTGACCGCCTCGTTCGGGACCGTGCTGCTGGCTGCCGGTACGAAGGGCCGCCGCTACGCCCTGCCCAATTCCACGATCCATTTGCATCAGCCTCTCGGCGGTGCGCAAGGTCAGGCTACTGACATCGAGATCCAGACCCAGCAGATCCTGCGCCTGAAAACCCTCTTGAACAACATCCTTTCCAAGCATACTGGACAGCCCGTGGATGTCATCAAGCGCGATACCGACCGCGATTTCTACCTGGAGGCAGAGCAAGCCGTGAAATACGGCATCGTGGATCAGGTGCTTGAAGTGCCAGAGAAGAAATAATAGCCGAAAACAGAAACCCGTTTTCTTGGTGAAAACGGGTTTCTTTCTAAAGAATGATCCCTCCTAACATCAAATCCCTCATTCTCGATATGGACGGCGTACTGTGGAAGGACGCCACGCCCATTGGCGACCTGCCGCGCATCTTCGCCCGCATCCACACGCGCGGCCTGAAAGTCGCCTTTGCCACCAACAACGGCACGCGCACGCCTGAGCAATATGTCGAACGCCTTGCCGGTCTTGGCGTCCAAGTCGAGTCTTGGCAGGTGGTCACTTCCTCCCTGGTTGCTGCGGAGTTAATGGAAAGGCACTTCGTCTCTCACCGCGAAGAAACGAAGGACGCGAAAGCTGTTAGCCCTTCGCGGAGCAAAAAAACCCTTCGCGGTTTCGCGGTTCCAAATGAGGTAGCGATAAAAACTAAAGTCTTTGCCATCGGCGGCGAAGGCTTGATGCAAGCCTTGCGCGCCAAGGGCTTGGAGCTGTTGCCGGTCGAGCGCGCCGAAGAGGCCCAGGCAGTTGTCATGGGCATTGATCGCGCCATAAATTTCGAGAAGATGTGCGCCGCGGCCCTTCTCGTACATCGTGGCGTCCCCTTTTTCGGCACCAATCCCGACAAGAGCTTCCCCACCCCGCTCGGCGAGATCCCCGGCGCCGGCGCCTGGGCTTCCGTCATCATCACCGCCACAGGCGTGCAGCCGATCTATGCCGGCAAGCCCCAGCCGGAAATTCTCGAGCTGGCACGCCAGCGACTCGGTACTGCCAAGCAAGAGACGCTTGTGGTTGGCGACCGTCTCGAAACTGACATCGCTGGCGGACAAGCCGCCGGAATGCCCGTCGCGCTGGTCCTTTCGGGGGTATCCACCCATCAGCAGGCTAAGGCGTGGAAGCCAGCAATTGATTTTGTATCAGAGAATTTAGGTGAGTTGGTTGGGTAAAAGGTTCTATTCGCGTAATTCGCGTAGAAAATTCCTCGCGCAAATATGAAAACAATTTATGACCTTACCTTCCCAGAAATCAAAGCTATTCTGGAATCCTGGAACAAACCCTCCTATCGCGCAATCCAGATCTGGCAGGGCCTCTACCAGCATCTCTACAACTCGTCCGACCAATTCACCACCCTCCCCGCCTCCCTGCGCGCCAAGCTTGCTGATAACTTCACCTTCGATCCCCTAACTCCTACATCCTACCTCGCCTCCCGCGATGAGAACACCCTCAAAACTCTCTTCCGCCTCAGCGACAACCTCACCATCGAAGCCGTGCTGATGCGTTACTCCCGTCGCCCCATGCCTCTCGCTCCTCCCTCAACGTCTACCTTCACTCGTCACTCGTCACTCGCCACTCGTCACACCCTCTGCATCTCCACCCAATCTGGTTGTGCCATGGGTTGTGCCTTCTGCGCCACGGGACAGATGGGCTTCAAGCGCCACCTCTCCAGCGGAGAGATCGTCGCCCAGGTGATGTATTACGCTCGCCTGCTCAAGACCTCCGAGTTCTCTAAGAACTCGGAGGTCTCAGCAGTAACCAACATCGTGGTTATGGGTATGGGCGAGCCATTCCACAACTACGAGAATACAATGGCTGCCATTGACCGCCTGAACGACCCGGATGGATTTAACTTCGGCGCGCGGCGCTTTACCATTTCGACAGTCGGCCTGGTCCCCGCCATCCGCCGGTTCACTGCCGAGAAACGCCAGGTTAACCTGGCAATCTCGCTCCACGCCGCTGATGATGAATTGCGCTCGAAATTGCTGCCGGTGAATAATAAATACCATCTTGCTGAACTTTTCTCTGCCTGCCGCGACTATGTGGAAACCACGGGCCGTCGCCTCACCTTCGAGTGGGCGCTGGTTAATGAAGTCAACGACACACCCGAGCAAGCCCAATTATTGGCAAAGAGGCTTCATGGCATGCTCTGCCATGTCAACATCATCCTTCTCAACCCCACGCGCGGCTACACTGGCCGGGCAACGACCTCTCGGCGGGCGAAAGCGTTCCAGGAAATCTTGCAGCAGGCTGGCATCCCCTGCACGATTCGCCTCCGCCGAGGCATCGAAATTAGCGCCGGCTGCGGCCAGTTGGCTGGGCAATCGTAGTTTTATACATGGTTGTGCTACAATTGCGTACGTTAGTCCAAACTACTAACGCAATTCATCACTCCTCACTTATCACTTCTCGCTCCTAACTCCTAACCCGCAACTCCTGACTCGCAACTCCTAACTCGCATCTCCCATGACCGACGAAAACACCTCCTTTCTCGACCGTCCCCTTTCGAAGCATTTCCCTGCTCTCAATCTCGAACTGCTCATCTTCATATGTATCGTCCTCCTGACCGCTGTCAGCCGACTCTACGAGCTCGGCGCGCGTGTCATGAGCCACGATGAGAGCCTGCACACTTATTTTTCGTGGTTGTTATACCAAGGCAATGGCTATCAGCACAACCCGATGATGCACGGCCCGCTCCAATTCCACCTCTTGGCGCTTACCTACTTTCTCTTTGGCGCCACTGACTTCACCGCCCGCTTGCCCCATGCCATCAGCAGCATCCTCACCATTATCCTGCTCTGGAAGTATCGCCGCTACCTCGGCAAAGTGGGGACATTGGTCACCGCAGGATTGATGCTCATCTCGCCCTATATGCTCTACTACGGGCGCTATGCTCGTAATGAAGCATTCGTTGGCCTTTTCGGCCTCCTGATGCTCTATGCCATGCTGCGTTACTTCGAGACCGGTAAGCTGCGTTATCTATACCTCCTCACCTTAGCCCTGGTTCTTCATTTCACAGCCAAAGAGACTGCCTTCATTTATGCTGCGCAGGCTCTGCTCATCCTGGCGATCTATTTCATCGCCCAAGTGACGCGTAATCCATGGCAGGATGGGCGTCGTTACAACGCGTTCATTATTACTCTTGCTGTGGGTATCCTCCTGCTCTGTTCAGCCTTTGGGTACTCGGTTCTAAGCCGTGGGGCGACTGCATCGAATGCCGCGCTGACGGTCGCGCCAGCCCTTCCGACTCAATCTGATGCCGACCAGCCTGCCGCGCTACCCGCAGCAGGTACCAGGCTCCTTTCGCCAACGCCCATCCTTCTCGGCTTGGCGCTGGTTGCTTTTGTCCTGGCTGCCATATTCTTGGTGAAAGGATACGGCTGGAAGGCAATACGCGCCGAGCGTTCCTTTGATATGCTCATGCTCATCGGCGCGTTGGTGTTACCGCTGCTCGCTGCTTTCCCGCTGCGCTTGACCGGTGGGCATCTTTTTTACAAAGACCCCAATAACCCCGCCAACATTCTTGTGGATTATGAAACATCAAATCTAGTGCGCATTGCTCTCTTCTCTCTACTCCCAATGTGTTTACTTTCCATCGTTGCCGGGCTGTGGTGGAACTGGCGTCAGTGGCTGCTTAATGTCTTCATATTTTATGGCATCTTTATCTTCTTCTACACCACCGTCTTTACCAACTTTTATGGCTTCGCATCCGGTTTGGTCGGCTCGCTGGATTATTGGATCGTGCAACAGGGCGTCAATCGAGGTGGCCAACCGTGGTATTACTACATCCTAATTCAGATTCCGATCTACGAATTCCTTCCTGCGCTTGGGACAATTCTCGCCCTCTATTTTGGACTCCGCCGCCGCACTTCCCTTCCACTCTCCTCCACGGCTAGCCCGGCTATCAGTTTGGTAGACTCTTCGCCACTTCCTAACCAAGAACCTTCGACACTCGACACTCGACACTCATCACCCGTCACCTTCATCCTCCTGGCCTGGTGGTCGTTCAGCAGCTTGCTGGCGTTTACCATCGCCGGAGAGAAGATGCCTTGGCTGACCCTCCACATTGCCCTGCCCATGATCCTGTTGGCCGGCTGGGGTCTGGGACAGGTCATCGAGCGTGTGGATTGGGCCGCTGTCCGCAAGAAGCGCGGCTTGTTGGTTGTCATTGCCCTGGGAGTTTTCCTGGCCAGCTTTATCGCCACCTTGGTTACCCTGGTGGGTCCCAATCCACCTTTCCAAGGCAAAGAACTGCTCCAACTTGCTGCTACCAGCTCTTTCTTGTTTGCATTGGTCGCGCTCGTGGCAAGTGTTGTGGGTCTGTCCTACCTCCTGCGCGATTGGGAATGTCGCCAATTTTTTCGCATCAGCGTGCTGACCTTTTTCGGCCTGCTGGCGGTGCTAACCGTCCGCGCTTCTTTCCGCGCCACCTACATCAATTCAAACTACGCCAACGATTACTTGGTCTATGCACACGGCGAAGCCGGCGTCAAGGATATCATGAAGCAGGTGGCCGCAATCTCCCGCCGTACGGCTGGAGGCAATACGCTGGTCATCGCCTATGACACCAGCGCACCGGACACTGGCGTCTCCTGGCCACTCACCTGGTACTTGCGCGACTATCCCAACAAACGTCCCTTCGACCAACCTTCCAAGTCGCTGCGCGATTCTCCAGTCATCATCGTGGATCAGAAAAACTTTTCGACCATTGAGCCGGTCGTTGGCGATGCCTATAATCGCCTCGATTATTTACGTATGGTCTGGCCCAACCAGGATTATTTCGACCTTACTTGGGCGCGCATCAAGAATGCCTTGTCGAACCCCGCGATCCGTGCTGGCATCTGGCAGATCTGGCTGAACCGCGACTACACTGAATATGCCCATGCCACCGGCAACACCAACCTGACCTTGCCTACCTGGGAACCTTCCAACAAGATGCGCCTGTACATCCGCAAGGATGTGGTCGCTAAGATTTGGGAATTTGGTGTCGGCACCGTATTGCCTGTGGAAGCCGATCCCTACGAAAAAGGGATGGTCTCATTGGCATCCGACATGTCCTTTGGCATGACCGGCCAGGGAGCAGGGCAGTTGGTTGGCCCGCGCGGCATTGCCGTAGCGCCGGATGGCAGCCTGTATGTGGTCGAGATGCAGAATGGCCGCATCTCGCACTTTGACAAAAGCGGCCTTCTCCTGCAATCCTGGGGTAGCAGCTCGCCCGGCTGTCTCTACCCCGGCGCGCCTCCACCGGATGTCCCCACTAACACCTTTTGCCAGCCTTGGGACGCTGCCGTTTCGCCGGATGGAAGATGGATTTACGTCGCGGATACCTGGAATCACCGTATAATGAAGTTCACTGCCGATGGTAAATTCGTCAAGGCCTGGGCGCGCCCTAATTATGGGCAGGAGGACCCGTCAGGTATCTGGGGGCCGCGCGGCATCACGGTGGATGCGCAAGGGCGCGTTTTCGTCACCGATACCGGCAATAAGCGTATCGTCTTTTTCGATGCCGATGGCAACGCGATAGGACAGATCGGTTCACCTGGCTTGCTTGCCGGCCAATTCGATGAACCGGTCGGCCTGGCGTTCGCGCCGAACGGCAATCTCTACGTGGTCGACACATGGAACCAGCGCATCCAGGTTTTCACACCATCCCAAGATGGATTGACCTTCATCCCGCTGGCGCAGTGGGATATTTCCGGATGGTTTGGCCAATCGCTGGATAACAAACCTTACATCGCAGTGGATAAACAAGGTTATGTCTTTATCACGGATCCGGAAACTGAACGTATCTTGGAATTCGATGCCCAAGGCGCTTTCATCCGCGGCTGGGGCGCGAATGCTCTCGGTAGCGAAAGCGTTGGCCTTGTCACCGGCATCGCTATGGATGCTCAAGGGCATGTATGGGTCAGTGACGCCCGCAATAATCGGTTGCTCCGCTTCACCCTTCCTATACCGTAGGATAATTATCGAGATGAATTCACTTGTACCCGACAGGGTATTCACCGGAAAGCAGGTGGTATAATCCCATCCGTTTGCAAGGACTTGCGCTTCGCGCAATCTACAATCTAAAATCCACTATCGGATAATTATGAAACTGCACGAATATCAATCCAAACAAATCTTCTCCAAATATGGAATCCCGATCCCCAAGGGACGGGTGGCGGCTACCGCAACCGCGGCGAGACAGATCGCTGAAGAATTGGGTGGCCGCGTTGTTGTAAAGTCCCAAGTGCTGGTCGGCGGACGTGGCAAGGCCGGCGGTATTCGCCTGGCAAAAACACCCAAAGAGGCTGAAGAGGTTGCCACGCAGATCCTCGCGATGGAAATTAAAGGCCTGCCGGTGCGTAAGGTGCTGGTGGATGAGGCGGCGAACATCGATCACGAGATCTACCTGGGCATAACCAACGATCGCGCTGCGCGCCGGCCCGTGATGATGTCTTCTTCCGCTGGTGGTGTGGAGATTGAGGAGGTCGCCCGCACAACCCCTGAAAAGATCATCAAGGTGCATATCGACCCGTTGCTCGGCCTGCGCGATTTCCAGGCGCGCGACATCGCCCTCGGCATTGACTTGCCGCGCGAGCATTGGAAACTTTTTGGCAGCATTGCCAGCGCCCTGTGGAAAGCCTATATGGAGAACGACGCCACCCTGGCAGAGATCAATCCACTCGTCATCACCAAAGAAAAGCAACTTGTTGCTTTGGATGGGAAAATGCTGGTGGACGATAGCGCCCTCTTCCGCCACCCCGACTTGGCTGAAATGCGTGATGTGGACGAGGAAGCCGCCGCTGAGATCGAGGCGCGCAAGTACGGCCTCTCGTACATCAAACTCGACGGCCAGATCGGCTGCATGGTCAACGGTGCAGGGCTGGCAATGACCACGATGGATATCGTCAAGCTGTTCGGCGGTGAACCTGCCAATTTCCTGGATATCGGCGGCGGCGCTGGCGCGGAAAAAGTCGCCGCAGCGCTGCGCATTATTCTATCCGATGCCAATGTCAAGGCCATCCTGTTTAACATCTTTGGAGGTATCACCCGCTGCGACGAGGTGGCAAAAGGCATATTGGCCGCGCTTGCCGAGGTTAAGCCGAAAATCCCCATGGTCGTCCGATTGGTGGGAACGAACGCTGAGCAAGGTCGCCAATTACTTGCCGATGCCAAGATGATTACCGCCGAAACGTTGGCCGATGCCGCTAAAAAAGCCGTCGCCGCAGCAGCCGGATCATAGTGGAGAGTCGTTCTATGAGCATACTTGTCAATAAGAACACCCGCCTGCTTGTGCAAGGTGTAACCGGCAACGAAGGTCTTTTCCACACTCAGCAGATGCTGGCCTACAGCACTAAGGTCGTCGCCGGAACATCTCCCGGCAAAGGCGGCGAATGGGTCTTGGAAGGAAAGGTGCCGGTCTTTGACTCGGTACACGCTGCGGTGGAGGCTACTGGCGCTAACGCCAGTGTCATCTTCGTTCCGGCGCGGTTTGCTCCCGATGCCATGTTTGAGTCAGCCGATGCCGGCATCCCGCTCATCGTCTGCATCACCGAGGGTATTCCAGTGCAGGACATGATGCGTGTACGCGAATACCTTGATCAAAAGAAGGTACGCCTGGTTGGCCCAAACTGCCCTGGCTTGTTGACGCCCGGCGAGGCCAAGGTTGGCATCATTCCCGGCGATATCGCCATCCCCGGAGATGTGGGTGTGGTCTCCCGCTCTGGCACCCTGACGTACGAGGTGCTTTACGCCCTGATGCAGCAAAAAATGGGCGCTTCCACCTGCGTGGGCATTGGCGGGGACCCGATCAATGGTACCAACTTCATAGACTGTCTCGGTATGTTCGAGGACGACCCCCACACCGAAAGAGTTGTGATGATTGGCGAGATCGGCGGCACAGACGAGGAAAAAGCTGCCCAATTCATTGCCAAGATTATGACCAAACCGGTGGCCGCCTTCATCGCCGGCCAGACCGCTCCGCCTGGCAAGCGCATGGGGCACGCCGGCGCGATCATCGAAGGCGGTGCCGGGACTGCCGCTGACAAGGTAAAGGCGCTGGAAGATGCCGGAGTGCATGTAGCAAAGCATCCAGAGGAAATCCCATCGCTATTAAAATAGTAAGAGTAGACGCCCGGTGTTTATGAAAACCGGGCGTACTTATTCTATATTTACCCCTCACTGATTTTATTAAATGAAAATCATAGAGACGCTCATTCGAGTATCTCTATGATTTCTATATGAAATGTTTGTTTTATTTCTTATGCGCGTCAATATACGAGACAGCGTCGCCCACCGTCTTGATGCCCTGGGCGTCCTCATCTGATATCTCGCTACCGAACTTGTCCTCGAAAGCCATGATTAGCTCTACCAAGTCGAGTGAATCGGCCTCCAGGTCCTCGCGAAAGCGGGCGTCCTTTGTCACTTTGCTCTCTTCCACGCCCAACAAGTCGACGATGAGCGCCTTGATCTCACTAAATGTATCAGCCATACGTGCCTCCTTAGAGATTTACTGGCTCAATTGTAACCTCTCTATCGGGCATGTCAACCCGTGAGGACAGACGAAAGCCAGTATAATTCACAGACAGGAACACGCCATCGTGTCGAAAGTTACGCCGATTTCCCGCCGAAAGGCCGACCACATCAAGATCAATCTGGATGAGGATGTCCGCTCTGGGCTAACTACCGGATTGGAGCGATACCGCTTTGTCCATCAGGCTTTGCCCGAACTGGATTTAGAGCGAATCAACACAACAACGAGGTTGTTCGGAAAATCTCTGTCCGCGCCGATTCTCATCTCATCGATGACTGGAGGCACTGCACGAGCGGCAGCTCTCAACCTGCGCCTGGCGGAGGCGGCTCAGGTGACCAGCATCGCGATGGGAGTGGGCAGCCAGCGCGCCGCGCTCGAAAGCCCTGATCTCGCCAGGACGTTCCAGGTACGCAAGGTCGCACCGGATATCCTGCTCTTTGCGAACTTAGGTGCAGTGCAATTGAATTACGGCCTAGGCGTGGACGACTGCCGCCGTGCTGTGGATATGATCCAAGCTGACGCGCTTGTCCTGCACCTCAATCCCTTGCAGGAGGTATTGCAAGCAGGTGGGAATACGAACTTTGAAGGATTGGCGCGAAAGATTGGAGAGATATGTAAGAACCTGGAAGTTCCCTTGATTGTCAAAGAAGTTGGCTGGGGAATTTCTGAGCGTGTGGCGAAAGTATTGGCCGATAGCGGCGTAACCGCGGTTGACGTGGCTGGCGCAGGTGGCACAAGCTGGTCGCAGGTTGAAAGTTTTCGCGCCGAAAGCGAATTCGATCGTCAGGTGGCTGCGACGTTCATCAATTGGGGCATCCCAACGGCCGATTCCATTCTCAACGTGAAGCGCGCTGCCCCTGATATAAGAATCTTCGCTAGCGGTGGACTTAAGGATGGACTGGATTTGGCTAAGTGCATTGCCCTGGGTGCAACACTCGGCGGTATTGCAGGAAAGTTCCTCAGGACCGTGGCGAGTGAAGATGATAAAACTCGTAGACCTACAAGAGCGGTGAGGTCTGCAACAGAAAATATATTAGAGTTGATCAAGTTGACACAACGGCAAATCGCCGTGGCGATGTTCGTCAGCGGTGCAGGAACGATGGAGGAATTGTCCAACGTTCAGCTACATTTAATTCCAGAGCAACTATCGGGTTAGTATCCCTCGTCTTCATTCGTTCAGAAATGCCATTAACTCCCGGTTGAATGCCTCAGGTTGTTCGACAATTACCGCATGACCGGCCACCGGGATGATCACCTGCCGAGCACCGGGGATGCCATCCACGAGAAGTTTCTGGCGCGGCGGCGGGACGGTGGTATCGCGGTCGCCTGTGATAATTAGGGTGGGAACGTTGATTTCGCTCAATCGTTTACGCGAATCGAACAAAGCTAGGGCGCGCATCGCGGCGCGGTAAGCGTGCGGATCGGATTGAGTGATGGTAGTGATCAACATCTGGCGTAGTTCTTCCTGCTCTGCCAGCGTAAAAATTCGCCGTGCCACTACTTTGGCTTGAGTCGGCAATCCCACTGTATGCACCATAACGAAGCGGCCAACCAGGTACGCCCATCCACTCAGGTTGTCTGGACGTAAAACGGTAAATGTATTAACCAACACCAGCTTATGAACCATTTGTGGGAATTCGAAGAGCAATTGCTGGGCAATCACCCCACCCATGGAAATGCCAACGAGATATATGGGACCGGCCTGGAGATGATTTACTAGATCGGCTATTGTGCGGGCGGCGGATGCGATACTCCAACCTTTCCCATCGTAAGGGGAGTGGCTGAATCCAGGGGCGTCGGGAGCTATAGGCCGGAAACCTGCCTCGATCAACGGGAGCAGCTGAAAAGTCCAGGAATCACTATTCGAACCAAGCCCGTGGAGAAGGAGAACAGCCGGATTTCCGCCAGGATTAGGGTCAAGATAATGCAGATTCGTCATACTTCCTCCAAAAAAAGAAGAAAAGCTCTCTGCCGCTGGGCAAAGAGCCTATTTTCCATAATGGGTTTTATTATTGTTTCTCTTCTGTAGACGGCACACTTTCTACTGCTTTATCCTTGTTCTCTTTGTCTTCGCTTCCCTTGTTAGTTATACCTTCACGGAATGAACGAATGCCCTTGCCTAGTTCACCAGCCAGCTTGCCAATACGCCCCGGGCCAAAGAGCAAGACCACGATCAGAAGTATGAGCAAGAGCTCTGGTAGGCCAAAATCACGTAAAGACATATCGAACTCCTTTGGATGTTGTGTTCTGAATTTACCACACTCTGCCCGAATTGGCTATAGTTTATTCCGCCCCCAGAACCAGCCCTCGATATGAAGCCATAGGTGGCGAAGCATCGAGCGTATGCGGGCGATAAGGCGATAGAACGCCGGGCGGACCTTACGTTCGGCTGGCAGCGGTCCGGACCATTGGGCCGCCAGCGCTCCCCAAGTCAGACCAGCGCCGAAGCCAGTTAGTACGATCTTATCACCGGCTTTCAATCGTCCGTCCGCAACCGCCTCACAGACAGCAAGTGGAATGGAAGCGGTAGAAGTGTTACCATATCGCTCGATGTTAACAACGAATTTATCGAGCGGTAGTTTTAGACCACGTGCAGCGGCTTCGATGATGCGCAGGTTGGCTTGGTGCGGGATGATCCACTCGACATCTTCGATCTGCCAACCCGACGCACCGATTACCTCGCGCGTTGCCTGTGCCATGACGCGAGTGGCAAACCGGAACACCTCGCGCCCGTCCATGTGGATGAAGTGCATTCGTTTACGCAAGGTATCCAAGCTGGTTGGATTCTTGCTGCCACCAGCAGGCACGGAGAGAAACTCGCCCCCAGAACCATCCGAATGCATTACCGCAGAAAGGACGCCTCCTGGCTCCGGGCTGGCCTGCAACACGAACGCCCCAGCGCCATCACCGAACAGGATGCAGGTATTCCGATCTTTCCAATCTACGAAGCGGGAGAGTGTCTCCGTGCCTATCACTAGTGCTGAGTGGATCGAGCCGCTGCGAATGGCCTGCGCGGCCAGATTGAGGGCGTAGATGAAACCGGAGCAAGCAGCCAATAAATCGAATGCGCCAGCCTTGCTCGCGCCGAGCTTATCCTGCACCAAGCAAGCTGTGGCTGGAAATATATATTCAGGGGTGGACGTGGCACAAACGATTAGCTCCAACTCGGTTGGCTTGAGATTGGCAACGCCTAACGCCTTCCAGGCTGCAGCTGCGGCCAGCGTGGCAGACGATTCGTCTTCACCGGCGAGGCGACGCTCACGGATGCCGGTGCGCTCGACGATCCACGCGTCATTGGTTTCGACCATGTGCTCCAACTCAGCGTTGGTTAAGACGCGCTCTGGCACAGCCATTCCCCAGCCTGTGATATGGGCGTAAGGCATTTTGATTCTAGTCCTTGAAACTGCTCAGGATCAAAGTGGCATTGTGGCCGCCGAAGCCAAACGAATTGGACATGGCCCTCCATACGGACTTCCGCCGCGCCTGGTTGGGTGTATAGTCTAGATCACATTCGGGGTCGGGCGTTTCATAGTTGATGGTAGGAGGTAAATTGCCCTCTTGTAACACTTGAACACACACTGCTGCCTCTAACGCCCCAGCCGCGCCCAGCAGGTGCCCGGTCATGGATTTGGTTGATGAGATCGATGTTTTGTACGCCTGAGCGCCGAAGACTGTTTTGATTGCCGCAGTTTCGGACTTGTCGTTAAGCGGCGTCGAAGTGCCGTGCGCATTAATGTAATCAATATCTTCCGGTCGGAGATCGGCGTTATCCAACGCAAGTTTCATGGACAGAGCCGCGCCTGCGCCATTTTCGGCTGGGGCGGAGATGTGATATGCGTCATTGGACGTGCCGTAGCCAGTGACTTCAGCTAGAATTCTTGCATTGCGACGACGAGCATGCTCGAGCGCCTCAAGTACCAATACGGTTGCGCCTTCACCAATGACGAAACCATCGCGATTCTTATCGAAAGGACGCGATGCGCGCTGTGGGTCGTCGTTGCGCTTAGAGAGGGCAGTCATAATGCCCAAGCCGGCGATGGCAAGAGGGACCACAGCCGCCTCCGTGCCTCCGGCCAAGATCACTTCCGCCGCGCCACGCCGGATCATCTCGGTCGCCTCGCCTATCGTGTTTGATCCTGTCGCGCAAGCAGTGATGATTGCCATGTTTGGACCGCGAATGCCCAGCCGGATGGCGACCATACCAGGTGCGGTGTCAGCAAGCATCATTGGCACCAAGAAAGGGCTAACGCGATCCGGTCCGCGTTCCGCCAGAACAGTCAACTGCTCAGACATGGTGGCGATGCCACCAATGCCCGTTCCGATGACTACGCCGATCTGGTCACGGTTGGATGCGTCAATTTTCAAGCCGGAATGTTCTACTGCCTGCAAGGAAGCTGCTAACGCCAATTGGGTGAAACGATCCATGCGGCGGGCTTCCTTCGAACCGAAAAGCGCAGCCGGATCAAAATCTTTCACTTCAGCCGCAAAGCGGGTCTCGAAACGGCTGGCGTCGAATCGTGTAATTGGCGCAACACCGGAAATTCCATTTACTAGAGCAGTCCAGGTCTGCGACCAGTCATTCGCCAGAGGGCTGAGACAGCCCAACCCCGTGACGACAACTCGTTTTCGCATGTATGTTCCTCCTTAAAAAACGTCCAGAAGTCTGGACGTTATAACACAGCAGCCTATAATGAGATACGACTGGTCTGGTTTAGTGCATGACGGCGTAAGCCTGCCGCACGTGTGAACGGTCATGCTCGGCCATGAATCCCGCTAATTCTCTTAGGCTCGTTGGACCAAAAATGGCGTGACGTGCGCTGCGTTCCCACTCAGCCTGCAATCCATCCAGCCGCGCCAGTAACTCCTTGCGCACCGCGGTAAACTCGGCGAGTGAGTCGCGTCCATCCTGGCTTGCATATTGGCGCTCCTTCACCCATTCATCGGTCTTCTCGCCAGGAATGAAAGGATTCTCCTCGGCCAGCAGCTTGCTCAAACGTGGAAGGTTGACTTCGCGATCTACATCGCGCAGGTGTCCAATGATCTCGGTCAAGTTCCATACACCTGCCGCTGGAGAGTGAATCCAATCGGATGTGGTTAGGCTACAGGTTAGGCTGGCAAGCGCCGCCGGCGTAGAGCGGAGCACTCCCAACAAGGCGGTTGGTGAATCGTAGACTGGTTGGAGAGTTTGTGGGTCGACGCTCTCCAGCCAATAACGAAAGTCATCCAAGCTACCCTGGGGCGTATCGGCGAACTCGGCCGATGATGCGCTTCCATTCTTGATCCAGAAAATGGGGAAACCAGCTTGTTGCGCTGGGCGTAAATCCATATCCAGGTCATTGCCGACCATCACGATTGGATCTTCCGGCCAACCTAACTGCCCCATCACCTCTCCAAAATAAGCAACCTTTTCCTTCACGAAGTGGAACTTTTCGTAGGACGAGACAAGCGTAAATGGGTATCTCTCCGGCGGCAGGTTCGCCCAGCGCAAGCGATGTTCGATGGCGATCAGCGGGAAGAGAGGATTTGTGGCTATTGCCATGCGATAATCTTGAGCAAAAGCCCAATCCACCAAACGGACGGCTTCGGGGCGCGCCTTGGTCAGAGCGCCAAGCGTCGGGAAGACGTTATCGTAGAAATGGTCTATGGATTCTTGGAGCGCCTCGCGTTCCATACCAAGCTTCGGAAAAAAACGGGCGTCAAAGACCTCACGCAAGGTTAGGGCGGGGTCGCGGTTCTCCATCATCCGCTTGGTACCGGAGAGTAGTGCCGGCAGCATCATCTCGGGAGGCACTATGTGGCTCAACGCTCCACCCAACGCTTGCATGTAAGCTGGGAAGAAAGTATCTGTATTGGTTTCGAGAAGGGTATCGTCGAGGTCCAGAAGTAAAGTAATGGTCATTAGGTCTTTTCGAAAATCTCCCTAAAGGAATGGCACTCGCCACAACCGATGTGCGGGTCGAAGCCGGAACGCTCCGTCTTTTTACAAAACGTTTTCACCTGGACGCGGCGCTGGAATGCGGCACTAAGCGGGCGAGTCACCTGGGCGCGTAATTCCATGGACTTGCAGGCATTGGCGCGCCCGATGGCCGGCACCGGGCAGGTGCGGCACAGGTCAGGGGTCCAATCCGAGTTCGAAACGGCTAGTAGACGGCATTCTTCATGCTCCCGGCCGCGGAAATAGTCCCCATAGAAGTATTTACATTCGCTCCCAGCAGGAGTTCGCATTCTGTTCACGCTTGTAAAACAAGTCTATAGACTTGTATTACAGACTTGTTCAACATCAAGCACGTGTCAGGTAAGCACCGGTACGAGTGTCGACTCGAATGGTGTCGCCCACATTGACGAAGTTCGGCGTCTGCACCTCGAGGCCGGTCTCTGTTTTTACTTTCTTGACCACACCTGTGGCGGTATCGCCCCGTACTGAGGCCTCAGCGGAAATGACTTCCAAATCTACTGAGGTGGGCAGCTCGATATCTATTGCTTCGCCTTCGTAAAAGGTCAGCTTGACTTCCATCGCCTCTTTGAGGAAACCGGCATACTCGCCCACCAGGTCGGCTTTCACCGCCGGCTGGTCGAAGGTTTCATTGTCCATAAAGTAGAACAACTCGCCATCGGTATAGAGGTATTGCACGTTGCGGAATTCGAGGCGCACGTCTTGGACACGATCTCCGGATTGGAAGGTCTTTTCCAGCGTGGTGCCGGTGCGCAGGTTGCGCGCCTTTATGCGGATCACCGCGTTGCCGCGTCCTGGTTTATGGTGAGCGTACTCGATCACTTTGAACAGCGCCCCATCCAGTTCGAAAGTGACGCCTTTGCGAAGGTCATTGACATCAATCATAGGTTCTAATTCCTGTCTTTCTTCCACGAATTACCCGAAGGTGCTTGGATTGCAAACGGGCGAGATTATACCACCGGGAGGGCGTCGGATGGAAGGAAAGGATAAAATCCTGCGATGTAGAATTCGAATACCGCATCACCAAAACAGCACGTTCCAGCGGACTCCCCCTATGGGAGTTTGAGTTCAAAAAAGCCACCCATCAATGGTGTCTTTCTGCCTCCGGCGACTCTCGCAGTAATTCCACCGCGTGCGGCAGCACCGGCATCGCCACCTGTAGATTCTCCACTGCCGCCTTCGCGCTGCCTGGTAGGTTGAGGATGATCGTTCTGCCGCGTATCCCGCAAATCCCGCGTGAGAGCATGGCATGCGGCGTGACTCGCAGGCTGGCGAGGCGCATCGCCTCGGCCAGACCGGGAGCTTCGCGCTCGATCACTTGGCGCGTTGCCTCGGGAGTTACGTCGCGCGGCGCGAAACCTGTCCCGCCCGTGGTAAGGATGATATCGACGTCGCCGCGAGCGCACCAGTCGATTAAGGTTTTGCGCAGGGTATCCACATCATCGGGGACGACCCCTTGGCAGACTACCTCCCAACTCTGTGCAACGATAGCCTCCACCAGCGCCGGCCCTGAGAGGTCGGCTCGCTCACCGCGCGCCGAGCGATCCGAAGCGGTTAGAATACCGAAACGTAAAGTAGAATTCACGGATGCGGATCACCCTGTCCAGGAGAATTTTCGCCATCACCTTTGCCTTCCTGCAGTGTGACCGGCTGTGGAGAACTGGGTGCCGTTTTCTTTTTCGGTTTCTCCAGAGCAGCGGTCAATACATCGTCCACCGATTCGGCAAAGACGAACTTGAGACCCTTCTTGATCTCCTCCGGCACATCCTCCAGGTCGAGATGGTTACGCTTGGGTAGGATGACGGTCTTCAGACCGGCGCGATGGGCAGCGAGCATCTTCTCCTTGATTCCGCCCACCGGCAACACTTGGCCGCGCAGGGTGATCTCACCGGTCATTCCGACGCCCTTCTTGACCGAGCGACCTGAGACCAGCGAGACGAGAGCGGTGGCCATGGTGACGCCTGCCGAGGGACCATCTTTGGGCTGCGCGCCGCTCGGAATGTGCATGTGGATATCCACCTTGTCGAAGAAGTCTTTTTCCAGGCCGATGTCCTCGGCGCGCGAGCGGACGTAAGAGAGCGCCGCCCGAGCCGATTCCTGCATTACGTTGCCAAGAGAGCCGGTGAGTTGGAAACCCTTCGAACCAGGCATGCGTGTCGCTTCGATGAACAATACGTCGCCGCCGAACGGCGTCCACGCCAGGCCCGGCGCCACACCCGGGATCGAGGTGCGGGCGTTGATCTCCTCTGTCTCGAGGAAGATGGGATGCCCCAGTAGCTCCTTGATGACTTTCGGCGTGACAGCAGCGGATTGCTTCTTGCCCTCGGCGATGCGCGTCCCTATCTTGCGGCAAACCGAACCGATGTTGCGTTCCAGGTTGCGTACTCCCGCCTCGCGTGTATAACGGTTGATGATCGTGCTGAGCGCCTTGCGGGTGAACTTCACCTCATCGGAATGCAGCCCGTTCTCGCGGATCTGGCGTGGGATCAGGTAATCTCTGGCAATGATGATCTTTTCGTTTTCGGTGTAACCGGAGAGGTGGATGACCTCCATCCGGTCGAGCAACGGGCCAGGGATCGTTTCGAGTGTGTTGGCTGTAGTAATGAAAAAAACTTGCGAGAGGTCATAAGCCACTTCGAGGTAGTGGTCGCGGAATTCGACGTTCTGCTCAGGGTCCAGCACTTCGAGTAGCGCCGATGCCGGGTCGCCGTGAAAGTCGAAGACCAGTTTGTCCACCTCGTCGAGCATAAAGACCGGGTTGTGCGACTCGATGCGCCGCAGGGCTTGCAGCACGCGTCCAGGTAGCGCGCCGATGTAAGTCCGGCGGTGGCCACGGATCTCGGCTTCGTCCCGCACGCCCCCCAGCGAGATGCGGATAAATTTCCGCCCCATGGCGCGCGCAATGGATTGCCCCAGCGAGGTCTTGCCCACCCCCGGCGGGCCGACGAAGCACAGGATGACCCCCTCGCGCTCGCGGCGGATCTGGTCTTTGGATGGAGCATGTTCCTCATCCTTTCGCTCCAGGCGAAGTTTGCGGATCGCCAGAAACTCAAGAATGCGCTCCTTTACATCCTCCAGGCCGTAGTGATCCTGGTCGAGGATCTTGCGGGCATGCGCAATGTCCAGGTTGTCGGTCGTCCCTTGCGACCAGGGTAGCGCCGCCAACCAATCGAGATACGTGCGGATGACGCCATACTCTGCGGCGGCCGTAGGCAGGCGGGAAAGTCGCTCCAACTCACGTTTAGCCTGTTTATCGGCTTCTTCGGGCATCTTCGCCGCCTCGATCTTCTTGCGTAGTTCCTCCATCTCTAAAGTTTGCTCGTCGCGCTCGCCCAACTCCTTTTGAATGGCCTTCAACTGCTCGCGCAGGAAGTAATCCTTCTGCACCTTTTCGATCTCGGATCGTGCCTCGTTCTGGATTTTCTGGCCAAGCTGTAGCACCTCCCCCTCCCGCGCCAACAGGCCAACAAGCTTGTGCAGCTTAGCCTGGGTAGAATCCAATTCAAGGATCTCCTGAGAGTCCCCTAATTCCATTCGCTGGAAGTTGGCGATCGTGTAGGCCGTTTGCAGTGAGTCTTCCAATGAGGTGATCGACATCACAAGTTCTTTTGGGATAGATGGACTCAACTCGGCGATACGCTCGAACTGATCACGTGCATTGCGCGCCAGGGCGTCAATCTCGAGACCAGTTTCGATCGTCTCCGGCGCCAGTTCGATGCGCGCCTTGAGATACGGTTCCGTTTGCACCATCGCACCCAGGCGGAAGCGTACTAGCCCTTGAACCAACAACCGGATGGTATTATCCGGTGCACGGAAAAGGCGATGAACAACTGCAATCGTACCAACCTGGTACAGGTCAGCCGGCCCTGGATTCTCCAGTTCAGGGTTACGCGCCGCCAGCAGACCGATGAGCCGGTCACCGGATGAGACATCGTCTACCAACTTGATCGAGCGCGGCTGGCCGATGGTCAGAGGTACAGCCGTCTGCGGGAAAACGACAACACCACGTAATGGAAGGATTGGAAGGAGGTCGGGATACTTGACCACTTCCTCCTCAGTTGGCTTTTGTTCCGGTTGTTTCTCTGGCTCTTCTTTCTTCTGCAAGCGCGTTAATATGGATGGCAGGAGCATCGTCTCAAAAGATTCATTCGATGTCCCAGCCCATTCGAGAAATTCAGCTAGATTCGCGTACCAACGTGAAGCAGACATATGTTAGATAGATAGTACCGACTTGGGATATTCAGCTGGCAATATGAATTTCCGCAGGCTTGACCTTGGGTAGGATGACAGTCAGAAAGCCATCCTCGTACTCTGCTTCAGCGCGCTCCACATTCACGCCGGGGAGTAAATCCACCGCGGTGCTGAACTCGCCAAACCGAATCTCCATTTGATGATAAGCACGTCGTTCTGGAAGATCGGCGCGGATGCCGCTGATGACCAGAGTATTCTTCTCTATGTTGATTGAAAAATCAGCTTGGCGCATCCCGGCTACTTCGACACGCACCACGAAGCTCGTTTCTGTTTCGTAGACATCCGTCGGTGGGCTCCAGGAATAGGATTTAACATTAACCTGCCAGCCGATGGCCTGAAGCGTAACGTATGGTTGCTCGGCAGCAGCTTGTGGCTTCCAGAGAAGGGTAGTCATCTCATGCTCCTAACACCCCTCGTCTAAAACGGGAGAGGGGCTAAGTTTGAAAACTGCGCCCCTGGTGAGATTCGAACTCACAGCCTACTGCTTAGAAGGCAGGTGCTCTGTCCATTGAGCTACAGGGGCATAACTAAATTATACTGCGTACGGGCGTAAACCCTTGTAGACGCGCGGCCCAGCCAGCGTCCGGAGGATCGTTTCAGGTTGACGATTGAGTCGCGCACCAATCTCGTGGACGGAAAGCGGTGTGTTGCCATTCGCTAGTAATAAGCGAAACACAGCATCTACCATCGTGGTATTCTCTAAAAAGCCTTCCCTACGTGCACAATGACTGATCAGGGCGTGTTGTAAGCTATCCATCTGCCGCACTTCGGCAGTTTCCTGGTCAATCCAATCGATCTTCTGGTCTTCAGGCATCCTGGCATAGGCTTCTTGGTGTTCTGAACATAGCAAGCTTCGCAGTTCTACGTGCCAGTTGCGATCGTTTTCCCGCCACCAAGCAAAATCAATATGAAAAGGCGTCTGCAAGTTAGGCTTGACCAGGCTGAATTTCTTTACTTCGCTCATCATATGCTCCACTATTCAGGCTCTGTAAGGCGGAAGTGCATGTCACCTACGTGGACAAAGGCAGGTCGAGTTGCCAGCGTTGCAAGTAACGGACCAGGTGGGCAGCGTCGGAGGATGTTTAGCGCCGAGTACAATTCCTGCGCATGGACGTGACCTTGCAAATTTAATTTTGACAGGTCGAGCATCACGTTGTTGACCAAAGCATCCAAAGGAAGGCGCTCCTTGGCTGTTTGTGCCCAAGCCTCATCCACTCCTCCCACGTCGGGAACAGCAATGACCATCCGCTCGTTGTAGTCTGCGTAAATGTTCTGCTTGAGTGTTGCAAAGACAATGCCACCGTCACGGCCGACCAGAACTGTGCGCACCCAGTCCTTTGATGGGCGACGTGTTTGGGCTTGAACGATGACCTGACCTGGGTTCTTGCCTTTGCGTACTGCCACCAAACTGCCGGGGAGTAAATTGTACCTTCGATACCATTCTGTTAATCCGTAAACATAACGTTGCTGCCTGACAACCCAGGCGGGCATAATCTCCTTCGTTTGACCATCCACCAGTGCGAAACGGACGCGTGGCGACTCGTAGGCGGTTGGGAAAAGAGCTCGCACTCGTGCTGAGATCGGCAGTGTTCCGGCGCGCCAATGCGGATAGGTCAGGCTTACAATTACTTCATCAACCGGCGCTCGTGGCGGCTCAAGCTCGCTCAATTCGTCGCTCAACTCTTTCTCCAGCACCTGCATTTCGCCTGTTAGCGTCGAACGATCATATTCGATGGGTGTATACCGTAATTGGATCGGCGTCTGGCGTACATCTTCCGGTTCCAGCCGGTGGAGGAACCATAAAACCTCACCCGCCGGGCCAACCTCATCGAAGCGACCATCCTCCTGGAGAGCATAATTCATAGAAAATTCGATTAATTTGGGATTTACATTGGCAGGGAGTTCAACCTGCTCCAATAAGCTATGAGTCATTAACGGTTTACCGTTGGCCTCTTCTAGAACTGCCTCAGCTAGATTGAGATGACCGGTATTTACATCCACAAGTAGTGCGCGCGGGAACCAACGCCCGGCGATCTGCACCAGACCCTTATCTTCCCGCAACGCGGCGTTCAACTTCTTCTCTAGATCCGGGCCATAAGAATCTAGCACTGCCTTCTGGTCGAGCGAACCATTCTCGATCGGTGTTTCTATTGGTTGGTTGAGCTTGTGATTGGCCAGGCCGGCGGCAAAGGTATGTTTCTCCCCATGTTCGAACTCAACCTCGATCACCTCAAATTCGCCAACTTGTGGATTTACACCTGGGCGTACAGTCAGGACTTTCCCTTTTTGCCAATCCAATGCAGGGAAAACAAGTTTTTCACCTGTCTTATAACGCTCTTTAGGTAAATACAACTTTCCTTCGCTCTTCTGCATCTTGAAAAGCGAAGCACGTTCAGAGGAAATGCGCGCCTCGACGAGAACAGGCAGCAACTCATTTTCGGTGAGTGGAATCTCGTTCTCGAAGAGATAATTGTGGATGAATTCAAGGTCCTGCTTGTTGATGCTTGCGGATTCCCAGTAACCCGGTTGTAAGAAAGAAGGAACACTAGCCATAGACTGCCTTGGTAATATGATTATTCTTCATTATACCCTACCTTGACAGGCTGTTCTCAATGACTTAAGATGACGCTATGCGTATCGGCATGATGACAGATGTATACAAGCCGCACATCAGTGGAATTACTAACTATATTTCACTGAACAAGCACTACCTTGAAGAGGCCGGTCATGATGTGTTTGTTTTTACATTCGGTGATCTGGAACATCAGGATAATGAAGAAGGCATTATCCGCTCTCCAGGATTACCGTTGGTGGATACCGGCTATTATCTTTCCCTCCGTTACAGTCTTAAAGCAAAACGCCTGCTCCAGACAATGGATGTAGTGCATATTCACCACCCTTTCCTAAGCGGAAACTTAGCACTACGTTACTGCCGACCGTTGCGCATCCCAACTGTATTTACCAACCACACTCGTTACGATCTCTATGCTCAGGCTTATTTGCCACTTTTGCCAGAAGTGATCAGCGAGACGCTATTGCAACGTTACATGCCCTCATTTTGTGAAGCCATGGATCTGGTGATCTCACCATCGCCCGGCATGGCAGATGTCTTGTGCAAACTTGGGGTACGAAGCAATATCGTAATTGTTCCCAATGGCGTGGAACTTACACGTTTTCATCACTTGAACCATATGGAGCAGCGCGCGAATAGCGGTTTTACTGAGGATGATATCCTATTTGTCTACACTGGTCGCCTTGCCCCGGAAAAGAATCTTGGGCTGCTTATCGAAGCTTTTGCCGGCGCGGCAGAAGTTGTCGGAAACATACACCTGCTTGTTATCGGAGGTGGACCGGAGGAAGAGCTGCTCAAGGATCAAGCCGCTAGAAGCCTCGTAGGACCTCGCATCCATTTTATCGGCAGGTTGGATTACGATCTGCTTCCGGCATATCTGACAATGTGCGATGCCTTCGTGACCGCATCGGTAACTGAAGTGCATCCTCTATCAGTAATTGAGGCAATGGCAAGCGGGTTGCCTGTTTTGGGCGTTCGCTCGGTAGGTGTTGGCGATACCATCGAAAATGGTGTTACTGGTTTTCTTGCTAGCGAAAACCCAGCTGCCATTGCCGCCCAAATGACCCGCATGGGCTTGGATCGCGATCTGCGGCGGCGAATGGGTAAAGCCGCTCGCAAAAGGTCCGAGCAATATTCCATCGAACACACAACAAATATCCTGCTCAGTTTTTACGAACAATTGGTCCACAAGGCTGCCACGCGCAAACGCGGCCTGACCATCCGTTTCCGAAGCCTATTGGAAAGGTTTCGCTCATGAGCGATAGACGGCAAATGATCGGACGCTGGGGAGAAGAAATCGCTGCGAAATATTTGGTTGGAAAAGGATACATGCTACTTGCTCGGAATGTCCGCACGCCTTATGGTGAAATTGACCTGCTCTGCCAGCATGCAACCCAAATTGTCTTTGTTGAGGTCAAGACGCGCACGTCAAGTACCTTAGGCTATCCTGAAGATTCAGTTACGCCGCGCAAGCAAGCACATATGCTATCCTCGGCTGAGTATTATCTTCAGGCACATGAGCTTAACGAAGACTGGCAGTTTGATGTAATAGCTGTCGAAGGTGTGCCGGGCGGAAAACCACCACGCATTACGCATTTTGAAAACGTCCTCTGCTGAGAAGTTCCATGTCAGCCCCTCCCCACCAGATATCATCCGCAAGCCACCACCTTTCACCAGTCGCAAACCCATTGGTTGTGATCGTCGGTCCGACAGCGGTCGGCAAGACGGAAATATCCATCCAGCTTGCTGAACAATTGAACGGTGAAATCGTCTCAGCTGATTCGCGTCTCTTTTATCGCGGCATGGATATTGGCACCGCTAAGCCAACACTCGCTGAACGAGCGCGTGTTCCACACCACCTTATTGATGTGGCCGACCCCGATGAGGCATGGAATTTGGCTGTTTTCCAGCAAGCCGCGCATCAGGCTATCGCTGGCATCCATCGCCGAGGCAGATTGCCGTTTCTCGTCGGCGGGACAGGGCAGTATGTGCGCGCTGTAACGTTTGGTTGGATGCCTCCGGCTAAAGGTCCGGACGTGCGTTTACGGTTAGTGTTTGAAAAATTGGTGGGGATTGAGGGGCGCGAGTGGCTACACGCAAGATTGAAATTGCTTGATTCGCCAGCAGCTGAAAAAATTGATCCGCGTAACGTAAGGAGGACAATTCGCGCTCTTGAAGTTATCCTTACCACTGGAAAACGATTTTCGGAGCAGTGCGGCTTCAGCGAAACCCCCTACCGGCTACTGACCATTGGGTTGACAAGAACCCGTCCCGAACTATATGCGCGCATAGACGCGCGCGTCGAGACAATGTTCGCCTCCGGCTTGCTGGTTGAAGCTCGAACATTGCTCGCAAACGGTTACTCCCCTGCCCTGCCGAGCATGTCTGCAATTGGTTATCGCCATTGTATTGCTGTTCTGCAAGGAGAGATTAGCCTAGCGCAAGCGGTGATCGAGATAAAACGGGCAACACGCGTCTTCGTCCGCAGGCAGGCTAACTGGTTCAAGGCGGACGATCCGTCGATTCATTGGTTCGACGCAAGAAGTACACCTATTTCTGAGCTGGCATCCTGCATTAAAACAGCTCTTTAATAAGGGAACTATTAACACCATTTTCGAAAATTGGTTACGAAAACCAGTTGACTTTTGACTCTTTTGCCTCTATACTATTTGCATGAGCTGGTTACCTGCCTCTCTGCGATCTGAAGCATCCAAATCCCATGTAACCCTATTCCCAATTGAAGGAGGAGCAAGGCATGAAAGAGCACCCCTGGTTCAAGTGGTATGACAAAGGTGTCCCGCACACCATTGACTACCCCGCTGTTCCCCTCTATCACTTCCTGGAAGAGTCGGCACGGAAGTACCCCAATGCTCCCTGCACGATTTTCAAGGGAGCAACAATAACCTATCGCGAAATGAATGAGATTACCGATAGGGTTGCCGGCGGTCTCGCCGCGATGGGCGTCAAGAAGGGCGACCGTGTAGGTATGTTCCTACCGAACACGCCGCAATTTGTAATGATCTATTTCGGCATCCTCAAAGCAGGAGGAGTGGTTGTCGCCACAAACCCACTCTACACGCCGAAAGAGATTGAGCACCAGGTCAATGACGCTGGCATCGAGACCATGTTCGTGATGAGCAACTTCTACAAGACGATCAAGACTGCCCAACCGAACACGAAGATCAAGAAACTGATCGTAACCAATATCAAGGAAACCCTGCCGCCTGTGTTGAAAGTACTGTTCACTCTGGCGAAGGAAAAGAAAGGCGGTTTCCGCGTAACGTTGGCGGAAGGCGATCTCTGGTTTCAGGATTGGCTCGCTAAATACAAACCGGAAGACCGCCCCAAGTTGGCAATCAGCCCTGACGACACAGCCCTCTTCCAGTACAGCGGTGGCACGACCGGCATCTCGAAGGGCGCCATAGCCATGCACCGCAACCTGGTAGCCAACACGTTACAGATCAAGGCATGGATGCTTGAACTCAACGAAGGGAAAGAGGTCGTTCTCATGGCCATCCCGCTCTTCCATGTTTATGGCATGGTGGCAGGGATGCTCTTCGGCATGGCGGCTGGAGCCAGCTTGGTGATGGTGCCAAACGCCAAAGACCTTCACGATGACCTCGAGAACATCAAGAAATTTCGCCCGACCATCTTCCCGGGCGTTCCAACTCTATATAACGCGCTTAACAACCACCCGGATGTTCAGGCTGGCAAGTACAACCTAAGCTCCATTAAAGCCTGCATCTCCGGATCCGCCCCGCTGATGCGCGAGACCAAGGAAAAGTTCGAGGCATTGAGTGGAGGCAAAGTCTTTGAAGGGTTTGGCCTCTCCGAAGCGCCCACCGCTACGCACTGCAACCCGCTGCTTGGCGAGAATCGCACCGGCTCTATTGGATTGCCATTGTCCGATGTTGACGCCAAGATCATCAGCTTAGATGATGGCAAGACCGAGATGCCCATTGGCGAGATCGGCGAGTTGGTCATTCAGGGGCCGCAAGTGTTCAAGGGTTACCATAACATGCCCACCGAGACCGCCAACACCCTGCGTGATGGCTGGCTCTATACGGGTGACATCGCCCGCATGGACGAGGATGGCTACTTCTACATTGTTGACCGCAAGAAAGAGCTTATTAAACCAGGCGGATACCAAGTATGGCCGCGTGAAGTGGAAGAGGTCGTCAGCACCCATCCTAAGGTGTTGGAAGTCGGTGTGGCGGGCATCCCAGATCCGTATCGCGGCGAGACGGTGAAAGCCTGGGTGGTTGTCAAGCCCGGTGAAACACTCGCGGAGGACGAAATTAAAGCCTGGTGCAAGGAACGTCTGGCACCCTTCAAAGTCCCAACCCACATCGAATTCCGTAAAGAGCTGCCTAAAACGACCGTCGGCAAGATCTTGCGGCGCGAACTGGTGAGGCAGCACAAAGAGGCCGCGGGAAAGTGATGATAGTATATTAAGCAGGTAAGGCAACAAGTACATAAGGGAATAAAAAGAGCCTTCTGGGTAAAATCAGGAGGCTCTTTTCAATTTACTTGTCTACCTGTTTACGAAGTACTCCTTCACGCCACCTGCGGTGTGCCGCTTTTCTTGGGGATTGGAGGCGGAAATACTTTCTCGAACTCCTCGCGTGTCAACGTCTCTACTTCGAGCAATTTGTTGGCAACAGCATCTAACTCAACCTGATACTTCTTCAAGAGCGTCTTGGCCTGATTGAAGGCCTCGTCAACGAGCTTGCGTACTTCCCTGTCTATCTGTTGGGCAACCGATTCCGAGTAATCACGCTGCTCGGCGATTTCTCGCCCGAGGAAGATTAACTCCTCTTTCTGGCCGTAAGTCATTTGACCCAGCTCGCCGCTCATCCCCCAGCGCGTGACCATATTCCGAGCGAGTTTCGTCACCTGTTCCAGGTCGCTCGAAGCACCCGAAGTGATGTCATCGAAAACGAGCGCCTCTGCTGCTCGTCCGCCAAGTAGACCGGCAAGTTGGGCAATTAACTTCTTACGCGAGGTCAAGACACGATCCTCTTCTGGTCGATACCAGGTGAGGCCTTCAGCCTGTCCGCGCCCAACGATGGTAATCTTTTGCACCGGATCGGCTTCAGGAATGGCGTTGATTACCACGGCGTGACCTGCCTCGTGGTAGGCAATGATCCGCTTCTCCTCGGCGCTTATCAGGCGGCTCTTGCGTTCTGGACCCATTACGACGCGCTCTATCGCCTCTTCCAATTCTGGCTGGCCAATGGATTTCTTGTTACGTCGTGCCGCCAGAATCGCTGCTTCGTTGACTGTGTTCTCCAGGTCGGCGCCAACGAAACCGGGCGTTCCGCGTGCGATCGTACCCAAGTTGACTTGTGGATCGAGAGGCTTGCCCTTGACGTGAACGCGCAAGATTGCCTCTCGGCCGCGCATGTCAGGTCGATCCAACACCACTCGGCGATCGAAGCGTCCTGGTCGTAGCAGCGCTGGGTCAAGAATATCGGGACGGTTCGTAGCTGCCATGATAATGACGTTTGTATCTGTGTCGAATCCGTCCATCTCCACCAACATCTGGTTCAGTGTCTGCTCACGTTCATCGTGTGAACCGCCCAAGCCAGCCCCTCGCTGTCGTCCGACTGCATCTATCTCGTCAACAAAAACAATGCATGGGCTGTGGCGCTTGGCTTGTTCGAACAAGTCGCGCACGCGGCTGGCGCCAACACCAACGAACATCTCAACGAACTCCGAGCCAGAGATGGAAAAGAATGGGACACCCGCTTCACCTGAAACAGCTTTCGCCAACAGCGTCTTCCCAGTTCCGGGTGGACCAACCAGCAGGACGCCCTTGGGGATGCGAGCACCGAGTTGGATGAACTTCTGAGGTTCGCGCAAGAACTCGACCACCTCTTTCAACTCTTCCTTCGATTCTTCCACCCCGGCCACGTCTTCGAAGGTTACAGTTGGATGATCGCTGTTGAACATGCGAGCCCGAGATTTACCGAAAGAGATAGCCGCATTATTACTGCCTTGCGCCTGGCGGAAGATGAACCAGAAAAGCCCGGCTAACAAGAGGAACGGTACGACATACCCAGCGATGGTTATTACACCCATCCAGGGGCTAGGAGGCTTCACTTCGATTGCAATTTTCCCGGGAGCAAGCTGCTCAGGCGTAACACCGAGATCAAGCAATTGCGCCACAAGCGTTGTCTCGGATTCTTTTTGGGCAGTCTGCTCGACGTCCCCGCTTGCACCTGGAGAGATCACCTGCAATTGGTTGTTATCCTGAATGACAATACGCGAGACCTTCCCCTGTTGGATCAAGGATGCCAACTGGTTGATGGTCAAAGGCTGCTGCGAATCTGGCTGCTGCCGGATATTAAAATAGACCATCGCTATGATGGCAATGAAAAGCAAGAGATAGATGATGTATGACTGGTTCCGCGAATTCACACGTGCCTCCTATTTATTAAGCGGCTCGATTATACCAACCTATATACGACTAAGCCAGACCACATGGACTTTTTATATGAAGCTCTAATAAATCCCGTTGCGGACAAGCCTTATAAATTGTCCAATAACGAACCGTGCTATAATATGACCACCTAAACGCTCTGGAAAAAGTACTACAGAGTACTGTGCAATTAAAGAAAATTCAAAAATTCCTTTCAAGAGCAGGTAAAAACTATGAACGACACCACAAAGAAGCGCGTCCTTTGTATTGAAGATGAAGCAGAAATGATTGACCTGATCTGCCTCATCCTTGGTCGTCATGGGTTCGATGTCACGGGCGCGGCGGGCGGACGCGAAGGATTGGAAGCGATACGTAAAGAAAAACCTGATATCGTATTACTCGACCTGATGATGCCAGATATGGACGGCTGGGAAGTCTACCAGCAGATGAAGGCCGATGATGCGACCCGCGATATCCCGGTTATTGTGGTTACAGCCAAGGCACAGAGCATTGACAAGGTGCTCGGCTTGCACATTGCCAAAGTGGATGATTACATTGCCAAGCCTTTCAGTCCTTCAGAATTGCTAAACAGTATAGATACCGTTCTTGGAAAAAAAGCCTGAACCATTTAGAACGGGGCATTGTAACGACATTTGCCATAAATCGCCACAAAATATGTCCCGCCAGGTTTACATCCAAAATCAAAACCACCCACTCGAACGCCCCCTCACTGCCATTTATTGCGAAAGTTTCTTCTCTCGCCTGCGCGGATTTACCTTTCGCCACCACTTGGCTTTGGAGGAGGGGCTGATCCTCGTTCAAGAACGCGCAAGCCGTCTCGACGCTTCCATCCATATGCTGGCCGTCTTCACCGACTTGGCTGTATTCTGGCTCGACGAGACAGGCTCAGTTGTGGACACGGTACGCGCTAAAGCCTGGCGCCTTGCTTACATCCCAAAACGTCCCGCAAAATTCGTCCTGGAAATCCACCCGGATCGCGCCGACGAGTTCCAAATTGGGGACAAGGTCACGTTCACCGATGTTTAAGCACTTCACGCTATTCACTCTGGCGTTGGTGCTCGCCATCTCAGCCAGCCCTGCCTCAGCGCAGACGCCTGCGCCTTCCTCCCCCACCACTGGGCCAGTTTACATTGTTCATCAAGGTGACACGCTGTGGGATATCGCTGCCCTCTTCAATACCAGCGTCGATGCGCTCCTTGATGCAAACGGGAAATCCAGCGCCGATATTTTCGTTGGCGACCAACTGCTCATTCCCGGCCTAGAAGACCTAAGCGGCACCCTCAATACCATCATCGTTCCATTCGGGGAAACACTGCGCAGCCTTGGCCGCCAATACCACATTGATGACACTCTTTTACGTAGGCTAAACCATATCGTCAGCCCTACCGAAATCTACGCCGGATATCGGTTGATATTCTTGCAGCAGGAAGCACAACCTGGCTGGCCTGCGCGCTCAAGTTTGGGAGTTGGCGAGACCTTGCTCGAGCTGGCCGTGCGACAAAACACTGACCCCTGGACACTGGCTGCAATCAACACCTTCGCCGGAACTTGGGCCGGTCTGCCCGGCGACGTTCTTTATCTTCCATATGGCACTTCAACCGCTACGATTACCGGCCTGCCCGCCAACTTTTCTTCTGTCAACGTAAATCCACTGCCGCCCATACAAGGGGCAACCGTTGAGATTCGCATCACAACCACAGAGCCGGTGACTTTGAGCGGGATATTGTTGGACTACCCCCTGCAATTCTTCCAATTGGAAGATGAATCATGGGTAGCGTTGCAAGGCGTCCATGCGATGACCGCTCCGGGTATCTACCCCCTGCGCCTGGAAGCCTCCATGCCAAATGGCGTTATTCACTCGTTCGAACAAATGGTGCTGATCAAAACCGGTTATTACCCTAACGAGGCCATCAACGGCGTCGAGCCAGACACCATTGACCCAACAATTACCGGCCCAGAGGACGAATGGCTTCATTCCTTTGTCTCCACTGTGACGCCGGATAAATATTGGCAAGGGACATTCCAACTGCCTGTTGCCAGCCAATATTGCATCGGTTCGAAATTTGGCAATCGCCGTTCATATAACAACGGTGCATTTCATTTTTTCCACACCGGCATTGATTTTAGCGTCTGCTCTGAGGCGCATCCGTTTGATATTTTCGCGCCCGCCGACGGCGTGGTCGTATTTACCGGCTTGAAGACGGTACGTGGCAACGCCACAATAATTGACCATGGATGGGGAGTGTTTAGCTGTCTATATCATCAAGAAGAGATATTTGTCAATGCCGGAGATCACGTCACGGCAAGTCAATTGATCGGCAAGATAGGCGATACAGGGCGCGTCACTGGACCGCATCTCCATTGGGAGATTTGGGTTAATGGAGTACAAGTCAACCCGTTAGATTGGCTCCAGAAATCATTTCCTTAACAACTGTTGCGTTGTCGCTGGTTTTATGCTAAATTTAACTAGCCGAAAATAAAACTCGTTGAATTTCCTACTTGACCTCTACCGTGATTTGCTGTAGGATTGTAGGGATGTTTCCATATTATATCTACCCAGTTCAGAAAAAAGGAGGTGAGGCTTCGGCGATAAATGATAGAAGTATGCACCATTTCGACAGCACGTCCAAGAAACATTAACCAACCATTTTTGAGGAGGAAGAAGTATGTCTAAGCGTTTGTTCGTAGTGTTCTCTTTGCTGATCGCCGCGACCATGGTGCTCACAGCCTGCGGCCCGAAAGCCTATGAGTGCACGGATGCTTTGGGATGCGTGACCGTCGCCCCAGGCGAACCAATCCACCTGGCCTATGCAATGGTGATTTCCGGCCCGGATGAGACCCTGGGTATTGACTCCCGCAATGGCGCAGAAGTCGCCTTCGCGATGAAGGGTCAAGTTCTCGGCCACGACGTCAAGTTCACCGGTGAGGATGATGGTTGTAGCGCCGAAGGCGGTCAGGCGGCTGGCACAAAGCTGGCAGCCGACCCCACCATCGTAGCAATCATCGGCACATCCTGCTCGAGCGCAGCGCGCGTTGCGATGCCATTGATCTCGCAGGCCGGCATGGTAATGATCTCGGCCTCCAACACCGCAGTTGACCTGACCGTTGCTGGCAACCCCAACAACCATCCTGGTTATCTGCGCACCGCCCACAGCGATAGTGTCCAGGGCGCAGCGGCAGCTCGTTTTGCCTACGAGGCGATGGGCGCCCGCAAAGCCGCGACCATTCACGACGGCAGCATGTACGCTGACCAACTCCAGCAGGTCTTCGCCAAGACTTTCAAAGAGCTTGGCGGCACAATCACGACCACCGAAGCTGTTGACCCCAACCAGACTGACTTCAAGTCCGTGTTGACCAGCGTTGCCGCAACCGGCCCTGAGTTCATTTATTACCCGATCTTCGTCAAGGCGGGCAGCCTGATCACCCGCCAGGCCAAGGAAACCCCCGGCCTGGAGAATGTCAAGTTGATGGGCGCTGATGGCATGTTCTCGCCCGACGTGGTTGAGGGCGCCGGCGATGCCGTCGAGGGTCTGTACGTATCCAGTCCCGACCTGGCAGCCTTTGGCGCTGACTACGCGGCTGTCTTCCTGCCGAAATACAAAGAAATGTTCGGCACCGATCCGATCAGCATCTTCCATGCCCATGCTTACGATGCAGCGAATATCATCGTCGCAGCCATCGAGAAGGTCGCTGTACAGGATAAGGATGGCACGCTGCACATTCCTCGCCAGGCGTTGCGTGATGCCATGTACGGAACCAAGGATTTCAAGGGTCTGACCGGCAACCTGACCTGCACGCCCACTGGCGACTGCGCCGATCCCAAGATCGCCGTCTATGTCTATCACGTAGGCCAGTATCCTCCGGAGAGAATCTGGCCGTAAACGGTCGATGTATTCGGGATAATGTTTAACGGATGGAGGGGCGAGGCTTCTCGCCCCTCCTAATTAACAACATAGGAGGCGCCTCATGCTACGAACCTGGAGGCAGCGGATTACGTTCAGCGACATTGTTGTTTGGGCGATTGGTCTGGCGATTGCAATTATGGTTATTTATGGCACAATAGCCACACTTCGCTTGGGAAAATACTCGCCGGTAACCTGGCTGGATCTGGTCATAACCGGTCTCGCATTGGGGGGCATCTATGCCCTGATCGCGTTGGGGTACACGCTCGTTTATGGCATCCTGCGGATGATCAACTTTGCCCACAGCGAGATATTCATGGTCGGGCCCTTCACTGCCGCCTTTCTCGCGGATGCGCTAGTTAAAATGGGCATTTGGAACCAGTATCCTTTTCTTAGCCTGGTATTGATCCTTGTCCTCGCAGCAGCAGTCTCAGCCACCATTGCTTTTCTCCTTGAACGCATTGCTTATCGCCCATTGCGTACTGCCCCCCGCTTGGTGCCTCTCATTACCGCCATCGGGGCTTCGTTTTTCCTGCAGTATGCCTTTCGTGGTTTATATGGCTCTGGCTTGAAGGGTTTCCCAACCCTAAATGTGTTCGAAGGAAGATGGACAATGGGATCAATTGAAGTAATGAAAGCGCGCGTAGTGGTGATTATCGGCGCTCTGGCAATGATGTTGATCCTCTATGGCATCGTCCAGTACACCAAGTTTGGCAAGGCGATGCGTTCGATTTCAGAAGATAAAGAAACAGCCGCCTTGATGGGAATTGATGTAGACCGCACCATCAGCATCACCTTCATCATGGGTGGGGCATCGGCTGGCGTGGCAGGTATCTTGTATGTAATCTTGTTCCCTGTGGCTCACTTCTTCATGGGATTCATCCCTGGCATCAAAGCCTTTACCGCTGCAGTATTGGGCGGTATTGGGAATGTACCCGGCGCTTTCTTGGGCGGCTTGATCCTCGGCGTTCTCGAGTCGGTGGGACCCAGCCTGTTCCTGGATGGGATGGGCATTCCAGCACCTTATCAACTCAAAGATGCTATTGCTTTCATTATATTAGTCTTCATCTTGATCTTCCGCCCGTCGGGCATCCTTGGCGAGCGAATGTCCCAAGCCAAAGCATAGAGAGGGATGACCATGAAAAAACCTAATTCTACTCTCTGGAAACAAGCGCTCCGCACCGGCTTAATTGGTGGAGCCGTCGTATTGCTTCTTGCATTGGTGGGCATTATCGGATCTTTCAAAGATCGCGATATTATCCGTGGTTGGGTTTCAATGGGACAGATTCTCTTCCTCGCGCCCATTCTGCTCTTTGCTATTAACGCGGCTCGTCGTGCCGAATCGCTGTCAAAGATCGGTACCATAATGGCGGGAGCCATCAGCGGTTTCTCGAGTGCCTTGCTTGTTGCCTTGCTTCCTCTTCTCGGCCAGGCAATTAATCTGCGCGCGATGTTCGCAAATGCTTCCCCAGAGCTGTACAAGATACTCACATTCGGTCAAGAGCTATTACTCGGAGTGATTATCCTCCTGCTGGTGGGTGCTTTGATCGGCGCCGCGGGTGCAGCCATGCTCCTCATTCCCCCTCGTATCCGCAAGGCGCTTTCACAAGCTGTGGTTTGGGTAATATTACTCGGCCTCTTGCGAGAGCTGATCATGGTAGTACTCAGCCGGTGGGGTGTGGTCGCTTACCTCTTCCGCTGGTTATTCGCCCAAAACGGCCTCGCCCCAATTGGCGCTGTTACGGTCTTTGTGGTCGTTGGCGCTGTAACCTACTGGTCGTCGGGCAGGAAACGAGTCGCCGTCAACACTCTGCCGCCGCAGAAGAAACGAAGAAGGATGCTGATCACGATAATAGCAGCGGGGATCATTTTGCTCATCCTACCTCTTGTTCTCGGCACCTTCTTCAGTGAAATTTTAGACACTGTCGGACTTTACATCTTGATGGGGCTAGGGTTGAACATCGTAGTCGGATTTGCCGGCCTGCTCGACTTGGGTTACGTCGCTTTCTACGCCATTGGCGCTTATACCGTTGGCATCCTGACATCCCCAGAATTAGGTCTCTTTCACTTAACCTACTGGCAAGCAATGCCATTTGCTGTGGTGGTGGCTGTACTGGCAGGCGTTATTCTTGGTCTACCAGTGCTAAAAATGCGCGGCGACTACTTGGCCATCGTAACCCTGGGATTCGGAGAAATCATCCGCATCCTTGCCCTCTCTGACTGGTTGAAACCCTGGCTTGGAGGCTCCCAGGGCATCCAGCAAATCGCCCATCCCTGGCTAGGTGGCCTGGAAATCAAGAATCAGACACAGCTCTATTATTTGATCCTGGTGGGCATTGCCATTGCCATTTTCATCGCTTGGAGGCTGAAAGATTCTCGGATGGGCCGCTCATGGATGGCCATTCGCGAAGATGAAGATGTGGCGCAGGCCATGGGAATTAACCTGGTCGCAACAAAACTCCTAGCCTTTGCATCGGGCGCCTTCTTTGGCGGTCTGAGTGGAACGATATTTGCCACTAAGCTGACCGCCGCTTATCCACACAGTTTCAGCCTCTTCGTCTCGATCAACGTCCTTAGCCTGATCATCATTGGAGGCATGGGTAGTATCCCAGGCGTGGTGGTCGGCTCATTGGTCCTGATGGGATCGCCAGAACTGTTGCGCGAGTTTGCCGAATACCGCTACCTAGTCTACGGCGCCCTGCTAGTGGTGATGATGTTGATGAAACCGGAAGGTCTGTGGCCCGAAGCCCGCCGGAGGCTCGAATTGCACGAGGCAGAAGAGTTGGCTCTTGGCACAGCATCTCAACCAGCACCAGATAGTGCAAGGCAGTAGGAGGAGGATACCATGTCAGTTCTGGTTTCCAAGAAAGTAACCAAACGCTTCGGCGGCCTCGAAGCATTAGCCAAGATAGACTTGGAGGTCAAAGAACAGGCCATCCACAGCATAATCGGCCCGAATGGTGCCGGTAAGACCACCTTCTTCAATTGTGTGACGGGTTTTTACACGTCCGAAGAAGGTGAGATATTTCTCGGAGAGAGAAATATCACCGGCCTTTCTCCCGATCGGGTCACACGCCTGGGTGTTTCTCGCACCTATCAGAACATTCGTCTCTTCAAGAATATGACCGCCGTCGAAAATATCCTGGTGGGTATGCACCCACACCTCAGATCAGGCTTGTTCGGAGGCATCCTGCATGACCCACGCACGATGCGCGAGGAAAGCGCAGCCGTCGAGGAAGCAAATCGCTTACTCCAGTTCGTTGGCTTAAAAGGGAAAGGCGATCTGATGGCGAAGAACCTGCCCTATGGTCAACAACGCCGCCTGGAAATCGCTCGCGCCTTGGCAAGTAAACCCACTTTATTGCTGCTGGATGAGCCAACCGCTGGAATGAATCCAAGCGAGACACAAGAGATGGTGTATTTTATCCGCAAGTTACGCGATGAACTCGGCATCACCATCCTGTTGATTGAACACCAGATGCGCGTTGTTATGAGCATCTCGGAACTGATTTCAGTTTTGGATTTCGGTCAGAAGATCGCAGAAGGAACCCCTGACGAGATTCAAAAGAATTCACGAGTCATCGAAGCCTACCTGGGGCGCGGTGCAGCTAGCGGCCTCGGTGAAAAAGTGCAATAGCAGCCATCGGAGTGATTCCCATGCCAATGCTCTCTGTCGAAAACATCCATTCGTATTACGGCAATATCCACGCCCTCAAGGGCATCTCTTTGACCGTCGAAAAAGGTGAGATCGTCACGCTAATCGGTGGGAACGGTGCTGGAAAATCCACAACGTTGCGCACAATTACCGGCGTTATGAAACCAAGAGAAGGCAGCGTCCACCTGGATGGCGAAGACTTGGCTCCCTTTAAACCCCATGAGATTGTTTTCAAGGGGATGGCGATGGTGCCAGAGGGGCGGCGCATTTTTGCCCGCTTGACGGTCACAGAAAACCTGGATATGGGCGCGTACAGCCGTAAGAACAAGCAAGAGATCGCATCCAACCTGGAACGCGTCTTCGCCCTTTTCCCACGCCTCAAAGAACGCCGCAGCCAGATAGCCGGCACACTCTCCGGCGGTGAACAGCAGATGTTGGCTACTGGACGCGCCTTGATGGCTCATCCGCGTATCCTGCTGATGGACGAACCATCCATGGGTCTGGCGCCTGTTCTGGTAGAAAGTATTTTCGATACCATCAAAGCAATCAACAAGGAAGGGACTACCATTCTCTTGGTCGAACAGAATGCTTTGATGGCGCTCTCGGTTGCGAGCCGCGGTTACGTGCTGCAAACCGGCGAGATCGTGCTACACGATACAGCCGATAAGCTCAAGCAGAACAAGATGGTGCAAAAAGCATATCTCGGTATGGAGTGATCTGTTCGAAGTTCATCTAACGATCAAGGATTACAGCCCCTCCCCCGAAACATGAGGGAGGGTATTTTTTCAACTACTTATGACACTACCAAGAACTGCTGAAATTGTCATTATCGGCGGTGGCGTGATGGGTGCAAGTACCGCCTACCACCTCGCTGCGGATGGGCAGAAGGATGTTCTGCTGCTCGAAAAGGAAGAATTCTTTGGCCAAGGCGCGACAGGACGTTGCGCTGGCGGCGTTCGCTACCAGTTTTCCACCGAAATCAACGTCCGGCTTTCGCTTGCCAGCTTGCCGATGCTGGAACACTTCAAGGACGAGATCGGGCAGGAGATCAACTACCAGAAGTGCGGTTATCTTTTCGCCCTCACGAATCCAGCAGACGTTGACTACTTTAGTCGCAACGTGGAACTGCAACGCAGTCTTGGTGTCCAGACCGAGTGGCTAACCGGAGACGAAGTCCGTTACCGCTTACCGTTGATGCATTTCGCGGATGCCCTGGCGGGCACCTTCAACGCCAAAGATGGCCTGGTTGACCCAAATAGCGTGGTGATGGGATATATCAGCACGGCACAGCGAAAGGGTGTTGCAGCACTGAACAAGGTAACAGTCACCGGAATTAGGGCCAATAAAGGTAGAGTGACCGGAGTGGAGACAGACAAAGGTTTCGTTGCCGCACCAGTCGTCGTCGACGCAGCCGGTCCTTGGGCAGGTTCCGTTGGGGAAATGGCCGGTGTGCACATCCCCATCACTCCCATCCGCCGCCAAATGCTGACGACTACTCGGTTGCCTGATTTGCCTGCCGATTTTCCATTTGTCATTGATTTCGCACAATCGTTGTATTTCCATCGCGAGGGTGATGGGTTGCTGACCGGTATGTCCAACGCGGCCGAGAAGCCCGGCTTCGACCAGAACGTGGATGATGCGTTCGAGCTGCTCCACCTTGATGCCGCCTCAGCCCGCCTGCCCTTGCTTGAAAAAGCTGGTTTGGTCTCCCATTGGGCGGGTTTATATGAAGTGACACCAGATGCGCATCCCATATTTGGTAAAACTCCTGTTGAGGGCTTCTTCGTGGTGGCTGGGTTTTCCGGTCACGGCTTCATGCACGGCCCGATTTCAGGCAAACTTATGGCTGAATTTCTCCACGAGGGAAAATTCAAAAGTATGGATGTCTCGATGCTCGATCTAGCAAGGTTCGATGAAGGGCGGTTGATCAGAGAATACAACGTGGTGTGAACAATCTATGCACTCCGCAGGAATAATCCCCAGGTTGACATGAGGCCGCTAGGCACGCAAAGGCTTTTGATTCACGCCTTCCTTGGATTGTTTGTATTTGCCTGCTCGTTGCCGCAGACTGTCACTCCGGCTGCTTCGACCGTCATAGCCCGGGTTGAACATGAAACTCGGACGTTATTGCCAACGCTACCGTATACACCAACACCAACTATCACGTTCAGCTTGACGCCAAGCTTTACACAGCTCCCAACATCCTCTCAAACTGTATCTTCAACCCCAACCGAGCCACCTTCCCCCACCCCGCAAAGTTGGAGTTACTTCATTATTGGCTTTTCAGTCGATAGGCGGCCTTTGGATGTCTACCAGTTTGGTAGCGGGGCCAACGAACGGATGATCGTGGCTGGCATCCATGGGGGAAACGAGTGGAACACTATCGCCTTAGCCGAGGAGATGATCGCCCATATAAAGGTGCATCCAGAGATCGTCCCAGCGGATGTGACGCTGTATATCTTGCATGATCTTAACCCCGATGGCGAAGCGCGCGGCCATGACGCGAACGGTCGCGCCAACGCCCATGGCGTGGATTTGAACCGCAATTGGGCAGCCAACTGGAAAGCCCAATGGAACGATGAAAAATGTTGGAATTTGCGACCAATCTCTGCAGGGAGATATGCATTTTCTGAGCCAGAGACAAAGGCTCTCCAGCTTTTTCTCCTGCATCATTCAATAAATGCTCTATTAAGCTACCACAGCGCTGCGTTGGGTATTTTTCCTGGTGGATTGCCTCCGGACAAGAACTCGATTCGATTGGCGAAAGCCATCGCGGCGGTCAGCACATATCCTTACCCGCCATTAATTATCGGCTGTGAATACACCGGCACTTTAGTAGATTGGGCTTCATTCCACGGCATTGCTGCGCTCGATGTTGAATTGAGCAATCATACGGACATTGAATTTGAGATGAACTTACGCATCCTGAATGCTTTTCTAAATTGGAAGCCCTGAACTGCGTGCTATAATCTAATCTATCAGGCGGAGGAGAGATCACATCGTGTATAAGGTTTTAAAAGGTATGGCTATGGAACAAGTTGACTTCTTACTCACCAACGCTCTCGTCCTGACTATGGACGAGGAGCTTCACCAGTACGAACCCGGTGCGTTGGCCGTGTGCGGCGATTCCATTGTCGCCGTCGGGGAGCAAGCGCAAATCCAAGACCAATACAGCGCGGCGCAAGTAATGGATTGCGGCGGCAAGGTGCTGATGCCCGGTTTGGTCAATGCGCACACTCACGCCGCGATGACGCTGCTGCGCGGCCTGGCTGATGACTTACGCCTGGATGTTTGGCTGATGGGTTATGTTATGCCGGTGGAGCGCGAGTTTGTCTCGCCGGATTTTGTCCGGCTGGGGACGCGCCTGGCCTGCGCCGAACTGATCCACAGCGGTGTGACCTGCTTCGCCGATATGTACTATTTCGAGGAAGATGTCGCCAAAGCCACAGCCGAAACGGGAATGCGCGCTGTCTGTTCACAGACCGTGCTGAAGTTCCCGTCGCCGGACGCTGCTTCCTACGAAGATTCGTTGTCTGCGGCACGGGATTTCATCATGCGCTGGAAAGGTCACGCCCTCATCGAACCCTCAGTCGCACCACACGCACCTTACACCTGTCCGCCTGAAATCCTGCGCGCTACCGCTCAACTCGCCTCCGAGTTCAATGTTCCGCTGCACACTCACATCGCTGAGACATCTCTCGAAGTGGAGAACATGCGCCGAGAAAACGGTATGCCGGTGGTGCCATATGTCCGTAAGCATGGTCTATTCGATGCCAAGGTGCTGGCTGCGCATTGTGTACATGTGGACGAGGGCGAGCTGCGTACATTACTGCACGCTGGCGCTGGCGTGGCGCACAATCCTTCATCGAACTTGAAACTCGCTTCGGGTATCGCGCCGGTTCCGAAGATGATCGAGTTGGGCATGAATGTAGGCATAGGTACCGACGGCGCAGCTTCGAATAACGACCTGGACATGTTCGAGGAAATCCGGCTGGCAGCTTTCGTGGCAAAGGTCTACAACAATGACCCTACAACAGTTCCGGCGACAACTGCGCTGACGATGGCCACCCGTCTCGGTGCACGTGCGATTCATCTCGGTTCTCTGACCGGATCGTTGGAACCAGGTAAGCGCGCCGACTTGATCTTGGTATCACTAACTCCTCCACACAATTCTCCTCGCTTCCGTCGCGATACGCACAATCCCTATGCCCAACTCGTCTATGCTGGCAAGGCCAGTGATGTGAGCGACGTGATGGTCAACGGCAAATGGCTGATGCGCCATCGTCAACTGTTGACACTGAACGAGGCTGAATTGTTAATGCAGGCGCAGGAGTACGCCCATCGTATCGACTCATTCTTGATCGCGCGCGAACAATCGGTGCTATCAAAGCTAATCGCAATGGGTGGTTCGATCGAGGAGGAGTCGTTTGAGGTCCAGGTTAAAGTCAAACTGGACGGCCCTGCCCTGGTACTAGACGCACTTCAAAAACCCGAGATTCGCATCATTTACCAGAGGCATTATCACCAGCACGATAACTACTTCACATTCGATGATCCTTCCCAGGGACGACTGAGGTACCGGGAGGATGAATTTGTCGGTCCAAAGGGAGAGATCGTCAACGTGCGCGCTCGTTTGACATTGATCGGCCCAGCGCGCGAGGGGGGATTCAAGCACGATGTGCTACTTTCGCGCAGCCGTTACCTGGCGCCAGCCACCAACAGCCTGCGCTTTTATCGCGAGTACTTCAAGCCTTCTTCGGTATTACCGATCGACAAGGACCGCCGCCGCTGGCTGGTGAATTTTAAGGATACCGAGTTCTATGTTAATCTCGATCACTTCGATACACCAAAACCAGTGGATTACCTGGAGATCAAGAGCCGCACCTGGAGCCGCTCCGACGCTGAACGTAAGGCGCAATTGGCATCCGAATTGCTCACTCTTCTGGGTGGTTCGTTGAAGAAAACCGTTTCAGAGGATTATGTCGAAATTCTAAGAAGAAGAAATCGCTAGATTTAATAGGAGATAGAGGCCATGCGTAAATTCCTTAGTTTCATATCGAAGGCCATCGCAGCCATCTTTGCCATCCTATTTGTGATCAGCGCGGTGCTGGCAATCCTGCTGGTCAACATCGAGCGCAAGTTATTCGATGCCAATCTTTACAAGGGCGCCTTGGCCAATCAACAAGTCTACGCGCGCCTGCCGGAGATCGCGGGAAACCTCCTGGTTACCAGCCTCTTCTACAACCCGTGCGCTGATAACCCATTGCTTTGCGAGGACGTTCCAGACGCCCTGCGCTCCTGCTACATCCAGAAGCTGGGGGAGGAACGTTATATCACACTTGCCAGCGGAAAAGAAAAACCGACTGAGGCAGAGATGCAGAGCATCCAGCCCTGTATCGCACAATATGGAACCGAAACGACTGCGCCAACCGGAGGTGCGGAAAACGCGGGAGGCCCACCATCTTTCATCAAGAATCTCAAGCCGAAAGATATTGCATCTATCATCTCCATCATCATGCCTCCGGCTGAAATCCAAAAGATGATCGAAAGTGTGCTGGATCAGACCTTTGCCTTCCTCAATGGGAATATCAGCCAGGCGAAACTCTCTTTGACCAAGCTGAAAGAGGACCTGACCGGTAAACCCGGACAGGATGCTATCAATTACCTGATCAACACCCAATCACCTTGTACGCCGGAACAATTGGCGGCCATGCTGGGCGGTGGAGGCGAAGATGGCATGGTGCTATGTGCCCCACCCCCAGATATTATCGCGATGATCCTGCCTGAGCTGCAGAATCAGCTCAAATCGGCTGTGGCGCAAATCCCGGACGAGGTTATCATCCTGCCGCCTCAAGACCAACCAGAATTGACTAACGCTGGACCGTTTGGGAACGATCCTGTCACGACCATCCGCACCGTGCGCTTTTGGCTACGCCTCAGCCCACTGCTACCCCTGGGGTTGCTCTTGCTGGTCACACTTTTCGGCGTCCGTTCGCTTAAAGGATGGATGCGCTGGTGGGGCATTCCATTCTTCTTTGTTGGTCTGATCGCGCTCGTTCCCGGAATCGCTCTCCTGCCGGTTGCCAATTGGGCTTGGGCAAACCTTGCCATGCCGCGCATCCCATCCATCATTTCCGGTGACATCGTCTCTCTCGGTCGCAGCCTGGTAGCCTATATTGTGAACAAACTAGCAGAACCGATCGTTCTCCAAGCCGCGATCCTGATGGTGATCGGCCTGGCAGTATGGATCTGCTCTTATTTCATCAATAGCAAGAGCAAAGGGACTGATTGGGTTGAGACGCAAGGTGTTACCTCTATCTGATTCGCACACGCTTATCTCCTTCCCATCCAGTACGGCCAGTCCCGCTCACCAATTGGAAAATGTAACTTTCTGAGGAGATGCACCATGAAACTTTTTTGGTCCATCCCTTGTATCCTCGTGCTAACAGTACTCGCCTGTGGTGGACCGCCAACCGCTACTCCGTCGACTCTTTCCCCTCCCGCCTCGCCCTCCGTCTCCAATCCGCATTTCACTATTTCAGTCGAGTATGCCATCTTAGGTGTCGCCCCAATCTACGCTGAGGCCGGCCTCACTTATGCCAAACTACAGGATGCCTTTGTCATTTGGGGCAACATCCAGCCGGAAGCGGAGGGTGCTTACCAATGGGGGTCGCTGGATGCGCTGGTGTTGGAATACCAGCAAGCTGGTTTCACCGGTTTGCAAATGAACCTGACCGCCTTTTCACCTTGGGCCTCATCAGTCCAGCCCGCGCTCGGAAATCTGGGTGACACCTTCCCCAAAGAAGAATACCTGGATGATTACGTCGCCTACGTGCGAGCCGTCGTCGAGCGTTACGACGGAGATAGAGTGGACGACATGCCCGGCCTTCTCTACCCCATCCACGATTACGGCATCGAGCGCGAGTTCACCGGCTACTGGCCAGGTAGCGCGGATGAATATGTCCGTCTGCTTAATATTGCGTATCCTGCCGTCAAGGCCGCAGACTCGGATGGGCGCGTTCTCCTGGTGGCGTTATTGATGGCCGACGTTTTTGACGGTAACCCGACATTGCAGCAAATCCAGCAAAGGCTATCCGTGAACGCGGATTTCATGCGTAAAAGCGTGCCAGAAATTCGCACAATCTTGGCTGCCTGCGATTCCTATGATATCGTGGACTTTCACTCCCTTGCCAACTACACTGAAATCCCGCAGACTGCCCAATGGATCCGCAGCGAGTTGAAAGCGAATGGTTGCGGCGAAAAACCCATCTGGATCGGTGATGCCTTCCCCATATCCGCACTTGTAGGCTACGGCGGGTTCGTTCCGCCGACGCCTTTCGCCCCGGTTACGCTTGAAACGCGCGATGCGGTTGTCGCTGTGTTGAAATCCATAGCCGACCCCGCCGATCCGCAGCACGACGCCGCGCAGGCCTGGCTCTACTCCGAAACAGCCATTGGTTTGGTCAGGAAGATCATCGTCTCGGCTGGGGATGGATTGCTGGGGATCAACATCGGCAACATGGAAGACTGGAAGACAGGCGTACCCGGCGTGGATAAAGCCAGCGTCCCTATGCTCGGTGCATCTCTTTTCATGGGACTGACTAACACGACCATCACCAACCAAAAGCCCGGCGGCGACCTGCCATGGAATGGTCAGTTGTGGAGCAAGGCTCGCCGCGCCGGCGACCATCGTCCAGCCTGGTACGCCCTGAAACTGGTCAATACAAAGATTGGTATATTTAGCTCGGTTGCGAAACTGGGTTTAGGGGCTGGCATCTGGGTTTATCGCTTCGAGACGCTCGCCGGTCTGCTTTGGGTATTGTGGTACGATGACGGCAACTTGTATCTTCCTGGCCAGACACCACCCAGCGTAACTGTTCAACTTCCCTTTGCTGCCACATCAGCTCTGCTAACATGGACGCCAACTGCAATCGGCCAGATGACCTTAAAAACGCAAACTCTGACAGCATCCGGGGGCAAACTCACTTTTGAATTGGGTGATGCACCTGTCTTCATTACCACGTCACCTTGAAGCGAAATGTATGCTTTCGAGCCTGGCTACCTGAAATTGCTCCAAAGCGGTGAACTAAAGAGACATGAAAACTCGAATCGCGCTCCTGACCTTACTTCTTTTCCTTAGCGCCCTCGCCTGCGGTCAGCCAACACCACCTGCATCCCCTACGCCAATGACAGATCGCCATTCGGTCATTCCGGCGACTGGGGTCAAACGCACGCCAGCGGATGATTTCTGGCCTCCAACCGCAGCCGAAGGCTGGAGCCAGCCAGAGCCTATGACCGGACCAGTCAACACTGCTGGGGGTGAAGACAGTCCATTCATCACGCCGGAAGGGGAGGATTTTTACTTCTTCTTTACTCCGGATGTTGGCATCCCAGCAGAGAAACAAATACTCGACAGGGTGACCGGCATCTGGGTTGCGCATCGCCGTGGCGATACGTGGAGCGAACCGGAACGGGTCTGGCTCGAAAAGCCGGGGGAATTGGCGCTCGATGGTTGTGAGTTCGTTTCTGGCAGTTTGATGTATTTCTGCTCAGTACGCGACGGATACACCGGCATCCAGTGGTTCCGGGCGGACTTTAGGGGCGGCACCTGGCAGAACTGGCGTTTCGCCGGCGATGAATTGAAACAGGATGAGTACGAAGTTGGTGAAATGCACATCTCCAGCGACAAACAGGAGCTTTACTTCGGCTCGTCGCGCTCAGGAGGTTTCGGAGGATTGGATTTGTGGGTCTCGCGGATGACATCCCATGGCTGGGGTGAGCCAATAAACATTGGTCCGCTGGTTAACACCTCCGCTGACGAGAGCCGGCCTTTCGTCAGCCCGGACGGGCAGGAATTATGGTTCACTGGCCAAAGCACAAAAGGTCAACCTGGCCCAGCTGTGTTACGCTCTCTTCGCCAGACTGATGGGACGTGGGGCTCGGCGGAGGAGATTATCTCCACCTTCGCAGGGGAACCGACCCTGAGCGCCGATGGCAATACGCTTTATTTCGTTCACCACTTTTTTTCGCAGGATTTAGGTACGATGTTGGAAGTGGATATTTACGCCACTACCCGGCTTGAACCGTGAGGGATTTACCCATTCTCCCCAGCCAGGCGGGCGATATGTAGAAGGCAACAGCGGATCGCCTCCTGCTTGGCTGGAGGCAATGCACTTTCCTCGATTTGCGCGATGCGCTCGATATCATTCATGGCGCGGATAATGCTGACTGGCACCTCGATGTTTCCTTCAGCAAACGAGCTTAGGTATTCGATAGCGCCGATGAGGAAATTTCGCATCTCGTCGTCAGCAGGAGCAGTACGGAAGAAACCGGACATGGCTGGGGGCAATCTTGCCCCACGAACGATTACCGGAGAAGCGGCGAACGAGCGCGCTGAGGAGAATGTATACAGAGAGGTTGCAAGCTCGGTAAAGCTTTGCACCCGCTGGTAGACCGACTCGCCGATCACTTTCCAGATGAGTGAACGCCAGTAATTGATCTGTTGGGGCAATAGAAGCAATTGCGCAACTTCAGCTCGCCATTCCTCAGCTACCCTCCCTGTAACCTTCTTCAACATCAATTCGACATCGGTATTGAAAAGGTTTTCCTGCAACAGCACCGCCAGATCAGGGCGCAGAGTCGGCAACAGGTCGGGATTAAACGTATTGTTCGAGAAGAAATCGCTGACATTTACACCATGCCGTCTGAGTAATTCCTGCTGGAAGAGGGGTAAATAACGCGCCATCGCCGCGTTATCCTCATGCAGCGCCATAAAGGCCGAATTACCTGCCGGGAATGCCAACTCGATCGCCTGGAGAAATTCCCCTTTCCAGTCTTGGTAAAGGCGCAAAGTGCTTAGGATTTCGTAAACTGGTAAACGCGGTAGCAATCGCTCTGTGATAATCTGTTCCCCTTCAACCTCCACGAAAGCTCTTTGTATATAACGCTCGATCGCGCGAAATAATCCTGTGGTGAGTTGATTGACGCCCAGGACGACCGTTTGCGCTTGGTTATGCACGATGGCGCGCAGCAAACTCCCCTGTTTTGCTAATGGAATGATCTCGGCGATATTGGCTAATATCTTTTGGCCGCGATCCGCACCGGTGCTTGATTTTCGGCGCGAGGTGGGACGGTCTCGCAATTGAGGAATGGACCTCCCCACAAAATAGGAGATAATATGGATCCCAACTACATCGTCTTCGTGACCATAGAGAATGTGGCGGAAGTTGCTAGTTAATTCCGCCAGAAATTCCTCATAAACCGTATCTAGTGTTCCAAGTGTCAATCGTTCCAATGCTTGCAGGCTTCGGCTATGCGCACCAAGGCGACTCTCAGTGATAGTTTCGGCAGCCCGTAACAGGTCACCGAGATGATCCCGTTGCGCTTCGCCCACATGATGCAACAAACCAACGAAATCCCGCGCCGGAAGGAAGCGAAGGTGTTCCGCCAAGTTGCTCTGGAAAGTTCGCAAATCTCCACCCATGAAAACTCCCTGAAGCGGTGTAACAGCCGAGGCAGTGCTCTTCCGTCCTACTGCTGGCAGGTGGGCTACAAACCGGCGCTTACTTTCATCTGAGTTCAAGAACGCGGGTTTGCCAGCAACGCGCGAATAATACCCTCCCTGTCGCTGCATCGGTTCACCACTTCCCAATTTGGTTCGCACAGCTTCGGTCACACCGTGTTCAGCGAGCCAAGCTTGAATATTGTACTTTGCTTGGAGATACATGGATGCAGCCGCCGGTTGACCAATTTGCTGGCTTAAATCAGAACCAGCAATAAAAACCTCCGAAATGATCTCGGTAAAACGCTCTTGGAGGGTTTGCACAGTTTGGCGAGTTTGGGCAGCATAATCCCAAATGCGGTCGAGGTAAGGGCGGATATTCTCAACTGAATTGGCGTCCTCGAAGAGTGGGATCAAACTGATAGCAGGAAGGTCGACCGTCGGATGCTCGCGCAACATCTGCTCTTTCTGAGTGCGCATCTTGCGGTCAAGGGCAATCAACGGCTCCGGTTTCGATGCCAAACTGACCTGTAGTGCTAGCGCGATTCCTGGGTTGCTGTATTTTCCAGCAATCGCGTTGATTTCATACATATTGAAAACGGTAGTATCAATCGCGAACTGGTCGCGCGATGTGATCATTCCCTGATGGATACGTGGGGTAATTACTACGCGCTGCAAAATATCGTGATAATTCACCACCTCCCGCAAGAGTCGCTCTGCCGAACGGTTCGACTGGATATTTGAGATTGAGGCATACAACTGCTTCCGCAACTGTTTGTTCAAGGCGAAGTAGTATTCCAACATCGCCCGTCTCTGGCGGCGGAGATCGAGCATTTTTCGCTCGTAGCGATCATTATGCTGCCAAAGAACCCTTGCCGGGTCGCGGCGTATGCGCCAGTTTGTCGCCAGACGCTGCAAGCGTGTGGAATCCATAGAGAAAGGAAGGATACCGCGATAACGCTGCTCCAACTGGTGAGTCAACAAAGTGATGTCATTCAGCAGGCGGCCAAAGCGTTGGTTGCGTTGTGGTAGCATCTCCAACTCGGATGCTAGACTTGGATCGATCGTTAAGTTCGGAGCGGTCTCGCGCAGCAGACCCAAAATATGAGTCATGCGGTGCACGTTTTCCATAACTATGGCAGCAGCCAATCTATGCCCCTGACCAGAAGGCCGGTTGCTTCCATCCCAGTCGCTCCAAAACGAAAGGAAAGGTGTCAGTGCCGCATCCGTGAATAGACCGGAAAAATCTTCTGCTACTGTCAGCGACGCGAGGTCTACCAGAATCTCATCTGCCTCGCGTTGCGAGGAAATACTCACGTTTAAGCCAAGGTATTCCTGTTCCAGTTCTTTTGCTGCACTTTCAATGGAAGCGCGCGCGACCGGCTGGCGAGAGACGATCGCATTTATTATTCCATCGAACATTAACTCTGCTTGCAGCGAGTACATCTGCGTGGGGTGGACAGTGCGATCATACTTGCGCAGTCTGAACTGTTCTTGCCGCCGGTTGAGTGTATCTTTCATGAATTCGCGCTCTAGCCGCGCTCCGAGCCACTCGCCGCCATCAGCCAAAGCTTTTCGCATCAATTCATCGCTACAAAACGCGCGATCAAGCAATCGGGTGTGGAAAACATCCAACCGTTCGGGCGCGTAGCGTTGTAAGAAGTCACTCCGCAAGCCTTCGCCATCCAATGGGTTTGGCATCGCTGACCCGAGAAAGAAATTGGTGTTCTCGCACTGTTGAAGGATTTGTTTCGCGAGGGAATTCCATAAAAGAGAAAGTTCCTCGGCGCGACCAACGCGCCTCACCATCGTTCGGACTGGTAACAGCTTTCGATTATAACGAGCCTCTTCTTCGGCGACTAAGCGATTCAGGTCAATCAGCAACCGGCGGGTCTTGACCAGCAACACTTCAGCATTATCCATACCTCCAAGAGTCAAGCGAAAAGTTGTTCGCCCGATCTCGTAGCCCTCTTCGGTACGCGCAAAAGTAGCTAACGGTAGCAAGCCAATACCGCGCCTCGCTAGCGAGGAGGCAAGCCAGTCAAGGGATAAGCCGCCTGGTAAGCGCTCTATGCGCAGCAAGGGATACATGCTGCCGGCTGGCGGAACGATAACCAGACCAAATGGGTTGCGATCCGGCGGTAGGTTCTCCACAGCATCTAGTAAAGCCTGCGTCCGCTCCCGAAAAAGAGTGTTACGTAATTTCCAGTAGGTTCGTACAGCTTGGTTTGTCCCTCGATAGAATAGGTAACATATAAAAATGGCTGCAAGGTTGGGTAGGATGTGGGAATTTACTGCTGAAAAGCGCTGCCATAGTTCCTTCCCACGAATTTCGACTACCGCCAGTCTAGCGCCGGCGAGGCAATCGGTCTTCGACATGGAATGAACCGTGATGACCCGGTCAGCCTGTGCTTCGTCAACCTGACTTAACCGTACAAGTTCCGAGGCAAGCTGCCGAAGGGTCTTGATTTGCGGGAGGTCGTCCACAGGCGCGACATCCTGATAAGCTAGGTCATCGATCACATAGAGATCATGTTGCAGACAGTATATGAGCAGCTTGCCGATCGCCTCTTCATCAAAAACTCTCCCGGTGGCGTTATGGGGGTTATTGATCGCCACCGCTCCGCGCTTAGGCCAGGAAGGGTCCTGCTGGCAAAGCTGCTCTACTTTTGCAATGATCGCATCCACGTCCAGCCCCAACGAAGCGGTCAGCGGCACCGCGTGGACTTTGGGAAAGCACTGTTCGTAGGACCAGCTTAAGTCGGCGATCACCACTTCGCTGAGACCGCAGTGAAAGCCCAGGATGCCAAGCGCCGTGCGGGATGAACCACTCACTACTATACAACTCTCTGAGCGGTATTGTGGTTGGTGTTTAACAAACGCACTCAAGAAACCACGTTGGAGGGCTTGCCTCCAGGCAGGCTCATGGAGATGTTGCACCAAAAGGGCAAGAAGCCCTCTTGGCTCGACATTTGAGAATTCGTCGAAATCATCTACTTTCCAGAAAGATTGTATGCTGGATGCCAGCGACTCTGCCTTCTCGTTCAACTTCACAAGAGAGCGCGCCACGACTTGGGCATGATCATTCAGAAGGCGTTCAAGGCTCGGTTCAATTCGTTCGGCCAAAAGTGGCAGTGCTGACTCGGCAGCAATTCCCAGCCCCAGACCCTCGAATACAGGCTTGACCTGCGGAATCTGCGCGGGAATTTCTGGCCGGAAGGATTCTTGTTTATGTTCTAAAAGAAAACTTAGAAACTCAATCTCAGATGCAGAGGGGGTACCTTTAAGGTTGAAATGAACATTCTCTATAACATTCAGGAAATCAGCGTTGCCGATGATAAAGACAGTGGAAAACTCCTTCAAGCGCGGCGTAAACACTGCTGGCGTCAATAACCGGAGGACACGTTGCACCATCTTGGCTTCGCGTGCTAGAGAAAGGTGATTCGGCGCATCGTTCGCTTCGATGAAAAACAGCGGTTGGGCAGTAAGGGTGCGCAATCTGCGGCGCGTCTCTTCTCCTAATACAGCACCAATCAAAAGGAACGTTGGGGTCTCGACCTGAGATAGTAAATATTGCTCTACCTGTTCACACATGATCCGCTCATCAGCAGCGAGCTCATCGAACACTAAATTCGGAATGCCCCTCAATTGTGGAGGAAGGTCGTAACGGTAGTAAAGGATACGCGCGGGTATTATCTCTAAGTAAGAGGATATGGCAAACAGCATGACGCGCAACGCCTCGTTAATTCCTCCTGATGCAAGAATGATCTCCCGTCTTCCCGATTTATCCCCCACATTGTAGCGCAGAGGCTCCTGCTGCTTTTCCAGCCAGGCGCAAAATGCCTTGACCACCGCATGAGGCGATTTGCGAGAATACCCCCCACGCGGCATATAAGGGGTGCTTTTCTGGATGACCCGGATAAGGAATTCGAGGTCTATCTCATTCGATGTATCCCACCCCAAATATTCCAAGATCATCTCTGGATCGGTGTCGCACAGGGTGTCCTGGTTCACATCCAAACCAAGAGCAACGCGCAGGAAAGCCGAGGAGAGGCGAGCATCCTGTATCGGGTTCCCGATGTGGAAATTGATGCATTCTTCCGGCGGGAGCGCGGCTGCGGCAGTTGTTTCGCTTATCTCCGAAACGCGCGCCACACGTATCGGTTTTAGGCGAAAAGATTCCTGTGGATGAGGAGGTAAAGACATGACCGCAGAAATTGCATACAACTTTTCAAATTGGAGAGAAGGATCACCCATCCCCTGCTCTATTCAACATCTTCCTTCTTCGCTTCTACAGCTTTTTGTAGCAAGCTCTGGAACAAGCCAAGAATTTCAGAACTATGCGTCAATTCTTGCGGGGTTAAAGAAACCACTGTACGAGCGTTCTTCAGATTTTGGCTCGCCTCAGCGAGGCGTGCGGCTTGTGGCGTTAGCATCAACAGCTCAGGGCTGCTCTTCAGCACCGCGAGCTCTTCCTTTTCGAATGCAAGGCGTAACCGGTTGCGGGCCAACTCGTCCTCAAGGCGGTGGCGGGCAAGCGTTGATTCTTTCTCGAGCAGTGCTTCTTTTAGATCAGCCTTTTTCAACTCGAGAGCATGTTCCATTTCTGTGATTTCTTCATCAGCCTGGTATTTGACCTTGGCGGCAGCCACTCGCGCTTGGTGGCTCAGATGCTCAGTCTGCTCAAGCAAGCGCGCCTGCTCCTGTTGGCGGAGCGCATCGGCGATCTGCGGGTCTGCTGGTTCCAGTAAAGGAACGGCGAGGGAGATCAACTCGAGGCCGAATTTCTCTTCAATGGTGGGTGCTCGCTCGTATAGATTGCTTGCAATGCCTCCAGAAGAAAGCATTTGGATTTCGACTCGCTCGGTATATTCCTTGACCAATTCCTCGATCAACACCTGCGCCTCGCCGGCTGCCCGTCCTACCGCGTCGTAGTTCCACCCGCCAACGCGGATGAGGGATTGGATATGCTCCAAAGATGGTGCGACCGAACCAACAAGCTTGACGCGTATACCCAAGTTACCGGCTGCAGCCGCCTCGACGGTCAACTGGAACGGAAAGGTGGTACGCTTGAGCGGCAAGCTGAAATGGCGTGGGTAGATCAGTCCCTTCCTCACGCCAATGCGTCCTTTAGACTCATAAAGTACCAACCTATCCGGTTGGCGAATACGATACTCGATAAGAGCAACAACCAAACAAATCAAAATAACTATACCGGCAGAAATTACGCCCAAGGTGATGTTCATGCGCCGTACCTCCTTCTATAAGTATTACAACCTTCGGAATACTACATAGAGGCGACTTTAGTCGCTTTTTCATCCAAACGACCAAAGCCGCCGTTTCGTTTTCGAGCATCCTACGATCAGCTTCTACATGCGAAAAGATGGAATGAATTATAGCCGATTTCGAAAATAGTACCAAAGTTCACGTTCTGGTGTTGTATAATTGCAACATCACATGGTTCCTTACACTCACCCCAGGAGACGCTATCGTGAAAACCATCAAACAAGTCCTGAAGGAAAAAGGCGGCGACATCTGGTCGACAACGCCGGATAAGTCAGTCTTCGAAGCACTCCAACTGATGGCTGATAAGGATATCGGCGCATTGCTTGTCACTGAGGGCGCCAAGCTCGTCGGCATCTTCTCGGAGCGCGACTATGCACGCAAAGTGATCCTCAAGGGCAAATCATCGAAGGAGTTGGCAGTGCGCCAAGTCATGTCCTCGCACATTTTCTATGTGCCTCCTGATATCACTTGCGAGCAAGCTCTCGACTTAATGACTGAGAAGCACGTCCGCCACCTTCCAGTGTTGGAAGGAAGCAAACTGGTTGGGGTGGTTTCCATCGGCGACCTGGTGCGCGCGGTGATTGCCCACCAAAAACAGGTTATTGACCGCTTGGAGAAACACATCCTGGAGAATACCAGCATCACGTAGCGCGGTTTTCATTCCAAAACAACGGGGCGATACAAATCGCCCTGCTCACGGGCAGGCGTTTTGCACTTGCTCTTCGAACGTCTTGGCGAAGGCATGGTATCCGGAGCCGTCACAGCGGGCGCGGAAGTAATAATAAGGTGTCTGCGCAGGTTGCGCGACAGCGAGTAATGCAGCCTCGCTCGGATTACAGATTGGAGTCGGAGGGAAACCGGTATTGAGGTAAGTATTATAGGGGGACTGCACCTGTAAGTCATCCAGAGTAAGCGGGTTTGTCCACCATGTGCCCTGGGCAACGTTGTAGCCCAGGGCATATTGCACCGTGGGGTCGCTATCCAATTTCATACCAATGGCAATACGATTGAGAAAGACCGAGGCGATGAGGGGCTGTTCGTCTTCGTGGATCGCTTCACGCTGAATGATGGAAGCCAGGATCACACCTTGGTAAAGGGTCAAACCCTGGCTCATGATCCCGTCACGAAGCTCTGGGGTCAGGTTGGAGATAAATCTTTGTAGCAATACTGACACCAGCTGCTCGGCATTGGTACTGCGTGGCAGCGTAAAGGTTCCGGGAGAGAGAAACCCTTCCGCTGAAACGCCACCAGGCCAAAAGTCAAGGGGGGTGGAAGGCGAACGCGCGACTGAAAGAAACGCCTCAAGATCAATGTTCAAACCGGAGCTTGGAAGCGCCGCGGCGATCTCCTCCATTCGCCAGCCAGGTAATACACCAAAAACAATCTCGGAGGGCGTTGCATCTTGGAGTTGGCGGGCGATCGCGATCGCGGAGTTGGCTGGGCTAAGTTTATAATTGCCAGCTTGTACGGAAGTATCCAAGCCCATCCACACCAGGTAAATGCGAAAGATGGAAGCCGAACGGATCAACCCAACAGATTGCAGATTGCTGGCAATTGCCGAGATCGTTTCGCCTGGTTCGATGACGAAGATCAGTTCAGCGCCATTCGGGTTGCGTGGGATGGTCAGGTCATCAGAATTCCAGATCAAAGAGAAGGAATACTCGAAACGCTGCCAGCTACTCAGGCTTGGGTTAGCCGGCCCGAAGGAGTGTGCTGCGAGCGTTGGCATGGACGCAAGTACCGCCAAGAGGCTGGCAAATATTAAGAATAAAACGAGGAGGAGGCAGGAAGAGCGAGGTTTCATTTCATGAATTCGCATCGAGATAGGATTGAAGCAGGATTGCTGCGGCTACATCGTCGAGGTGGCCGGAACGACTACTGCGTGAAGCGCCTGCTAAAAGGCGTGAGGCGCGCGCATCCTCGGTAGTGAAGGCTTCGTCCCAAAGAACGACCGGGAGGTCGGTCTGCATCCGCAATGCAGCGGCGAAACGCGCCGCACGACGGCCTTCGATGTTCGGCTGTCCGTTCTCATCCAAGGATTGACCGATGATAATCAGACCAGCCTCATGAGCGGCGGCTTGCTCAGCGACAGCTCCAGCGTCAATGACCCGCGAGATGTGCGGCAACACCATCAACGGTCTTGCGAGCACCCCGGTCGGGTCGCTGAGGGCTAAACCGAGGCGTTTAGCGCCAGTGTCAACAGCAAGGATTCTCATTCTTTGATCATGATGCGGAATTGCAGAAAGGGTAACCATGGCCACCAAGCTGGGGTTAGCTTGAAGCGCGGCGGCGAGGCAAGTGGGAACATGGATTGCAACCGCACGCGAGCTTCATCCACTGATAAGCCAAGTACACTGCGTTTCACAGAATTGTCACTGATATTTGGAATGAGTAACCGGGTCGCCTGGATCGTGAACCTCGTTGTCCCATTTCCGTTCGATACCGGATCGCCAGCAATTGCAATCTTCAGTGTGCTGGTAACGGGGCGCCAATCTTTTAGGTTGACTGCATCCAGCGCGGCGGCAGCCAGCGAACGTATATCAGAAGCCTGGGCATATTGGATCGTAAATTCTGCTTGGAGGGTTAGCGTCAAAGTCTCGCCTGGCTGACCTTCGAGAGGTTGGTAAGTCTCTTCGAGAATCTTTTCAAGAACCAATGAATTCGGGAAAAACAAATCCCCTTCCGAGGGCTGTTCAGAAAGTTGTGCAAAAGCTTGCAGGCGCATTTGGGCTAGCAGCACGGAGCGCAGGTGGGTGCGGTCTGCTGCGCTGGGCATGGAGACTACTCGCTCCGCCCCTCCGCTAGTTGGATTGGGATTGGTAACCGCGATTTCAGTGCCTAGCTCACCTTCGATAGCATTCAACGAATCGGCAGCTAAGTTTCTGGTAAGGCCAGGCTCAATGGCGCGAATGGGAATGTCAATCGTTTTATCCAAACCAGCCGCCAGCACTGCATCTCGCGTGGTGGCAAACTTGATCGGAGGCTCGGCTAGCGTGCGGATCACTGTCCCAACGGGGATGCCGATGACTGATGTTGTCAGGTTGCGAAAGCGTGCTGTACCTTCCGCTGGTTTATCGGGTAACGTCGTTTGGCCTGTTGCGGGGGTGGATTGGCTGTCCTCCACAACTATTGTAAGTTTACGTGCAGGCAAGCTGCCCGCCATGTTGACGGTTGTTATACCTGGGCTTGCATTGACTTGCAGCGTCAGCTCCTGGTTTCGCAACTGCGGGTTAAGAGAAATCTCGGTGGAGGGTAAAAAAAGCAAAAGTACAGCAATGACCGCCAGCACGCCAAGTGTGAAAAACGTCAGCCGGGTAACCGGATGGGCAAGCCAGTCAAGCAATGGTGGATGGACTTCAGCACGCAGGGTGCGTAGGTCAGGGCGTGCAGTGCGACGCTTGGGCTTTTGGTGTAAAGTCCGCCTACGCCAATGGCTGCCTTGGGCTTGTGATACCGAAGCGAAACATGCAATGCCCAGCTCGCTCGCGACCTCGCGGACGTTCGGTATGCGCGTCACTAGCCCAAGTTGCGCGCCGAGATTGGCGGCATGTCGCTGGAGCAGGAGTAGGTCCAAGTCGCGTGTTAAGAGGCGCTGGCGCGCTGGCCAAACGAGCAGGATGCGCTTCGTCTTCGCCCATGACATCTTGTCTCGGACGGAGACAACGTCATCATTTTGTTCAAGATGAATGATCTGGGTTTTCATCCCCCCTGATTATAATGGAAGGAACCCATTTTCTTGGAGCAAACGAGCGCCTGCTTACCTAAAACCAACGCACAGCGGCGCGATCCAAGACGCGATCTTTCCAGGTAGCGGTGCCAGTCAATGAAAGTGCCATCGAACGTAGAGAAACCATAAGAAAAAGCGTCAAACTGATCGGGTAGAAAAAGACCAGCGAAGCTGGGAACTTGAAACGACGGTAGGCAATCTGCCAAAGCACAAATGCCAGGATGACAGCGATTGTGGCATAAGCTGGTGGAAATGAGGTTAGCGGCATACCCAACCAGCGGGAAATCAACGCCACTGGCGGTTCGAGAAATGATACTCCAACTACTGTCAGGGCAGCCAGGAACGGGAAAATGCGGAAATCGAAGACAGCAAAAACATTCTTGCCGAACCCTTCCACAGCCTCGCCGAAACCATGATACATGCGGCAGGTGACATGCTCACTGCCATCCATCAGCTGCCAGCGCAAGCCATTTTCGATGATAAGGCGACCCAGGCACAGGTCATCCACCACTTCGCTGCGCACCGCTTCGTAACCACCCACTGCCTCGAATGCGGCGCGGCGGAAGAGCATGAACTGTCCAATGGTGATCGAGAGGCTGGCCCAACGTAGTCGCTGGATCAGGCGCATGGGGAGGAACGTGAAGATGCCAAAGCTGATGACTGGCACTAGCAACCGCTCACCCCAGGAGATTACCTCCTCATGTGGGAAAGCCGTCACCAGGTCGGCATGCTCGGCGAAGAGTGCATTGACACTATCGCGCAGCGTGTTCGGTTGGTGACGGGTATCCGCGTCGGTGAACAGGAGCAGGTCGCCGGTTGCCGCGCGATACAACTGGTGGCAAGCCCAATGCTTGCCCAGCCAGCCATCGGGCAACGAGCGTCCTTCCAAGACTCGTAACCGACTCCCGTGATGCCCAGCCGCCAACCGTGCCAGGATCGCGCCCGTACCATCAATCGAATGATCATCCAGAACGACGACTTCAAAATCCGGATAATCCTGTTCAAGCAGAGAACGAATACAAATTTCGATGTTACCCGCTTCGTTGCGTGCCGGCACCAGCGCCGACACGCGTGGAAATTGCTTTGCTGTGGGGTATTGATCGAAGCGCCGCACGGTCAGGGCGTTGGCAAGCGCAGTGAGTAAACCCAGGCTAAGGAAGATGAGAACGCCGAGATAATGTGAGTGCAAGAGTCCGCTCACGTGCTCCTCCGTGCCAGCCAATTCGCCGCCCAGGGGCGCAACTGCGGTCTGCGCGCCAGGTCGCGGCGATGCGTCCAAAGCACAACAGCCAAATTAAGCGCTGCAAAAACGACCATCCAAGTCTTCCCAGACCAGAGAGCATAAACCAGTAGCGCGACCATACCCGCATTTGCTGACCAGGCATCTTCAGTTTGGAGAATAGTGAACGGCAACGCCAAAGCTGCATAGGCAGGGAACACCACCAAGCCTATCAATGCCAGCCAAGCCCCGGCTGTGGCTGCCAGCGCTTTGCCGCCACGAAAACGCAGAAAAGGCGAGAAGGCATGGCCCAAGACAGGTGCAAGGCAAATAGGTATCATCTCCCAGCCAGTCATGCCATAGCGGCGTGCCAGGTAGACTGGCAGGAAGCCTTTGCCAATCTCGAGAATAATCGAAGGGGCGCCAGCCTTCGCGCCACCGGCACGGATCGCGTTCATTCCGCCAGGGTTGCCATCTGCCACAGTGCGGATGTCCACTTTGGTGACCAACTTACCGATGATAACGGCAAAAGGGATACTACCTAAGAAGAAACCTGCCAGAGACCAGAATAGAACAGCTTCCATACTTACATTCTCCTTGTTTCGGAGTGTCAATAGTATTAACCGAACCGTAAGGTTTTGGATACGAAAAATAAAGACTTCAGAAAACCTTAATCGGTTGGCGATACCACTTGACGCTTCTTATTGCCGGTGATAGACTCTCCCCGGCACGAAAATTCTTTCTCGAAAGGAGGCTCGTAAAAATGTCAGAAAATAAGGTTGCTCAATTACCAGTCTTTAGCGCGCCTCCTACTCCAGAGTGCCGTTGATTCTTTTTTTTGAGTCATCGAGCCGCAGGCGCGCAGCCTGCGGTTTTTGATTCGTCAATAACCACAGGTGATAAGTCATTCCGCCATTTTTCACGATGAGTCTCACCTATGGATACAAGTAGAAATATCAAATATTACAATGATTTGGATGACGAAGGCACCTTTGACTGGCCGGGCAAATCGCGTGAGCGCCGCCCAAAATCTGGACCAACACATACGCCCATCGCCATCCAGCAATTTGTGCAAAGTCAAGACGACACGAAACATTCTTTCGATTTCTCCTATCATGCTTCACGCCATGAGCAGGGTTGGCTCCTAAATTCGCTCGGTGGGTTCTATGAGCATAAATGGATCTCCGATGTAGTCCGCCTCGTCAAAGGCGGGAAGGAGGCTTCGGTTTACTTGTGCAAGGCTGGAGTAAAAGTTGGAACTGAATATCTTGCTGCCAAAGTCTACCGTCCGCGCAAGTTGCGCAACCTAAAAAATGATCAGCTCTACCGTATTGGTCGCGCCGACTTGGATGAATTCGGGAACAAGATTGACGAAGAAGGCATGCTCAAGGCTATGCGCCTCCGTAGCGCCTATGGCGAGGAATTGCGCCATCAATCCTGGATCGCATACGAGTACGTCACGCTTGAACTCCTGCACGCTGCAGGCGCGGATGTACCGCAGCCATACGGGATGGAACAGAATGCCATCCTGATGGACTACATCGGCGACCCCGAAATGGCCGCTCCCACGCTTAACAGCATTGACTTGGACCAGGACGAAGCAAAATTACTCTTCGACTGTGTCCTATGCAATATTGACTTGATGCTTACGAAGGATCGCATCCATGCTGACCTCTCGGCGTTCAACATCCTCTACTGGGAAGGGATTATCACATTGATTGACTTCCCGCAGGTTGTGAGACCAGCAACCAATCCGCTAGCCTGGCGCATCTTCGAGCGCGATGTGAGGCGCATCTGCGAATACTTCGCAACGCAAGGCGTTCACTCCAACCCCACAAAAATCGCTGCGGACCTGTGGACAGCGCATGGACATAAGCTTATGACAGAAGTCCATCCACGTGACCTTGATCCCGAAAACCCGAATGACCGCCGCATCTGGCAAAAGCAAGCCAAAGAGGCGCGATAATCAGAAGGGCTTGTCATCTCTGACGAGCCCTTATCCTTTCACTGATAACTGATTACTGAACACTGATCACTTGATGACCGGCACTGCCTCCGGTAAAGCAATCCCATATGCTTGTTCCTTCTCAAACTTGAACTGCTGAGTATATAAACGGTAGTAGTGTCCGCGTCGCTTGAGCAGCTCGGCGTGCGTGCCTTGTTCGGCGATGCGTCCCTCCTCGATGACCACGATACGGTCGGCGCGGCGGATGGTACTGAGGCGGTGGGCAATGATAAAAGTGGTGCGCCCAGCCATCAATGCTTCCATGCCGCGCTGGATGAGCGCCTCGGTTAGCGTGTCCACGCTGGAGGTGGCTTCATCCATGATAAAGATCTCGGGACGCGCCAGTACTGCCCGCGCCAGGCTGATGAGCTGTTTCTGCCCAACCGAAAGCAGGTTGCCGCCCTCGCCCACTTCCTGGTCGTATTTCTTTTCGAAGGTCTCGATGAACTCGTGCGCGCCGGCGATCTTGGCCGCGACATCCACATCCTCATTGGATGCGTCCAACCGCCCATAGCGGATGTTATCGCGAATTGTGCCAGAGAAAAGGTGCGGTGTCTGCAACACCACGCCGATGCGCGATTGTATACTATTTAGTGTGTAATCTGTATAATCGCGCCCATTGATGCGGATGGTGCCAGCCCTCGGCTCGTAAAAACGGCACAGCAGGTTGACGATGGTCGTCTTCCCACCTCCGGTCGGCCCGACCAGGGCGATCATCTCACCCGGCTCGACCTTAAGCGAGAAATCGCTCAGCACCGGCTTGCGGTCTTCATAGTAGAAGTCCACGTGAGCGAATTCGATTGTTCCTTGCAGCGTTTCCACCGGGTGAGCGGCGAGACGGTTGCGGACTTCGGGCTCAGTGTCGAGTAACTTGAAGATACGTTCAGCCGAGGCGATGGAATGTTGCATCTCAGCGTAGACCCGCGCCAGGTCCTGCACCGGCCAGATCATGAAGGTCAAGTACGAGACGAAGGCATGGATCGAGCCAACGGAAAATTGTCCGACCTGGCTTTGCATCCCACCATACCAAACAATGACTCCCAGCGCGAAGGCCGAGACGATTTGCACGGTAGGCAGGAAGAGCGCTGAGAGCCAGGCAGCACGGTAACTAGCGCGGTACATCGCATCAGTCAATTGCGAGAACTCTCTTAGATTTTCAGCCTCGCGTCCCAGTGCTTTGACAACCCGTACACCCTGTATATTCTGATTGTACTCACCGGTGATCTTTGAGTTGGCGCGCCGGCTTTTACGGAACTCCACCAGGATCTTCTTACGGAAATTGACCGCAATGACCAACAGGATGGGGATGATACAGAAGACGATCAAGCCCAGTTTCCAGTTGATTATCAGCATGAAAATAGTGGACATGATCACACTAACGATAGCCCAGGTCACATCCAACAAGCCCCAAGTCATCAAGCTGGAGACACGCCCCGTATCCGAAGTGACACGCGCCATCAGCCGCCCGACCGCATTCTGGCTAAAGTATGAAAGCGAAAGGTCCTGCAAGTGATTGAAAAGCGCCTTGCGCAGGTCGTATTGAATCCGCTCGCCCAACACCGCTGCCAAGTAAATGAATGTGAACACGAACGCGGCTTGAAGTAACTGCATTCCACCATAAATCGAGGCATATTTCAGTAGCACCGCCACGTTCTTCGTTGTGATACCTTGGTCAATCATCTGCTTATTGACGTAGGTAAATAGTGCGTCCTGACTAGCGGTTAATACGATGGCGACGAGAAAGCCTATCATCCACTTCCAATGCGGCTTGAGCAATCCCATAATGCGCTTGAAAGTCGGCGCGGTGAGAGAGCTGGTATGTTCTTCCTCTTCGAGTTCGATCAATTCGTCTGGCATAGTTATTTCTCCGGTAGAGGCGGATCGCGATTTGCCTCTGCAAATTACACAGAGGCAATTTCTTGTTCCAATTCCTCGTCAATGCGAGTTTGAATATCGTAAATCTTTCTGTACATCCCATCCCGTGCCGCCAACTCCTCGTGCCGGCCCATCTGGACGACCTCACCTTTATCCAACACCAAGATCAGGTCGGCGTTCATCACGGACTGGATGCGGTGTGCGATGATGAATGTGGTTCGATTCTCCATTAACCGGTTCAGCGCGGCGCGGATCTCGGCTTCAGTCTCGGTATCCACTGATGATGTCGAGTCATCCAGGATTAAGATGCGTGGATTCTTAAGCAGCGTGCGCGCAATTGCCACGCGCTGCTTCTGACCGCCTGAAAGCGTCACGCCTTTCTCGCCGACAAGAGTCTTGTAGCCATCCGGGAACGACAGGATCACATCATGGATGGCTGCGGCGCGCGCCGCTCGCTCGATCTCTTCCTGCGGCACATCACGGCCGACACCGTAGGTGATGTTCTCGCCGATCGAGCGACTGAACAGGAATGGTTCTTGTTCAACGATGCCGATCTGCTTGCGCAGGAATTCGCGCGAGTATTCCTTCAACTCTGCACCGTCCAATAGGATCCGCCCTCCGCTGTACTCGTGGAAGCGCGGCAGCAAGTTCACCAGCGAAGTCTTGCCTGAGCCGGTTGATCCGAGCAGCGCAACCGACTGTCCAGGCAGGATATGGAACGATATATTTTTTACCACCTCGGCGCTGCCATCTTCATATTGAAATGAGACGTTCTCGAAGACGATTTCGCCTAGCGCCGGCTTTGCGGCTTGCACCCGTCCATCGGTCAAAGGTTCACGCTCCTGCTTGATGATCTCCATCAGCCGGCCATAAGAAACCAAACCCGTGGAGGTCTGGACGATAATTCGTCCCAGGTTACGCATCGGCCAGATGAGCCAGACCACAAGTCCAACATATGCCGGATACGTCCCGACTGTGATCTCACCACGGACGGCCAGGATGGCTGCATAAATGAACCCGCCAAGCATCTGGAAGCCGCATAAGATATCCGAAAGCGGCCAGAAGAGCGAGTGCATCCGCAGGAAGGTCCTGCCACGTAGGAACTTCTCCCAGTTATCCTTCTCGAACTTGGCTTTCTCGTATTCCTGGCGAGCAAACGCCTTGACCACGCGCACACCGGTCAGGTTTTCTTGCAAGGTAGTGGATAGCACCGCCTCCTGCTCCTGATATTTCTCGTAGGTTTTAGTCACCTTCTTGAAGAACCACAGGGCTGTGACCAGAATGAGCGGGGTAATGGCTATCGAAGCCAACGCCAGCAAGTGATGAAGCTGCCAGATGGCAACGAAATTGATAATGAAAAGGAAGACAATGCGCCCAATGCCGATGGCTTGTTCGTTGAAAAAGTTGCGTAGCGCGTCCACGTCGGAAGTGACTCGCTCGATCAGGTCGCCGGTCGGCGTCTTGCTGTGGTAAGCAAAGCTCAGGCGCTGGATGTGGTCAAAAAGGAAGTTGCGCAATCTGCGGGTAATGCCCTCCGCAGAATAGGCGGCCAGTCGCCCCGAAATGAATGAGAAGCCTCCTTCGACGATAGCCAATCCAACAAAGCCAAGCGCAAGGTAGACAAGTGTGCGCGCCAGCGTCCCGGCAAAAGGCACCGTATCGCCAAGGACGGTATCTGCGAAGTTGCGCAGCAGTACATAGGTATACATTTTCGCAATCGCCGAGATAGCCAGCGTGATGTTGGCTGCGGCGTAAGCCAGGCGATAGTCAGTAGCCATCTGCCAGAAACCGGCCAGTTTCTTTTTGTTCAATGACTTTCGAAAATCGAAGTAGGTTGATGAAACTGCGATCGAGACCATAGGTTGTTTCCTATTCGACCTTTACCCCGCGCTCTCCCTCACTTTTAGGGAATGGAGAATGGGCGGGTAGGTTCTAAATAAAAAGCCACGGCGCTGTGAGGCGCCGTGGCTGTGAGACACACGCGAATGACCATTATCGGTCAACAGGCGCACTCCGAGGAGGTTTAAGAACGAACAAACCCGTAACGCATGAGTTTTTGCTGGATACCATGAGTGCGCCTCCTTTCCTTAGAATTTGCTTAGAGCGGGTAGAGTTTATCACTGACCTCTGAGTTATGTCAAGCGCGATTCCTCATACGTTGTCATTCCCTTCATGCCTTTTCTTTCGCGACAGCACAAGCAAAATGAGCGTGCTGACCGTTCCTATGGCAAACCCACCAACCCATATAGCCTTCGGCGCTATGGCATCGTTCAGATATCCGCCTACAAGCGGTGCAGCAGCGCGTGCCAGCCCCCAGGTAAACCAATAAATGGTCATGTAGCGACCTCGCATATCGGTGGGAGCGCGGTTGGCGGCGTACGTAGTGCCCGTAGGGATAAGAATGAGCTCGCCTAAAGTAAGGATAACCATGCTGAGCCAAAATCCCAAAAAGTTAGCCATTAGCGCCACACTGCCTACACCCAAGGCGTAGACGAACATACCCAGCGCCACCATACTTATCGGATCACGCTTACGCGTGTACAAAGTGACGAAATACTGAACGAAAACACACATCAACGCGTTGGTGATGGGCAGCCAGGAGTAGAGATATTCTGGCAAGTTGTAATTCGTCTTGGTGTAGACGGCATACAGCGTCCACATCATTAACGGAGCGATCATGCCGAAGGTCGTGGCAGCGACGGTTTTGATGTAATACTGGTCAGCCAGTACGCGGCGGTAGCCGTGGAGGTTCTGGAGCAGGCTCTCGGTATGGATTGTTTCAACACGCCGCAGAGTCTCGCTTATGAAGAGCAACAATATCAGGCTGTAGATCAGCATCCCAGCAGCCGCGCCGTAGAAAGCCATGACGTAGGATTTACTTACCACGAATCCACCGACGGCAGGGCCAATGGCGATTCCAGCATTGTTGACCATGCGTAAGATGGAGTAGGTGCGGTTGCGTTCCTCTGGCGCGATGATGTCGGCCATCATCGCGTCCGAGCCGACAGCATGAAAAGGCTGGGCCGCGCCCATGATCGTCATTGGAACGAGGAAGCCTAAATAGGTGGTCGCCCGGCTCATCAATAGGAAGGCCAGCCCATGTGCCAGGATTGCAGCGAACATCACTGGCTTACGCCCGAAACGGTCAGCAATTGAGCCGCCAAAAAACGAAACAGAAATACCGGTGAACGAACTGATGCTAATGAGTGATCCGACTGCGGCGAGTGGTTGTTGGAGCACTTTGCTGGCATAGATCAATTGGAACGGCCAGATGATGCTGGAGCCGATGGAACTGATCAGCACGCCAATTGCCACAACCCAGAATTGACGAGGATAAGAAGAGAAAGTGCTGCGAAGACGGATGAGCATCTGGTAAGAAAAACCTTGCGAAGGTTTCACCCTTCGCAAGGCTGGCTAACTATCTGCGGTTGTATCCACCGCCGCCGCGCCGGTCCCGGTCGCCTCCAGAGCGGCCACCACGCCGGTCACCGCCTCCGGGACGACCACCGCCAGGGCGGCCTCCACCGCTCTTGCGCGAGTCACGCTCTTGGGCTTCCTCGACCGTCCAACCCTCCAACACAGCTTGGCGAGAAAGACGGATTTTCCCCATTGGGTCGATGCCGGTCACCATCACGGTAATCTCGTCGCCCATACGTACCACATCTTCGACCTTCTCGACGCGCTCACTGTCGAGCTGGGAGATATGCACCATGCCATCGGTGCCGGGTAAGATTTCAACAAACGCGCCAAAATCGGTGATACGCACAACCTTGCCGGTGTAGATGCGCCCGACAGTCGCTGTCTCACCTACCGCTTCGATGCGCTCGCGCGCCATTCGCGCTTTTTCACCGTCGGTGGAAGCGATGTACACCGTGCCGTCTTCCTCGATGTCAATCTTGGTTCCGGTCTCTTCTTGCAGGGCGCGGATGTTCTTGCCTCCTGGTCCAATGATCGCGCCGATCTTATCCACCGGTATCTTGACCGTGGTGACGCGCGGCGTGTGCTGTTTCAACTCTGGTCTCGGCGCGGGAATAACTTCCAGCATCTTACCCAAGATGAAGAGCCGCGCTTGATGCGCCTGTTCCAACGCCTGTTTCATTATCTCGGCGCTCAAGCCGGAAATCTTGATATCCATCTGCAAGGCGGTGATGCCTTGCGTAGTGCCGGCTACTTTGAAATCCATATCACCGAGGTGGTCTTCAGCCCCTTGGATATCGGTCAGGATAACATACTTCTCGCCTTCTTTGACGAGACCCATCGCCACACCCGCCACCGGAGCTTTGATCGGTACGCCGGTATCCATCAGCGCCAAAGTGGAGCCGCAGACGGAAGCCATCGAGGTTGAGCCATTGGACGATAACACTTCGGAAACCAGACGCAATGCGTAAGGGAATTCGGATTCAGGCGGGATGACAGGTTCAAGAGCGCGCTCTGCCAGGGCGCCGTGCCCGACTTCGCGCCGGCTCTGGCCGCGCAGGTTTTTCGTTTCGCCGGTGGAAAAGGGTGGGAAGTTATAGTGGTGCATGTAGCGCTTGGTATCCACAGGCGTGAGCGTATCCAATTCCTGGGCTTCTCGTAGCGTGCCGAGTGTGGCCAGGGTCAGTACCTGCGTCTCGCCGCGCGTGAACAAACCGGAGCCGTGGGCGCGCGGGCTGAATCCGACCTCGCACCAGATCGGACGGATCTCGGTCGGGGCGCGGCCATCCGGACGTTTACCCAATTCCAGGATACGCTGGCGGACGATGACCTGTTCAGCTTGGTCAAAGGCTTCCATTACAGAAGCAGGCTTCGGGAAGCCGTCCATTACGGCCGCTCCGTCAGGTGCGGTGCATAATCCGGCGACGATACCATCCTTGAGCGTTGTCATACCGCCGTAAAATTCGTTCTTCGTCAGGGGTTTGTCAAGCAGACTGCTGATGCTGCCGCTTACGCGTTCGAAGACTTTTTTGCGCAGTTCTTCGTCCGGCAGGTAGATGACAACCTCGCGCTTGGGCTTGCCAACTTCAGCGCGCATTTGGAGTTGTAACTCAATAAGCGGCTGGATGGCTTTGTGGCCAAATTCCAGCGCGGCGACCATAATATCTTCGGGGATTTCGTCTGCGCCACACTCAACCATCAGGATCGCATCGCGGGTACCGGCGATGCGCAAGTCAAGATCAGACTTATCCATTTCAGCAAAGGTGGGATTGATGATGAATTGGCCGTCAACTCGCCCTACGCGCACAGCGCCGACCGGGCCATTCCACGGTATATCGGAGATCATCAGCGCGGCCGAGGCAGCGTTTATTGTGAGGATGTCAAGCGGGTTCTCGGTATCCGCAGAAAGTGAGTACATGATGATTTGTACTTCATTGCGCATTCCATCTTGGAAGAGAGGGCGGAGCGGACGGTCGGTGAGGCGGGCGGTGAGGATTGCTTCGGTGGATGGACGCCCTTCGCGCCGGAAGAATGAGCCTGGGATCTTGCCCCCAGCATACATGCGTTCTTCGTATTCCACACTGAGGGGGAAGAAGTCAATCCCCTCGCGAACATCACCCATGGTGGCGGCAGCAAAGACGACCGTCTCATTCAGGTGGACGGTAACAGCCCCGCCAGCTTGTGCGGCCAACTTGCCGGTTTCAATGGCAATCGTACGGCTGCCCACCGTTGCGGTGTAGCGTTTGGTTTCTGGTTTCATTTTTTATCTCCTGTATATCGGCGGGTTAGAATCCCGCCTTACATTCCCGCCAAGTCAGGGACTGAAGAACGGTGACAACGAATATGCAAACGAAAAACGATTGGTTCTTGAATATCGTTTTACGAATTGTGTTGGAGGTTGTCAGCGTTATTCAATTCCCAACCTGCGGGTCAAAAAAGAGTAGATGGGCGTTTGCCCATCTACTCGGGCGAACTATTCTCTATTTGCGGCGCAATTTAAGTTGATCTGTGAGCGCCAGGTAGCGCTGGTATTCTGCCTTTCGCAAGTATCCCAGCAGCCTGCGGCGTTGCCCAACCAGCTTGAGCAGGCCGCGACGGCAGGATTCATCGTGTCCGTGGGCGCGCAAGTGGTCGGTCAACTGGTTGATACGCGTGGTCAAGATGGCAACTTGTACTTCCGGTGAGCCGGTATCGCCTTCGTGACGGTGGTACTCCTCGATTAATTTTGTTTTTGCTTCCTTGTTGAGCGGCATGACGTATGCGTCTCCTTGAAATGATTTATGCAGGTCTCCCGACCGGCAGGTTGCGCCGCCGGTGGGACCAGTCACGGGTGAGAATTATACCAGAAAAACACGCTGGACTTGTTTCTCCTTTCCTAAACTCTCCTCAGCAACTCCCTTAACGGGTTTTGAAGTTCCGGCGGAAAAGTCGGCAGCATCCGCTGCAGGATACGTCTCATCTCCGGGTTTTGAGCCTTGGTAACCACTTCCTGCAAGAAGTGCAAGGTCTCCGTCAAAGAGAGACGGGCAAGCGCAGCGAGGCAAGCTTGCAGGTCCAGTTGCGTGGACGGGCGGGCTGTCTCAACCGCCGGACGCAGGACGCGAAGAGCGGCCGGAAGGTTCTCGAAAGTCGGTTCGGATAAGAGCGGAATCAGCGCCCTCAGTCCCCAAACCTGCCTCTTGTCATCTCGCGTTCGGAGCCAGTCTTCGATCAGGATAAGCAGCACAGGAATGTTCTCCCTTCGCAGACGGCGCAAGGCATCTGTCAAAAGCGCAGCTTGGATCGGCGGATCCTTGGATTGCTCCATCCATTCGGGCAAGAGCGAGAATAGCGGCATTGCCGAGGCGGGTGGAATGAAACCCATCAGGTGACAGGCTAGCAGACGCGTTTCCAACTTGCCAGCTTGCCACAATGCGCTCGAAAGGGCAATGGCTTGTAATGGGTTTTGATCGGCTGGAGCCTCCAGTTCAATGGCGATCTGTCGCATTACCGGTCTTGGGACGCGGTAACTAGGCAGGGCGGCGCGCACCGCGGCTTGCGCCGGACGGACAGTACGATTGGTGTAATACTCCAGCATTTCTTGCAGATGGCGTATGAAAACATCTGGTTGATCGAAACATCCGGTCAACTGGGCAGCTTGGGTCTTAAGACGACCGAGGTCTATGGCAGGCATCGAGAGCAAAGAGTTCTTCGCTGAAAGGCGTTAGTCACGATAAGGGACTGAGACGATTTTATTTTGAATCTCGCCTTGTAGAGATTCTATCATCTCACATACGCACGCCACGGTGGTCTCGAGAGGTATGATTGTTTTGAATTGTGCGTGGCGAGGTTTCATCTCGACACCGCCTTGACCGAGAGCGCGCTCGCTGACCGTTATGCGAATGGGACAGCCGATCAGGTCTGCGTCGTTGAACTTGACGCCAGGACTCTCGTCGCGGTCATCGTAGAGAACTTCGATTTGGGAAGCTCGCAATTCACGGTAGAGGTTTTCGGCGGCATCCTCGCTGCGCACATCACCCTTGCCGCGCAGTAAAACGAGGTGCACCGCATAAGGTGCGACTGTGATCGGCCAGATCAGCCCATGTGCATCGTGATGTTGCTCAGCAACGCAAGCCAGCAGGCGTCCCACGCCGATACCATATGAACCCATCACGACCGGTTTACTTTGTTTATCCTTATCCACATAATTGCAGCCGAGAGCGTCCGAGTAACGGGTGCCAAGTTGGAAGATATTACCAACTTCCACGCCGCGCGTCGCGCCCATCTTCTTCCCACATTGCGGGCAAGCCGCGCCCTCATCCGCCGCAGCGATATCGGTGACGATGGAGGCGTTATAGTCACGCCCATAATTCACATTCAGCAGGTGAAAACCTTCCTCGTTTGCTCCCGCTACCAAATTCGGGGATTCTGGGATTACTTCATCCACCACTATCAAACAATTCGGCTGTGCGACAACCTGACTAGTCGGCGACGTGATCATGCGACTTCCCGACTTTCCGATAATCAAACCAACCGGCGAGGCAAATCCCGGCACAGCGCCGATAGCCTTGATTTCCTCATCCGTCGCCGGGCGCAAATCCTTGGCGCCAATGGCATTGGCCAACTTGGTCTCGTTCAGGTCCATATCACCGCGTACGATTGCGAAGATAAATAGTTCGGCTAGTTGAGGCGTACCGTGCTTTGCCCCAACGGTTTCTGGAAGCGTTGCCATAAAAAAGACTGCTTTAGCGGTCCTCGATTTTGGCACTCCAAGAATAGTGGACAATTCCTGGATGGTATGCGCGTCGGGTGTTGCGACTTTCTCGATAGGTTTTAGTTCTTCATGTAGTGAGGTTGTTTTTTTGAAGCGTGCCACCTGGCGGTTTGCTGTGTAGCCGCAATTTTCACAAAGCAGAATGGTATCCTCCCCTATGGGCGTCAGGTACATGAATTCGTGCGCTAACTTTCCTCCCATCATCCCCGTATCCGATTTGACCGCGATCACCGGCAACCCGCAGCGATTGAAGATATTAAAATAAGCCTGATAGTGGGCGCGGTATTGCTTATTAAGACCTGCCCAATCCGCATCGAGACTGTAACTATCCTTCATGGTGAACTCACGCACGCGTATCAGCCCGGCGCGTGGTCGCGGGTCATCGCGCCACTTGGTTTGGATGTGATAAACAAGGCGCGGCAGGTGCTTGTATGATTGCACCTCACGGCGCGTCAGGTCAGCAACCACTTCTTCATGAGTCATGGCAAGCACCATGTCGTGGTCGGATTTATCTTTGAAGCGTCCCATTTCCGCGCCAATCTGTTGCCAGCGTCCCGTCTCTTTCCATAGGTCGGCGGGCTGAATAACCGGCATGGATATTTCCTGCCCGCCGATCCTCTCCATCTCCTCACGCAGAATGGCTTCGATCTTTTGCATGGCACGCTTGGCGAGGTGAAGGTACGAGAAGATCCCCGCGCCGAGTGGGCGGATAAACCCGGCGCGCACGAGCAGTTTGTGGCTATCGACATCCGCGTCTGAAGGTGCATCACGTAATGTTTGACCGAAAAGTTGAGAAAGTTTCATGATAGACCTTTCCCTCAGACCAGGAAACCGAAGCCGCGAACCAAAAGCGCAGCTATAAGCGCTACCACCACGGTGAATCCAGCGATAGCCAACATTGTTTTCCATCCCAGCTCGCGGCGCAGGGCGGAGAGCGTTGCCAGGCATGGGATGTAAAAAACGACAAAGACAGAGAAGGTCACCATTTGGATTTGGGTGAGGGCAGCGGAGAAATCGGTCACGCCGACTGCCTGGCGTAGCATTACAAGCGACAGTTCCTTGCGAAGGACGCCAAAAATGAGAGGAACTCCCACTTCACTCGGCAAATCCAGCGCCCATGTGATGGGACGAACGACCATGTTGAAGATTCCGCTCACGTGGAAATAATTCAGAATAGAAAGGGCGATGCTGCCAAAAATCAATAACGGCCATGCCTCCACTGTAAACTCACGTATACGGAACCAAGCCTTGTTGACCACTGCCCGCAAGGTAGGGACGCGGTACGTCGGCATTTCTAAGATAAGGCCCGGAGTGTCTTCGGGCAAAAGGTAGGCGAGTATCCGGCCGGACAGGGCAATGATTAGAATATTAAAAAGATAAATTCCTAGTGCCCAAAGTGGACCAATGTAGAATGCGACCAGTCCGAACACCACTGAAAGCCGCGCCGCGCAAGGTACCAGTACAGCGAGCGCTGCTGCAATGAAGCGATCTTGACGCTCCTCGAGGATTCGGGTGGACATCACAGCAGGCACATTGCACCCATACCCCAAAATAAATGGAACAATGGCCTTGCCGTGCAGACCGAGTCTGTGCATCAGTCCGTCCATCAAGAAAGCAATACGCGGTAAGTAACCGATATCTTCCATAAGGCCAAGGCCAACCAAGAAAGGAATAAGGTAGGGAAGTACTATCGCCACACCGCCTGAAATGCCTTGCAAGAGACCGTTCAGCAGTTCGGCCCAAAATGTGCTTATACCGATGTGCTGCGTCAGATACACGCTAAACTGATCGAAAAGCGTCAGCACCGGTCTTTCGAGAGCGCTACCCAATCCGTAAACGATCTCGAAGAAGACCGCCATGATTGCCAGCAACGCGAAGTATCCCCATACAGGGTGGAGCAGGAGATCGTCAATACGGTCGCGCCAAGTCAGGTGGCGTTCCCCTTGAACGACGATGGCACGCGCAAGTTCATCGGCCAGCGAATGGCGATGGATGGCATCGCGGGGTTGCAGGGAGTCAGATGGATGCAGCGCGTCTCCCTTGTGAGCGGCATTCTTTGCAGTAACGAACAGGTTTTGGATTCCACGCCCTTTGCTGGCTATCAGCGGAAGGACCGCTACACCTAGTTTTTCCTGTAAAGCTGGGCCGTTAATTTTCATACCAAGGCGTGAGGCTTCGTCCATCATGTTCAAGGCGAGGATGAGCGGCTTGTTCAATGGGAGCAATTCCAGAGTCAGCTCGAGTCCCTGAGCCAGGTGAGAGGCGTCCATCACGTTAATGATGATATCCACGGCTCGCGATGCGAGATATTCTTGCGCCACCGCCTCCGCAGGATTGGTTCCGGAGAGTGTGTATGTACCGGGTAGGTCCACCAGTTCGACCACTTCGCCCGCCACGCGGATCTTACTTTCGGTGAAGGTCACAGTTGTACCATGAAAGTTCCCCGTTTCGGCTTTGTATCCGGCTACTTGGTTAAAAAGGGTGCTTTTCCCACAGTTGGGCTGACCGATAAGTGCGATACGCATCAGATGGACTCCACCTGAACATTTGCAGCTACGCCGCGGCCTAGCGCGATCTCCCGCCCGCTGACCTCGATCAATACCGGACCGTGAAAAGGAGCGACTCGCAACAGCCGCGCGATATCTCCCGGATATAAGCCATACCGGGTCATCTTGGTTTTCAATCCCTTACCGCCTTCAAACCCAACGATTTTCACCGATTTTCCGATTTTAATATCAAGCAAAGACATGATCTACCTAAAAAGGCTAAAGCGAACTAATAAGCTCTGGCGAAATACACTTTTTGGTTTGCCTCTTTCCCGCACACGATACATTTGCCATTTCCGCCGGGTTGTTCAAGTGGGATGCAACGGGTGGTGGCTTTGGTGTCTTCCTTCACCTTTGCCTCGCATTCCTTGCTACCGCACCACCATGAGAAAGCCCAGCCGCTGGCGATAATTTCCTGCAATTCGGTATAGCTTTTCGGATCGTGGATGTTGCTGTCACGGAAAGCGGTGGCTCGTACCAATAATGAAGACTGAATATCAGCGAGGATCTGACCTACGGATTGCTTCAGGTCCACCTGGGGAATGAAAGATTTACCTTCCCGCCCGGGTTTATCGCGACGTGCGATGGCAACCGTCCCCTTTTCCACATCCTTCGGGCCGATCTCGATGCGCAATGGTACGCCGCGCATCTCCCAATCGTTGAATTTAAATCCCGGCGTGACCTCGGTGCGGTCGTCCACTTTCAGACGGAAGTCGGTCAGTTCGGACTTGATGCGCTCGACAACAGGTAGCACCACGCTGCGTTCGACATCGTTCTTGTAGATGGGGATCAGCACCACCTGGATGGGCGCTAAACGCGGAGGCAGTATGAGGCCCTGGTCATCGCCATGCGTCATGATGATTGCGCCGACGAAACGGGTCGAGAGTCCCCACGATGTAGTCCAGACGTGTTGCAGCGTGTTGCCCATGTCGAGATATTGGATATTGAAAGCCTTGGCAAAGTTCTGGCCAAGGAAATGGGAGGTGCCGGCTTGCAAAGCACGCGTGTCGCCCATCATTGCCTCAATGGAGGTAGACTGCACCGCGCCGGCAAATTTCTCGCTTTCGCTTTTGACGCCCTGGATGACCGGCACCGCGCCCTCATTGATAGCGAAGTCTGCGTAAACGCCCAACATGCGCATTGTTTCTTCGCGCGCTTCCTGCTCGCCGGCGTGGGCGGTGTGCCCCTCCTGCCAGTAGAACTCCAATGTGCGCAAGAATAGCTTGGTGCGCAACTCCCAGCGGACAACATTGCCCCACTGGTTGATCAACACCGGCAGGTCGCGGTAAGATTGGATCCACTTGGCGTACATCGAGCCGATGACGGTCTCTGAGGTGGGACGCACCACGAGCGGCTCCTCCAGCTTTTCTCCGCCCCCGATGGTAACAACCGCAAGCTCGGGTGAGAAGCCTTCCACATGTGCCTTTTCCTTTTCGAGGAATGACATTGGTATGAAGAGCGGGAACGCGGCATTGACGTGACCGGTGGCCTTGAAGCGCCTATCCAGCGCGGCCTGGATGTTCTCCCAGAGCGCCCAGCCATAAGGCCGCACAACCATACAGCCGCGTACGGGAGCGTAATCGGCCAACTCAGCGCGCAGGACGATCTGGTTGTACCATTCGGAAAAATCGACTTTTTGGGGGGTGAGTTTTTCGTCAGTCATTCGAACCTCTTTTTATTACCATACAGTTCACAAAGAATCGCAAGGTATTCCTTCGCGTTACTTGGTGTCCTTAGTGGCTGAATCTTTTATGATTAACACTGCTGATCGAACATCTGGTGTAAATTGGACGTATATTCGTTGGCTGGCAGGAATATATTGATCGAACGATCGATACACCTGGTCGAATACAGCCCGCCAGCCATCACCGACCAGGATCAGTGGCCTGGGATGGATTGCACCGATGATCATCATATTCCAAGTTAGCGCAATCTCGGTCAGCGTGCCAGGGCCACCGGGCAGGGCGATGGCAACATCGCAGCCTTCGATGAGAGCCTGCAACCGTTCCAGCAGAGTTTCCCTTTGCCATTCCTCCATCACCCATGCGTTTGCCTTGACTGGACGCCAGCGCTCGATCTCCGCACAAGTCACGCCGATGACGTGTCCGCCAGCTTCGCTCGCGCCTCTGGAAATGGCCTCCATTGTGCCGATGTAGCCACCGGTCAGCACTGTGCATCCTGCCTCAGCGAGCAACTTGCCAAGATCGTAAGCTTCCGTATAAGCAGGGGAGCTGGGTTGGGGTTGTGAGCCACCGAAGACGGTAATATTCATTATTTTCTCATCCAACGATGTCGGAATTTACATCCCATCTACGCACCGTGTTGGTTGCCAGCTTTGTAATGAAAAGCGGCTCGCCAGGTCTGGGAGCCGCGGGTGGGCGTGATCAACCGAACCTAACCAGACCAGAGAGGCTTCTCCTTGCGCGGGGCTGGGGATGGGTTCAGTAACATGTATAACATTATACCTGATTTCTTAAATTTCTGAAGCCGTTTTTCAGTGCATTGCGACAAGGCGCCTTTCTCCAGATATGCTACAATAATGGTAACAAACATCGCTTCCGAAGTCATTGACTTTCCGACTTGCCGACCTTCAGACTTATGAGACTGATATTAACCCACGAACAAGCTGACTTCGATGCCCTGGCTTCCATGCTAGGCGCATCCTTGCTGGATGATGACGCTCTGCCGGTACTTCCTCGCAAGATGAACCGCAACGTGCGCTCGTTTATCACGCTTTACGGTGCAGAACTGCCCTTCGTGGATGCCTGCGACCTTTCGCCCAATCACATTGAGGCGGTGACGCTGGTGGATACACAGTCTTTGGTAACGATCAAGGGCATGGGCGCTGGGACAAAGGTACGCGTGGTTGACCACCATCCGCCGCGTAAAAGCCTGCCCCGCGATTGGGAAGTGGTCAGCGAGCAAATCGGCGCGACAACCACCATACTTACCGAAGCAATTGAGGCACACAACGAGTCGCTTGATGCCATCCAGGCCACCTTGCTCCTGCTGGGTATCTATGAGGATACCGGTTCGCTGACCTATGCCTCGACCACGCCGCGCGATATACGCGCCGCGGCTCATCTCGTGGATCAGGGTGCCAGTCTGCAGATCGCGGCTAATTATCTGAACCCACCACTTTCAGCGGAGCAACGGCTGATCTACGACCGTTTGGTTGCTGAAGCGCAAACGCACAACATTCACGGGCACCGCATCATCGTCACCTGCGGTGAGGCGGGCGAGGCGAGCGAAGAGATTTCTTCGCTCGCTCACAAGTTGCGTGACCTGCTCGACCCGGATGCTATCTTCGTTCTGGTATCCACAGTTGAGGGTGTCCGCATGGTGGCTCGCTCAACCACTGATGGCATTGACGTAGCGGCGATTGCCGCGCACTTCGGTGGAGGCGGTCACGAACGCGCCGCGGCTGCCCTCATCAAACGCTCCCCCCTCCCCGTTGGAGAGGGGACCGACGGGAACGTTTACTCCACTCGTCTTCTTATGGAAGAAACACAGCACGGTCAAGTCACCGCCCCTCTCCCTGTGGGAGAGGGGTCGGGGGTGAGGGCCATCTGCCAAGAGCTGCTCAATATCCTGCCGCGGCATGTCCGCCCTTCAGTGACCGCCGCACAGATCATGTCGCACCGCCCGAAGGTGTTACCGCCCGAGGCTACTCTTCAGGAGGCTGCTCGACTGATGCAGAAATATGGCTACGAGGGCTTCCCGGTGGTGAAAGACGGGCGGGTAATCGGCCTGCTGACGCGCCGTGCCGTGGATCGCGCTTTGGCGCACAAACTCAACCTGACAGCTGCCAGCCTGATGGAGGCTGGTGAGGTAACAGTACGCCCGGACGATTCGCTCCAATATCTCCAGGGTCGCATGACTGATAGCGGTTGGGGACAGGTACCGGTGGTCGATCCGCAAACCCACAAGGTAGTTGGCATCGTCACCCGCACCGATCTGTTAAAGACACTTGCTCCAAAAGCGCGACGCGCTACACACCACAACCTTGCCGAGAAATTGGAAAAGTTTTTACCCGCCGAATGCCTGGTGCTCATCCACACCGTAGCTGAGGAGGCGACAGCCCAAAGATTACCGCTCTACCTGGTCGGAGGCTTCGTCCGTGACCTGTTACTTGACCGGCCCAGCCTGGATTTCGATATGGTCGTTGAAGGCGATGCCATCGCCCTGGCGGGTTCCCTGGCCGCGCACTATGGAGGCAAGGTCACGACCCACTCTCGCTTCGGTACCGCCAAGTGGTTCCCAGCGGCCTCATATCCTCCTCTCTCCTCGCCCCACGCTCCACGCTCCACGCTTCCTGCCCAACCTCCCACAACTTCATCCCTCGATCTCATCTCCGCCCGCCAGGAGTTCTACGATCACCCTTCCGCTCTCCCTTCCGTCGAGCGCGGCAGCATCAAGATGGATTTGCACCGCCGTGATTTCACCATCAACACCATGGCACTGCGCCTGGACGGTCATCACTATGGCGAGTTGCTCGATCCCTGGGGAGGCTATAACGATCTGGAGGAAGGACTGGTGCGCGTCCTGCACTCGCTCTCCTTTGTGGATGACCCCACCCGTATGTTACGCGCCGTCCGTTTCGAGCAGCGTTTCGGCTTCAGCATCGAGACGCACAGCTTACAACTGATGGCCGAGGCGCGCTCGATGCTTGAAAAGCTAAGCAGTGACCGTATCCGCCACGAGCTGAACCTGATCCTGACTGAAGTTCGCGCCGCCGATATCCTGGCGCGTCTGGATGAATTGAACTTGCTAACTGCAATCCATCCTTCTCTAACCTGGGACGAAAGCCTGCGCCGCGAATTGGGGCGCGACCTCGATCAGCCACCTCCACCGGACTGGGGCTACCTGCCAGACTTGGGGCCAGTACCGCTGCGGCAGGCGTTAGGCTACCTCTTGTGGCTTTCGCCTCTCTCTCACGTTAAAATCGATTCCGTTGCTACGCGTTTGCGCATTCCCATGTTGATGCGTCGTAATCTCAAAGCTGCCTGTGAGCTGCGCCAGGATTTGCCTGAATTGAAGAAGGCCAAACCGAGCGCTATCTTTACCAGGCTCGAAGATGTCCCATTGTTGGCAATTTATGCGGTTTATCTTGGATCAACGGGGAAGTGCCGGCAAATTCTCAATGACTTTGTGGTGCGGTGGCGCCACGTCCGCCCCAAGACAACTGGCAACGAGTTGAAATCGCGCGGCTTACCCCCCGGGCGCATCTACCAGAACATTCTCAAACGACTTCGTGACGCCTGGCTGGATGGAGAAATCACTACAGTGGCAGAAGAACAAACCCTGCTGGAAGATATGCTTAAATCAGCTTAAATTACAGCCTCGTGAACGAAGAGAAGAATGCCTTTGCGGTTGGGTAACGTTTACGCGAAGCAATGTACCAGGCGCGAAAGATATTCCCGTACATGCGGGCACGCCAGCGGGTTCCTTCCCACCAGCCACGATGGAACTCACTAGGGGGATGCCAAACACCCTTCAAGGGCACGATGCGCGTCCGGTAGCCGTACTGCCTGGCAGCAATTGTTAACGCCACCTCGAAACCGTAGCCGGCAGCAGCTTCCTCTGAAATATTTTTGAGGAATCCGGCGCGCAGGCCGCGCTGACCGGTTAACCAAGGAGTGGCCCAATGGGCGAAATCGGTATAGAATCGTCCACCCCAAAACAAACCTAAGGTCATGTCAGCTTTGTTATCTATAACCGGCGCGATCAAAGCCTCGACCTGATCCGGTATCAGATTCATCAAATCAGTATCGAGCAAGATCAGATACTGCGCCTGAGTGCTGTGCCAAGCGCTAAGAATGGCCTGTCCTTTACCTTGATTCTTCCCATGCTCGATCATGCGGATACGCCCATCACGGGCGATAAAGGTACGGACGACATCAGCAGTAGCATCCTTCGAGCCATCGTCCACAACGATAATCTCGGTCAGTGGTTTTACCTGGCAAAGGACCTCCAGCACGCCGCCAATCGTATCAGCTTCGTTGAAGGCCGGCAGGATGGCTGCGATAGCCGGTTTACGGAGTTGGAAAAGAGAGTTCGGCATATGGTGTCCTTTTTTTTCAATACTTAGTATAACAATTCTTGGTTGGATTTCCATTAGATGTAAAGGAGAAGTCCGTTTGATAAAGTCTACGCTGGAAAAAGTGAATGGCTTCGCACCACTGCCATGAAGATTTACCTGTAAATAGCTCGAATTGGGTATAATTCGCCCATTGCAATTACCCATTTTACTTAAACCGGAGTTCTCATGCCCTCCAAGTTGACCGGCGCCCAAATCCGCCAGGACTATCTCGATTTCTTCGCAGAACACAAACATGCCATTGTTCCCTCAGCCTCGCTCGTACCGGGGGGGGATTCCACCCTGCTCTTCACCAATGCTGGCATGGTGCAATTCAAAGACGTTTTTCTCGGTACCGATAAACGCCCCTACACACGCGCGGCTGATTCACAAAAATGTATGCGCGTGGCTGGCAAGCACAATGACTTAGAAGACGTGGGACGCGACGACAGCCATCATACCTTCTTCGAGATGCTCGGTAATTGGTCGTTTGGCGATTACTACAAGAAGGAAGCCATCGAGTGGGCTTGGCAACTGTTGACCGATGTTTGGGGCTTGCCGCGCGAACACCTTTGGGCCACGGTCTTCAAAGATGATAAAGGTAACATCCCAGCGGATGAGGAAGCGGCGGGTTATTGGCGCTTGCAACCGGGTCTGCCACCCGATCACGTGCTCTACTTTGGGCGTAAGGACAATTTCTGGGAAATGGCCGAGACCGGCCCCTGTGGGCCATGTTCGGAAATCCATCTCGACCGTGGTGAAGAGTTTTGCAACTTGAGAGGTAAACCGCATAACTGCGCTGTTAACGGTGATTGCACCCGATTCCTCGAACTCTGGAATCTCGTCTTCATCCAGTATAATCGCACTGGACCAACCAACCTCGAACCTCTGCCTGCCACCCACGTGGATACCGGTATGGGTTTCGAGCGCATCGTCTCGGTGCTGCAAAAAGTAAGTTCGAACTACAAGACTGACCTTTTCACTCCTGCCCTGGATGTGCTGCGATCCTTGACTGGCGCTAGCGAGGCGCAGATGTACGCCGATTTCACCCCCTATCGCGTCATCGCAGACCACGCTCGAGCTGCATCCTTCCTCATTGCGGATGGCGTAGTGCCAGGCAACACCGGGCGTAACTACATCTGTCGTATGATTATCCGCCGAGCCGCGCGCTTTGGGGCTAAAAAAGGCTTGCATGACCCATTCTTGGCAAGGGTGGCGGAGGCATTTATAAATACCTACCGCGATTTCTACCCAGAGCTGGAGAAGGGACGCGCCGCCATCTTAGATAACTTAACACGCGAGGAGATCCGCTTTGCGCGCACAGTTGAGACCGGCACCACTCACCTGGAGACCTTGCTCGAAGGGCTGCGAAACGGAAATAAAATCGTTTTAGATGGGCAGAAGGCTTTCGATCTGTACGCCACTTTTGGCCTGCCCTTCGAGATCACCCGCGACATCGCCCGCGAGCAGAACCTTGATGTGGATGAAGCGGGCTTCCATACCGCGATGGACGAGCATCGGCTCACTTCCGGAGGTGGAAAGGCCATGGGTGCACTAGGAGGCGAGGACGCCGAATTTTTCGCCTCCATTCTACGCGACTTGCAGGCTAAGGGTAAACTCAGCGAGAAAGGCGTGGAACAGGAACCGTATTCAAGTAGAAAAATAGAGGCGGAAGTGCTTGCACTGGTCGTAAATGGCGAGGTGGTGCAGGAAGCCTCGTTTGGCGATGCCGTAGAAGTGATCCTCCCCAAGACCTGTTTTTACATCGAGTCCGGAGGTCAAGTGAGTGATACGGGCTATATCAAGGCTCTCCCCCCATATTCTCCGAAAATAGGAGGAGACGGAGGGGGGTGGGAAATCGAAATTACCGAGATCCGCCGTCCCTCGGCTGGCGTCATCGTCCACATTGGCGAGGTGGTCTCGGGTCACCCCAAAGTCGGCGACACCTGTCTTCTTGAAGTGGACATGACTCGACGTCACGATATCATGCGTAACCACACCGCCACCCACCTGCTCCACGCTGCGTTGCACAAAGTGTTGGGTGAGCATGCTCGCCAGGCCGGGTCGCTGGTCGCACCCGACCACCTTCGCTTTGACTTCAACCATCCAGAAGCAATGACCGCAGAACAGTTGGAGCGCGTCGAACGATTGGTTAACGAGGCTGTCGCCGCGGATATGCTGGTAACCCCCAAGGTCAAATCTCGCGAGCAGGCGATCGCCGAGGGCGCCATGGCGCTCTTCGGTGAAAAGTACGGAGAAACGGTACGCACGATCACGATCGCTCCGGACGCCAACGTCGCCGCCGTTGGATTTTCCCCGGACTCCAACGTCTCCGACGTTGGAAGATATTCCTACGAGCTGTGCGGCGGCACTCACTTGGAACGTACCTCGGAAGTGGGCGCGTTTATAATTACCAACGAAGGTAGCGCGGCAGCCGGAGTGCGCCGTATCGAGGCGGTCACCGGGCGTGGCGCGTATGATCTGATCGCAAGACGGTCTAAGCTGCTCAAGCGTGCGGCAGCTACGTTAAAATCTGCCATTGATGAAGTACCGAATAAGGCGGAATTGTTATTGAACCAATTGGATGCGGTAAAATTAACTAATGCAGGACTCAGTGCAGAAATAGCACACTATCGATTTGATTCCTTTCTTAGCCATGTTCCTGTTGTTAGTGGAGTATATTTGCTTACAGTCCAAATGACAGGTGTAGGGGATATGATTCTTCGGATGTTAGCTGATGAATTTCGTCGGAACTTTCCAACTAATGGAATTTGTGTGATTGGATCAGAATATAATCAACAGATTATTGTGATGGCAGCCGTGACCCAGGACTTGGTCAAGAAAGGCATCAAGGCCGGGGAGTTGGTGGGATACATCTCCCGTCAACTGGGCGCAGGCGGAGGCGGCGCGCCCCACCTCGCCTTTGGCGGCGGAAAGGACATTACAAAGCTGCCAGAAGCGCTCTCCAGCGTAATTGATTGGATAAGAGAGAAAATGAAGTAAGGCAACTTATCCCAAATGCTCCATCGTGTCCGCGACTATCTTCCAGGAATACCTCCTTAAAATAGAAGCCGATTACCGGCGCGGCATCGCCACCGAGCTTACTTACCGCTCCTCCCTGGAATGGCTGATCGAAAACCTCACCCCAGGCATTGACGCCTCCAGCGACCCCCAACACATCTGTCGCGGCAATTGAGAGAATCAAATGGATGATGTCGGATAATTTAACGAAAATAGAAACAGGCTTTAAAAAGAAAAGAGTCTTTCTGAAAGAACAATAACCACATAAGGAGGAAGATATGCAACCCGATAAACAATCCCAACCCCGCAAGAAGATCACCCTCCCCTACCTTTTCGACAAGGTTCGAAAAGGCGAACCGATCACTTGGTTGACCTGTTACGATTACCCCACCGCCTACTTGCAAGAGCAAGCTGGCATCGAGATGATCCTGGTCGGCGATAGCCTGGGCATGACCATGCTCGGTTACGATTCCACGCTACCGGTGACGATGGATGACATGGTGCGCCACGCGCAAGCCGTACGGCGCGGCGCTCCGACTGCCTTCGTAGTCGGTGACATGCCCTACATGACTTACCAGCCATCCAGCGAGACGGCGATCCGCAACGCTGGTCGCTTTATGTCTGAGTGCGGCTGCGACGCGATCAAGCTCGAAGGTGGCGCGGCTATGGCAGATCGAATCAAGGGCATTGTCGACTCCGGCATCCCGGCCATCGGGCACCTTGGTCTGACACCGCAATCCGTCTCAGCGCTCGGTGGCTTCCGTGTGCAAGGCAAGTCTGCCACTCTTGCCAAAAAGATTGTGGACGATGCCAAAGCGCTCGAACAGGCCGGGGCTTTCGCCATCCTTCTCGAAATGGTTCCGGATCGCGTCTGTAAACTCATCACCGAGCGCGCAGAAGGCTGTATCATCATGTCGCTCGGCTCCGGGCCGGATGCACATGGCCAACTGCTCATCTACCACGACATGTTCGGACTCTATCCACGCTTCAAGCCAAAGATGGCTAAAGTTTTCGGCAACGCTGGTGAAGTCATCTTGAACGGCCTCAAAGGCTATCATGATGAAGTTATCGGCAAGCAGTTTCCGCAGCCGGAGAACTGGTTTGGGATGACGGATGAAGAATTCGTGGAATTGAAGAAAATGTTGGATTAACGTCTGCAAATCCCAATGTCTAACAAGTCGGTCGGTCAAGACCTGTCTGACCTTTAAGACTTGTCCGACATGGAAGACCTGTAAGACTTGTAAGACTATCCCAAGGAGCAAAAAATGAAACACCTACAAGAACTTTTATCGATCCCCCAAGACCGCTTGAACGCTATCAACGCCGTCTTCACTGACCCGAACTCTCAGATCATGAAAGACTTCATGGCGATTGTCGCCAAGTATGGCACGCCGGAGGAAATCAACGCCAAGCACCACGCCGCGCGCCAGATGGAAAACCTCTTCCGCCTGGTGAATAAGAAGGCTCCCGATTACATCAAAGACCTGGAATGGCTCATCGAGCAGCGCGAGCGCGGCGTTTTTATTCCCGTCGCCGATTACCGTCGCAAAGTGCTGGGGGCAAAGGCAGACAAGATGAAATTCAAGGATGAATATGCCGTCACGCTCGAGGTCAGTGCATTACAATACTTCCCCTGGATCCGTCCGATGGCCGAGCGCGCTATCAAGGATGGCAGCCTAGTGCCAGGTCGCTTTATCGCTGTGCGTAAGATGAAGGAATCTGAGGCAGATGGCGACCTGCCAGCCATCGTCGCCGCTCTGGACATTCTCGGCGCCTCATTCGTCGAGACGCTGGACACGAAAGGCACCGATGGGTCGAACCCGCACCTGGGCGGCCCAGCGACGATTACCGGTTATTTCGGTGGCATCGGCCAGCCCAACGAACACGCCCTGCTTTGGTTAGATGAGTTCCTGTATTATTACACCAATTATGGCGTTCAGCACGTGCTGAACTTCAATGCCGGAACGATCCTGCTCGGCTTCCTGCTCTATCGCCTGGGCGTGGACATCCAGTTCAAGATCTCGGTCTTCTTCGGCTCGGACAATCCCTATCATGCCTTATGGATCATGACCATGGCCAAGCTGTTCAGCCGCAACGACGGCACAACGCCGCTCATCGGTTTCAACTGGTCGAACTCGATCAACAATCAGACCATGGAACTGACCGCCGGCTTCCGCAAGGCGCTCGGCTTCGAAGACGTCGTGCGTTTCGAGCATCACATCAGCGAGACGTGGAAATCCATCGTCGTCCAGCCCTATGATCGCCGCGCCGAATTAGTCGAGATCGCCGACCATGTGGCCAACATCTCCGCCAAGCACGAGGGCGGCGACCCGGAGGTCGAGCAGACCCTTGCCCACCCATCCGACATCTTGGACTACTTCCGCGAGAAAAAAGAAGTTATTGAGTCTGGCGACTGGGAGAACCTGCAAAAGAACTTCATGCTCAAGGTAGATGCTTGCAACCACTCCGCGTGCGCGTTGACAGAAAAGGGGCTGTCATTCATCGCTGCACAGAATCTACACAAATAACGCGTGCGGTTGGGAAATCGCGTCGCGTTGGGGCATAAAAAAAGACCTCCGAGAAATCGAGCTCTCGGAGGTTTTATTACTCCGTTTCGTGGTCGTGAGAAGGAATTTCCCTCTCTTTTTTACCAATAAAAATTAACGACTCCAGATCTTCTAAATCTTCAGGAGCATATCTCTTGAAGACGTTGCGAATTTCTTCCAGTGCCTCATCAGACGCCCAACCCAATAAAGTTCCCAAGTCACCCAAGTCTCGAGTTCGCTGGGCAGACATTTTCATCATGACTAAATAAGGCAAACCGATGACTGGGTATCCAGCAGGATCCCGATTTGTATTGGACAAAGCCTCTTTCATCCATCGATCTTTTCCATATATAACATCCAATTCAGTTCCATCAGGTGCAACCAGTAGATAACCTGGAACAGCCAATCGTGAAGCTACATAGAAACCTGCCTGTTCCAATTTCTTGATTACTTCCTTGCCATCACTTTTGTGGACGAGAATGTCCATGTCTTTTGTAGTGCGCTCAGGCATATAGGCGCGAGTGGCAACGCCTCCAACTATCGCCCATTGGATTCCTTGCAAAATAGGGCCCAAATCAGGCCATGGATTCATTGCTGTCCTCCTTCGCATGAAATCGTGACCACTGCCCGTGCCAGGCTTTCCTCGCTTCAAAGCCATATCAATTAAAAACCGACGTAATTGGCGCGGGGTCAGGTTGCCATCCGGCGCGATCTTGGCAATGGCAGGCGGGATCACTAACTCGCTCATATAATAATCTTACTACATCTTAGAAAAATGGGTGATACAATCTGAGCGAAAAGCTCAATACTAACGCGCGGAGGTGGTATGTACATCGTTCACGTTCATGTCCATGTCAAGCCCAACCTGGTCGAGGCTTTCAAGGCCGCTACGCTGGAGAACGCCCGCCTCAGCCGCGCCGAGCCAGGTGTCGCCCGCTTCGACGTGATTCAGCAAGCTGACGACCCGACCCGCTTCGTGCTGGTGGAGGTCTATCGCACTCAAGATGACCCCGCCCGCCACAAGGAGACCGCCCAATACAACCGCTGGCGGGAGGCAGTTGAGCCATTGCTGGCGGAGCCGCGTACGCGCGTGATCTATTCAAACGTTTTTCCTGCGGACTCAGACTGGTAACATGCGCTTTGAGTTCGCTACCGCCAACCGCATTCTATTCGGAGCTGGGGTCTGCGTCGAAATCCCCCAAGCCGCAAGAGCATACGGAAGCCGCACACTGTTGGTCGGCTCCCCATCGCGAAGCGGTGCACTACGCGATGGTCTGCGCTCTGCAGGAGTAGAAACCATCCCTTACTCCTTTGCGGGGGAACCAAGCGTGGCCTCCGTGCTGGAGGGCGTACGCACCGCACGTGAAGACGATTGCGACCTGGTCATCGGCATGGGTGGAGGTAGCACGCTGGACGCTGGCAAGGCCATTGCTGCCTTGTTGACCAATCCCGGTGACATCTTTGATTACCTTGAAGTGATCGGCAGGGGCAAATCGTTCCAGGTGCAATCTGCCCCTTATATTGCCATCCCCACTACCGCTGGCACCGGCACGGAAGTGACGCGCAACGCAGTGATTGCCTCACCCGAGCATAAGGTCAAGGTCAGCCTGCGCGGCCCCTTCCTGCTGCCACGTCTTGCCGTCATTGACCCGGAGTTGACTTACACCTTACCACCCTCAGTCACCGCCGCCACTGGTTTGGATGCATTGACCCAACTCATCGAGCCGTTTACATCCAACGCCGCCAACCCAATGACAGACGCCGTTTGCCGCGAGGGGATGCGTCGTATAGCTCTTAATCTCTTGCACGCATACCAAGATGGGAACGATAAAGAAGCGCGTCAGGATATGTGCCTGGCCAGCCTTTTCAGCGGGATGGCTTTAGCAAATGCAAGACTGGGAGCGGTACATGGCTTTGCTGGAGTGATCGGTGGAAGTTTCCCTGCTCCGCATGGCGCGCTCTGCGCCCGTTTGCTTCCGTTCGTGATGGAAGCAAACTTGCGCGCCTTGCAATCGCGCCAGCCGGACGATCCCATACTGACCCGCTATACTGAAATCGCACAAATCCTAACCGGCGATACCCAGGCGCAAGCCGAAGAGGGGATCGATTGGGTGCTGCAATTACTGAACGAAATGAAAATCCCGCCCCTATCCGCTTATGGCTTGAGCGACGCGGCTCATCCCGCCATCGTCACCTCGGCGAATAAATCGAGCAGTATGAAAGGGAATCCGTTGGCGTTGAGTGAACAGGCATTGGTAGAAATACTGGTGAAGGCTTGTTAGCAAATTATCAGGGGAAAGCCATCCGCTTATCCGCTTCCTATCCGCTGGTCACTACACTCCCTGATACTTCGAATCATCCAGTTCCTTCTTTAGCTTTTCCTCTTCTGAAATCTCCTGTATTTGGCCTCGAGTCTGTTCCACCTCTGCCTGCTCGGCCTCGCGCAGTTTTGCCATTGACTGGATACGCACCGCACTCCACTTTCCACAATACGGACAGCGGGCAAATTTTGAAAGCCCCAAGTTCATACTGAATAATGGTAACGAAAAAGGACGGTGGCACTTCGGGCAAATTCCGCCGCCTCCAAAGCCGTACTTACGCTCGGCTCCAAGCGGAAGCTCATCCAGTTTGCCGCGTTTGAGCAACATCGGCCCAAGAGCTGAGATCAGAATTGCCCCAAAAACGACCGCGATCAGTGGGATCGCAATCTTGCCAGCCGCCTGCCAACCCTCCTCGGCGCTGACGAAGTTCGCGGTCACAACCCGCGAGCGGTACTCACGTCCATCTGTTGTATAACCTATGGCGGAAATCTGGTGTTTGCCCAGCGGGTAGTTATCGGTGACAAATTGGAGTCTGAACGGCGCGTCGCTATCCTCGCCGATCTTGGTATCATCAATATAGAATTCCACCCGCGCCAAGTCAGTCGGGCCGCCAATCTTGATGCTGAATGTGCCTTGGATATCGCCGGTGCCGGATGAATAGCCGAAGTCGCGTGAGAAGGAGATAGTCAATTCCTCGGTCTGTGCAGAAGCCTTCGTTACGACCAGAAAGCCCAATAGGGCGGTAATTAATAGGGCAATCCTTATTCTTTTCATAACATCTCCTGTTCATGTGATGGCCAAATTAAAATTGACCAACAATTTTGTGCTATTTCCATCTCGTCAAGATCGACTCGCGCTGAAAAACGCGCGTCGCCAGGTAAACGAGCAGTACATCCAAAGCGATCATGACGATCGCGACTACAGAAATCACCTGCCTATTCAGAACGAACAATCCAGCCATCTGACCGAAGAACCCGGCCAGCACCGGTACGATAATGACCATCGAGACCTGCTCGGCCACGCGCGGGTCGCTGACGCGCGATGAGACCATCAAAGCAAAAGCCACAGCCATCACCGCCAGCAGTGGTCCGACAATGAAAACGGCGATCAACCAACGGGCATCCAAGAGTGCAGTCAGGAGCATCTTGTTCGCCACAATGAGCCACGAACCGAACGCGAAAAGGCCAAATGCAGCATAGGTTGCCAATACTGCCGGGATGACCGCCGCCAGGCACTTCCCCACCAGCAACTCAACGGTTGTTATGGGCGTCGCCAGCAGCGGCTCCAAACTGCGCGTCGTCTTCTCGCCCACGATAGAGTAAGCCGCGATGGTCACCGGAATTGCCACCGGTACAATCATGAACATCATCATGAATTCGCTGACCATGAACACCTGGAAGCACTCAGCCCCGTTCAGCCCTTCGGGGCATAATCCCTGGGTCATCTCGGATGGCACCTGGCTGTCGAGAGCTTCACCCGTTCCACTAGAAGTATCGCGGGTGGCATAGATGATGCCAAGTGGCAGGGCAGTCATCAACAGCGGCAGGAAAGCCACCGTGAAAATGACCATCCGGTTCTTGAAAACTTCTGCCCATTCCTTGCGTACGATGGTTATGATCTTATTCATCTCAGGCTGCCTTTACCAATTGTAAGTAAACATCCTCAAGCGAGTGGCGCAGTTCGCCAACGAACTGCACATCCGCACCCGCCTCGACCAAAGCACGGATAATATCCGGATTGTGTGCCTCAGGATTGTCGAGATTAACGAGAAGCTTGTTCTCGACAACCTTGACCTCCCTCACAAACGGCAAACCGCGCACGGTACGCGCCAGACCCTCCTCTACAGCGCGCAAATGGAACACCACCTTCCGCCCGAAAACGGATTGGCGCAAGTTGGCTGGCGTGTCCATCACAAGCAGGTGCGTCTTGAAGACGCCGATGCGGTCGCACAGGCGGTCTGCCTCGTCGAGGTTGTGCGTGCAGAGAAAAATCGTCCTCCCCTCCTTGCGTAGCTCGGCGATGAAGTCGCGGACGAGATGCGCCGCTTCCGGATCCAAGCCTGCTGTTGGCTCATCTAAAAATAGTATGCGCGGCTCATGTAACAGGGCGCGGGCAATTGCCAGCTTTTGCTTCATACCTTTCGAGAACGTCCCGGCAGAGTCGAAACGACGCTCCCACAAACCCAACATGCGCAGGTACTTCTCGACCTGACCCTTGACGTCCTTCACCTCGTATAACTCGGCGAATATCTGCATATTGTACTCCGCAGATAGGTTGTCGTACATTCCGGGTGTCTCGGTTAGCACGCCCACTGTCCGACGGATTTCGGTATCCTGCTTACCAAGAGAGAAACCGGCAACCTGCGCCGCACCGGATGTCGGTCCGATGAGGCTGGTCAACATGCGGACCGTCGTCGTCTTGCCTGCTCCGTTCGGCCCAAGAAAACCAAAGACCTCCCCCTCAGCTACATCTAGGCCAAGGCCGTCCACCGCAAGGATATTCTTAAAACGTTTTGTCAAATTTTCGGTATGGATCATGTTTCTCCTACACATTGAACGTTACACACCACTCGCCACACGTCACTCCTCATTGATAACGCGTCTTTTCCAGATTATCCTCCGTCTCCTCTATTGGCTTGGGGGTAAATCCTGCAAGCTTTTCAACGCCACTTAGAGCAGGAGCACGGTCCGCTATCTCAACGGCCGCAGGTTCAGGCTGCCGGAGGAGAAAGATGAATATTACACTCATAATTGCGAATCCCCCAACAATAGCCTCTGTTGCATATCTGCTGATATATCCGGCCGCGGCAGGTACCGTAAAGAAATAGATAATAGCGTGATACAACACTGCCAGCCAGACCCAAAACCATTGCCTACGTGTAAATGTCTGTAGAACAAGGACAGCGCAACAAAGCTGAATCGCGATGGCGAATAATCTTTCAACAGCTCCCAAAACCGCATCATACCACGAGGCTGACCAGTAAGTTTGTACCTGCTGCCGCACCAATTCGAGCTTCTCCCCAGAAAAAAGCGTTGATAAATCTACGTTACGAAGGATGGCCAACTGAATAAAAGCGTACAAAGCCAGAACACCGAAGATAATTGCCTCCGCTCCGCCGTGGCCTGCGCCGGTCAAGAGGCCTTTGCCCCACGAATGCGCATCTTTGACCCACCAGCGATACATCCCATAGCGAAAGAGTTCCTCGAATAATCCGGCAGCCAGGCCAAGAAAAACACCATTGAATACAACAGCATGGACTTTCGGCGCATTTTGGAAATATACGGCCAACGGTAAGCGATTCAAGATCAGGGTGGAAATCCATAGAAACGGAATGTGCCCCACTTGCGACAATACAAAAGTTGTCGCGCCGATCCACCACAAACGCCATTCCAGGCCAAACTTACGAGTCAAGAAGATTGCCAGGCCGATTGGCATGGCAACCATCAGTAAACCATTCAGGAGGTTCGCCCAGAAAAGAGTGTCCATGTTTTGCTCAAACATTGGAAGTCTGGTGGACTTCCGATGTTTGGCTTCCTGCTACAAGATTTTCTTCATCATCCCGGCTACCGACTGGTATACGGCTGAATCATCGCCCAAGTCCACCAGCGGCTTGCCGGAAAATTCAAAAGCAGTTAGTTCAGCGCTTGCAGGGATCGCGCCCAGGAGCGGCGCGCCGATCTTGGCGATTGAATCCTGCAATTCGTGGAGAATGCCGTCTGGCACACGGTTCAAGATGAGATACACCTTTTCGATGGCAATATCCAGTGCGCGGCTCATCTCGACAATACGCTGCGCTGCGACCAAACCGCGTTGCGTTGGGTCGCTTACAATGAGCAGGTGTTGCACGTCGCGCGTCGTGCGTCGCGAAAGATGTTCCATGCCAGCTTCGTTGTCAATCACAATGTACTCGTAGTGACGGCTCAGGCCATCCACCACTTCACGTAGGTTGTGATTGACCGCGCAATAGCAACCTGGGCCTTCGCCGCGTCCCATGGCAATCAGGTCGAAGCGGCTGCCTTCTGCTAGAGACGAACGAACGTGATATTCAAGATACTCTCGCTTCGAAATTCCTCCGGGCAGCGAGCCCATAGCCGCGCCTTCCTGCACCAGCGAGGATTTGACTTGCTGGAGCATATCCTCGCGGATGTCGCCGACCGTCCATTCCAAGTCCAGACCGAGCACCATGTTGAGGTTGGATGATGGGTCGGCATCAATGGCAAGTATGCTCCCTGATTGATTCTGGGCTAGGTATTTTATCACCATTCCGGCGACTGTGGTCTTCCCCACGCCACCTTTGCCTGCGAGCGCGATTGTTGTAGTCATTTAGTCGAGAAATCCTTTAGTCAATTGTCCTACCAATATCATTGCAACCTTGGAATCTTTTGAGAAATTCGGAGGGCAGCTTCTTTTAGCGTTGCTACATGGTCATAGACAGGTATCCCCAGCCTGTCTGCCTCCTGCACTTTTAAATCAGCAGGTAAAAAGCCAAGTAAAGGCATACCCGGCGTTTCGGTTTCGAGAAACTTGGCTTCATCGTTATTGCGCACTTTATTTCCCACTAGCCACAACTTCGTCAGACCAATGTCATTTGCCAGTTTCTTGATCTGCACGGCAGTGCCCAGGCTACGGCGGGTTGGCTCGACAACGACCAGCATGGCATCCACAAAGTCCACGGTGGCGCGACCGAGGTGTTCAACGCCGGCATACATATCGAGCAGTAATACATCATCCTTACGGAAAAGAAGGTGAGTGAAGAGCGTCTTGAGCATGGCAGATTCAGGACAAATGCAGCCTGAGCCGCCGGTATCCACGCTGCCCATTTCGAGCAGGCGCACACCGCGATGGAGGACGCTGAAGCGCTCTGGGATATCGTCCACGCGCGGGTTGAGCGTAAAGAATCCACCAACCGTGCCGGGCTTTGCGCCGGTGCGCTCCTCAATAAGCTCATCCATTTCGGAGATGGGATGCAGTTTTGCGCGCAATTCATCCGGGAAGCCCAGCGCACCCGCCAGGCAGGGACTTGGATCAGCGTCCACGGCCAAAACATCACAACGCGCGTCTGCATATGCCTGCGCCAATAACGCGCTGAGCGTCGTCTTCCCTACACCACCTTTACCTGTAATGGCTAACTTCATGATACTCCTTCTGGTTTGGGTTCTCTACACAAGCGTTTGCACTTGATAGGTGTATCCGTCTCGGACATGCTCCTGGCTTTTAATATATTTCAACACATACTGCCCGCAGTTCGAGCCGATCTGATTCTCGATCACCTCGCCGATGCTGACGATGACCTCGTACCCTACCGCCGAGAGTCTTTCGGCTAATGACTTGGCTGAATCGGGATTATGCGGATCGACATACGAGAAGAGGCCATTTTGCACCGCATGGCAAGTAGGATTAACTGGTGTGATCTTGATGAGAAAGCGCGCCGGGTTGAAATAACGCAGCAACACTTCCGGCTCAACCGGCGCGCCAGCCGCCAGCGCAAAATTGAGCGTGATCTTGCGGTCGCCTGGGCGTAAATAACGCTCGCCGTAAGCAGCCATCCGGCCAAAGCCCCATTTGCGTACAGGGATAAGTTGATCTCTCAAGGCAGTATCGGTTGTATGGATCGAAAATTGGAATTGGAAACGGCCATCTGCGTAAAGCCGGTTCTTGATGTCCATCAATCTCTCGAAAAAGGCATCCGTCCCGTGCGGAGCGATTGTCGAGACAGAAGGCATCAGTCCAGGGGCTTCGAAGCGACGCGGAAGTTGCTCCAACGCATCCAATACGGCTGTATTCAAGGCCGGCTCACCCATACGCGCGAATTGGATCTTAAACTTCGAAGCAGGGACGCGCCGATCCGGGTACCAACGACAGACCATGTAATTAATCTGGCTCAGGATCTGCTCGGCTGTTGGCTTGCCTTGATATTGCCCTCCTGCATCGCAAATAAGGCATTTCACCGGGCAGCCGAACAGTGTAGAAACCATCATGATCCAGCGCTCGTCGCGGCTATAAGGCGGCTGGAGCGCTTCGACAAACTCGATCATCTTGCCGTCCATGTCAGCCATATAGACGGTGGCAATATCGGATTGACCGGCAACAGCAAATACTTTCATGAGCATACCTTTTCGTAAATCTGCATGGCGGCACGCAGGCCTTCGCCTACTGCAATGGCAGTCTGGCGATAGAGTCCATTATGAACATCACCAATGAGATATAGTTTACCATCTTCGACCAATCTTTGTTCCTGCATTTTGACACCTTCTGTCAGGAAATCCATCGCCGGTTCGCGACCAATTGCAAAGAGACAGTAATCAGTGATCAGTGAGTAGTTGTCAGTAATCAGTTTTATGCGGTTGGTTTGCTCGTCTGCCTCTATTTGTGGTATGGAGGTTTTCATGTGATAAGCGATCGCCGGATTTCCTTTGGCGCGTTCCCAAAGGAGCGGCAGACACGATAGCTCCTCGCCACGATTCAGGATGGTGACTTTATTTTTCTTTGCAAGGTTAAGAGCGTAGTCAAACGCTGCGTCACCTGCACCAATAATGACGATGTGCTTGCCGCTCACATTCCGCAGAGGCCAAACTTCGCTGAAAACCTTGTCTTGCACTTGTGATGGTATCGCGATTGGGATGGGCTTTGGCCTCGTGCCAGTTGCAACGACTACAATCTGGGTGTGGAGGGTGGGAATGTAATCCTGCCCTACGGTGACGACGAATTGATTGTTCGCGTAATCCAATTGTGTGACTTCGTTATAGGTCACTTCCACCCCCACACGTTGCATCTGTCGCCCGAACAAGGTAATCAGTTTTGGACCTGGGATTCCATTTGGAAAACCAGGATAGTTTTCGACCAAATTGGCATTGCATAGCAATCCACCCACCTTATCTTTTTCCAGCAAAAGAGGCAAAAGACCATATCGCTTAAGTTGGATGGCTGTAGTGATTCCTGCAGGACCAGCACCGATGATAAGAATGGTCGGTTTGTTTTGTTTTTGTCTCTGTCTATCAGGTTTCAAGAGCGACATAATGGCTATGCGCAATTTGGTAATTTTTCGACGAGCGCCTATTCGTTTATTCGTTGATAATTCGTTGTCAGCTATATTTGGCCTCACCGAAGGCGGTAAGTACTTCATCCGTAAGAACCGGCACAGCAAAACCATGCGCCAGGTTGAGCAACGCGGCGCGATGCAAGCCCTCAGTATAAGTTGCAGTACCATCAATGGTAAAAAATACTTCAAAGCCTCGCATAAAGCCTGAACGAGCAGTGGTCTCGCAGCAAAGGTGGGTCATCACGCCAGTGACAATGATTCCTCCTACCCCCCTCGCCCGTAAATCAGATTCGAGCGACGTTTGATAGAAGGCATCATATTGGCTCTTGCTCAAGATAATGCTTGTAGAGGAATCTATGTCAGCAACGATCCGGCTCCCCTCCCCTTCCGGGCGGATAAGATCCTGCCACCATTTTGCCATCATGCGCGCATTTTCGGGCGTGTTGAGGTGCTGCGTAAAAAAGATCGGCAGGTGATTTTTGGCAAATATCGCGATTAGCGACCTAATGCCAGGCAGGATTGCCGGCGCGCTGGGGATAAAAGCATGTGAGGACGAATCGAGGAAATAATCCTGCAAGTCTAGCACAAGCAGCGCGACACGTGCAGGGTGTAAGGCGATATTCTCATGCCTACGGCGATATTCACTGACCGAGGCCAGCATTTCGCGGGCTTTACCGTAGATTGTCGCGGGAGTGAAATATGTTTCTTTTGGCATAAGCAGGCTTACCGCGATGGCACGCAGGACGCGCGTAGAATTCGACATTCGCAAAGAACATATCACTTCGTGGCTTTCGCATCTTCGTGGTGTAAAACCCTACGATGCAGAAAGCATCTTCCTCGTCAACATACTACCCAAGATGGCACAGACATCCGTCGGCAAGTAGTGGCTGGCAGAGGCATCGAAGAGAATCTGGCACGAGGGTGGAAAATCGTCATCTCCAAGGTAATAAACCACCGCCAGTAGGAGACGCGGCAGAACATGGAAGGTAAAAGCCGCGTCGCCATAACCGATCTTTACGCCATCCAACTTGTGCGCGGCTGCCTCGAAAGCGGTTATATCATTACCAAAGCGACGCACCAATTCTTGCCCCGTATAGCCTTTATATGCCTGGTTATAGAAACGTCCATCTGGCAGATCTGCAAATGAAACCCAGCGGCCTTCGAGCGGAGTCCCGTCGGCGGTGTCCAAGTAGTAAAGCAGCAGCGCTTGGAGTGACTCGGGTAGTGCAGCGCCTGTTTGTCTATCAAACGGTATGAGCTCTGGAAATGAGATGCTGACCGGGCGGCCAAATAGGGACAGGCAAATTGCGCCTGTCCCCATACTGATCTCGCTCCCGCTTCTTAAAGCGAGAGCTTGAAGGTTTACTTTTTTCACCGTTGAACGCAGCCCAGCCAAGCGTCCGGCAAGCTGCGATTCTTTAGCTCCGCTCACGCGATCTCAACCGCCAGGCAAGTTAATGTCTGTTCGACACCTGGAATCGGCTGGATGGCCGTCGCCAGCGTGTGTCCCAGATCGTTGACATCTTTCGATTCGACAATTGCAACCGCATCATACGGACCAAAGGTCATGTTGGCTTCTTTGACCGCGGCGATCTTCTTGAGATGGTGCAGCACATCGCGTACTTCACCAGTTCGGATGTTGATAAGAACATATGCTTTCATGGTTTTCCTCTATCAGGCGTCCTTGCGGCGCAGAAATACAGACCAGTAGACAGCAGCCACCAAGACTGCCCCTCCAATGATATTGCCAATTGTCACTGGGATCAAGTTATTAAGCAGGAATGCGCTCACAGTAAGTCCCGAAACATCAATGGCTTTTGCTGCCACGAAAGCCGGGTCGAACAACTTGATCAGCATACCATATGGAATGAAATACATGTTGGCTATGCTATGTTCGAAACCGGCTGCAACAAAAGCGGTAACGGGAAAAACTGCCGCCACAATCTTGTCCACCACGCTGCGAGCGCTGTAGGTCATCCACACCGCCAGGCAGACCAGGGTATTGCATAAAATACCTAGAACGAGCGCCTGCCAGAAACCGAGGCCGGCCTTGCTGACAGCAATCTTTAGGGCAGTTTCGCCCACCGCCCCGCCTCCGTAGGTATATTGGCGGCTCAAGAAGACGAGCAGAGCGGTGCCGAATGAGCCGATGAAATTGCCTATATAGACGATCCCCCAGTTTCGCAAGAGCGCTTTGGTTGTCACCTTTTTACTAGCCCAGGCCATGATGATCATGTTGTTGCCGGTGAATAATTCCGCGCCGCCAACGACCACCAGGATCAGTCCCAGGCAAAAAACAAAGCCGGCGAGCAACCGGGAAACCCCATAAGGCAGCGCGCTCGAACCGGCTGATACTGTGGTGGAAAAAACCGCGCCAAAAGCGATGAACGCACCTGCCATGATGGACAAGGCTATCAGAGTCAGCGCGGGAGCCTCTGCCTTGCGAACACCGATGTACTCGGCGCGCGCGGCCATTTCATTGGGCAATAGAGCATCAATTCGGATTTCTTTCTCTTGGGTCATGCGTTTTTACCTTTCTCGGGAATATACCCCTCAATCCCTCTCTTGACAGCCTCACGGCGCAAGGCAATGATGATCTCCGCAAGGTCAAGGTTTTTCACGCAAGCGGAGCGGGCATATTCCAGGATCGCATCGCTCCACAAGGTGCGACTGGTCAATGTTTCCTCGTCGTTCAACAATGCCAATTGGATCAGGCTGCCCAAGGGAATATCAGCTTCCGCGCAGAGGTTCGCATCGCAATCCAGACAGGCCTGGCAGCGGCGTATATCCTGACCGGTTTCAGCCTGCACGATGGAACGCAAAGAGGGAATGCGAGGAGTAATCATATCGATTCACTAGATATATAACATAGACACCCGCTGCCGTGAAGAGCAGCGGGTGTCTTCATGACATAAAAAATTTTTGCCTATGCTTTCGCCGGCGCGGGTGGCTTCGGCACAGGCGGGACGAAATCTGGAGGCAGCAATCCAGCCTCGGTCACAATGCGCGGCACGATCTCTTCCCAACCAACGGCCATGATGTGGAAGCCGTTCACGCCTTGTTTAGTCTTAATCTTTTCGATCAATTCCAGCGTAATCTTCACGCCTTCCTCGGCTGCACCGTCTCCAGCAGCTTCCATACGCTTGAGGAGGTTATCAGGAACCGTCACTCCCGGCACTTCCTCATTCATATATTTTGCAACCTTGTAGCTCTTGAGCGGGGTGATGCCAATTAGGATATAGACCTTGCCCAGGATGCCGCGCTTATCCAATGCGTTGAGCCAGTCATCGAGTCGGTCGGCATCATAAACCAAGTTCGTCTGGAAAAACTGTGCGCCAGCGTTAACTTTCTTATGCTCGCGTAACGCTTGGAACTTTGGCTCAGAGGCAAAAGGCGCTGCTGCCGCACCCAGGAAATACTTGGGGGGGAACTTGATTTCACGCCCATCCAGGTACTTGCCCTCATCACGCATCCGGCGTAGAACCCAGAGCATCTGAACAGCATCGAGATCAACAATATCCATTCGCCCGCGCGGGTCGGGAGCAAGCTTCATGCTATCGCCAGAGAGGCAAAGCATATTACGCACACCTAACGCATTTGCCCCCAGTACCTCAGCCTGAAGGCCAATTCGGGTTCGATCGCGGGCCGCGATCTGCATCACCGGCTCGGCGTGACGTTGTACTGCCAGTGTACTACATGCCCAGGAAGACATCCGTGGTGTAGCCGACGGGCAATCGGTAAAATTGATTGCTGCCACGTAAGGCCTGACCATGTCAATATTGCTGTTAAGTTTATTCACAGCCACAGTCTGAGGCGGGGCTACCTCGCTGGTGACGACGAACTCGCCGGCCTTCAGTCTTTTCTCGAGCTCCGAAGCCGGTCCCTCGTACTTCGGCGGGTGGTATTCCTTATCCCCCTGCCACCACTCAGGTTGGCGCACCGGGCGAAATACAGCATCCCAGACCATCGTCCGCTTATGAGCATCGCGGGATACTAATCCGCTAAAAAACTTACCTGTGCCAAACTTGCGCACCTGACGCACTACATCACCCCATGTTTCGCCTCCGACTTTATCCCAATCAAGCGGTGGGAGGACCTCAAGCAACATCTCCTCGCGCCCCATGCGGAAGGCGCGATCGTAGATACGGTACCACATGCATGGGCGTGTTTCGTCCACATAGCAGTGTTCCTCGGTTGAGCCACCGCAAGGTCCGTTGCGTACTCCCTTTGGACATTCCATCGGACAGATGAAAGCCGTTTCCTGTAAGAGACAATTCCCGCACATGCGGCAGCCGAACAAAGGCCCCTTGATCCAACGCTCGGCAGTCTCCAGAAGGCGGTTACCGACCGTCTCTTTCTTGAAAGGCAGGTAGGGCGGCTGCCAGCGCCGTCCAGGAGTAAAAACAGGCATAAAGCACCTCCAAACGAATAAAAGTAGTAGGTCACGTTTGGAGCGTGACCTATTGCAATATTTACAACGTCGGAAGAAGGAACTCGTACGCGCTCAACGCGGCTTTTGCGCCATCGCCAACAGCCACCAGCACCTGCTCAGCATACGCATTGGTTACATCGCCCGCAGCGAAGACACCCGGTACGTTTGTGCGGCTTGCTGAGTCTACTACGATGCGGCCACGCTCATCCAGCTTCACCAACTCGGCGACCATCTGGGACATGGGTGTGTGCGCCATCTCGATGAACATGCCATCTGCTTGTAGCTCAAGAGACTTACCACCAGCGTCCTTCAGCACCACGCCTTCAGCGAACTCATCGCCTTTGAATTCGACTACTTGGTGGTCCTTGAGAACCGTGACGTTTTTTGCGCTGGCTAACTTCTTACCGAGCGGCGTGGACAACATCTTCGCATCCTTGCAAACGAGGGTGACATGTTTGGCAACCGTCGCCAACTCGGCCGCAGAGCGCAAGCCCAAATCTCCATCGCCAAAGACGATGGCCGTCTTGTCGATGAACAGCGGGGCGTAGCTTAGCGCGGAATAGCACAGTCCGCGCATTGTGAATTCCTTTTCACCCGCCACGCCCAGGCGAACCTGACGGATGCCGGTGGCCACGATAACAGCCTTCGTTTCAAGCGTTTCACCTCCCTTGGTTGTGACAACAAAGTGGTCACCGCTTTTCGTGACTTTCTCGGCGGTATCCAGCTTGCGGGCAAATTCCAGGTACTCCAATTCACTGTGGAATTTGTTGACGATCTCTAAGCCGCGGATTACTTGGTATTCCTGGATCCAAGGCAGAGCCAGGCGATATTGCGTCTTGCCTCCCAGGTCTTTGGTCAACATGAGAACGTTTAGGCGCTTGCGAATGGCGTAGGCGGTCGCGGTCAAACCGGCAGGGCCACCACCAATAACGATTAGGTCATACATAGGCTCTCCTTCTGGTTCGCGCAACAATTCAACTGCCGCGCTATTGTATTTTGTTTTCACGATTCCAATCCGGCTTTGACAGTTTCGATATCCACATGATGCTGCTCTCCGCCTGTTGGCGGTTCAGGAATGAATTCCCGATCCATCATCATCTGGGTCAAATCGCGGGAACGCTTGATGATCTTGGTTGCATTCTCGAATTCCTGCTCATAGGTCATCGGGATGCGTGCCAGTCCCTGCTCGATGGCTTTCATCGCCACTGCTGCTGCCTCGCGTGGGAAGACTTCCCAATCGTCCATGGAAGGCAGGATATGCTCTTCGTCCATCTTGTCGCCCACATGGTCAGCAAGCGCCTGGGCCGAGGCGTAGCACATCTCGTCGGTAATGGTCCGGGCGCGGACATCCAGCGTGCCGCGGAAGATGCCCGGAAAGCCCAATGAGTTGTTGACCTGGTTCGGGAAATCTGAGCGTCCAGTAGCCACCACTGCCGCGCCGGCTTCTTTGGCCTCCCACGGCCAGATTTCCGGCACTGGGTTGGCGCAAGCAAAAACAATCGAGTCCTTCGCCATGGTCTTGATCCATTCAGGCAGGATGACACCTGGCCCGGACTTGGAAAGTCCAATGACAACATCCACGCCTTTGATCGCTTCCGGCATGTCTCCTTCCCGACCTTCAGCGTTGGTGATGTTGCACAGCTTCCACTTGTCCACGTACTCGGCCTTGCGCATCTCGATATCCTTGCGATGCTTGCCGAGAATGCCTTTGCTATCCACCATGAAGCACTTCGCAGGGTCCGCGCCCCAACCGAAGATGAGGCGGGAGCAGGCTACGTTCGACGCGCCCGTGCCAATGAATGTGATCTTGACTTCGCTCTTCTTCTTGCCCACCACCTTGAGGGCGTTCATCAACCCTGCAAGTGTGACTGTAGCCGTCCCTTGCTGGTCATCGTGCCATACGGGGATTTCAGCTTTCTCGCGTAGCGTGTCGAGAATATAGAAACACTTCGGATTGGAAATATCTTCCAGGTTCACACCGCCCCAGCCTGGTTGCAGGTTCAGCACCAAGTCAATGATCGCATCCGGGTCTTTGGTCCCGACCATGATGGCAATCCCATCCACGCCGCCCAAGTACTTGTAGAGCAGCGCTTTGCCTTCCATGACAGGCATTCCCGCCTTCGGGCCGATATCGCCGAGACCCAGAACGCGCGTTCCATCACTGACTACAGCCACGGTGTTCCACTTGTTGGTGTACTCGTAAACCAACTCCGGGTTGGCGTGGATCGCTTTACATGGCGCAGCCACTCCGGGTGTGTACCAAATGGCGAAGTCGTTGAAGTCGCGCACGGTACATTTGAGCGCGGTCTCGACCTTGCCTTTATAGAACGGATGGAGCTGCATGGCATCTGCGGCCGGTTTGGTCGCCTTTGCCAGGAGCTGCTCGACGTTCAATTTCTTCTCTTCAGCCATATTTGCTCCTTTTTCGGTAGGGCGGGATTCGATCCCGCCCCCAGTCAGTAGGCGAGATTAAATCCCGCACCAGGGTTATTGGTTCAAATACCCCTCGGCATAGATGACCTTGTTCAATAGAATCTGCGTCGTCTTCCAAATGGCAGCCTGCTCCGGGTCAGACATATCGAAGTCCTCGAATTGTGGCTCCTCGCTGGCCGCGGTGCGCTCGGCAATTTTATTGTACAGGCGTGCTATCGGGGAAGAGGTATCCTTGGTCTCGATCCACTTTATTACGTCGTTCTGCTTTTGATCAAGCGGGTTGGCGATCATCATCTGCAGACCGACACCCATCAGCATAGCGAGGTAGACACGATTGATCAGCGGGCGGCCTTCAGGTGGAACCGCGTTCGAAACGTTTGACAAGCCAACGGAGATGGCCGGGGCCGGGTCCCACGAGAACGGCAGCATGCGTACTGCCTCGATCAATTGCGGGCAGTATTGCTGGCACCCGGAGACGGTCAGTACCAGCGGGTCAATGATTAAGTCCTGCATGTTGAAGCCGATCTCCGCCAGGTGCGGGATGAGTGTGCCGACGGCGATGTTGACGCGCTCCTCGGCTGCCACCGGGATGCCAGAAGTGCCCATTGTCAAAGCGATGATCTTCGCTCCATACTTTCTTGCCAGTTGCGGCACTTTTTCCAGGCGCTCCGGCTCGGCGGAAGTGGAGTTCAGGATAGGTTGCGCCTTCTTGATGCTCTTCAACGCAGCCTCCATGCCCTCCACATTGGTCGTATCTATCGAAAGCGGCACATCCACTACCGTCTCGACGGTCTCGATGATCCACGGCCAAACCTCGGCAAAGTCCTTCTTGCGCGGGCCGAGGTTGACGTCCACGCACTTCGCTCCGGCTTCTACTTGCTTAACCGCCAAATCCATAAAGAACTCGCGGTCGCGATTGGTCAAGGCTTCTTTGACCTTTTCCGAAATGATGTGGATGTTTTCACCTATGATGTACATAGCAGCCTCCTCACTATCTTGGTTTCGATTGGCTTGCCAGTCGAAACGGTTGATTTGAAAAGTATTTTCCCAGTGACAAGCCACTGGAGATTACCTAGAACTCTTCGGTCTTTTTCTTCAATGGCAGTGTCATAAAGACCACATCTGCGCAATCACCATCGGGGTACATGAAATAGTCTTCCAACGTACACTGCACTTTGAAACCCAACTCCACAAAAGCGCGAATGACCTTCGTCTCGTTGGCCAGCACTTCGCCAATCAGGAAGTGCAAGCCTTGTTTACGCGCCAGATCCTCCAAAACGTGCATCAGTTTGATGCCCAGGCCGCGCTTGCGGAAATCTTTGGACAGGAAAATGCGCGCCTCGCCAAAGTGCCGCCGCGAGCCATGGAAAAAGTGTAACGTTCCCAAACCCACGGCGCGGTCTTTAACCAGCGCCAACACTGGCAGTACTTCATTGTAGTCAACGTTGTCGCACCAACTCTGTACAATCTCGGAATCCCTCACGTTGCTGCGAAAAACGCGCAGGTCCTCATTCGAAAGCGGATGGAAAAGCTCCTCCAGGTGTGGGCGGTCCTCCTTGACAAGGGGACGCAGCAGCACATATACACCATCCCTCAGGGTAACGACTTCGCGAAAATTCTTGATCTGATCTGGCAGCATATCGCTCCTTTCCAATCTCACTTACCATCCTTACTCAACGCCGCCTCCACCGTCGGAAAGCGCTTTATATCAGTATGCGGCAGGAACATGGCGGACATGAAAGCTTCGTAGAAGGTGTTGTCCGCTGAAAGCTCAATATAAGTCATTCGGCGAGCAATCTCGGCGACTCGATCTCTCGACTGCTGGCTCAACAACGCGTAATATGCGCCGCGCACGGCAGTGTTACCCAGGAACTCGAAACGCTCCCAAGGCATATCCGGCAATAACCCAATCTGCACAGCTTTCTCTACATTAATGTACTTACCGAACGAGCCTCCAATCAACATCTTGTTGACATCCGTCAGCGAGACACCAACCTGGTCGGCAAGCACGGTGTAACCGGCGTAGATGGCAGCCTTGGCGCGCAGCAGGTTGTCTATATCTACGTGCGTGACGACAATATCCCTGCCATGTTCACTTTCTGCTCCCCAGGCGATGACATACTCGCCTCCATGCTCCCCCTGGCGGACACGCTTTGTGGGTAAATCCGTGTTGACGTTGCCGGCTCTATCCAGCACACCAGTCAAGAACATCTCTGACAATAGCGAGATCAACCCGCTGCCGCAGACGCCGCGTGGCTTGCCTCCACCGATGACGCGATAGGTCGGTTTGTAAGTTTCATTGTTGACCCAAACTTCCTCGATGGCGCCTTCGGTGGCGCGCATCCCGTCCACCACGCCCGCGCCCTCGAATGCTGGCCCCGCAGAGCAAGCGCAGGTCACCATCCAATCGCGATTACCCAACACCATCTCGCCGTTGGTGCCGACATCCAGGAACAGAGTCACATCATCAGCTACATCCACACCGCTCGAAAGCACGCCTGCTGTAATATCAGCGCCAACATAGCTGGCGACGCCTGGCAGGCAATCCACCGTCGCCTCTGGGCAGATATTCAGCCCGATCTCGGCAGCAGTGGTTCGCGGCGGGTGATTGACTGAAGTGATGAACGGCGAAAGACGGATGCTTGCTGCTGGTATCCTCAACAGCAGGTGTGCCATCGTGCTGTTGCCGACCACTGCGACCTTAACCACCTGCTCCGGTTTGGCTCGAACTCGTTTGCAGGCCAATTCGATCAGTCCATTGATTGTGGAGATGACCAATCCTTGCATCTCGGACGCGCCGCTGTCTTTGCTGGCATAGATAATACGAGAGACTACATCTTCGCCGCGTGCGATCTGGCCGTTATATTCGGCAGTCTGTGCTTTGACCTGTCCGTTGACCAAATCCACTAGCCAGACGGTGACAGTCGTCGTGCCGATATCCACTGCCGCAGCCCACAGCGGCTCACCTTCCGTCCCGGGGCTGGGTCGAAGATCGAGCAGACGCACCGGCCATCCTTTATCGCGTCCCGTCAGGTCAAGGATGGCAGTCACGCTCCAATTCCCTTCACGTAAAATGGTCCCAATTCGCCGTAGTAACGCAATAGAGCAGTTGACTTGCTCGATGTTCGCTTGTATGCGCAAGGCGGTTTGCAGCCGGCTCCAGTCATCGGTTTGGTCGTCCATGCTAGGCGGATTGAGATTTAGCTCAATACGACGGATAGTCTGCGACCATGTAAACTCATAGCCATCTGGTACTTTGACATCAGCCGCCACGCGATCCGTCGTCAGTCGCCTGGCGATCTTCTCTTGCGGTGGGATGACCACCAACAGATTGCCTTCGACCACCGACTGGCAAGCTAGGGCGTAGCCTTGGGCTATATCTTCCTGCGAGAGGCGTAAAGAGCTACGCCGCCGGATATTACCATCCGTAACCTGTACTATACAGCGTCCGCAGCGACCTTGTCCACCGCATGGTTGGCTGACCTCTACGCCGGCGATAGGCAAAGCATCCACCAGCAAACTGCCTGTGGGGACGATTGCAGTCGCAGTCGCGCCGGTTTCGGCGATCGTAAAAGAAACGGTGTGGTCGGTCATTAAAGGTCTGACAAGCCCGATCTGTCTTACAAGTCGAACAGGCTGACAGACCGACCAGTTAGACTTGTAAGACCTATGAGACTTATTAGAGCGCTTGTTTCATGAACGCAGGCAGATCCACCGCCTCGCGCGGCCCAACGCGTATTTCCCAATCGGGCAATTCGGCTTCCAGTTCACCCGAAAGCACAGCCACATGACCAGGAATGACGATGCGTTTCTTACTGACCTTGTCGGCCACGTTGAAACCCTTAATCGTCTTGGCGATACGCTCAGAGTCGAACTTGCCAGCCGCCCATGCGGTCAACACGCTCATGCCTTCTGCGTCGCAAACTACTAACCATGCTGGCAAGCCGGAACCTTCGACCTCGTTGGCCACCGAGAAGTAGGTGATACTGAAGTTGGTCGTGACCAGCACTGGGCTTTCCGGCTTTGGATTGTTGATCTCGTAGATCGCCGGCTGCACCTGGATGGGTTTCTGCGGATCGGTGTAGATATTTTGGCGCAACACGAGCAACGGGTAGACCAGCTCCGGTGCAAAGCGGTCGAGGACAACAAAGCCGCTATACTTGGCAATGGCTTGCGCAGCGACTATCGAGTCGCGCCCTTCCCCACCTTCGGCAAATGTGATTACCGGGTAACCGAGTGGGCGGAAATTAGCCTTGAGTGCTAACCGGCGTGCCTGGGTGGAAAGCGCCAAGTGCGGCCCAAGCTTCGCCGCTTTTATATCCAGCACAATTTCTTCCAGCCCCTTGCCCTTGACATTCTCGGTTATTTCCGCTAGCGCATCCAGGCCATCCGCGCTTACCACCAACGAGGCTTTGTGCTGCTTGGCAAGTTCGGTCATCGCCTCCCAATTGGTGCTATCGGCAGCATAGAGCAGTACATTCTCACCGCTCAAGACGCCCAAGCCGGCGCCAAGCACGGCTGGGTCTTTGCCGACCAAGATCAAAGGTCGCTTGGTCACAGAGCGGACAGCCTTGACCGCCGTGGCAAAATCACCACCATCCGCCTCGACTGCAAAACCATCCACTAACAAATCAATACCAACATAATTGACCTTGAAAGCATCCGCAGCCGCGACCTTCGCTTTAAGCGCTGCTTCGCCTTCACTGGCCTTGACCTTGACAAACAGACCAGGCTTGTTGAAAAATGTTTTCTCATGTCGGAACATCACCGTCTCGTTCCCAGCCTTGACCTCCAAGCCTCCTGCTTTGAGGGAGACCAGGCGAATAGGAGGCTGGGATGACTCGGCCAGTTGTTTCTTCGATGCCTCGCTCACATAGGGGCAGGCGGTAAGTTCCGCCTGCTTGGCTGCCAGCTTCATGGCGAAGGCTAGGCAAGTGGGGAAACCACATTCCTTGCAGTTGGTCTGCGGCAAGAGTTTGTAGATTTGAATTCCTGAGAGAGCCATAGCTGTGCCTCCTCTATGCAACCATCAATTCTTCGATAGCCATCTTCACCCGTTTGACGCTCTCCGGGTGGCGCAAGACAACGATGGACGCGCCCGATTCGAGCAACGCGACAGAGGTCAGCGTTTCCCAATTGATGGCGCGTTCCTTCCAGTACCCCCATGATTCGGGAACACCATGCCCCACCTTGGCTTCCTTTGTCTTCCAAGCCTCGAATCCAGGTGTAACGATCATCGGAGACTGGGTCATTGCATCGCCCTGTAGAGCAGCCATACGTAGTCGTTCCATGACCGAGTAGCCGTACTCGATGCCGTAACCGAGCGCACCCGTGGTCGGGTCCATGATGATGCGATCGGCAGGCATGCCCATGTCGCTGATCAGGATGTTCAACTGCTTGGAAAGGTTCACGTCCATCGGCGTGCGCGCCGTGACCAGGTGACCATTGGCCATCGCTGTTGCCACGATAGTGCGGTAGTTCTTATCCTCGCAGATGCCCAGAGCCAAGCGCTCACCCTTAGTGGCCTCGGCTACCGGAACGAGCAACTCGTTATCCAGATCCACCTGGCCAGGGCCAAAAACAATCAGTGGCAGCCCTGTCGCACCAAGAACAGCCTTGGTGGCAGCTACGGCAGCTTCGGGTCTGGTCGGCTTGCCATCCAAGCCATTGACACTCAGCGCCAACACGATCAGGTCCGCGCCGGCAGTCTCGGCAGCCTTGGCCCAGGCAGCCGGGTCGTTCATCGCTTCTCCCCAGGCCGTCTCCAAAAGCGGCGACCAGTCTTCCGGCTTGCGATCCTTGATCTCGATGGCGATCACCGGGCGATGAGGCATGGGATTTTCGAAATGCATATAAGGCAGGGTCGTTTCGCCGCCGACAGTGATCGCCTTCGCTCGCGTGCCGCCATCAGCGGCAGTCGCACCGACTGTGACAGTGCGGATCTTTCCAGGCCATTTATCTTTCGGAATTTCGATTGGCATATGGTCCTCCAGTGTGATTGGTTCAGGTGCAGAATTCAGTAGTACATCTGTATACAGGTAAACAAGTACACAAGTGACTTGTCTACTTGTCTACTTGTCTACTTGTCTACTTGTTTACTCGTTACTCGCCTCCGCGCCTCATCTCGACGTTCAATGAACGCCTCTATGGGATTCTTTCGCTCGGCCTCGATTCCCAAGCCGCGCAAGTCTTCCTCTTCGCGCGCCGCGAGGTGGCGTAGGATATGATGGAAGGAAAGCGAGGCAGCCGGGTAAACGACGCCTCCGGCATGGTGCATCAGGAAGAAGGTGTGCAATTTCTGGTCGCGCATCATCTGGACGGCTGCCGTCAGAGGAATATCCGGTGGCACTTGCGGGACGCCCTCGCGCATAACTTGCGCTGCGCTCAGCGTTCGCGCCTCAGCCTGAATATAAGCTTGCGCCAGTTCCTCCTGGCTGACCACACCCAGAGCATGGCCTTCTTCTTTGTCCAGCACGATCACCGCATCCAAGTTCTTTTCGAGCATCAACCGGGCAATCTCGTCGACCGGCGTCTCCGGCGGGACAGTTGTTACGCCCACCTGCATCAGGTCACGGACGAGGGTGCGGGAACGGGTTACGGGCATTTTAGAACATCGGATCCATCATCATCGCCGGATGGTTATGCGCCTCCAGCCATGCGAGCAATTGGTCAACTGTTTGCACCTCGCGCTCATCGGCAATCTTGCTCAATAGGTCCGGGTCACCTTCACGCTCGGCAACCACCTTGAACTCCTCAGCCATCGTCGCTTTCAGCACGCTGGACATCCAGACGACGCGCTTGAAACCGCCCTCTGCCGAGATGAACTTCGGGCTGATAAGATAGAACTTGCCCACGCCCATCACACCCGGCGTCTGCAAACCGCCTCCAGCGATGCCGGCCAGTGTGGAGAAAGTCATGCCCGCAGGCGTCATGCTCGTATCCTCGCGGCTCAGCACCATTACGCCATTGGCCTCTGGGATGAGCATCACGATACACTCGAAGCAGCCACAGGCGGTCATCGGGTTCTCCATGATGGAATACATGGCGACCTCCTTGACCACTCCGTGTGAGCCGACCGTGGCGTAGTCGTTGGTACCTTCCCAGTAACCCTTCATCGGGTCGATCTGCTTACCGAGCTTGATCGGCTGGTTCGGACCGGTTGGGTTGATGCTGAACGACGCCTTACAGTCCAGCCAATTGTACGCGCCGCACAAACCCAGCCGCTGTGGGCTGACAACACAAACGTGATTGGGTGCGAAGGACTGGCAAAGGGTGCAGGAATAGAACTCATCCACTTTGCCATCGGTCAGATCTGCCAGGCGCTTGTTGCGGAAATCGTATGCTGCCCGGGCTTTCTCCAACCATTCACCCATCAGCTTGGGATCGGTGTATATAGCTACCGAGATCTTATCCACGATCGCGCCGAAATCTTCATGGAAGCGGGCATGCAGGATCTTTCCGAGATGCTCCAGTTTGAAGCCCTTATCAGCAGCCGCGTTCGAAACGCGGATCCAGGCAATATCGCGTTGGCCTACATGCTGGATCCCGCTCGCGCCATTGACAAAATAGTGGATCTGGCGTTCCAGCACTGGTTCGAAGTCCTGCTGCATCTGGCGTCCGGCCACAGTTGCTACCACGCCAACATCCATGAAACCTTGTGCTGGCACTGCCGAAAAGTCGGGGCCAAAGACCTCGATCTTCCCGTCCACCACATCTTCCAGCTTCGCCATCTGCAAGTACTCGAAGCAGCGGCTGTGTTTGCCTCCGAATTCGACTCTTAGGTCAACCTTACGCACCACTTCGCCCTCGAAGGCTGAACCATAAGGTACCGGCACGTCCACTGACGAGACCTTGACCTTGACTCCGCGCACCTCGATGCACTTCTGCACTAAGCGCTCGGCTTTCTCCAGATCATCCTTGCCGTCGATCGTCTCGAAGGGCATTGAAACGACATGTTCGTAGGTAGTAACGCCGGTCGGCAAGATCTCAGGAATAACGGTATCGGCGATGACCGGGAAGCCATAGTTGATCGCGCCAGCCGCTGCGGCATATTTCAGGTCGTCCACCTCACCGAGAGCCAGTACGAAGGCGAAAACACGGTCCTTGTTATAGAGCAGGATTTCGCGTGACTGCCCGCCCTTGAGTCCACCAAAGGTCAATGCCGAGCGAGTGGCAAAGCCCAAGGCATAGATGGCGCTGATTGTATCCGTCCCGAATGGAACAGTGTACGTATCGTAACCCAGTTCCACGCCTTCTTCCATCAACTGATGAATGACACTGCGCCCATTGACGTTGCCGGAGAGGAAGCACAGGATGTTGCGCTTTTGCAATTCGCGCACGATCTTGACCGCCACCTCGTTGGATTTGGCGCAGCCAACGATAGCCGCGAAACCAGGCATACGGCCATCCACCAATTGGATACCCCAAGAGCGTAAGCGGATATCATCAATCGGGCCATTTAGATGCCCAGTGAGAGAGTCCGCCTCGTCTGCTTTCGCACCATTCTCAGGACTGGTGAACGACGTGCCTCCAGCCAGCTTGAAACCGGGCATTGGTTCCGGCTCCAGTTTGTAAACGAAGCGCACGGCTTCAATGATCTCCGCTGCGAGCAGTGTCGCCATTCCGGAATCGAGCGTTTCACCCAGATAGGGTGTCCACTTATGTACAGAAGGGATCGGGTGCAGTAGGTTGCGGGCATGTGCGATGATCGGCTGTAACTGGCCGAGCGTTTCCACCTGTTGGCCGGTCATCCCCAAGATGGTTGGGAGATAATAGGCAGTATTCGGGAAAGCGACCTTGGTATCCGGCCCTTTCTCCGCCAAGGCTTTGTTGAGCATCAGTTCAGCTTCGGTTACAAGAGCGTTTGCGCCACGCATGGCGCGGGTTGCGATGTATTTTGACATGGTTTCTCCGTCTTTTTACTTCTCACGTCTCACGGGATACGTCACTCGTCACACGTCTCCCGTCACTCCTCATGTTTAGTCTGCTGCCACTCCATAAATCGCCTGGCGGCGTTCGGCAACCGGCAATTGCTCGATGGCGATCATCTTTGCATCGCCGCTCTTCCCCCACTTGGTCGCGTCATAAACCGGCAAGCCGAGGGCGGCGCGCTTCTTGTCAATATGCGCCAGAGTCGCCTTGATCATCTCGTCCGGATCGGGGATGAATTCCAACTTGCCTCCGTAGAGCTTCTCCCAGCCTTCGCTGATGTAGTGCAGCACCTTATCGCTATCCGAGACCCGGTCGGGCATACCGCTGATCGGCGACGCCCCACCGAAGATGACGTACGCGCCGGATGCCACGCAGTAAACGGCGATTGCCAACGCTTTCTCGCTCATCCATTCGGGAGCCAAGCCCACCGCCGGCACTTGGTCAATATCATCGCCCAGGCCACCCTCTTCGACCATCTGCGTCAGCACGGTTAGGATACGCGTGTTATCCACACAGGAGCCCATGTGCAGAACGGGTGGGATGCCCACCGTCTCGCAGATTTCTTTGAGACCAGGACCGACCTCTGTTAGACCAGCTTCACCGAGCATCAAGCCAAGCTTGGCGCTGGAGATCGCGCCACAGCCGGTCTGGACGATCAGCACGTCCTGCTTGAGGAGTTCTTTAACCACATAATTGTGCAGGTAATCCTGGCTGGAGCGCGGGTTGTTGCAGCCGACGATGGCCGCCACACCGCGAATGCGTCCTGCCATGATCGCATCATTGAGCGGTCGGAAGGAGGCGCGGTAGCTACCACCGAGCATGTAATTGATATACTCATGCGAGAAGCCGGGGATCAGGTCTTCCTTGATCTGCGGAATGTGAGTCTTGCCGCGGTTCTTGTAGTTGTCAATCGCCTCGCGCAGGATTTGCTTGGCAATCGTCAATGCTTTGTGTTCATCGAATTCGATGTGGGTTGCCCCCGTTATTCGTACCTTTGGCGAGGTGGTAATGACCTTGGTGTGGAATTTGGATGCCAGGTCTACCAAAGCCTGCATAATGCACTGGACATCCACCACCATCGCTTCCACTGAGCCGGTCAGGATGGCCAGCTCTTGGTGCAGGAAGTTGCCCGCCGCCGGGATGCCCTGCCGGATGAGGATTTCATTCGCCGTGCAGCAAATCCCGGAAAGCTGGACTCCTTTCGCCCCAGCCTTCTTGGCATACTCGATGATCTCCGGGTCCTGCGAGGCAGCCACGATCATTTGGCTCAGGGTCGGCTCGTGGCCGTGGACGACCACGTTGACCATATCCTCTTTCAGCACACCCAAGTTGGCCTGACCAAGCACCGGTGCGGGCGTCCCGAATAGGATATCGGAGATGTCGGTAGCGATCATCGAACCGCCCCAGCCATCAGCCAGGCCGGTGCGGATGGCATGTTGGAGAATATGCTCCGGATCCTGGTCGTCGCCGATATGCGTACGGTGTAGGGCTTCGACCACCTCGCGATCAATGCCGCGTGGTACGACTTTCAGCGACCGCCACAATTGTTGGCGCTTCTTGGTTGCACGTGCTGCCGGTACGATCTCGCCCTTCTGTTGCCCAAATTGGGCAATATACAAGTCGGCCAGGTCGTTGGCGATTTCTTGCGGCGAGCGCTTTTCGACCGGAATGTTGTACTTGGAGGCTACGATACGCAGCTTCGCTACATCTCGGATGGAATAGCCCTCTGCCTCTCCATTAGCCACTGCCTTAAGAGTAAATGCCATATCCCGTCCATGGTCCGAGTGTGCTGCTGAACCGGCCGCAATGGCGCGGATCAGGTTGCGCGCTTGGATCGTGTCCAAGGTTGCACCGCAGACACCCACCTGTCCTTCTTTCGTCAAACGGCAAGGCCCCATGCCGCATTGCTTGCAGCACATCCCTGCCGCGCCGATATTGCAAGGCGCCATGTCATCGGCGCGCGTAAAAGCGGTGCCGATCCCCATTTCCTCGGCGCGGATCAACATCGCCTGCGCGGCTGGATCAGAACTTTGTTGTTGTGCAGTTCTCTTGGTTGGCATGATCAATTCTCCTCATTTGTACTTTTAATGGGACCCATCCCTGGGCAAGGCCAGAGCGGGCGTCCGCGATATGCTACCTGTTGGGAAAAACTGACGGTCTTTTTGATCGTCTCGTAAACCGCCGTATGACGCATGAAGGGGGTTGCCTGTTCGTCCGTACCGACCGCCTTGCCGGATTCGGCGTGGAACTGCCACTCGCCCAGATATCCGGCCTCATCCAGCTTGGTCTTGAGCTGCAAGTCATTGACCTTGGCCTCGTCGTAAGTCACCTCGACGATGCGGAACGCGCTGCTGGCGTAAATATCGGCCACGCCTGGGATTTCAAGCAAAATACGGCGAACATCAGTCACATGATGATCGCCGTACATGGCAGGGACTTCGAATGTTGTTGTTCGCATGAGAGATGCCTCCAATAGGATGTATTACGAATGCTCATCGTCATCATTCATTGCATTAAAAACGCTTTCCGACATACACCATAGATATTCTAGCATTGGGTAGCACTTCTAGTGCATAGATGTGAGTATTGTCAGTCAAAAATGGGATTAATGTCGTCATTCCATGTCATATTTCACACTCGGCAATTGGCTGATGGCGGAAGACAGTATAATGCACTTATGCGTCGATCGTTCGCTTTGTGCATCACACTTTTCCTCCTGCTGCAGGCTGCATCCCCCTCCCCCACAAGCGCGCAAGCAAAGACTGACCATTCGCGCCCCGCTGCGGTAGGACAAGTCTACAGACTTGTCCCACCGCAAGCCTCCAGTGCCTACGACCTGATCGCTGCAGTCAATGACCTGCGCGCCAGCTATGGCCTATCCCCTTACCAGATCAATGCCATCCTGATGGCCGTAACGCAAGCTCACAGCGAGTACCAGGCTTCCATTGGCTCTGTAACCCACTACAGCGCGGACGGTTCACGTCCCTATCAGCGCGCCTTGGCAGCCGGTTATGCCGTCGCTGGCGATCTATCACTAGGCGGCTGGTATTCCGAGAACATCATGGCTGGCCGAAACCTATCTGCATCGGAGGCTGTCAACGCCTGGATGGGTGACGCACCCCACCAGAACACGATGCTATCCACCACTCTGCAAGAGGTGGGCGCAGGCGTAGCCGTGGTAGGCGATTACGTTTATTACACAATAGATGCTGGTCTCTCGACAGAAGGCTCCCCAGCCCCTTACTCATCCCCCATTCCCCGTCCCCCATCTCCCGCCAGCGTAGGTACGATTATCCCCAACACGCCTAACGCTGACGGCTCGATCATCCATGTAGTGCAAAGCGGCGACTCGCTGATCGTCATCGCCATCGCATACGGCAAACCGCTCAACGATATTCTCAAACTTAACAACCTGCAGCTCAATTCGGTCATCCGGATTGGTCAGAAGATTACCCTCCGGGCGGCCTTCACTCCATCTCCCACACAGCCCACTGAAACCCCTACCCGCCACCCCACCCCTACCCTATGGCCGACTTCCACACCTAGTCCCACGCCGAGTGTCACGCCATCCGCCGTTGCTACCCAGGTGCCACAAGCGAATGTGCCCAAATCGGCTGCAATGTTCTCCGTTGCATTTATTATCCTATTGGCTCTACTGGTGGCAGGTGTGTTAGCTTGGGTTGGATCGCGTGGAGCGAACAAGTGAGACGAATTTTTACCCAAATTCTTTTCCCCCTGTAAGAAGGGCAGGTTAGGCTATCTCCCGCCTTACAACCAGCATCGTCAGATCATCTTCCGGTGGCAAGCTCCCCATGTGGTAAGTAACTGCAGTCTCAACCGCGGACAAAAGCTCTTGCGCTGGCAACGTTTGGTTCACTTGAACAGTCATACGCAACCTTTCCTCGCCAAAAAGCTCTTCTTCTGGAGAAAAAGCCTCCGTCAAGCCATCGGTGTAGAGCAACAGGCTGTCACCCGGTTCAAGGTGGAAAGTCCGCGCTTCATAAATCGCACCTTCGATAACTCCCAAAGCCGCTCCTGTTCGGCCAAGTAACTCGACCTCACCTTTCACCCCCCGAATCCACAGCGGTGGGTTGTGGCCGGCATTGACGTAGGTCAACTCGCCGCTTTCGAGCGAGAGCACAGCATAGACCGCTGTAACAAACATTGCTTGCTGGTTGTCGGGAATGATGAGGTTGTTCACTCGCCGCAACGCCTCGGCTGGCGAAGCCACATCCGAGACCGCGGCGCGGACAAGGGTACGCGTGAGCGCCATGAACAGTGCTGCAGGAATACCCTTGTCTGAAACGTCTGCGATGAACAGCCCCAGCCTCCCCTCCGGCAAATCAAACACATCGTAGAAGTCGCCACCCACCTGGCGCGCCGTCTTCCAAAGAGCAGCCAAGCCCCAGCCAGCATATTCAGGCAGGCGTTCGGGGAGAAACGTCTGCTGGATCTGGCGCGCCAACTGGACCTCGTATTCCAACCGCTCGCGCGCCACCATTTCACGCTGGAGTTGTTCGTTTTGGATGCTGAGCGCCACTTGCTGGGCAATACCGGTAATGATCTCGATGCGCTTTTGCCTGAAGCGGAACGCATCGGAAGTCTCCTCGACCAGAAGAGCGCCATACAGGTCACCTTTGATCATCAACGGGAAGCCGATCAGCAACCGCTCGCCGCGTTGAAGGAAGTAACCAACCTCTTCATCCGAATTCGCCAGTATGGGCTCTAGCCAATCTTCTGGAGCAGAGGGGTCGAGCAAACCAATGACAATCTGGCCGCGCTCGTGGAGGGTATCCAATAAAGGAAATTCGCCAGTAACGAAAGTCTTCTTTTCCAACACCGGGCGGACTTCTTCGACAAAACCGTAGGCTGTGACTGAATGGAAAGCTTGCTGCTGCCACATGTAAACGCCACAAGCCTTGACGCCAACCAGGATGGGTGTGATGCGCACGATCGAGGCCAGAATTTCAGCCAGGTTGTCGGCGTTCGCCACGGTCTGCGCAACCTGTAAGAGAGCTGCCGAAGCGTAAGCTTGTTCCTGTGCCGCATCATACAGACGGGCGTTCTCGATGGCAACAGCCGCGTAGTTGGCAAAGGTGGCAGTGACCGCCTGCGCCTCATGACCATAGCGGCGCGGCGAATGGTGCGAGAGGGTCAGTAAACCCAATGGCTGATCGTTGACGCGCAAGGCAGCTGAGATCGAAGAATAATCAGCCGCGTAGCCACAGGCCACCCCGATTGGACCAATTGGATCTGTCGGCATACGCACGGTCGGCTGGGCTGAATAGAGGCTGCTCATCAGGAAGGATTCCGCCTCAGGCCAACGGTGGCGGGCGTCTTCCACGTCTAATGGGTCCGCGCCATGTAAGTGTGCTAAGCGGAGCTCTTCCCCCTCCAGCAACCAAATGGCCAGCACGTCACTGGGTAGGTCACCTTCCAACCTGCGCAGGATGGCATCCAGCACATCATCCACGCTGGCATTGGCCGAAAGCAGACCGGTCACCTCGCGCAGGGACTCGGCTACCTGTCGCCTCCAGCGCTCGGATCGGTAAAGATCCGCATTGTGGAAAGCTACTGCAATATAATCTGCCAGGGTCTCGAAGAGGAAACGATCTTCAACGGTAAAAACGTCCAGGCGATCGCTTTGCAGGTCTAGAACACCAAGCACCTGCCTGTTGTAAACCACGGGTACCGCCATCTCAGCTGCTGTATCCTCCGGCGGGAACGGCGAAGGGCGGTAGAGCGATTCCTGACGTACATCGTTTGCTACCACAGTCTGGCCCTCACGCGCCACCCACGGAATGATACCTTCGGCAGTATCGAGATCGAGAACGTAACCTTCCAGCGCTTGGCTTCGCTCGCCTTTACCAGCCTCGTATATGATCTTCCGTCGGTTTGGGTGGACAGTGAACAGATGAACATAAGGATAACCCAACCGATCCTGGATCAAGCCGCATATGCGTCTCGCCAGTTCATCCACGTCGGACATGCTGGCGATTTGCCCTCCGACTTGGCGTACCAGATTCAAATGCTCAATTCGCCACGCATCCACCGCGCTGCGTTGCGCAGCAGCAAGAGCCAGCGCGGCGTGAGAGGCGAAATCTTTCATCAGTTTCAGGTAAGTATGGCTAAAGGGGGAGTTTTTACAGAACTTGAGAGACAGAACACCCAAATTCTGGTTTTTATGCAACAAGGGGACTGCCGCAGTCATAGTCGGCGACTCTCCTTGGTTGGCAGGTTCGCCCGCAATAAAAACCTGGCGCATGAATTCATCCGGAGGCTCGGGTGGAAAGATTGGTTCTCGACCTGTGCCGGTGATACGGAACTGGCTTTCATCAAGCCAAAGCTCTGCCTGCCCGCCAAAGAGCGTCTCGGCCGCCGCGAGCAGCCGATCGCGTTGCTCGACAAGCGTACCCCCTTCCAATATCCGCTCGCCGAGATCAATAATCAGCTTCCAGGCAGCCGCGCGTTTCTTCATTCTTTTCCCTTACGCTTGATCAGAGTCAGCAGATTGCCGGCATCCCCAAGCGCTTCGAAGCGTACCTCGTCCATAAGTTTCTTTATCATGTAGATTCCCAGTCCACCAGCGGTTCGGTCTTCGACCTTGGCTGTGATATCCGGCATCTTGACGCGCTCCGGCTCGAAGGGCTTACCGTGATCGCGTAGGATGACAGTCAAACTATCACCTTCTGTCTCGCAGGTACATTCGATCTCCCCTCCATTCTCTACCCCATAAGCATGTTCGATGATGTTCGAACAAGCCTCGTCAACAGCCAGTTCTACCGCGCAGGTATCGGACTCACCCAAGCCGGCATCCTTTGCCGCTTGGACAACGAACTGGCACATATCCTCCAGATTTTTATATTGGGCTGGAAAAATAGCTGTACGCATCTAGTAGACAGAAGCCGCCTCGCGCCTTACAGCCGGAGGCGGCTTCGCTCCATGTTGAATTCTCAGGCAATTTAGAAGCTTCCTACGGCGGCAGTGATATCATCAAAGATCTTGAAAAGCGGAGTGAAACCGGTCAATTCGAGCGCATCGTAAATCCGCTTCGGCACCGAAGCTAACACAATTTCACCGCGATTGTATCGCTTGCAGGTTTTTTGGCCGAGGAGTAGAGCACGAAAGCCAGCGCTTGACATATATTCCAAGCCTGTCATGTCAAGGACGATCTTGTAGCCTCCAGCCTTATTGACTGCTTCGATGGCCTCGCTCAATTGTGGCGCGGTATAACTATCCACGCGCCCTTTCACGTTGAGTAAATCACAATGCTTGTAATGCCGTGTGGTGATTTCCATTGAGCCTCCGTTTCGAGATAGAAGAAGATTCTTTCCAAAAATTATATCACGAGTGTATTGACACTGTTATTCTCTTCGGGTATCCTTCACCCATCCGGGCGGGCCCGGCGCGGCGGAGTCCTACGAACCCCGCCAGGTCCGAGAGGAAGCAACGGTAAGGAGGTACATCCGGGTGCCGCCGTCAGCCTGCCCGGATGTCCCGAGTTCATATATGAACCCGTTCCCTTTCAGAAGACAGGTTCAGTAAAGCCTATGTCACGTTGGATCAAGTTTAATTTTGCCATTGTTCTCGGGGTGGCGGCTGGTTTGGTTTACGGCTGGGTAATCAGCCCGGTAGAGTATACCGATACCACGCCTGGTACCTTGCGCCTCGATTATCGCAGCGACTACGTACTGATGACTGCCGAGGTCTTCCACGCTGACCAAAATCTGGATCAAGCCGCGCGTAGTTTGGGTGTGTTGGGCAGCCTGCATCCCGCCCAGATCGCCGCCCAGGCGTTGCAGTACGCCCAACAGAATAACTTCCCTGCCTCCGACTTAGCCTTGCTCCAAAGTTTAGCCACTGCCCTCCAAACTTGGCAGCCAGCTTCTGGGGGCTCTTCACCATGAGCGCCAATCCTGAGCCGCGCCGTGGCTCCTGGTACCTGTTGACAGGTCTGCTGCTTGGCCTTGGTCTCGGCCTGCTGGTGGCTTGGGTGCTCGCGCCCGTAAAATATACTGATACCGCCCCTGCCTCGCTGCGCGCCGATTTTAAAGACCAATATCGTAACCTGATTGCATCTTCGTACCTCGCGACTGGCGACCTGGGGCGGGCGCAATCCCGTTTGGCGCTGCTCGGTGACTCGGACCCACGGCAAGCTTTAATAGTCCAGGCGCAATCCATCCTTGCCGCCGGCAACCCAGACGGAAACCCTTATGTCTTGGTGAACCTGGCTAACGCGCTGGAACAGAGGCCAATCACTGTGCTATCACCTACCATTTCCCCAACCGCAGAGCAGTTCTCATCGCAGACGCCGTCCCTGCTTGGCGGCCCGAGTATTACCCCTACCCGGCGCGCAACTTCGGAGCGCACACCCATACTTTCCCCCACTCCCCGCCCGACGCGTACTCCTACACCAACGCTCGGAGCGGCCTTCGCGTTGGCTTCTCAACAGAATGTATGTGATCCTAACCTGGTCGAGGGATTATTGCAAATCGAGGTGCGCGATGCATCCGGCCAACCTATCCCCGGTGTCGTGATTATCATCACATGGCAGGATAGCGAGGAGTATATTTTCACCGGCTTTAAGCCAGAGATTGGGGATGGTTACGCCGATTTCGTTATGAACCCCAACGTGGAATATACCGTTCAACTGGCCTCCGGAAGCCAGATGGTGGTGAACTTGGGCGCCACCTCTTGCCAGACCGAAGCCGGTGAAAGTTATCGTGGAGGGATACGATTGGTTTTTCAGCAACCGTAACCACAACGTGGGGCGGAATGGCATTCCGCTCCACTTATTTTTTCACGGCCTCCAGTCGCCTCGTAAGAAGATGACAACGTCCGCTGGAGGATTAGGTTTATATTTCAATTGGAGTTGCCCGGAACCTAGGCCCATCAAGGACTTCAGGTAATTCAATAAATACGGATCACCACGATAATCCACCACGGTAGAATATCCGTCCGCATACCAAAAAATGGGGAATTCAGGATGGTCTTGACCGGCATTGCCGGTCAGGACGACGTTCACTCCCTGCGAAGTCAGATATTCGCTTACATTCTTTGCCAAGCCGATAATCCCTGAACCGGCATTCATCACCGCCACGCGTGCACCTTCGTCGCGCAATTGCTTTGCCAGGTCACCGGGCGCCATTGGGCTGAGAGCGCCACCCCCGAAGATATCGTCGCGTAACTCGCGGATCTTGTCGGCGATGGGCTTAAAGATATCCAAGCCATCCGGCGATCTACCAATGGTCATCATGGTGTAATCAATCCCACCATTCTTGATGTTTTCTTGAGGAATCTGCAGAGCCAGCACGCCCAGCTTTACGGCATCGTCCAACGACATATTCGTGTGGATGCCCGAAGAGAGTTCTTGGTAGATAGCTGGCGCTTTAGCCACCAGTGTAGGTAACATGTTCAACGAAAGGATCTTATCCCGGACTGCCAGGATAACCTGCTGCTGACGCCTGCCGCGATCTACGTCGCCACCCTCGGTCGAACGGCTGCGCGCATATCCTAAAACTTGTCCACCGTCAAAGTGGTAGATGCCGGGCTGTAAATCGTATAAAGTATTATGTTGGCCGACTGGGTCGAGCGTGATGACCTCAGTAACTTGGATGTCGAGTCCGCCAATCTCGTCAATCATCTGTGTAAAAGCCCCAAAATCTAGCTGAGCAAAATATTGAATTGGCACGCCGATGAAATCTTCCACGGTTTTTATTGCCAAGCCGGGTCCACCACCGGGCAATTTATAGGCCTCGCCAAGAGCGTATGCGGTATTGATCTTTCCATATCCGAAGCCGGGGATGTTCACCCACATATCACGCGGAATGGTCATCATACCGGCCGTTTTGCTGATCGGGTCAATGGTCAGCAGGATCATTGTATCCGAGCGCGGCGGACCTTGGAGCTCAGGCGAGTTTTGTGCTGCCAGCCAGTCGCGGTAATCCAGACCGATGAGCAGCACCGTAACGCGACTGCCGCCATCCCAAGGGGCTGGCATCGCCACCTGCGGCGCGCTGCTGGTTGGCACACCGACGGCAGTGGGGATTACCTCACTGGTGGCATTTGGTTGGGATGTTGTCTGCGGAGCGGCCGCAGCCAGATCACAACTTGCAGGCGGGATGCCAGGAAGCGAGGTCAATTGCCAACACGCGACGAAGCCGCGCAGAAAAATGAACAAGGCAATTGCCAAAATCAAGCCAACGCCCAGCAGGATCCATCCGCCGGTTGAGATGCAGAGCAAAGGTCGAATACTTGATGAGGAAGGGGGGTTATTATCAGACATGCGATCTTTCATTCAGGCTTGAGATACACCATGTTTAGGCCGAGGCGTTCAAGTCCATCTTCAGCCCAGAACTGCATGGAAACAGAATCTTCTTCTAGGGCGGCCATAAGGGCCGGAATGGCGCGCTGGTCTTTGATGCAAGCCAGTGCACGCAGCGCCTCCAGTCGCGCTTTGTAAGGACCATTCTCCAGCACAGCGAGCAATGGAGGCACAGCCTGCGCGCGCAGCGCGCATAGGGCATCAGCAGCTAACTCAGCACATACAGGCTCCGGATCCGCCAGCATCCCCACTAAATCGGAGATGGCATTCAGGTCGGGGTGATGGACAAGCGCCAGGGCAGCGCACTGTCGCACTTCCCCTGAAGGATCTTTGAGCGCAGCCTGCAACCAATCGGTTGGCGGCGCGTCCATCTGCGCCAGCGTACGAATTCCCCACCAACGCGCGTCTGTCTCAGGCGAGATGAGCAGCGTTTTCAAGGGAGGCAGTGCCTCGGTGCCGAATTTCGCCAGTTCCGCAACAGCGGCTTCGGCACGCAAGTCATCTCCGCAAGTCAATTCGCTAAGTAGAGTGCGCAGTTCTTCGGCCACGTTACTTGATCGGTGGGGGCGGCACGGGCAGGTCGTCTTCGGCCACTTTGACCCACTTATCTCCTTCTTCGATCAGCATGACCGGAATATCCTCCACAATGGGATATTTGCGGGCGCAATCCTGACAGATCAGCCAGGTTCCTTTATGGAACTTCAGCAGGCCGTCTTTTTCGCGGACGCAGACCGGACAGCGTAAGATTTCGAGTAAGTCCTGACTGATCATATTCTTCTCCGATTCCAGGGAGTTATTTTACCACGTACAGGACAAGTCTAAAGACTTGTCCTACTGGCACAAACCCTTTTCTGCGGCCAATGCCTTGGGGTCATTGGTGCCAGGACCATACTCGCAGACAGCCTGCCAAGCCTTATAGTGAGTCGAAATGGAGTCGTTGTATGAAACTTGCCCGCCGCGCCAGACGATGCGGGTCACGGTGATGTTCGCCCCTTCCGCGGCCCAGTCTACCTGCTTCATTTCACCGGGCTCCAAGTCGGAATTCTCCTGGAAGAGTGGATCGGGCGCGGGGACCACATCCTGCGGGCCGGTGGTGTACCACTCGATGCTGCGTCCGTCATTGGTTGAATAGAATTTCCAGGTAAGGCGGCGTGCGCCGACATTAACGTAGGTCTCCATCAGCAGCCAGTAGGGTGTATCGTTGATGAACTTGAAGTCCACTAACGGGACGAAGACGGTCGCATCCAACCCGGCCATGTTGCTGTCGTAACCGTAGGCAGTCTGTTCATAATAGCCCACCCTGTAGGCATGCGGGGTCCGCGAAACGATGGGATAACCAGAAAAAAATGCTGTGCGAAACAAGGTAGTGCTTACCTGGCATACGCCTCCGCCAACGCCTTTGATCGTCCGGCCATTCGAGATGATCCAGGCTTCCTGAAAGCCGTTTTCCAGGCTGATATCCCCCAAGGCTTGCGCCATCGAAAAGGTTTCACCAGGAGCAATCAACAATCCATGCATCTTTCCCGCGGCGGCCTGGATGTTCTGGATGCGTTCGGAAGAGGAACCTCGGAAATAAGTGGAAGAGCGATTAGGATCGCTGACCAGCCCGGTAATTCCCAACGACTCAGCGTTGGCGTCGCTGCCCACTGCAGGTTGGGTATAGATCATTTCCAGAGAAACATTATGCTCGCCGCGCAAGACTTTCTGTTGGATGGAAGCGAGGGTGCCATTGACATCCAGGGCACGCCCGATAACAGCCGGCTGGAGTAAATCCAGTTGCCGCGTGTCATCGTTGAAAGTGAAGCGTGCGTTCTGCGCGCTACGCTCCAAGCCGGTTGCGATCCTTTCCAGGAAAGGCTGAAAATTACTGACATCCAGGAATAACTGGTACTCCGCCCCGTTACCACTCGGCACTCGCGCTACCGTCAGCATTTTCGCTAGCTCCGGGGCATCCACTTGCCAGGGGCTGGGATCGCCGCTTTGCATTTCAGGTAAGCTGATGGTCAGCGAGGCGCTGAGGATGACACGCGCCGCGGCTGCCGGCAAGCGCGCATCCAGGATTTGCGGCGTTTGGTCTTCGATGACCAACATCACCTCACCATCGCGGAAGGATTGCATCTGTGCGGTCAAAGCCGGCATGGTCTCGTCCACGTTGAGTAGATGTCCCACCTGCCCAGGTGAATCGCTCACCGTCGTCCCTTGAATGGTCAGGCTGGCCTCGATAACCGGTTTATCGATCTGTGTCGCGATCGACTGGAGATAATCATAGGCTACGCGCTGGTCGAATAGGAGAACAGGCGGAATGTTCACACCGCCCCGCCAAGCGCCAACCTGTGCCTCCAGCCGGCTGAATAACCCGCCGCTGCGTCCCATGTTGTAGGCAGCCTCTACGCTTGAGCCCAGGTCGAAGACCATGCCAAGCTGGGCTGGAACCGCCAGCCAGGTTTGATCGCCATCCCGGAAAAGGATCTTGCCGGTGGATGGATATGTCAGGTCCTGATTGAGTCGTACAATGGCTTGGTCGGGCGTCAATCCGGAGAGATCCACACCAGCCATTGTGACGCCGGGAAAGATGTGACCTCCGTAATAGAATTGGTATCCGCCGGTTAATGCAGCCAGTGTTAGCATGAATAAAAGCAGGCCGCCTAGGAAGGCAGCCAGGAGCTGGAGAAAAGGGTTGGTTTGGCTCGGGAGAGGGTAGGAAGTTGTAGCCATTGGAGTGATTATACCTTTTTAGAACAAGTCTAAAATACTTGTTCTAAAGACTAGTTCTACCTACTTTTTGTTCCGCCGCAGCCGCAGACCAGGAATGAACATGGGCGTGGTTGCCTGATAAGCAGCAAACTCCGCGCCAAATTCACGCAGCAGCTTGCGCTCCTCGAAGTGCGCGCCGACGATCACATATATCGTCAAGGCCAGATTGATCGCCAGTACATTCACCGTCATTAGTGGCATGAGCCAGATAAACACGATCCCTGCAGTGTACAGCGGGTGGCGGACAGAGCGATATAGTCCGGTAGTCGTTAGTCGGGTAGTCGCCGGTCTGGCAGATTCACTTTCAATCAGTTGGCGCAGGCCAAGAAATGCCCACGCTCCAGTCTGCTTGAAACCGACAACGAGCGCAACAAGAGCTAATAACATTCCCAAGATCATCAATACCGACCATGGCAGCGCGACCTGGTAAAGTATCCTGTCTGGAGTCAGGTAGGCAATGACCAATACCGGAAGGAAGCTGAGACAGGCAAAGAGATTATACGCCAAGCGGTAATAACGCCGCTCTCGCGCTCCGAAGAGGCGTTCAGCTAAAGACTTAGCATCATGCGATGCCAGGGTGGAATGGAAAAGACCCCAGAGCAATACCGATAAAATAAGCCAGACCATATTTCACCTTATAGAGGCGGCGTTCCGTCGTCCCTACAACCCAAACGCCGCGATTTCCACCATCCCAGTGCCGGATTGCACCTGGTAATACGGCATCCAGGCCACACCGAACAGGTTGACATAGATATCCGTCTTCTTGGGCAGGATGGGGATTTCAGTGATCGCGTTGACCACATCCCCCCATTGACCGCTGGCAGCCTCCAATGCCTTTTGTCGCTCCGCTTCCAACGCAGCAAGTTCCTGTTCATACTGCTTCAGCGTGTCAATTGATTCATCTACGTCCTCTTTAGCCCGCGCGGTCATGCGGTGCTTGGAGAGGGAGGATGAAAGTCGTCGGCTACCGCGCCGTCCGCCGAAGAGACCCAGCACGTTCTCGGCATGGGTAGCCAGCTCCTCGCCCTTGCGCTGCGACAGCTCGGACTCGTCCATTTTCAATTCACGCTCTTCGCGGGCGATCTTGTCCTTGAGTGTTTTGACCTGCCGGTCGAGAGCCGAGGTAGCTTTGGTCACTGCACCGTCGCGCTCCTGGCGGGCAGCCTCGGCGCAGGCTTTCATGAAATCAGCCTGCGTCACATCCGGTGTAGCGAAGACACCCAGAGTCTGGTTGGCGCGAATGGTCACTTTACTGGTTCGAAATATCCAATCGGCGAAGTCCTTTTGCAAGGCAGCCATCAAGCGCGCGTCCGAAAAGGGCGCATCCAACGCAGCAAAGCGCGCCTGCGGATCGGGCGCCGGGTCCATCTCGTTTGGAGCTGGCAAGCGCGCTGCCCAATCATCCCAGCGGACGGCGCCGCGCTTTTCGGGTGCCATCACCAACACTGACTTGACCTGCTCCAAATCGAGGCCATACTTCCGGTCGAGGAAGCGTACTTGCGCAGATGCCAGGATGGCCGGATTGTAGACAATGCCGGATGGAGCAGCCTGCGGTGGTATTGATTTACCAGAACCCGCTGCAGCTTTGGCAAACGAGGTATTAAGCGGCAGGAAGAATTCGGCGAGGCCTGCGGGGATGGGGGGGCGGGTGCGGGTGACAGGTGACGGTTGGACTGTGGGTAGTGGCGAATAGCTAAGGGGCGTTGGCTGTGGGCTGATTGCTGCCGGGATTGGCGTAGAGCCTTCCGGGACAGTTACAGGCGTGAGTGTCTGTCCGAAAGCCGGTTGTTGTGCCTGAACGTTATCCACTTGCAGTTGGTTGCCACCAATTGGCGATTGGTTGCTGATGCCTTGCGAATGAAAACTGGCGCCTACCAGCTTATTCAACGCCGGGATCTGAGCTCGCGTCAAAGGGCCAGCGAGGAAGTTCATTGCCCAACGCGTTTGGAAGAGGGTGGGCTGCTTCTCGTGGATATTATTCATGATGAAAACACGCTTTCCAAGGCCGGAGATGAGCTTATCCAGCGCGGCACGGTCAAGTGTCCCAGCAGCCGCGGATTCCAATCCATCCAATAGACGCTGCTTGTCCTGCTCGGTCTGCAGCTTGCCGATGAACCACGTCCCAGCGTTGGAGAGCGCTTTGTAGTCCACGTCCACCGGATTCTGGGTGGCAAGCAGCAAGCCAAGACCAAAGGCACGCGCCTGTTTCAACATGCGCAGCAGGGGCTGTTTGGAGGAGGGGTTGCGTGTTGGCGGCAGATAGCCGAAGATCTCATCCATGTAGAGCAAGGCGCGCAGCGAGGTGGCACCAGCTTGGGTGCGCATCCATGTCTCCACCGCAGAGAGCAGCAGGGTGACGAAGAACATCCGCTCGGAGTCAGCCAGATGAGCAAGGTAAAAAACCGAATGGCGCGGTTTGCCATCCGGGGCGAAGAGCAGGGCGGGGATGTCAAGCGGCTGGCCAAGACGCCACAACTCGAAGGAGGGAGCAGCCAGGATATTGTTGAGTTGCACGGCCAACTCCATGCGCTCTTTAGGCGGGAAGAAGGCATCCACCGGAAAAGCACCGAGTTTGTCGAAGGGCGGGGTTTGGATCTGAAGGATCACTTCGGTCAGGTCGAGCGACTTGCCCTGGCTCCAGGCAAATTGGAAGATATTGGCCATCAGGATGTGTTCGCGCGAGCGCAGCGGATCAATATCATCGTAGCCGACCAGGCCAAGAATAGCGGTGACAGTGCTGGAAATACGCTCAGTGAGCAGCTCGCGGTTGGTCGCCCAATCCAGGCCGGGTGCGGCTAGCGAGGAGAGCACGCTGACGGGCAGCCCCGCGTCCGAGCCGGGGGTATAAACCGCGAACTGCGCAGAGTTCTTGAGCGCCAATATCCTCTCGCGGGTGATGCCCCATTCAGCCAGCCCGTTACTCCAAGCGAGAGCGGTGTCGGAAGAGGCCTGCTCAAGCGATTTGCCGGCGCGGCGGGTCAGCTCCGGGTCGAGCCAGGGCTGGAAATCCTGTGGAGCCAGGTCGGGGAAGTGCAGCAACAGGTTGGTCAGGTCGCCCTTGGGGTCGATCAGGATGGCGGGGATGCCTTGCAGGGCAGCCTCTTCCATCAGCGCAATGCATAGGCCGGTCTTACCAGAACCAGTCATGCCGACCACCACGCCATGCGTGGTCAGGTCAGCGGGAGCGTAGAGCAGGGGCTGGTTGAGGGCTTTTGCTGCAGCGGGATCGTAAATTTTACCGAGATAGAATTTTTCAGGCATAGAGGGTCTCCGGAATTTTATCCTTGTGGCAGTAGGTGAACTGCGAGCTCAACAGGGCCTATCACGAATAGCATGCAACTAATTTACCCCAACTCGGTCAAAATTGCAACGGTCTGGTGGATTTTTGAGTAAAAAAATAGAAAAAGAGTTCAAAGGAGAAACGAATATTCAGTTGTTCCAATTTGCATAGGGATATAAAGGTAGTAAAATAACAGTGTATAGAAAGGCAAAGACAAAATGCAAACACCAAAACACATGAACGCAAAACAACTTGAAGAACTGCTCGAAGCACTGAAAGCCCGCTTCGAGAAGAACATGCACCGCCACAAAGGTCTCGAATGGGTCAAAATCCAAGCCAAGCTGGAAGCTGCTCCCGAAAAACTGTGGTCTCTCAATGAAATGGAGCGGACCGGCGGCGAGCCGGATGTCGTTGGTCACGATGAAAAGACGGGCGAATACTTTTTTTACGATTGTTCTGTAGAAAGCCCGAAAGACCGCAGAAGCCTTTGTTATGATCCGGTCGCGCTGGATGCAAGGAAAGAAGCCAAACCCAGAGATTCTGCGATGGCGATGGCAGCCGCGATGGGTATTGAGGTTTTATCGGAAGAACAATATCGTGAGTTGCAGAAACTCGGCAATTTCGATGCCAAAACATCGAGCTGGCTGAAAACACCCTCTGAGATCAGAAAACTCGGCGGCGCGATCTTTGGCGACCGGCGCTACGACCATGTCTTTGTTTATCACAACGGTGCAGATTCCTATTATGCCGCCAGGGGATTCCGCGGCTCGCTGAAAGTCTAATCTTCCCCTGAAAGCTAACAATGAACATAGTTGCGCCCAAGCGAAAGGATGCTGCGCGAAGCCAAGCCACCTACCTCAGTAATCGGTGATAAGAGAAACCATGAACACAAAGAGTGTGACACTCTACTTCCTGGGAGAAGCTTTGGGCCTTGCCGGCGCTGGCGTTGCTATGTTCTGGTCAGCAGGGCGTCTGGATTGGTGGCCGGCTTGGGCAGTGATCGCCGTATGGCTCGTCTGGTTTTCGGCGGTGGATACGATACTCCTGCGTTCCAACCCGGACCTGATGCAGGAGCGCCTCTCGCCTCCCAAGGGAGCGAAGTCTTGGGACAGCACCATCCTCAGCATACTGCGCTTGACGCAATTGGCGCGCTATATCCTCGCCGGCCTCGATCAGCGCTATGGTTGGACAAACGGCTTTCCGCTGGGAGCGCAAATTGGAGCGCTGGTGGTTTGCTTCCTGGGCACTGCGCTGTTCGTTTGGGCGCTGGCCTCCAACGCTTTCTTCTCGCAGGTCGTCCGCATACAATCCGAACGCGGCCATACGGTGGTGAGCGGTGGTCCGTATCATTATGTGCGCCACCCGGGTTATCTTGGCACGATCCTGTTCGATCTGGCCCTTTCCACCCTGCTCGCTTCCTGGTGGGCGATCATCATCGGTGGAATGTGCGCATTGCTGCTCGTTCTGCGCACCGCTCTCGAAGACCGCACTTTGCAATCCGAGTTGATCGGCTATACCGAGTACACCCGCCAGGTGCATTTTCGCCTGATCCCGGGCATCTGGTAACCTTTATGTCCAGCCAAGCTAAAGGATACCTGATCGCGATCGCGGGGATTACGATCTGGTCCACGACTGGGGTATTGATCAATTATTTACTCGTCAATTACAACATGCCGGCGTTGTTGCTGGCATTTTGGCGAAATCTGTTGGTCTGCGTCGCGCTGGCGCCCGCTTTATTCTTCGTTCGCCGGTCCTTGCTCAAGGGTAACACCTCCCATCTCTGGTTCTACCTTCTCTATGGCCTGGTCCTGGCCGTGTTCAATTCCATTTGGACGCTTTCGGTGCGAGAGAACGGCGCGGCGGTTGCAACGGTGTTGGGGTACAGCTCGGCAGGATTTACCGCCATCATCGCCCTCTTTATTTTCCACGAAAAACTCGGACTTCCCAAAGTTATCGCGATCCTCTTGAGCCTGGCAGGCTGCGTCCTGGTGGCGAACGCCTACAGCCTGGAAATATGGAAATTGAACCCGCTGGGTGTTTCGATGGGCCTGCTTTCGGGTGTGTTTTTTGCCGGCTATACCCTTGTCGGTAAAGAAGCCATGAGGCGCGGGCTTAATGTCTGGACATCCTTGCTGGTTTCGTTCGCTTTTGGCGCAATGTTTTTAATGATATTCAATCTCTTCCAGGCTTTGCCCGGCGCTGCTGGCTCTTTCGAGGCGCTCTTGCCAGAATTGCCCAGCGATGGCTGGCTGGTCCTTATCTTCCTTTCTTTCGGTCCAACCCTGCTTGGTTTTGGCCTCTACAACTGGTCAATGGACTATCTGCCCGCCAGCATCGCGAACTTGTTGGCAACCGCGGAGCCAGCCATGACCGCGATCGAGGCTTATATCTTCCTGGGCGAACGCATGACGCTCGTTCAGATCGTGGGTAGCGCAATCATCCTTTCGGCCGTACTGATCGTTCAGCTTGAAAAAGAACGATGAAAACAAAAAAGAATCCCCATATCCCGGGGATTCTCTGTGCGCTGGGGGGGATTTGAACCCTCACGCCTGGCGGCACATGATTCTCATCCATGCCTGTCTACCAATTCCAGCACCAGCGCGAAACAAGGCGTATTATAACCACGTTCATAAAAAAAAGGATCCTATTCGAGCCAGGATCCTCAGTGCGCTGGGGGGGACTTGAACCCCCACGCCTTGCGGCACATGGCCCTCAACCATGCCTGTCTGCCAATTCCAGCACCAGCGCGGAGCAAGGCGTATTATAATCACGTTCACTTGATTGTCAACCCAAGATTTCACCCAGTCTTCACAGGTCTCGCAGACCTGTGAAGACTCCAAGGAGACCCTATGACTCGTATCGTTGTAGACGCGATGGGCAGTGACAACTTCCCCGTGCCGGACGTGGAAGGCGCAGTGATGGCTGCCCGCGAGTACCGTGTGGGCATCATCCTGGTCGGCGACGAGGCCAAGATCAGGCTAGAGCTGGCCAAGCAGGACACCAAAGGCTTGAGCATCGAAATTGTCCACGCCCCTGAAATGCTGACGATGGAAGACAAGGGCGAAGACCTGACGCTCAAAGCGCGCCATAAGGATGCCAAAAACTCGATGGCGGTCGGGATTGACCTGGTCAAGAAGGGCGAGGCGGATGCCTTCGTTACCGCTGGCAACACCGGCGCGGCCTGGATCACAGCCTTGTTCCGCCTGGGGCGTATCCGTGGCGTGGATCGGCCCGGGCTGGCGCCGGTTTTCCCCACCGCCAAAGGCTCGTGCGTGGTGATCGATGTCGGCGCCAATCCCGATTGCGAGCCGAAGAACCTGCTCCAATTTGGCTTGATGGGCGCGGTCTATGCCGATAAGGCGCGCGGCGTGAAAAATCCCAAAGTCGGCTTGCTCTCGAATGGCGAGGAAGCCGGCAAGGGCAACGAGCTGGTCAAGGCCAGCTACCCGCTGCTGGCAACTTCCGGTTTGAACTTCTTCGGCAACATCGAGGGCAAGGAGCTGATCGGCGGCGAAGTGGACGTGGCAGTCACGGATGGCTTCACCGGCAACGTGCTGCTGAAAGCCTCCGAGGCGGTGGCCAAGCTGCTGGTGGACAAGATCAAAGAGGCGATCAAGAAAGGCGGTCCATTGGCCTTGCTCGGCGGATTGCTGATCAAACCGGCGATGGGCAACGTCAAGAAGCTGATGGATCCCAGCGAGGAGGGCGCGGCGCCGCTCCTGGGCGTCAATGGCCTGGTCTTCATCGGGCATGGCCGCTCGGATGCGCTCGCGATCAAGAACGCGGTGCGCGTCGCCAAGCAGGCGGTCGAATCCGGCGTGCTGCCTTCCCTGCGCGCCGCCATCGAGCAATCGCTGAAAAGGAACTGAAATGAGAATCGTCACCAACCAAAAACTTATCAAGCGTAACGCCCGAATCGGGCAGGTCACCACCATCGTCGCCCTCGTCATACTTGGCATCGGCATGTTCATCACGCTCAAAGCGCCCACACAGATGGGTTATTCGCTTGGGGCTTTGCTGCTCGGTTTCCTGCTCTCGCAAATCGGCATATACTACGGCAACCGTTGGGGGCGCAGTCCTCGCCCGGATGAGCTACTCGACCGCAGCCTGAAAGGACTGGGGCGCGAGTATACCGTCTACCACTACGTCACGCCTGCCGCGCACCTGCTTATCGGTCCGGCAGGGATCTGGACACTGCTCCCCTACTACCAGGCTGGCTTGATCTCATTCGAGAAGGGACGCTGGCGCGCCAAGGGCGGCGGTTTCATCCAATCTTACATGCGCGTTTTTGGACAGGAAAACCTCGGTCGCCCGGACCTGGAGGCCAAATCCGAGGTCGAGCTGCTCAAGAGCCACCTGACAAAGCTGCTCCCTGAAGGAACCGCCTTGCCAGAGATCAACAGCGCGCTGCTGTTCGCCAATCCCAAAGTGGAGCTGCATGCGGCCGACGCCCCACTGCCTGCCCTGACGCCCAAAGAATTGAAGGAGTTCCTGCGCGAACGAGCCAAATCCAAGCCCATCGGTGAAATGACATTAGGCCTGATTCGCAAAGCCCTGCCGCAGCCAACAAAGGAAGAAGATTAGTAGCCACTCAGATATGACGCGTAGCGCCACGTCGCCGGTGGATGAATCCACCGGCTGATAATGCGAAGCCCGCTTAAGCGGGCTGGGCATTTGAAAACCTTCGCGAAGCTTTGTCGTTTTTATTTTTTTACACCATGATCTCCATCGTTGCCCTCGACCTGGAAACCACAGGCCTTGACCCGGAAAAAGAAGCGATCATCGAGATCGGGGCGCGTCGCTTCGATGGCAACCGCGTCGAGGACGAGTGGACGACGCTGATCAACCCGGGTCGCCATATTCCCGAATTCATCACGAATCTGACCGGGATCAATGACGAGATGGTGCGCCAGGCGCCGCGCATCCGCGACGTGCTGGAGGAATTGACCGCCTTCATCGGTGACTCCCCCATCTTGGGGCAAAACATCCAGTTCGATCTTTCCTTCTTCAAGAGATATGGCCTCTTCACCCTAAACGAGCGGATCGACACCTACGAGATGGCTGCGGTGTTGATGCCATCCGCCAGCCGTTACAACCTGGGCGCGCTCGGGCAGGCACTCGGCATTCCCCTGCCTGCCAGCCACCGCGCTCTGGATGACGCACGCGTCACCCATGCGGTCTTCCAAAGACTGTTAACCCAAGCCAAGGAGCTGCCGCTCGAGCTGCTCGCTGAGATCGTCCGCCTGAGCGAGCCGATCGAGTGGGATGGCGGCTGGGCTTTCCAGCAGGCGTTGCGCCTCAGGTCGAAGGAGACGATGCGGGCGCGTCAGGTCCAGGAACAGGCTTCCGGTCCACTTTTCGAGGATGATGAAACGCGCAAAGGGCCGACCATCCAGCTTCCCAAGGAACCTGCCGCGATCGATCCGGATGAAGCCGCCGCCTATCTCGAATATGGCGGCGCGTTCGCCCAGCTATTCCCCAATTTCGAGCACCGCCCTGAACAGGTGGCGATGCTGCGCGCGGTGACGGCCGCCCTCTCCACCGGCCAGCACTTGATGGTGGAAGCGGGCACCGGCGTAGGCAAAAGCTATGCTTATCTCGTTCCTGCCGCCCTATTTGCCTGGCAGAACAATACCCGCGTCGTCATTTCCACCAACACCATCAACCTGCAAGACCAATTGATCAAGAAGGACATACCCGACCTGCGTAAAGCCCTCAACGTGGACTTGCGCGCCGCAGTGCTAAAAGGCCGCGCCAACTATCTCTGCCCGCGGCGCTTCGAGTACCTGCGCACGCATGGCCCGCGCACATCAGACGAGATGCGCATCGTAGCCAAAGTGTTGGTCTGGTCGCTGACGAACAGCAGCGGCGACCGCACTGAGATCAACCTGACCGGCCCCACAGAGCGGGATGTCTGGCTTCACGTATCAGCCGAGGACGACTCCTGCACAACCGAGACCTGCCTGGAACGCGTTGGCGGCGCTTGTCCTTTCTTCCGCGCCCGCCAGGCCGCGCAGGCTGCCCACATCCTAATAGTCAATCACGCCTTACTGCTGACCGACGTGGCTGTCGGCAATAAAGTACTACCCGAATACGAGTACCTGATCGTGGATGAAGGCCACCACCTGGAAGCCGCGACCACCAGTGCACTCTCTTTCCGCTTGACCCAATTCGATTTGGAGCGCTTGCTGCGCGAGGTGGGCGGCACGAACACCGGTATCCTTGGTGCGATGCTCGGCCAGACGCGCAACGCTGTGCAACCTTCTGAATTTGCCGCGCTCGACCAAAAGATCAGCCGCGCCACCGACCTGGCTTTCCGCCTCGAGAACCAGGCGCGCGCCTTCTTCCAGGCTGTGCAGGAATTCATCGAGTTCCAGCGCGAAGGTCAGCCAACAAGCCAATATTCCTACCAACAACGCATCCTGCCGGCCACCCACACCCTGCCCGGCTGGGACGAGCTCGAGCTGGCCTGGGACGGAGCGGATGAATCCTTCCGCCTGCTGCTCGCTCTGCTGGCGGAGATCCAAAAGGCCGCCAGCCAGTTCTACGCCAACGGCCTGGAGGATATAGAGGACGTGATCGGCAGCCTGGGAAGCCTCTTCCGGCGGATGAGCGAGGCCGAGGCGATGGTGAGCCAGATGATCTTCGAGCCGTCAGAAGGATACGTTTACTGGGTAGAAGTCAACCCAGGCGGCAACCGGCTGGCGCTAAACGCGGCGCCGATCCGCGTTGGGCCGCTGGTCGAGGAACACTTGTGGCACGAGAAGACTTCCATTATCTTGACCTCGGCGACCTTAACAACCGCCAATCAAGACGATCCACACAGTTTTGATTATCTGCGTAATACCCTGAGCGCGGATGAGGCGGATGGCTTGGCGCTCGGCTCACCGTTCGACTATGAGAATGCCGCCCTGCTTTACATCGCCAATGATATGCCCGAGCCGAACGCGCCTGAGCACCAGGCGCACGTGGAGCGCGCCCTGGTCAACCTGTGCATTGCCAGCGGCGGGCGGGCGCTGGTGCTGTTCACCTCCTATGCCCAGCTCAAGCGCACAGCGCGCGCGATCAGCGGCCCGCTGGCGAAGCACGAGATCACCGTCTTCGAACAGGGCGAGGGCGCTTCCCCCAACACCCTGCTGGAGAGTTTCCGCAGCACGGCGCGCGCCGTACTGCTCGGGACGCGCTCCTTTTGGGAGGGCGTGGACGTGCCAGGGGAGGCGCTTTCGGTGCTGGTCATCGTCAAGCTGCCCTTCGCCGTGCCGAGCGACCCGCTGGTGGCCGCCCGCTCCGAGACCTACGAGGACCCCTTCAACGAATACCAACTGCCCGAGGCGGTGTTGCGCTTCCGCCAAGGATTTGGGCGCTTGATCCGCACCCAATCGGATCGCGGCGTGGTCGCCATCCTTGACAGGCGCGTGCTGACCAAGAATTATGGGCGCGCCTTTCTCGATTCCCTGCCGCAATGCACCGTGCGCGCAGGGCCGCTCAGCGAGCTACCGCGTGAGGCGGCCAGGTGGTTGAATCTGTAGTTTGCGCTTTCCACCTACCAGGAAGAGAGTTGAACAATGTCTACATACTTGCTGACATGGAATCCCAAAAGATGGCAATGGACCAATATACAAAAAAGCATTGCCCAAGTAGAAAAAGATGGCTTTTGTTTTGAACCGTGGAGCGTCGGCGTTACTAAGAAGATTCACAGAGGAGACCGTGTTTTCTTAATGAAGCTAGGTAAAGAACCTCGCGGAATATTAGCATCAGGCTGGGTAACAAGTAACACCTACGAAGATGGTCATTAAGCATCGGGAATGAGAATTCCTGATAATGTTGCAGAAGACCTTGAAAAGGATTGGGCCAAGTTTCTTAATCGTTCTGTGCCTGTCCGACAAATTGTCTACGCAGATGAAGTTGTTGGTACGAAGACTTTTCACGAAGGCGCAACCAAGCAGGTGAGTGTAAATGTTTATGAGCGAAACGCAGAAGCAAGAGCGATTTGCATAAGAAAATTCGGCTCAAGTTGTTCTGTTTGCAGTTTTAATTTTGGTAAGGGGTTTGGTGAAATTGGCAAAGGCTTTATTCATGTTCATCATTTGAAACCTTTGTCGGAAATTTGCAAAGGTTATAAACTTAACCCAATTGAAGATTTGCGTCCAGTTTGCCCAAATTGTCAAGCAATGATTCGCCAAAGAAAACCCGAGCCTTACACTATTGAAGAATTGAAAGCCATAGTAGAACAGCAAATTATGTAATAAAAGAAAAAAGACTCTTATAGTTGGTGGGACCGCTATTCCTCCAAAGATATCCAATTCCAAATCGCAGTTCCCCCTCCATGGTTTGCGCATCGCTTGATTCCTGAGTGGTGTTCTATATCCCAGAAAAAGCCTCATGAAAACCCTACTCATCTTCGGATCCATCACAAGCGACTATCAGACTATAAGACTTTGCGACTTTCTGACTAATCCATGAAGACTCTCCTTATCCTTGGTTCCGGCACGGGCGGCACGATGGTCGCCAATCGCATGGTCAAGGTGCTTGATCTGCACGAATGGCGCGTCGTGATCGTGGATCGCGACGAAAGCCACCTTTACCAGACAGGTTTCCTATATCTGCCCTTCGGCATCCACACCAACGCCGAGATCGTACGCCCCAAGCGTAAATACCTGCCCTCACAGGCACAGTTCATTTTTTCCGAGGCCGAACGCATCGTGCCGGAGCAGAATCGCGTCCACCTGGCAAACAAGACGGTCATCAGTTACGATTATCTCGTGATTGCCACCGGCAGCTACATCCACCCCGAAGAGACGCCCGGCTTGATGGAAGGTGGTTGGCGGAAGAATATCTTCGATTTCTACACGTTGGAAGGCGCCACGAAGCTGGGGAATTTCCTGAAAACCTGGAAAGGCGGCCGGCTCGTCCTGAACATCACCGAGATGCCGATCAAGTGTCCGGTCGCGCCGGTTGAGTTCGTCTTCCTGGCGGATTGGTTCTTTCGAAAGCGAGGCATGCGCGACAAGGTGGAAATTGTTTTCGCAACTCCTCAATCCGGCATGTTCACCAAGTCTTATATCGCCAATGTTTTCGCTGGCATGGCCGAAGAAAGAGGCATCCTCGTCGAACCCGACTTCACCATCATGGAGGTGGACAACGCCAAACAGGTGATCCGCTCATACGATGAGCGTGAGGTGGCCTACGACCTGCTGGTGACCATCCCGCTGCACAAGGGTGCGGAAGTGATCCGCTACTCCGGCATGGGCGACCTTTTAAGCTTCGTCCCGGCGGACAAGTTCACGCTCCAATCCGATAAATGGGAAAACGTCTGGATCATCGGCGACGCCGGCAACATCCCAGCGCCAAAATCCGGCTCGGTGGCGCATTTCATGATGAAACCCTTCACAGAAAACATCCTCAGCCACATGCAGGGAAAAGAGCTGAAAGCCAGGTTCGATGGGCATAACAACTGCGTGCTGGATTCCGGTTACAACAAAGCCATCATGATCGATTTCAACTATGAAGTCGAGCCGCTACCTGGAAAATTCCCAGTGCCGGTCATCGGCCCATTTTCCCTTGTCAAAGAATCACTCTTGAACGCTTGGGGCAAGAGAATATTCTATTGGGTATATTGGAACATCCTACTGGAGGGCGGCAGAATTCCTTTGATGAGCTCACACCTTTCCATGGCGGGTAAGAAGATTGTATAATGAGTCCAATGTATAAAACCATTTATCACAAAGGGCACAAAGGAACGAAGGAAACCACAATGACCACCAACCCCATTCTTGATAGCATCTCATTCGATGCCGAAGGATACATGTCGAAGCCGGACGAGTGGAACAAAGAGGTTGCCGAAGCATTGGCCGCGCAAGAAGGCATCCAGTTGACCCCTACTCACTGGAAAGTCCTCGAATTCAGCCGCCTCAGCGCGAAAGAGACCGGCCAATCGCCCATGCTGCGCGTCATCACCAATGGCATCGGCATGTCGCCCAAGGCGGTGTTCGACCTTTTCCCGAAAAGCCCATCGAAGCGGATTGCCCGTATTGCAGGCCTAAAAAAGCCCCCTGAGTGCCTCTGAGAGAGTGCTTTTAAAAATTCCTTTGTACACGGATTGAACGGATTACACGGTCAAACACGGATTTATAAAGGTTCTTTCCGTGAAAACCCGTGACATCCGTGGCATCCGTTTACCTATGCGCAACATCGTCATTTTCCCATTTGCTGCTCGAAGAACAAGAAATTATGCTTGTACTTGGTGAGGATGTCATCGAGCGCCTCGCGCAGCAGCACCGCATCGCTGACGCCTTCCTCTTTGGCAAGTTCGGACAGCCGTTCCAATTGGGTTTGAGTGTAGTGAGCGGTCTTGGGTAACATGCGCTCCTCGAACGCCAACATGATCTTGTTGCGCCCGCTGCCCTTAGCCCGGTAGAGCGCACCATCCGCTTTTCGCAACAGTTCATTCTCGTCGCCAGCGTCAATGGGGAAAGAAGCCACGCCGCCGGAGATGGTCAACTTCATCGTAAACTGCTTCTCCCCATCCGAGAATTGGGTCAATCCTTCTGTCCTCGCACGGACTTCCTCCAGAATAAGGAAAGCTTTTTCACGTTCCACATTGGGGAAAATGACCGCAAACTCATCACCGCCGTAACGGAAAGCCGAACCCCGCTTACCTACAACGCCCGTTACCAGCACAGCGAGGCTTTTCAAAATAGCGTCACCGCCAACGTGACCGAGCGCGTTATTGATATTTAGGAAATTGTCGATGTCGAAAAAAGCCAATGAGAGCGGCACGGTCTTTACACGGCATTCTGCCAAGTGTGCCTTAAGACTTTCATCGAAAGCTTTGCGATTAAGCAGGCCAGTCAAGATATCGAATTGGTTATTACTCATGGCGAATCTCCCGTTGATGTATTATCGAATATTATGTCAATATAATATATCAACATATTATATTTGTCAAGAGATTTCCCCTTCCCTCTCCAACGTCCTGAGACGTTGGATTCCGTTGCCGCGATTTCAATCGCCGGCTGACCCCTCATGCGTGATGTGCATCGAGACCACCTTCTCCCCCTCTGAAAAATCCGAAAGTACGATCAGGGCATTGGTGACAATGTTGCCTATGCTGCGCCAGCGGTGACGCAGGTGCGCGGCGAAGATCAAGCTGTCGCCTGGTTCTAGCTCAAAAGCCTGGTTTTCGACGTGATATTCCAGTCTCCCGCGCAGGCAGAAGACGAACTCGTGACCGGTATGTACCATGCTGTGAATGCCGCTCGAAGTGCCGCTTTCCAGGGTCAGCATGAATGGCTCGACGCGACCGCTGAATTGCTCGCCTCCCAACCCCTCCCACAAGCCGCGCTGGAAAGAGACGCGCGTCCGTGCAGCGGCTTTTTGAAAGACCACTTTACTGCGGCTTGCCGGCTGTCCAAAGAAAGCGGTGATCGGCGCGCCCAGCGCATCTGCCACACGGTACAACGTGCTGACCGAAGGTGAAACTTTGCCGCGTTCGATCATGCTCAGGGCATTGGCTGAAAGTCCGCTCCTTGCCGCCAGCGCCCGCAAGGACATCCCCTTCCCCTGGCGCAGCTCGCGCAGGCGTGTGGCAATGTCTACTGATAAAGCATCTTTATCGAACATGTCCATGGAAACACCTCAGGCGGGAAATTTCCCCTATCGTACCACATCGCGACCGTGGGTCAAACATCCGTAAACTATTATGGTTCATCACACCGTACGTGTAACATGTTTTTGTATGCGCTATTACTTTGAGCGGCTCATTCGTGACAAGTATCACTATATTCACTAAACCATATTTGTTATTATATTCACAACTTTATACGCATATACATATATTTGCAGGGATATAACATGAATACCGTTCTTGAAACCGAAGTTCTGAAGTTGCACTCCGAAATCTGCGCTGGCCTGGCTGACCCCAGCCGCATTATGATCCTCTACGAGCTATCCGCCGGTCCACGCAATGTGAGCGAGTTATGCAACGGCTTGAAAATGCCCCAACCGATGGTCTCGCGCCACCTCAAAATACTGCGTGAGCGCGGCATGGTCGTGGCGGAGCGCCAAGGGACAGTCGTCCAGTACACCCTGGCTGATGAGCGGCTCATCCAAGCGTTGGATCTGCTGCGCGCCGTGCTGCGAGACGGGCTGGCAAAACGCGCTGCGCTGGTCGAAGTCATCGCCTAGCAATCTTCTATCGAAACCAATTCACAGGAGCGAAAAGTGAAAACCTTACTCATTCTCGGCGCTGGCACCGGCGGAACGATGACTGCCAACCGCATGGCTGCGCGACTCGGCGAAGATTGGCGGATTGTCATCATTGATAAAGACGACAAGCATTTCTACCAGCCCGGATTTCTTTTTATCCCCTTCGGAGTTTACAAACCGTCGGATGTAATCAAGCAAAAGAAGAACCTGCTCCCCAGCCGTGTGGAAGTGCTCTTTGGCGAGATCGAGTTGATCGAACCTGAAAAGAACAAAGTCACGCTGAGTGGTGGCCAAAGCATCAGCTATGATTACCTGGTCGTCGCCACCGGTTGCGACATCCACCCGGAAGAAACCCCCGGCATGACCGACAACTGGCACCAGAACGTCTTCGACTTCTACACCCTTGAAGGAGCGACCAAACTCCACGAGTTCTTCTCCAAGTGGCAAGGCGGGCGGATGGTGCTGAACGTGGCGGAAATGCCGATCAAGTGTCCCGTCGCGCCGCTGGAGTTCATGTTCCTCGCCGATTGGTATTTCACACAGCGCGGCATTCGCAATAAGGTGGAACTCACCTATGCCACTCCCCTGCCCGGCGCGTTCACCAAGCCCACTTGCTCCATCATGTTGGCGAAAGTGTTGAAGCGCAAGAACATCAACATCATTCCCGACTTCAACCTCATGGAAGTGGACAACGACAAGCAGGTCATCCGCTCGTACGACGAGATGGAAATACCATACGATGTATTTGTCAGCATCCCGCTCAACAAGGGCGCGGAGGTGATCAAGCGTTCCGGCATGGGTGATTCGCTGAACTTCATCCCGACGGACAAGCACACGCTGCAAACCGAGAAGTACCCCAACATTTTCATCATTGGCGACGCGGGTAACGTCCCGGCTTCAAAAGCAGGTTCGGTGGCGCATTTCATGCTCGACATCCTCGAAGCAAACCTGCTCAGTCATATGCAGGGACGGGAAATGACCGCTAAGTTCGACGGCCACGCCAACTGCTACATCGAGACCGGCTTCGGCAAGGCCGTGTTGATTGACTTCAACTACGATGTGGAACCGCTGCCTGGGACATTCCCCATCCCTGGTATTGGCCCGTTCACCCTGCTGGGCGAGAGCCGCATCAACCACCTAGGCAAGCTCGCATTCAAATGGATTTACTGGAACATGCTGCTCAAGGGCATTGAGATCCCCACGGTTCATTCACACATGTCTATGAATGGGAAAAAGCCCATTGCAAAATAGTTTTCTTTCCATCATTTCAACCAAGGAGTTAACCATGTCCGTACTAAACAACCTCAAGCTCGACACTGAAGGCTTCATGACCGACAAGACCCAGTGGACGAAAGAGATCGCGGTCGAGATTGCCAAACAGGAAGGCGTCGAAAACCTTACCGAGGCGCACTGGAAAGTGATCGAATTCTGCCGTAAGAGCGGCGAAGCTACTGGCAAGTCGCCCACCTTGCGCCAGATCACCGACGGTTCCGGAGTTACCACCAAGGACCTCTTCGCCCTGTTCCCCAAAGGCCCGGCCAAGAAGGTCGCCAAGATCGCCGGCCTCGGCAAGCCTGAAGGCTGCGTCTAACGCCGCCTGAGAGCGAAATTTCCCAAATTCGCAGACAATGTCTCCGGAGTGCAAAATCTCCAGATTTCGCTCCCTGACCAACAAGGTTGCATCTAATTTTATCTCGAAAAGGAGAAACTACAATGGCCGAAGAAAAGAACCGCCACATCGCCTTTATCTGCTCGAAAGGCGACCTTGACATGGCATATCCCGCCCTCATCATGGGTTGGTCAGCGCTGGGCAACGGCGTGGACGTGACCATCTTCTTCACCTTTTGGGGGTTGGATCTCGTCACCAAGTCGCGCGTCGACCGTCTCGAAGTCGCGCCGGTGGCAAATACCAGCTTCAAGATGAGCCTGATGGGATTGCCCACCGGCAATCTCGGAATCCCCAACATCATGGGAATCATCCCCGGTATGACCGCCTTCGCCAGTTGGTTCATGAAATGGAAGATGAAGAAACTGGGCGTGCCGTCAGTGCGCGAATACCTGCAAATGCTTTCCGACGCAGGCGCGAAGATGTACGGCTGCAAGATGACCGTGGATATGTGGGGCCTCAAGAATGAAGATTTCCTTCCGTGTGTTCAAAAAGTCGTCACCGCTAGCGACTTCATTGACATGACCGAAGGCGCACAAATCATATTCATCTAACCGCCGCATCTCGGTAACCTACCAAACATCAATAGCAACGTGACAGTCACTTTTGAAGTGATTGTCACGTTGTTCTTTCTTTGCAGGATCGCCAAAAAAGACGGCATGGTAGAATACCTTCATGGGCATTCCAGTTCTCTACCAGGATGAAGGCTTATTGGTCGTCAACAAATCTGCCGGTTTGGCCGCGGTTCCCGGAGGCTGGGAGAAGGACGCCCCAAACCTGCTTGCACGCTTGGAGGTGGATTTCGGCAAACTGTGGATCGTCCACCGCCTAGACAAAGGTACCAGCGGCGTAATCCTTTTCGCTCGTAATGCTGCCGCCCATCGCACCCTGAGCCTGCTCTTCGAAAACCGCGCGGTTGCCAAAACCTATCATGCCATCGTCTGCTGTGTTCCATCTTGGGATGATTGCACCGCCCGTCACCCCCTGCGTCCCAGCGCTGGTCACGCTCACCGCACAGTGGTTGATCACAAGCGGGGTAAATCCGCCGAGACATCCTTTCGCGTGCTGGAGCGTTTCAACAGCCACGCGCTGCTCGCCGCCATGCCCGCCACCGGTCGTACGCATCAGATCCGCGCCCACCTCGCTGCCCTCGGCTTCCCGCTGCTCGGCGATACACTCTACACGCCTAAAGTAGGGCGAGATTCTATCTCGCCTCCCCTCTTCAACCGCCCCGCCCTTCACGCCTACTCTCTGGCATTCGAATTCGACGGTAAACCTCTCTACCTGACCGCCCCTTACCCCGAAGATTTCGCCCTTGCCGTGGATAAACTAAGAGCCGGTCACTGAGACCGGCTCACTTATTTTTTCTTCCTTAGTGCTCCTTCGTACCCTTCGTGGTCAAATAATCCTTCGCGCCTCCATATAAAACCGCTTCTCGTGCGCCTCACCCATTGAGAACGTCTTGCGCGGCAGCACCCCATCCAGGATCACCGTCTTGAACAGGTCAGATTTCTCCATTCCCGGCAAGTAAAAACCAACGTTTCCCGCCTGCGCCCCCAGCGAGCAGACCACTTCCGTGCCATGAACGTAATCGATCTTCTCCGCCCCATCCTCTTTCATGAAATTATCGAGAAAAGCCTGCAGCGTCCCGACCGGCAGGTTCGAGGTTGGATTAGCGATCTCGATCACTCCAAAAGAGACCCAACTCCCGTCGCCGACAACGCCGATCGCCTGCTGGCTGCCACGTCTTCCATCCACATGTGCGGTCATCTCTTCCGCGCTTCCATAATGGATAAGTTTGAAATTACTGCCATAATACTGCTGCAACGCGGCGGAGATATTTTTCCGAACTCCAAATAGCAGGCGATGGATCGGCTCGAATGTCAATCCCTCGTCGTGGACATTCTCGATCTCCACCAGCGCATAGCGCGCCGGATGAGCCATACCCACCTGGGGTTTCAACTCATCCCAGATCGCTTTGGCCGTAGCCAGCGAGTGGTTGCCATCACCCATCGCAAAGAGCAGCGCTGGCTGATCTACATTAATCCCATACTTGGCCGCGAAGACATCTGGCTTAGCCAACGTGCGCAAAGTTTCCACAATCTGCGTCTCCACTTCTGAGCTAACTGCATAACCAGCCAGGTGACCGCTTCCGAGCATCAATTCGAAGTCGTAGAGCTTTTCCAGCCTGCCCTTTGCTGCGGCGAGCAGCGCGAAGACAGTGCCCAGCGGGTCGTCGATCAACACCAGGATATGCGGCAACTCCAGCGCTGCGCCGCGCCGGATCTTCATGCGTGGAGGCAGGCGCGAAATGATCGTCCCTTCGGTGGCGCGGATCAGGCTACGCGCACCCTGGCGAAAGTCATAAGCCTCCAGGTCGAGGCACAGCAGGAGTCCTTTGCGCATCTTCGCTCCCACCATGCGCTCGACGTAGATCAGCCCCTCATGTGCTTCGAGCATTCCCTCTTCCAGGTATGCGCGCATGGTGAACTGGATATGCAGGATGCGCTCCGCTTCGCCCGGCTTTTCCAGGTAGACTTCCGGGAAGACAAGATTGAGCGTGGACGGATTGTTCCCGACCAACTCCTCCACCGACTTCCAATATTCCGGCTGTGAGGTGAACTGGTCACAGGCAATCACCGCCCACTTGCGTAGGTCAACACCCTTCTTTGGCAAATAGATCTGGGGGATCTGAATCCCTATATCATCGTAAGTTTTCATAGTCCTCGCATCTTATTACGCGTAGACACGAAATTTCTCTTCTCATTCGTAAACCTTCCGTGCCCTTCGTGGTTAAACAACTCTTAGTGTACCTTCGTGTCCCTTGTGTCCTTTGTGTTTAACGTTTTTTCGCGAACTCGATCAGCTTCTCAGCCACTTCCGCGCCGACGCGTCCTTGCGCCTCGTGGGTTGCCGCGCCGATGTGAGGCGAGCCAATGACGTTTTCCAGCTTGAGCAGGCGGTAATCGGTCGGCGGCTCCTCGGTGAAAACATCCAGCGCCGCGCCGGCTACCTTCCCGCTGACCAGCGCCTCATACAGCGCGGCCTCGTCCACTATACCGCCGCGCGCGCAGTTTATCAACCTGACGCCGGTCTTCATCTTCTCGAATTGCGCCTTGCCAAGCATGTTCACCGATTCCTTTGTCTTTGGCAGGTGCAAGCTGATGTAATCCGATTGGGCAAGCAGTTCATCCAGTGTGACCATCTTGACATTCTCAGCAGCCTTGATATACGGGTCGTATGCGATTACCGTCATGCCCAACAAGTAGGCGCGCTTGGCTACTTCCTTGCCGATGTTGCCGATTCCGATCAGGCCCAGCATCTTGCCTCCCAGCTCATCGCCTTCGAAGGCTTTCTTCTCCCACTTTCCATCCTTCATGGTGGCAGTAGCTTTGTAGAGCGCTCGCGCCAGCATGAACATATAGCCAATGGCCAGCTCTGCCACCGAAGCAGATGAAGCCTTGGGCGTGTTCATCACGGTGATGCCCTTCGAGCGAGCGTAGTCGGCGTCAATGGTATCCAGGCCGACACCGCCGCGCACGATCACCTTCAGGTCTGGACAGAGATCAATCAACGGCTGGCGGATCTTCGTCCGCGAACGCACCACACAGCCTTCGTAATTGGGCAATGTTGTGTTCAATTCCTCGGGTGTGATCTCGAAATTCGTATCCACCGTCAGCCCGGCGGCGCGCATCTTCTCGATGGCGTCAGATTCGGTCTTATCACAGATTAGGATTTTCATGGGTTCCTCCTTAATTATCGATTGAGATTTTCATCTCTCTGGATATCATCGTTCTTCTCAGGTGAATCAGGATCTCCTAATACTTTCTAGCAGAATCATTGTAACCACGAGAATAATGTTTGTCAACAGCAGCAACAATGGTTATAATTCAACCGGAGATTATTGAGGGCATTACATTCCAAAACATCCGAAAGGAGTGAAACCATGTCCGACCAAACCAAACGCGTCTTCAACTTCAACCCCGGCCCTGCGGTGCTGCCTCTTGAAGTGCTGCAACAAGCCCAGGCCGAGATGCTCGACTACAAAGGCACCGGCATGTCGGTGATGGAGATCAGCCATCGCTCGAAGGAGTTCGAGAACATCGTGGCAGAAGCCCAGGCTGACCTGCGCGAGCTGATGGGCATCCCCGCCAACTACAAGATCCTCTTCCTGCAAGGCGGCGCCAGTCTGATGTTCGCCATGCTGCCGATGAACTTCCGCCCGGTGGGAGCTTCGGCAGATTACATCGTTACAGGCACGTGGAGCAAGAAAGCTTTCAAGGAAGCCCAGAAACTGGGGACGGCCAAGGCCGCTGCCAGCCTCGAAGCTGACAACTTCAACCGCCTCCCCGCACAGGCAGACTTAAAACTCGACCCTGCAGCCGCCTACCTCCACTTCACTTCCAACGAGACCATCCATGGCGTGGAATACTTCACAGAGCCGCTTCCGCCCTCTGGTGTGCCGCTCATCTGTGACGCATCATCCGATTTCATCAGTCACCCACTGTATGTGTCGAAGTACGCCATGCTATACGCCGGCGCGCAGAAGAACGCCGGGCCGGCCGGTGTGGTCATCTGCATCATTCGCGACGACCTGCTGGAGAAGGTTCCCGCCAACCTACCCAACCTGCTCGATTACAAGGCATTGGCCGAGGAGAATTCCCTGCTCAACACCCCACCTTGTTGGAGTGTATACATTACCGGCCTGGTTTTCAAGTGGGCCAGGCAACTCGGCGGTCTGCCGGCTATCGAGAAGCGCAACACGACCAAGGCGGATATGATCTACAAAGTCATCGACGAATCCGGCGGCTTCTACCGCGGCCACGCCAAGGCCGACCGTTCGCGCATGAACATCACCTTCCGCCTGCCGAGCGAAGCGCTCGAAGAGCAGTTCGCATCCGAAGCCAAGAAGCGCTCCTTGATCGGCCTCAAAGGCCATCGCTCCGTCGGCGGGATGCGCGCCTCGCTCTACAACGCCATGTCTGTCGAAGGCGCGCAAGCTTTAGTGGCGTTCATGAAGGAGTTCCAGCAAAAGAACGGGTAATCAGCGATTTATTCCGGCTCGTAGAAATATAGCCCCCGAAGTGAACAATAACCTCGGGGGTTTCGATTGTCAAATGGTGGTGTAAAGAAAATCCCCTATTCATAGGGTCAATTTGTCCCCTAATACTATACAGCAATTATGGTCTAGGCATTTATAATTGTCACGATGGAACCCAAACCAGCCCCCTCTCGTTCAATTCCCACCGTTCACTTTCCATTGCTTATAGCCCACTGTTTACGGCTTACAGTTTGCTGCTTAATCCTCACCGCTCTTCTCGCCTCCTGTGGTCTACCGGCTACTCCTACGCCTACGCTCGCTCACACGCCTTCTTCCACACGATCTCCAATCCCCTCTCCGACCGCTACCACCACAGCCACCCTAACCCCCTCGCCGACCCTCTCACCAACCCCTGCACCTACTCAAACGCCTTACATCGTCACCGCCACGAGCGCGTCCACACCCATTCCACGTGGACTTTTTATCCTCTCTCTAATCGATAATGGCTATACGCATTTATTCGCATATTCTCCCCTCACGCTGACCCTCACCCGCCTCACCGCTGATTCCTGGGATGACATCACCCCAGCCCTCAGTCCGGATGCCAGCCAAGTCGCCTTTACCTCGCGCCGCAATGGCTATTGGGACCTTTATCTGCTGGAACTGGAAACAGGCATGGTTACCCGCCTCACCGACACCCTGGCCTACGATGCCTCTCCCTCCTGGTCGCCCGATGGCCGCTGGCTGGCTTACGAAAGCTACGTGGATGATAACCTGGAGATCTTCATTCATTCGGCTACCGACCCGGACCAGCCGCCCAACCGCCTGACCGAAGATTCCGCCGCGGATTTTTCACCCGCCTGGTCGCCGCAAGGTCGCCAAATCGCCTTCATCTCGGATCGCGGCGGCACCGGCGAGGTCTGGCTGGCCGATCTCGATCAAGCCAACATTACTCGCATCAATGCTGGCGCGCAAGGAAACGCCTCCCACCCGGCCTGGTCACCGGATGGCAAGGAGTTGGCTTGGGCACTCACCGATGCCTCCAACGGCTTGTCCACTATCCAGGTCTGGAACGCCAGCGCGCCAGGTTCCCCGCCGCGCGCCATCGGTGTTGGCGATTGGTCCATCTGGCAGGATGCAACCCACATCGCAACCCGCATCAGCACTGCGAACCAATCCTACCTTACCGCATACGCTATCCCTTCTGGAAACCTTAGCTTACCCCCGTTTCTACTGGTCGGTGCGCTGCGCGGACTGTCTCACGGACTGGCATTCTTACCTGAACCTTTGCCCCTGCCCTACCAGGCAGCCGCGGCCGTCACGCCAACAGCTCTCTACCAATCAGTTGTCTCACCTCAACCAGGTATCCCTACTAGACGCGCCTCACTTGTCTCGCTCGAGGGTGTCCAGGCGCCTTATCCGCAATTGCAGGATGCGGTGGACGAGTCCTTCCTTGCGCTGCGCCGAAGCGTCGCGGCTGTATCAGGCTGGGATTTGCTTGCCAGCCTGGAAAATGCCTACGTCCCGCTGACGACGCCGCTCGATCCCGGCTTGGGCGAGGACTGGCTTTACACAGGCCGCGCTTTAAGCCTCGACCCGGCTTTGGCAGAAACCGGGTTGATCCGCATGGTTCGTGAGGATTTCGGCGAGCAAACTTACTGGCGTATCTACATCCGCACCCGCGCACAGGATGGCTCACAGGGCGAGCCCATGCACCAAATGCCCTGGGATTTCAGTACCCGCTACAGCGGCAACCCAACCGCTTTCGAACAGGGCGGCAGCTTGATGAGTAACCTTCCGGATGGATACTGGCTGGACTTCACCGCCCTGGCACGCCAGTACGGCTGGGAGCGGTTGCCGGCTCTCTCAAATTGGCGGACTTACTTTACAGGCACGCGTTTTAATGAATTTGCCCTGACCGGTGGTTTAACCTGGCGTGAGGCAATGTTGGATCTTTACCCTCCCGAGATGTTGATGACGCCGACAGTCGTCATCCCACCCACTCGCACACCCACGCGCACCCCCTGGGGTTATAAAACTCCGACACCCACCCGCACCCCCACACCGCACCCGACATTTACCTCATCCCCATGACGCCCAAGCTTGGATTTCTCCCCGGCTTGATCTCTTTTTGCCTGCTCCTTTCCGCCTGCGCCTCGTTGAACGCAGCGCAAACCTCCTCGCCCGCGAACCCCGCAACCGAAACGCCAACCACGCCTCCTAGCGAATCACCCGCCCCCACAATAGCGATCAGCCTGCCCCAATTCACTCTTCCACCCTCGCCTTCCGCGACTCGCAGACCGCTCACCATCATCCTCGAGAACACACTAACACCAATCTTTTCAGCCACGCCAATCCCTTCGCTGATAATCCCCTCGGTTACTTCGGTTTCTTCGACGCCTGTCCCCACAGCCACAACGGTTTCTGCACTTCCAATCGTTCTTCCAACCAATGGCGCAACGCCTGAAACTGCCTGGAGGCCGCCGCTCTATCCTACCCCGTGGGCGCTCGCGCCCTACGACCATTTCTACTTTGCCCGTCCTCTCGCCTCCAACATCATTTCCTGGCCGATCGCAGACTATCGCTACGGGGGTGTATTCTTCAGACCTGATGTTATTCATTCCGGCATTGACCTACCCGCCGAAGTGGGGACGCCAGTCCAGGCTGCCGGGTCAGGGACTGTCGTCTGGGCTGGTTGGGGATTGTTCAACAGCGCGCAAGGCTACGAGGATGATCCTTACGGGCTGGCGGTCGCTATCCGCCACGATTTCGGTTATAAGGATCAGTTGCTTTTTACGATCTACTCGCATCTGTCCGAAATGGATGTGGTCGTCGGTCAGGTTGTCGGTGTTGGCGATATCCTAGGCAAAGTCGGCACAACCGGCTTCACAACCGGACCACACCTCCACTTCGAGGTTCGCGTCGGCGCGAATGATTTCTTCTCCACCCGCAATCCGGAGCTTTGGCTCGTCCCGCCCGAAGGCTGGGGCGTGTTGGCTGCTCGCGTCATGGACACCTACGCCCACCCTCTTACCAGCTATGCGATCATCGTCCATTCGGATACAGCCCAACGCAGTTGGATCGTAAAAACATATGGAGGCCTCGGTGCCTACAGCGACCCTTACTACAACGAGAATCTGATCTTGAGTGACCTGCCGGCCGGTGTTTACGAGGTCAATGTGCCATACGCCGGCTTGAACAACCGTATTAAAATAAATATCTTTCCTGGCCTGGTTACGTATTTCACTTTCCAGGGCTTTCGAGGTTATATCACCGCATTGCCCCCGCTACCGGGTATAATAACCACACCAACGCCTTGAATTATCATCCTCTCGGAAGGCCGTCGCGCCCCGATGGGTCGGCTTTCATTCTGGGTAATTTCACGCCCTTATGACCTTGACGTATCGAACATTTGTGCTATACTCTAAACAAACTAACCAAAAAGAGGTACCTTATGCCACGCAAAACAACTGACTCCGAACATGACGGTTCTGTGAACGAGGCGCGCCGCGCCATGTTGGATAAAGCCGTTGGTGACATCACCAAACGCTACGGCGATGGATCGATTATGCGCCTGGGCGACGCACGCAGGATGGTAGTGGACTTCATCCCCACCGGCTCGCTCTCACTTGACTTAGCCCTGGGCGTGGGTGGCATTCCGCGCGGACGCATCACCGAGATCTACGGCCCCGAATCTTCCGGCAAGACCACCATCTGTCAGCATATCGTTGCTGAGACGCAGAAGTTGGGTGGTACGGCCGCGTACATTGATATGGAACATGCTCTTGACCCCACCTACGCTGCCCGCTGCGGCGTGGATGTTTCCAACCTGTTAGTCTCCCAACCCGATACCGGCGAACAGGCTCTCGAAATTACCGAAACGCTCGTCCGTTCCGGCGCGGTCGATGTGGTGGTGATCGACTCTGTCGCTGCCCTTGTTCCTCGCTCCGAGATCGAAGGCGACATGGGCGACGCACAAATGGGCGCCATGGCGCGGCTGATGTCTCAGGCGTTGCGCAAGCTTTCCGGCGCCATCAACCAGACCAAGACCTCCGTCGTTTTCACCAACCAATTGCGCCAAAAGATTGGGGTTATGTTCGGCAACCCGGAGACAACCACCGGAGGCAATGCACTCAAGTTCTACGCCTCGGTTCGTCTGGATTGCCGCCGCATCCAGTCCATCAAGATGGGCGCAGAGATCATCGGCAACCGCACGCGCGTACGCGTAGTAAAGAACAAGGTCGCGCCGCCGTTCCGCACCGCTGAATTCGACATCATGTACAACGAAGGCATCTCCAAGGTCGGCGACTTGATCGACTTGGCGACACAGCTCGGCATCGTGGATAAACGCGGCGCGTTTTTCTCCTACCGCGAGACCCGCATCGGACAGGGTCGCGAGAACTCCAAAGAGTTTTTGCGCCAAAACCCAGACCTGGCCGACGAGATCGAGTTGGCTATCCGCCAGCAGGCCTCGGGCGGACAGGTGCCGTTGCCGGTGTCTGGCGGGGAAGATGAAGGGGAAGCGGAGAGCGAAGAGTAGAAAGAAGAAAGCAACTGTTATGAAAGAAAGGAAGGACGCGGAGCGGAGTCACCGGCACAGTTCTGCGTCCATCCTTCTCATTCTCGGGGTATTACTCACAGCCTGCGCAGGGAGAGGTGGCAATGCGCCAACCGCCTACTTCCCACCAACCCCGGCCTATGCTTTGCCCACAGCCTCGCAGCCCGTTGTGTTTTATAATTCACCTGTGCCGCAATGCTTGGACAACCTCATTTACCTGCAAGACCTGACCATCCCTGACGATAGCAGCGTGCTGCCCGGTAGCATGCTCGATAAGCAATGGCTGGTGGAGAACAACGGGACATGTAACTGGGACCGATACTATCGTCTGCGCCTGATCGCCGGGCCTGACTTGGGCGCGCCGAGCGAACAAGCCCTCTATCCAGCGCGATCCGGGTCGCAGGCTGTCATTCGCATTTTGTTCACCGCCCCGGCTGAGTCCGGGACGTACCGCAGCGCGTGGCAGGCCTATGATCCACAGGGGAAAACCTTTGGCGACCTAATCTTCATCCAGATAGTGGTTTCACCATAGGAGTAGCTTAATTTGTCTCCAAGGTACAAACCCAGGCTTTCGAGCCAAGCCATCATTTCTTTCATCGACGCCCACACCTTCACCATATTGGCGGGGATAGCTACCCTCGCCATTGTGCTGAATATTGCCATCCTCATAGACCAGCCGCCGATATTTAACTACGGAGAAACCGGCCACTGGTGGCCTCTCATCCAGAACCTGGTCAACGGTCACGGCTATGTATTGTGCGAACCGGAATATTTCCCTTTTTGTAATCCCTCCAATGAGATAACTGCCACTCGCGAGCCGGTTCCGGTCCTCTTTTTCACAGCCATCGCCTGGCTTTCAAACCAATCCCTGCTGGTTGCCGCTGTATTCGAGGCGGGCATACATTTGGCAATTCTATTCATTGTGTTCTTATTGGCCCGTTCCCTGGCGAATACGCGCGCCGCGTTGCTCGCCTCCTTGCTTTGGACAGTTTATCTCCCGGGACTCGAGTTAGTGCCGCAAGTTTCCGGCGACTTGCTGGCCTGTCTCTTCCTTGCGTTAGGCATCTTCTTCATAATGCGCTCCCGCCAGACCGGACGCTGGCGCGATTGGCTAATTGCCGGTGCAGCGTTTGGCTTGGCTGCTCTCTCGCGCACGGTTGTGCTCGCAGTTCTCCTACCCTTGGTAATCGGCCTGGTGTGGGAAGGTTGGGCTGCAGCGGGTAAGAAGTGGTCAGGAGTCATCAGACGGATGTGGCCAAGCCTTGTGATAGTTGTTATCGTTGTAATCATGATGGCACCCTGGATCATACGCAATCAGCTTGCCTTTCGCACTCCGGTCATCGGTACAACCCTGAGCGGCTACAATCTTTACCGGCATAACCACATCATTGATCGCGCTAACGATTTTCGGTACGTTACTGGCGAAGAAGCACAACAGGCTGTCCAGGACTTGCTTGTTCGCCAAACAAATTTGACAGGGACAGAGAATGAAGCGCAAATGGACAAGGTGTACCTAGGCGCGGCTTTGAAGCTGATTACTGCATACCCACTCCGTTATCTGGAATTATCGCTTTGGCGATTCCTGCCGCTTTGGTTCGATTGGCAGATAAACGAGGCTTACGGGGTGCGAACGCCACACCTAGATTACTACGAAATGATCGTGCAGGGTTTGTTCCTGGTCCTGGCCTTGGTCGCAACCTGGAAAACTTGGAAAAACTCCTGGCCGCTCTGGAGTAGCATCGTGATTTACAGCCTGGCCTATATGGCGGTGGTCGGTCAACTGCGCTACATTGTCGGGGTAATGCCGCTTGTCCTAGCGCTCAGTGCTGCCGGCTGCCAGCACCTCACCAGGAAAAAGTAGGCATGCGCATATCTTCGCTTACTCCGGCTGACCAAAATTGGGTTCGCCAGAAGATCGTCGAATCGTGGGGCGCGGAGTTCGTCGCGGTTCACGGTACAATTTATCACCCCGCTGAGCTTCCAGGCTTTGCCGTACGCGAAGCGAGCGAGATCGTTGGCCTACTCACCTACCTTTTCGCAAACAAGGCTTGCGAGATCGTCACAATAGATGCCTGGCGCGAAGGACTGGGGATCGGTACGGCGCTACTCGAAGCGGTCAAGGAAGCCGCGCTCTGTGAAGGCTGTCACCGCCTCTGGCTGGTGACAACCAATGACAACACGCACGCCTTCCGCTTCTACCAAAAACGCGGCTTCGTCATCACCGCGATCCACTTACACGCCGTCGAAAAGGATCGCCTTCTCAAGCCTCAAATCCCACTCCTCGGCAATGACGGCATCCCTATTCGCGATGAAATCGAGATGGAAATGTGGTTATGACCAATCCAACTCTCAACCTGATCCACACCCACGCCTCCTGCCGTCACTATAAAACTGACCCGCTGCCTGCCCCCTTGATCGAAACCATCGTAGCTGCCGGTCAGCGCGCCTCCACCTCGTCTAACTTGCAATGTTATAGCGTGGTTGCAGTGACCGATGCCCCCAAACGCGCTCGGCTCTCCGAATTGTGCGATGGTCAGGAACATATCACAGAAGCACCACTCTTCCTGGCATTCTGCGCGGACCTATCTCGTCTCGACCGCATCTGTCAGTCGCGCGGCTATTCTCAAGTCACCAACCACATCGAGAGCTTCCTTGTCGCCACGGTTGACGCAGCACTCTGCGCTCAAAATGCATCTCTGGCCGCCGAGTCGTTCGGCCTGGGTATCTGCTATATTGGTAGCATCCGCAACAATCTACCCGAGGTAATCGAGTTGCTCGAACTACCGCCTCTGGTGTTGCCCATCACCGGAATGACGATAGGTTGGCCGGAAAAGCCACCGAAGGTCAAACTACGCTTGCCGCTGAGAGCTGTGCTGCATTGGGAAAAATATGATTCGAGCTGCGAAGATGATGCTCTGGGTGAATACGATTGCGCATTAATTGCCAACGGCATCTACGAAGGACGGCAGATACCAGTTCCCGGCAAGGAACTTGAGATGGCAAATTACGGCTGGACGGAACACTCAGCCCGGCGCGTCTCCCAGGCAGCCCGAACCGAATTACGGGCTGTGATAGAGAAACAGGGTTTCGGATTGCAATAGTCTTTTTCAGCAAAGGTTCTCGCTTGGAAAAACCTACAGAATTGGCACGTAATAATTACAACCGCCTCAGCCGCTGGTATGACCTGTTCTCCGGCAGCGAAAGGCGGTTCACCGAAGCCGGCTTGCGGATGCTGAACGCCCAACCCGGCGAAAAGGTGTTGGAAATCGGCTGTGGTACCGGCCTCAGCCTGCTCGCGCTGGCGCGGACGGTAGGACAATCCGGCCTGGTGCACGGCATTGATATCTCGGAAGGGATGCTGCGCGTGGCAAGCGCCCGCATTCAAAAAGCCGGGTTGCTGAAGGTTGTCAACCTGAGGTTAGGGGATGCCCAACACCTGCCGTTCGAGGATGCCTCTTTCGACGCCGTCTTCATGAGCTTCACGCTGGAGCTTTTCGATGATGCTGGGATACAGAGAGTATTGGGAGAATGTGCGCGCGTGCTGCGTAAAGGAGGCCGGGTCGGCGTGGTATCATTGGCTAAGAAGGAGTGCCGCGCCGTTAAGATTTATGAGTGGTTCCACTCTCGGCTGCCTGCCATCGTAGACTGTCGCCCCATCCTAGTACGCCAAGCCTTCACAGCCTCCGGTTTCGAGATCAGGGAAGTCTGCGAGAAGGCCATGTGGGGCTTGCCGGTTGAGATCGCTGTTGCCGTACAACCCCAAAGAAAATCAACCGCGAAGGAGCAAAGGACGCGAGGTTACATTATGGCTAATGAGAAAAGGACAAGCCTCTCCCCCTCCGCGCAGAAGGTGCAAGATGCCTTGCGTGTTAATGGCTTCCCCTGCACCGTGATCGAATTCGTGGACAGCACGCGTACCTCAGCAGAGGCCGCGGCGCGCGTCGGTTGCACGCTGGGTCAGATCGCCAAGTCACTGGTTTTTCGCGGGCAGGATTCTGGGCGACCCGTGCTTGTAATTACCAGCGGTGCAAACCGTGTGGATGAGGCCAAAGTCGGAAAATTACTCGGCGAACCCATCGGCCGCGCGGATGCGGAATTCGTGCGCGCCTCCACAGGCTTTGCCATTGGAGGCGTACCACCTCTCGGTCACAGCCAGCCCATCGTCACATTCATTGATGAAGACCTGCTGCAATATGAGAATATCTGGGGCGCTGCCGGTACGCCCAATGCGGTTTTCGAGCTGACACCAGGAGAACTTCAAAAGATGACTGGAGGCAAAGTCGCGCACGTTAAATAACGAGGACCCCGTTGTCTTCGAGAAAACGGGGTCCTTATCGGCTATTCTTCCAGCGCTTCCTTCGCCTTCTTTTGCTGCTTGCCGCGCTCGTCGGTATCCAGAATGCGTTTGCGGATGCGGTAATTAAGCGGGGTCACTTCGAGCAGTTCGTCCTCAGCCAGGTACTCCACCGCTTCATCGAGGCTCATCTTACGCGGCGGCGTCAGGCGGATCTCCATCTCGCCGCGCGACGAACGCACGTTGGTCAGGTGCTTCTTTCGACAGACATTGAAGATCACGTCGGCGCCTTTGCTCGTCTCCCCCACAACCATCCCCTCGTAGACATCTTCGCCCGGGCCAACGAACAGGGTGCCGCGCTCCTCGGCGGATTTCAAGGCATAGGATGTTGTAACTCCCGGCTCCCAGGCGGCGATCGATTGTGTGGAACGGGAAGCCATTGTCCCGGCCATTTCGTCGTATCCGTGGAACACGGTGTGCAGCACGCCCGCGCCGCGCGTCGCGGTCAGGAATTGGTAGCGGAATCCGAGCAGGCCGCGCGTCGGGGCGATGTAGACGAGACGGGTCGATCCTTGTCCAGTTTCCTGCATATCCATCATCCGGCCGCGGCGTGAGCCAAGCATCTCCACGACCACGCCCACAGTATCGTTGCTGGTTTCGATGTGGACTTCTTCATAAGGCTCTAGCGTTGTTCCGTCATCTGCCTTGCGGAAGATGACTTCCGGCCGCGAGACCTGGAACTCATAACCTTCGCGACGCATGGTCTCGATAAGAATGCCAAGATGCAACTCGCCACGTCCGGAAACCATGAAGGTGTCAGCGGCACCGGTCTCCTCGACGCGCAAGGCCACATTGGTGCGTAGCTCTTCAAAGAGACGCTCGCGCAGCTTACGCGATGTGCTCCACTTGCCTTCGCGCCCGGAGAACGGTGAGGTGTTGACGCCGAAGGTCATGCGCACAGTCGGCTCCTCCACTTTGATGCGCGGCAGCACGACCGGGTTTGCCGGATCGGCAAGTGTATCGCCGATGGCGATACCCTCCAGACCGGCGAGGGCAACGATCTCGCCCGCCTCGGCGGATTCGACCTCGACTTTTTCCAATCCCTGGTGGACGTAGAGATAACGCGCCCGTTCGGGTAGGTTCAGACCTTCGGCGGTGAGACGCGCCAGCGGCTGCCCGGTGCGGACGCGTCCTGCAAAGATACGTCCGACGGCTGTCACGCCACGATAGTCATCATAACCGAGCGAGGTAACGAGCATTTGCAGCGGGGCGTCGACATTCACGCGTGGCGCGGGGATATAGCGAAGGATGGCTTGGAAGAGTGGCTGGAGGTCCGGCCCGATTGCGGGGGTGCGTCCGGCTTGCTGGGTGATTGCATTGGCATAGATGACAGGGAATTCTGCCTGCTCATCCGTCGCACCAAGCTCAATGAAAAGGTCAAAGGTCTGGTTGAGGACGCGCTCCGGTTCGGCATCCTTGCGATCCACCTTATTGATGACCACGATGGCGCGATGTCCCATTTGCAGGGCTTTCTTCAGCACGAAACGCGTCTGCGGCATGGGGCCTTCGGCGGCGTCCACGAGCAGCAACACGCCGTCCACCATGTTCATGACGCGCTCCACCTCGCCGCCAAAATCAGCGTGGCCGGGTGTATCCACGATGTTGATCTTGACCTGCTGCTGCGATTCTGCATCCCAAATGGAAATGGCGGTGTTCTTGGCCAGGATGGTGATGCCACGCTCGCGCTCCAGGTCGTTGGAATCCATGACACGTTCGGCCACTTGTTGATTCTCGCGGAAGACGCGCGCCTGGCGCAAAAGGCCGTCCACAAGGGTGGTCTTGCCGTGATCTACATGGGCAATGATAGCGATATTTCGTAGGTCGATGCGTTCCATAAGCTTGGGCTTCGTTTTCTCATGAGGAGGTTTTTAAGCAAGGGAAAGCCCCGGCGGGGATACCGGGGCTGACAGTGAGCATGGGCAAAACCGGCGTGCGAACATTATCTTTAGGACTTACGCAAGACTGAGAGATTGACGATAGTCAAGAAAGGCGTTATTGTTGGTGCATGAAACCGAAAAAGGAACGAGTAACGCGATTGGACTATTGTCAGTATTTGCTGGTGAGCCAAATC